>Ga0308169_10001808_pt1 | contig 23823 bp, 27 predicted proteins | sample PhyBR1_2_FD_202139 | JGI IMG/M metagenome (GOLD analysis project Ga0308169, IMG submission 202139) | Phyllosphere microbial communities from UC Gill Tract Community Farm, Albany, California, United States - DLSLSB.R1 | ecosystem: Host-associated > Plants > Phyllosphere > Unclassified | place...
AATTTTCTGACAAATATTTCTCAAATAAACTTCGAGTCATTTCTACCATCAATCAATGAAAATAATTTCGATCAATCAACCAGTAAAAATCCACACAAGTTGTTCTTCATAATCTCTTAATGATCTTCTTGCTGATTCGTCACCAGCAAGCTAGGTCGGCTATATTACTCTCTATCTCTAGAAAGTCAACTGGTAATGAACATTATTTTTAAACTTATCAAATAAAACCCAACTCAATCAAACTTAACTAAGTCACTGTTTTATCAGAAGTTTTAATCTTCATCACCGCCGATGGATGTGCATTCTACAGTATTTCCAATCCAATGCAACACCCTTTTTTAAATAATTTGGCAAAAACAGCCCGACTGTTTATTTATTCTACAAAACACGTGTTTTTTATTATTTTTTGCATGCAAAAGGTACAGGATTGGCTAATTCATCACGCATTTTTTCTTGTTTATTCTTTTCTTGCCAGGTAAGTGAGCGACAATCGATATATTCACAATAACCACTTTCACCCGTTTCTTCATGTTGATTGATTCTGATTTGATATTTAAAACTGCCCACATAGCCAGCCGCCAACCCAAATTTAAAATCTCCGCGGCTTTGCGCCTGTATAGAAATGCAGGTGCCATCTTTACCTTCATAGCCCCACTCAAACTCACGTGGCAAATACATGCTTTGTCCATTCGGCGCTTTCACTTTAGGATAAACTCGATGCACTTTAAAGCGAACATTCTGATCAAACATTTGTGAAATGCCTGTTTTCCCATCTCGCAAATATAGACGTGACTGCAAAATACCATTGAAAGAATCTCGAATTTGAGCCAAAAGCAGTTGGCGCTGATTTTCCAGATTAATCACCTGATAGGTAAAGAATGCTAAAGGCAAATAGGGGAAATTAATTGAGCGTGCATATTCAAAACAGCCCATTTGCTGAATTTCAAATTTTTGTTCTTTATAAGTGATCTGCCCTTCACATTGGCACATTAAAGACCAGTGGTCTGCGAGCCCCATACGCAACTGGGTAAAATAGGAAATAATATTGCTGGTACAAATTGATAAATCGAAACTCAGCTCTTTATCTTTACGCTGTAGACGAAAATGGGGGAAAGTTCCGCTCATCGTTTCCCGGTCGGAGAACTGAAAATAAGCTTTAGTAAAGTGACAGTCCTCACTCACCGAATAAGAATTCAATTGCCCCACCATATGTGGACTAATACTGGCAATGGTAGTTGCAGTATCTAAAGCGGTGGTTTGGATGGCGCTTTCATTGCGTAGCATTACCGCATTCGGCTGCCCGATCAAACTGATAAAATTAAGATAATGGAGCGGTGCAGGTAAATTAGGAATCATCAAACCTTGATGGATGATTTTATAACGACCTTTTTGCGCATGATAGGCCAAGCATGACTGAAGTGGAGCCTGATTGAGTTGTTTAGAGCGATCAAATAAATCTTGAAACAACTGCATATCTTGCTCCTTTTTATTTTCAGTATAGCGTTCTCATTTTTATATGGCGGTTTTTCTTGCCAGGAAAGTGGTTACAAAACCCGACAGTGCATAAATAAGGGAAATAACCAGAATCCCGACTGGAATATTATAAGTAATTGCCGCAAAGATGAATACCGCAATTGGTAACACAAAAAATGGAACCCGTTTACGATCAAATGTTTTAAATGAATAATATTTGATATTGGAAATCATCAACAAGCCTACTGCAATAATAATCACCGCATTAAAAACCTGAATACCCAGCTCACGTACAGCGAAAATTTCTGGAAAATCCTGCCCTACCCAAATCAGGGTAATAATGATGACCGCAGCCAACGGACTTGCAACACCAATAAAGTAGCGTTTATCGACCACACCAATTTGCACATTGAAGCGTGCCAAACGAAATGCCGCACAAGCGGTATAAACGAAACAGGCAGCTAATCCAATACGTCCCAAATCGTGCAGACACCAGCTATACATTAAAATAGCCGGCGCCACCCCGAAAGCAAGCAAGTCTGACAAGGAATCGAACTGCTCGCCAAACGGGCTTTGGGCACCAATTGCACGCGCTACCCGACCATCCAGTCCATCAAATAATGCCGCTAAAAAAATGGCATAAATGGCTTGAGTGAAATCACCATTCATACTGGCAATAATAGAATAAAAGCCGGATAGTAATGCTGCTGTTGTAATCAGATTCGGCCACAGATAGATGCCACGACGCTTCACCTTTTGTCCCTCTTGGGTATGCTCTTCTTCTTCCACTTCGAAGGTGATGCCATCAAAACCATGTTCATCACGTGTAGAAGATTCACTTTCAGGTTTGTTTATACTTGTCATTCTTTGTCGATCCTAACTGTAACCGTATCTCTTGAAACGTATCTCTTATTCGCCAACTAACCAGCGTACAGCGGCATGCCCACCATTTTCACTCATACGCAAATGCGGGAACAACCATTGTAATGCTTCATCCGCATCTTCCGAAAATTTCCACGGTGGATTAATCACAAGTAAACCACAACCATTCAGACCGACTGGAGTGTCATCTGGCCATACGCAAATTTCACACACTAATTGACGGCGAATACCGGTTTTCATCATTTTCTTTTCAAAACGATCAATCATGGCGCGGTCTTTAATTGGATACCATACTGCAAAACAACCTGTCGGCCATTTTTTGTATGCAGCCACCATCAATTCTACCAATTGTGGAAAATCTTTACGTTCCAATTCGTAAGGTGGATCAATCATCACCACACCACGCTTTTCTTTAGGTGGAATCACCCCCAGTAAGCCTTCATAGGCATCACGTTCATGCAGGCCGGCACGGCGGTCACGCACATTAAAACGCAGCTGCTGGAAAACTTCAGGCTGCATTTCAAAAATCGTGGCTTTATCGATTTTACGCATGCCTTCCAAAGCAAACCACGGTGAACCTGGATACGCACCTTTGCCTGAAGCCTCACGCATATCCTGCACAATTTTAAGATATTGCTTTACGCCTTCAGGAGCATTGCGGGTAATTGAATCATCAAGCTTGATTAAACGGTGAATACCGTTTAAAAACTCGCCTGATTTCTGTGCTGCAGAAGTCGATAAATCGTATTTACCTGCCCCACCATGCGTATCGATATAGCGATAAGGTTTATCTTTGGCATTTAAACGTGTTAAAAGTTGCAGCAATAACACATGCTTCATGACATCGGCAAAGTTGCCTGCATGGAAATGGTGACGGTAATTCATGTTTCTTTAATTCCTGATATCAACGGGTATTTTAGCATGAAAAAATGTTTCGTTCCGCAGGATATCTTGCTCTAGAATACGCCAGCTTTTTTCTATCCTGTTTTGAGTATATCTGTATGGATGCAATTCACCTTCCAAAATCATGCAATGTTGATCAAATGATTGAAGATTTGGATCAGCGCGGCTTTAGCATTATTGATGATGTTTATCCTCAAGAATATATTCATGCTTTAGTTGAAGAATGTACATCTCATTTAAATCAGTTTAGAGATGCAGCCATCCAAAACGGGGTCATCAGCAAAATTCGCAGTGACCATATTTTATGGATTCATGAAGAGTTAGAAAAAGCCCAACAGCACATCAAAACTCTGCAAAGTCTGGGCGAACAACTGAACCGTGCCTTTTTCCTGGGCATTCGAGAAGTCGAAGCACATTTTGCCTGTTATAACGCCGGTGAGTTTTATGCCCTGCACCGTGATAACCCGCAAGGTAAAAATGGCCGTGTGATTTCTACCGTATATTACCTGCATGAAGACTGGCAAGACGACTGGGGCGGTGAACTTCGCCTGCAAGACAAAAATGATCAGTGGCACATCATCCCGCCCAAACCGAACCGCATTGCCCTATTCCAAAGTGATCTATTGCATGAAGTACTCAAGGCCAAGCATCAACGTCTTTCTATTACGGCATGGTTACGTACTGACAATTCCATTTGGTAATTTGACAAGCATGCTTTAAATATGGAAAAACATCCTCATATAGCAATCATTGACAGATGAGGATGTAACCGATGCGGGAAAACACCAAACAGATTATTCAACGTATTGGCGAAACTGATCAGTTGTATTTACAAGGGAATACGCCAAAACTTGCTTTAGAACGTGCTGATTTACGTATGCAATTGGTCACACTCAGCACCCTACGTCAGGAACAGATTCATTTCTTGCAAGAAGCTGTGGTTTTACTTGAACAGGGCCGGATTGAATTTGAAGAAATGCCGATGAGTTTGTATATCAACTTATCTACGCATTTAGCCAGAGCCTACATGCTATATTTTGAGATCACCAAGGAACAAAGATTTGCCTTAATTACCCAACAAATCTTAAAACCTATCACTCACGATCAGTACGGTGATATTTATTTCTTCCTTGCCTATGCTTCTGCGGCCAAAAGTGAAACTGCATTAACACGACATTGGCTCACCAAATACAGTAAGACTGCCGATTTTGATTTAATTCTGGTACAGCAGCATCCAGCCTTCCATCCATTCCGTGAACACCACTGGTTTGTGAATTTAGTCAAAAGTAAATTGCATTAATTGCAGATCAAAGCATAAAAAACGCCTCCAATGAGGCGTTTAATTTAAATCTGTGAAGACTCCAGCTTTAGGACCTCACTGTTATTTCCCAGCAATAATCGTCAGCCTACTCCCTGCTTATCTTGTCCTGTGTGCCCAAATAAAATTAAAGCGCAAATAAGCAATAAAAAATTTAGCCTTAAAATTTAAGCGGATCGTAGTTTCGTAGCATTCATATGTAATTGTTGATTCAGCTCATCAATCAACATGACCCACTCATCTGCATCTTCCACTAAATAACGAATTAAAAACTCGCGCTGGGATTTATTCCAGAATGGAGCATCATGAAGGTTCTGCTGTGAAGGTAATTGATGGGTACGAATAAAAAGTTCAATCGCTGCAGGACTAGAAGCAAGCCCAAGCTGTTCAAATAACATTTTAAAGGATGGGTTATTATTCATGAGCATACACACTCCTTATCAACCTAATTGTCATTTCTTATTCATTAAACTTATAAGATATTGATAAAAAAAACTAGTGATTAAACTAGGTTTGTTGTTTCAATTTGTGTTTAGTGATGTGTTGATGCGGAAAGATGAGCTTCAGTATGTAATTGCTCATTTAAGATATCCACCACTATTGCCCATTCATCATCTTTTTTCCAGTGAGTGATCAGAAAATCATGTTGTGCTTGGGTCCAGACCGGAGCGTGATGCAAAGGGATACCCATCGTCAATTGATTATTTTCTATAAACTGGTCTATTGCTTCCTGGCTCGAGTCGAGTCCTAATTGTTCAAACAAAAGTTCTAAGGTGGGTTGCTGATCAAACATGCTGTTCACCTTGGTAACTTGTATAATTATTAAGCTATCAAGGTATAAGAATAGCCACACAAATCGCAGCTTTCACCTCGTGCTTGTTGTATTTTTTTGTAGTAAAAAATTAGACCCTATTCAAAGGGCCTAATCTTTTTAAAACTTATTGTGCAGCAAGCTTATCGCTTTCCACATGCAACAGCTGATTCAGCTTGTCAATAACCACAATCCACTCATCATCTTGATGCCAGTGCTCACGTAATAAGGCACTTTGACCTTCACTCCAAAAGTCTGCATCTGGCAAAATCACTTCAGCAGGTAACTGGTGAGCTTTAACAAACTGATCAATCGCAGCTTCATCTGCAGGCAAACCCAATTGTTCAAATAATAGTTCTAAAGTTAACTGTTGTTCCGTAAGCATAAATAGACTCCATCGTAGTATTAAATTATGAGCGTGTTGAGACTAGAATTCTTAGGTTGATTTATGGCTTGGTACGTCACAGGAACCTGAACCCTCGGCCTCAATGTGTAATTGTTCATTCAACACATCAACAAAAATGGCCCAGTCATCATCTTTCTTCCAGTGACTGATCAGAAAGTCATGCTGTGATTTGCTCCAGAACGGTGCTTTATGTAAAGGCACATCCATACCAATTTGATGCGTGCTAATAAACTCGTCAATCGCTTCCGGACTCGAATCCAGACCCAATTGTTCAAAGAAAAGTTCGAAGGTGGCGCGTTGCTCTAACATCTGAACCTCCATCTTTTATCTATAATCTTGTTTCTACCTTAGATGGCTCATCATCGAAACTCAGTTGTCTCTCCTTCACAGCATGTTATTTTTTGTTTAATTAAAGTGATAGGTATAAAAAAAGCACCCCAAATGGAGTGCTTTTTTTCAACTTAATCTAAGAAGATTAAATTATTTAAGCATGTCAGCAATCGCTGCGCGCTCTTCTTCAAGTTCGTTCAATGTAACGTTGATACGCTCACGGCTGAACTCGTCGATTTCTAAACCTTGAACGATTTTGTATTCACCGTTTTCAGTTGTAACAGGGAAACCGAACATTACGCCTTCAGGGATACCGTAAGAACCGTCAGAAGGAATACCCATCGTTACCCATTCGCCGTTTGTACCAAGAGCCCAATCGCGCATATGGTCGATTGCAGCGTTAGCAGCAGAAGCAGCAGAAGAAAGACCACGTGCTTCGATGATCGCAGCACCACGTTTGCCAACAGTCGGAAGGAATGTGTTTGCATTCCACTCTTGATCGTTGATCATGTCTTTAACGCTTTCGCCGTTGATTGTTGCAAAACGGTAGTCAGCATACATGGTTGGAGAGTGGTTACCCCAAACTGTAAGTTGTTTGATGTCTTTAACCGCTTTACCAGTTTTTGCAGCAATTTGAGATGCAGCACGGTTGTGGTCAAGACGTAACATAGCTGTGAAGTTTTTCGCTGGAAGATCTGGAGCAGATTTCATAGCGATGTAAGCATTTGTATTTGCAGGGTTACCCACTACAAGCACTTTAACATCACGGCTAGCAACTTCGTTCAATGCTTGGCCTTGACCAATGAAGATTTCGCCGTTTACTTTAAGCAAGTCAGCACGTTCCATACCTGGACCACGTGGACGTGAACCAACCAATAACGCGTAGTCAGCATCTTTGAATGCAACTTTAGGATCATCAGTACCGATCATGTCCGCTAAAAGTGGGAATGCGCAGTCTTGAAGTTCCATCATTACGCCTTTAAGCGCTTGTTGAGCTTTCTCAAAAGGAACTTCTAACAATTGCAAAATAACGGGTTGGTCTTTACCAAGCATTTCGCCGCTAGCAATACGGAATAATAGGCTGTAACCAATTTGACCAGCAGCGCCAGTAACGGCAACGCGAACAGGTTGCTTCATGTAATTATCTCCAATTGAGGATAGTCAATGCGATTAAATAATCGATGTTTAATCTAATAATCATAAACGCGAAAGATTGTACTCCAATCTTTTTCGATATGCATTGAAAAGAAAATGAATTTCAACAAAAGTCTGATAGGAAATATAAATAAAATATAAAAAGAAGCTTAGTAAGAACCTTTTATTGTAAATGCATTTGGACAAGTATTTTCTACTTGTACTGAACATCGTTTGTACTGCCCGTTATTCTTATAGCAAAGTTTCACTTCAGTCAGAACTGCATTTCCTTGCGAAGTTACACAATTAAATCGAATTGCATTGGCCGGTAGACTTGGATTCAAACGCAAAAATTGCTGTCGAAGATTAGCCTGATACATGACTCGCGTTTCAGGGCTGGTGAGTTCAGTCGGAATTTTGAGACGTTCGGCATAGTTAATGATGGTGCGAAAATATTGACTTGAGTTCATCTGCACACAGCCCCCAATCCCGTGCCAAAGTTGCGTGCGCGCATTTTCATCGGGCATGACACGGGCCACGACTTTCGCCTGCAAGGGAGATAAATTCGCAGAAGATGCAGTCCTGCACTCGGTTTGAGATGTTTCCGGATACAGACCGGAAATATTCAGCGAATAACCTTCCAGACATTTTCGCTGTTTTGCTTTCTGGGCATCAAACATACATACTGCAGGGGTCATTTGCACCACCATGATATAGCCCTGCAAAGGAGCAGCAAAAATTTGAGGTGCAAACAGCCCTAGTCCAGCACCACTCACCCCGAACAATGCCCATCTTGCTAAAACTGAAGTTTGCCCAAAAAATATCATCAACAAACCGAACCTATTAATAAAATTAAAATTTAAGGATTATTTCTTAATGGAATTATATTCATCCGCTTCTCAATCGATTGTGCCCCTTGCCCAAGTAATACGCCGTAATGGGTGGCATTGGTCATCACATGTTTTACATAATCCCGTGTTTCAGTTAAAGGAATGCTTTCTGTATATTGGTCAGCAGCAATTGGTTGAGCATCGGGTTGCCAGCGACGTGCCCGGTTTGGACCGGCATTATAGCCAGCCGTTGCCAGCACAGGACTATTGCTGAGCTGACTCTGAATCATGGATAAATAAAAAGTGCCATAACGAATATTGGTATTCATATCGGTTAAAGCCGCAGGGTTATAGGTTTCACCCATTTGGCGGGCCACAAGTTTTGCCGTATCCGGCATAATTTGCATTAACCCGCCTGCCCCCACATGTGAACGTGCTTGGGTAACAAAACGACTTTCCTGACGCATCAAGCCATAGGCCCATGCAGGATCTATACCAGCATTGCGACTATGGCTAACCACATAGCTTTGATGTGGCATGGCATAACGATAAGAATAATTGTGTTTAGATTCAGTACGGTCAGCAGCGTAAATCGCCCGATCATACCAGCCTATATCAGTCGCACGTTTTGCAGCGGCAAGTAACAAGCCATCATCATGTTTTAAATAAGCCTGACGTACTGCCCAGTTCCATTCACGATTCACATAATTATCTGGTGCATTGACACGGCGTAAGGCAAAAGCACGGCTGAAATGAATATTCTGGCTTAAACGCTGCACATCACTATTTGATGGTTGAACATTCGTGGGAATATTATTGTAACTCTGCCCTAACTTATCTTTGGCCAGGAGATTATGGTAATCATCCCCCTGTGCCAATTTTTTAAAAATTTCTTGCGCTACACGCTTAGAGTTGGCGTCGCCGCGTTGTTCCGAGGCCCGCGCCAACCAGTACTGCCAGCGATCTTCCTGTTTCTGGCTCACACTCATCGTATCAATCGCTCGAATCAGGCTCTCCCAGGCACTAAAACGAATCGCCTGACGGGCATAAATTTCCGCTTCCTCGGCACTAAATGGCAAACCGTAACTGACATCCAGATAATTCAGCACTTCACGGTTAAAATTATTTTTCATTACCGTGGTCCCGCCAATATAGCCCACGGTACGATAAAGCGCTTTTTGCACTTGTAACGGCGTACCTTGCGCTGCATTTTTTACCGAAGCCATCGCGGTATTTAAGTCACTGTCTGCCAGACGACCTAGGGCATAAATCAAATAAGCATGATCTGCACTGGTGGTTTTAGGTGCTGACCATAAATAATTCAAAGGATTAGCCTGAATCTGATTAAGCTGTGCAAGTGACAGGTTCACCCCAAGCGTTTGCGCAGTAGCCAAGGCCAAACCTGACTGACCTGCGCGAAGCTGTCCCCACAGACGCTGCTGTCTGTCTTGTTCGGTCATCAATGGGCTAGCCAGCATCATCCGGCCCAGACCCGTACACGACTCAGGTTGTGAATTGGTGGCCAGCCATACATCCTTATATTCAGCAAAAACCAAAGGATCACCGGATTTAGCACGAACTTGAGCAACTGCACAACTTTCCGCCTGATCCGGATTGGTCACATACTGCAAAATGGGCTGCGCGGTGGCAAAGTCTGCCTGCTTGACCTTTTCTTCGACATAATCGGCAGCCAGTTTTTCAGCCATTGCCGATTGCGGATAACGCTGGGAAAAGTTAATAATCTGACTTGCAGGCTGATTGGCCAAATTGTTATTCAATGCCCAATATTCCGGATAATAGCCCAGCACATCATTTTGCATAGATGACTGATATTGTTGCAATAAAGCTAAGTTTCCAGCATTTGCAGCCCGTAAAGCATCATTAAATTGTTCATCAGCCGCATGAGAAATTGAAGCAAAGCCGGTTGATGCCAAACCTAAAGCAAGCACTTTATAATATTTTTTATTGATTACCCGATTAAACATATGCTTGCCTTCTGTCATTTAGTATTGCCTTACGTCGCACCTAATCATTTTTGAATAGTTTAATTATTATTACACTACTCTACTGTTCTGTTATGTAACCTTATGATTAGACAATATTAATTTTCATTCATTTTTACTTAACAAATCAATATTCTTCTAGCTTTATTTATGACTATAAGTTTCTCTTCGATTCCTGCTAAAATATGCGCCTTTCTTGTATTCGAATTGCAATTTTTTAAGATGACAGCCAGCCTCACTTTTCCTATCAATAGCATTAAATATTGAAATAAAAAGGAAATGTTGCTCGCTTGGCTCACCTTATCCGGGTCCATCTTGAATTGTAATTTCATCGATTTATCCTTTAGGAGCCTACATGACGGTTCAAACCTTCATTCCAAATAGTGCCCAAGCTGCTTCAGAAAACACTGTTACCCAGCCACAGCACACCCCAGCCGACGGTTCAGTGAAAAAACTGTATATCGAAACGCAAGGGTGTCAGATGAATGAGTATGACAGTCATCGTATGGCAGATCTTCTAGGCGACTCACACGGTTATGTGTTAACCACTGATCCGAGTGATGCAGATATTCTGCTGATGAATACCTGTTCAATTCGTGAAAAGGCTCAGGAGAAAGTATTTTCCGAATTGGGTCGTTGGCGCAAACTGAAAGAAAAAAATCCTGATCTGGTGATTGGCGTCGGTGGTTGCGTGGCTTCTCAGGAAGGTGACAACATTCAAAAACGTGCACCTTATGTGGATATGGTCTTTGGCCCACAAACCTTGCACCGTTTGCCGCAGATGCTGGATCAGCATAACGATCAGATTGAAAAACCAAAGAAAGAAAAAATCAAGCTGGTAGATATTTCCTTCCCCGACATTGAGAAATTCGACTTTTTACCTGAACCGCGTGTTGAAGGCTATAAAGCATTTGTTTCGATTATGGAAGGCTGTTCAAAATACTGCTCTTTCTGCGTAGTGCCTTATACCCGTGGTGAAGAAGTATCGCGTCCTTTAGATGACGTACTTGCTGAAATTGCAGGTCTGGCAGAAAAAGGCGTGCGTGAAATTTCGCTCTTAGGTCAAAACGTTAATGGTTACCGCGGTGAAACGTTTGAAGGCAATATCTGTACCTTTGCCGACTTACTGCGCTTGGTAGCTGAAATTCCGGGCATTGGCCGTTTACGTTACACCACTTCACATCCGCTTGAATTTAATGATGACCTGATTCAGTGCTACCGTGACTTGCCACAAATGGTTTCACACCTGCACTTGCCGGTACAAAGCGGTTCTAATGATGTATTGCAGGCGATGAAACGTAACCACACCATCGATGTCTATATCGAGAAAATTAAAAAGTTACGCGCCGTCCGTCCAGACATGCATTTATCTTCAGACTTTATTATTGGCTTCCCCGGCGAAACCGATGAGAACTTTGAAGAAACGTATCAATTCATCCAAGACCTCGATTTCGATCATTCTTACAGCTTTATTTATTCAAAACGTCCGGGTACACCAGCGTCGGAACTTGAAGACAATACCCCTGAAGATGTGAAAAAAGAACGTCTGGCCAAAGTTCAGCAATGGATTAAACGTTCAAGCATTGATAAAACAGATGCCATGCTGGGTACCATCCAACGCGTTCTGATTGAAAAAGTTTCCGACAAAGATCCGAATCTGTTGATTGGTAGCGCAGACAATACCCGTCTGGTCTCTTTCATTGGCGATGCTGCATGGGTGGGGCGTTTCGCCGAAATTGAGATTACCGAAATTAAAACTTTGAATTTTGTTTACGGTGAGCTCTTGAATCTTGAGCCTGACGTGGCGTAATGTAAGGTGATCAGCCAGATCATTTTATAAGGAATACTCTTGACTGCAGCGATCCGACGTACAGTAACTTTTCCTGGTATTTCAATGGAGCGTTTAAAAGGCATGCTGGGTGCTTATAACGGTCATTTGAAACAAATCGAACAACGTTTAGAGGTCAAAATTTCCCATCGAGGTGATGCTTTTTACATCGATGGTGAAATTGATGCAGTAGAGAGAGCCGAAAGCCTCTTGATGCGTCTACATGAAGAAACTGAAACCAGCCAGCAAGTCAGCGCAGACACCCTGCATCTGATGATTCAGGGCAGTCAGACAGATCGTGAACTGCAAATCGATCCACACCAGGAACACGCTGGTCTGGATGAAGTGTGGCTACAAACCCGTAAAGGTCGTATCAATCCACGCGGTGCCAATCAAAAACGTTATGTGCAACGTATTTTACAAAGCGACATATCTTTTGGTATTGGTCCTGCAGGTACCGGTAAAACCTATCTGGCCGTAGCTGCTGCAGTAGATATGCTGGAACGTAACGAAATCCAGCGTATCTTACTGGTTCGTCCTGCGGTGGAAGCCGGTGAAAAACTCGGTTTCTTACCGGGGGATTTAAGCCAGAAAATCGATCCTTATTTGCGCCCGCTTTATGATGCCCTGTATGAAATGCTGGGCTTTGAAAAAGTCGCCAAACTGATTGAACGTCAGGTGATTGAAGTTGCGCCCCTCGCCTATATGCGTGGCCGTACCCTCAACCATTCTTTCGTGATTTTGGATGAAGCGCAAAACACCACCCCAGAACAGATGAAAATGTTCCTGACCCGTTTAGGCTTTGGTTCTCGTGCGGTCATTACTGGCGACATCACCCAGGTCGATTTACCGCGTGGCCAGCAATCAGGTTTATCCCACGCTTTACGTGTGATTGATAAAATTCCGGAAATTCATATTACCCGCTTCCACTCTCGCGATGTGGTGCGTCATCAATTGGTACAAAAAATTGTTGAAGCCTATGAGGGTTGGGACAGTGAACAACAGCGTTTAAGTGCTGAAGCTCGGGCAGAACGTAAAGCGCTTCAGGAGGCATTAATTGCTGAAAATGATGCGGCTGCCGATGCACAGCAGTGAGCTTTAAATAAGGATTCATTTTGAAACTTAGTCTTTCCCTACAACAGGACTTTCAAGCCCCTGAACTGGTCTTGAAACGTGCCTACATTAAAAAAGTTGTAGAAACAGCTTTACGTTATATCGGCACACAAAGTAATTGCGAAATTGGCATTGCCTGTGTCGATAATGACGAAAGTCATAAGCTTAATCTGGAATATCGTCAAAAAGATAAGCCTACCAATGTGTTGTCTTTTCCAAGCGACATTCCAGATGAAATGGCTGAATATTTAGATGCCTTCCCGATTGGCGATTTGGTGATTTGTATTCCTGTGGTGCTTCGTGAAGCTTCTGAGCAAAATAAAGCACCATTGACACATTTTACCCATATGCTGGTTCATGGCACTTTACATTTAATGGGCTATGACCATGAAACTTCAGATGCAGATGCTGAGGAAATGGAAGCTTTGGAAATTAAGATTCTGGCCAAACTTGGATTTGAAAACCCTTATATTGAGCAAGTTTAAAATCTATAAATCATAAAAAGCGAGCTGAGGCTCGCTTTTTATGCTCCATATTAGAGCTTGACCTCACCCTAACCTTTTTCTTAAAGGAGAAGGAACTTCTCAATATTCATTTAAAACTGATAGTTCCTCCTGCCTATGGGATGAAGAATATATTCTGCAAGAGGATGAGGGTAAATTTAATAAACTCTTCATTATGCTTATCCAAATATTTTTTTAAAAACTTAGAAAAACCTTCTTTTTATTCATCCTATTTCAAACCCGATTCACTATTCTTTTCTTGCAAAAGAGACATTGCTTCCCTTATAAAAGAGCCGCCTGAATACAATAAAAATCATACTGCATGAAATACGTTGTCATTTTTAAAGCAAAAATAAATATTTTAGATCATGAATATTCCAGAACAGCCCAACTGTTACGTGAAAAAGCCCTTACACAATTCAACTGCCAGAAATTTGAAGCGATCAGCGAAAATGATTTTGAGATTGTCCCATCCTACTGGAATAGTTTAGAAGATATTCAAACTTGGCATAGAGATGCAGAACATCAAGTTGCGCAGCGCTTAGGGAAAGAGAAATGGTATAAAAGTTTTAGCGTTGAAATTTGTGAAATTCAGAAAAGCTATGCAGACTTAAATTATTAAATATTTCACAATAGTTTAAATAGTTTTCTATATCCCCCCTCTCAAAGGGAGGAAGAATTGTACTTATTAATAAAGATTGGGAACCTTCACCCTTTTAAAAGGATGAGCAGTATTACTACATAGAGAAGAATTAATGTACTTCAAACTCTGCTTCTGCCGGATCAAAACGCCAAGTCCGGACAATGCGCAATTCTGAAATATCTTTCATACCTTGATCAAAACCACCAAAAGGTGCCGCTTTACGCACTGAAGTTTTTGCAGCCTCATCCAATAAAGCATGACCTGAACTCTCAATCAGGCGAATAGCACGAATCCCGCCGCTTTTATTCAGGATCACCATTAAACGGACTTCCCCGGCGAGGCGTTGCACTTTGGCCGCATCCGGATAATAACGGTTACCGTAAAATTCAACTTTCTGGCGGAATTTTTCCAGATAAGCTGCTGAAATATCCTGCTTGGCTTGTATACCATCCACCGTTTTAATTTTTTGCTGACGGCTGAAATTTTGCTGGCGTTGTAAATATTGTGCTTCTAAACTTGCCACCATAGCTGCCTTGGCCTGAAACTGGCTATTCAGTTCCTGCATGGCTTTTTTACGCTGATTCTGTTCTGCTTCTTTCTTCCAGCTTAATGTGGTCATCAGCACTTTTTCTTCAAAGCTGAGTTCACTCTTTTGCTGTAAACGCTCCAAGGTTTCCTGTTGCTGCTCACCTGTCATTTGCTCAATCATCGCTGCCGGCATATCGCTCGACATACGGTGCGCTTCACGAAAGGTGCCTGAGCCTTGCTGATCTGCCTGTGCCAGAAAATCCGCATGTTCTATCTTGTCCTGACTGGGACGCAAAGTGACGGCAATTTCTTTGACCGCTGCATCACTTTCTTCAGGCATGGCAAATTGTAAGGTCAAAATAATCAAATGCAAAAGAGCAGCTAAAATCACTGCGCTTGTGAAAATAGGATCTTTCCACCATGCATGCATTAAAGGTGCAAAACTGATTTTCTTAAGCATCACATTAAACCGACAAAAAGTCTGGTCCCCAAACTGCATAAAAGCAGTATAAAATAAACACGGCATCTACTTTTGAATGAAAAAATGAGAACTCAATCAATAAGCAGGCTGTAGACAATTAAAATCATGAAAATGGTGCAATTAATTTTGCTAAACTGCAAGGTGGAATATCTGTATTTTTAATACTTTCGACAAAATCTATTGAAGTTTAAGAAGATTAACTCGCTGGGATGCCTTATATGCAAACGCTACTATCCAATATCTCTAAACGTATACGCCAGGTGTATCAAAAGGCTGAAGGGTTTATTGAAGATGAGCGTGAATTTCCCCTTTCTCAGGTCTTTTTAAATGCAACTTTTCAGCGCTTTGTCACTGACAATGTTTCCATGCTGAAGGACTTGCATGCCGACTTGCATGAAGACTGGTTACGCTTATACGCAACGCTTGATGTCAAGGGTTTATACATTACCCTTTCAGTCGATTTGAAACTGGTACAGATGGAACTGAACAAAGATACCCAGCTGATTGTGTTTGAACAGATTAGCGATACCAAGGTAATTGAAGCCAAATTCAAAAATATATTTCAAAAGCTTGCCGTAAAATTTGCTTTATTTTTCTATCAAAAAGTACTCGATAAAGACCCTTTGGGCATGATCCTTGAGAAACTGAATGTTATTAAGGTCAAAGATGATTTATTGCATCTGGATTTAAACCGCTGGTTAGGCAAAAAACGCTCTATCATTGATACCTTAGCCAAAGTTCATGTCAACCATGCAGTTTTACGTGAAGCTGAACTGGTGGTAATAGGCAATGTCAATCTGACTGCATTATTCAGAAAAATGTCCGAAGAACCAATGGACGTTTGGGCAGTTGATGAAGAGCTAGAGGAAACTACAGTCAGCCCGATTAAGCAAAAATAGGTTAAATGAGTTTTACAAATGTAAGTCTGTGGTTTTAACTAAAAAAACTACATTAAAGATACAGATTGCATAAACTTTCGAATTTTATCTCTATATTCAGCAGGCATAATAGCAGCTGCACAGAAGTTTACATTTTAAAAAACTGCATAGGAACACTCTACTTATGGCTCACAATGTATTGAAAACAGTTGCCCTGGCATCTGGTCTAACAACTACACTGTTGTTCGCTGGGATCAACCCGGCATTTGCCATGAGTCCATTCCAGGCAAGTTATCAATTTAACTACAATGGCAAGAACATGGGCTCGGCAACACGGACTTTAAGCAAGTCGGGAAACAACTGGACCTATGTCTTCGCGGCAAAAGCAGGCGCTATGGCCTCTGCAACAGAAACCAGCCATTTCAGCTTAAATAATAGCGGCGATATTGTTTCTAACAGCTTTAATCGTCAGAGCAAAATTCTGGTTCACAACAATACAATGAGTATTGATTTCAACCCGAATGCTAAAACCATTTCTGGCAAAAAAGATAAAAAAACCTATTCTTTTGACTGGAAAGCTGGTGTTCTGGATGAGCTGAATGCCGAATTACAATTACGTGAAGATTTAAAATCTTCAGGGTTAAAATCGAATTACTTAATTGCCGATGCCAAAGAAGTGGAATCACGTCATTTTATTAAACAAGGTAATGAAACAGTAAAAACCTCTTATGGTACTTTCGATACCATTAAAGTGGTACTCAAGCATAGTAAGCCGAATCGCGATACCATTTTCTGGTTAGCCCCTAAACTGGACTACGCACCAGTGAAAGTGACCCATCAAGATGGTAAAACCTCCTATGGTTTACTGTTAACAGGTTATAAAGGCACAACGAATTAATCGATTTGATCAATTTCGCTTGCATTTTCTGAGAGCCTTTTTAAAATACGCTTTTGCTTGAAAAAGCATCTGCCCCCTAGAGGAATTCTCCCGTGCACGCACTAGAACAGAAAATCTTAAGCGAAGGTATCGTTCTATCTGATCAAGTTCTGAAAGTTGATGCTTTCTTGAATCATCAAATTGATCCTGTATTAATGCAGCAAATTGGTAAAGAGTTTGCTGCTCGTTTTAAAGATGCAGGAATCACTAAAATTATCACCATTGAAGCTTCTGGTATTGCTCCAGCGGTAATGGCCGGTTTAGAACTTGGTGTGCCTGTAATCTTTGCGCGTAAATATCAATCTTTAACTTTAAAAGATGATTTATACCGCTCTAAAGTCTTCTCTTTCACTAAACAAATTGAAAGCACGATTGCCATTTCAAACAAGCATATTAGCTCTAGCGATAAAGCTTTAGTAATTGATGACTTCCTGGCAAATGGTCAGGCAGCTTTAGGCCTAGCTGATTTAATTCATCAGGCAAAAGCTGAAGTTGTAGGTATTGGTATTGTGATTGAAAAATCTTTCCAACCTGGTCGCCAATTATTACTAGATAAAGGTTACCGTGTTGAATCTTTGGCACGCGTTAAATCTTTAGAAAATGGCACTGTTGAATTTGTTCGTGACTAAGAACTTCAGCTAAATTTAAAAAAGAGCGCTAAGGTGCTCTTTTTTTGTATTTGGCTTTATTATAAAAACTGTATGTGAGATAGATCACCTGATCTGTGTCTACCCAATCACTGACTATTTAATTTTTGCAATCTTTAAAAAGTCTTTTTTAAGTCTTTCAAACTCTTCATAAACTTTTGGATCAAGTTTAGGTCTAACCTTTTCAAATTTCATTTTAAGCAAATCTAAACTTCTAAGCATCATTTCAAAAATAAGCTTTTGGCGTCCTAAATCATCTGTTGAATTAAATTCTTCATGATTGATTTTTAAGCGAAAATCCATAGTCTTTTGCTTAAAGGAATACATGACCCGTTCTTCAAAGCCTGTTGGACCCATCATTATTGTAATACAGTCCCAACTATTTAAAGGAATATCATAAGTTTCATGCTCAAGCCTATTATTAAGAATATTCTTCACATAATTACGGGCAACGTTCAATTGTGTTAATTGTTCTTCATTTAATACTTCTTTACTTGATTCACTACTTAACCACACGTGCATAAAAGCCTCTTAATAGCCTGATTTTATATATCTCCGACCTCCTGTCGAGGTTTTTCATATAGGTTTGCTCAGTATAACTTCCGTTACATCTAAGCTTCCTTATCATTTATTTGCTTATTTTTATCTTAAGTTATTTTTAAAAGTTAGCAATTATTTCAGATAATAAAAGTGCCAAAGAATTTACAAAACAAAGAAATCAACAATTTATAATTATATTATTGTAAGATCAAAGAAGGCCTAACTATCCGCAAATAGTTAGACCTTGGATCATATTGAAAGGTGGATTTACTTTACGGTCACAGTAATGCTACCGGTGTTCACAGCACCAATTGCAGAAGTTTTGATACCTTCAATATGATTCTCAAATCCAGCTGTATTCACAGATGCATCAATAGCCGCAGAATTGAAGGCTATATTCGCAGCGGTGTAATTACTCAAGGTTTCAGAGAATTGATCATAAGTGTCAATATTCAGCGCTGTACTGATAGAGCTTTCAATCTCTGATGAACCCTCAGAACGCCATTCTTCCAAACTACGTGCCGCACTTCTTTCAGCATCAAGAGTTGTATCGAATGTACCTGTATTCAGCGCACTCAGATTACCTTGCTGCAAATTGATACTCCCAGTGTTCACGGCACCCAGTGCTGACGTTTCTATAGCAATGGCATCTCCCACACTCTCAAGTTCATTATAACGCCCCGCTGTGTTAACGGTTGCATCAATATTATTGGTATTAATGGCAAGGTTAAGCGCCGTACCATTTGCAGCCTGATTGGCTAAAACAGCCAGGGTTGATTGTAAACCAGTATTTACAGTGACCTCTTGAGCATTTGCCATGGCTGCTCCAGACAGGAAGGCAACGGATAAGGCAATGGTTTTGATAGTCTTATTCATGGTTATTTTCCTTTTTTTAAGTTTTGAAGTACTTCTCGCTAAATACTTCTTTTTATAATGGGAGCGAGCCCATTTTTATATATTTTTAATCGCGCTGTGTGCTTGACCAGTAGTTTTCCACAACCTCAGGATTGGCATCTCCCAGCATTGAAGTTTTTTCCTCTTCTTTGTGATTATTTTCCTGGTCTTTACTGTTTTTCTCTTTATTTACCTTGCCTGGAGAAGATGCACCCTGCTTTCTGCTGATGTATTTAATCAGGTCCTGTTTACTCATTTCAGGCTCCTGTTCAGGATTTTGAATCATCTCGGATTCTTTTTTCTTAGGCGGCTGGATGTCTTTATTGGGTGAGTTGGTCGATTTATTCTTCTCATCGGAGGAATGGCCATTATCTGAAGATGATTCCAAAATAACGCTCGGAGAGTTTGCATTGTTTTGACTTTGGTTTTGCTTGTACTTATACAGCGCAACCGAACTACGCGTTAGACTCAATTGGCCAAACTCTGGCGGGATTTGCGCACGACAATTTTCAAATGTTGCGGGCGGGATCACTTGACTGAGCAACTCAAAGGTGGCCAGATTCAACATTTGGCGCAAGGCAAAATTGGTCGCTTCGCGCTCTCCTTTGCCAATCTGAATGTTCAATAAAGTGTGCCCTGCAAATCGGCCTGCACTCAGGCCATAATCCTGTGCAGCAATCTGTTTTTGCAGGGAAACATTGGCCACTACTTTACTGCTGCGGGTATCGGTCAAGGATAAATCCAGACCGACCATAATGCGGGTCTGGCTGTAATTGGGTCCAACTCCGCCGATCTGCATATCTACACCACCGCCTGGAATAAAGTCCAGACTGTTAATACTTCCGGTCACATAATAATCAGAGGCTTTGATTTGTCGCGGATCACGAATCCCCCACTTGGCTTCACTTTCAATAATTCGCGGATCACGCCGGTTCAATAGACTGACTCCAGCCTGAAACAAGGCAGACTGCACCATATCCCCCGCGCCTTGGGTCACCATTTTGCCGCTACCACCATTGGTCACCACATCTTTTCCGGTCTGGTCCAGAATTGCACCCACCGAAAAACTGACATCATTACGCAGTTGCCCTTTCAAACAGGACAAGGCCATATCAAAAGGGGTGAAAATATCGGTGATCGGCGGTCCTTGCACCAGACTAACCGGTTTCTTGTTGGAAATCGCCATACCAGTACAACTGCTCAAAAGTTGACTTAAAACAATTACAGCACTCAAAGAAAATAGTTTTCTGTTATTTAACGGGAAATTCAGCATAACGATGCTCCCGGCTGGGTGCTTAAATTAGGACATTGCTGATTATTTTGAGTCGTGGTCGAATTTACCGCCCCATCATTTACAGTGTCATTGGAAATATCTACGCCATTATTTGAACCATTTATGTTCACATTGCTCGTAGCTGAATTCACTGTACCGATGGAACTTGTCGATGTGCTGTTGATGGTGGTCTTGCCTAGTCCAGAATAATAATCAGAATCCTTGAGCTCAATCAGGTTGGCCTGAACCAGATTCTCATTGGAACGGCTACTTGATGATTTCCAGCGCTGACTCCATTCATCCGAGGTGGCATAAGCATTGCTTAGCCCACACACAAAAAATAAACCCACATTGATCACTAATATTTTCATAATCATTACCCGTCCTTTGAAGCAGGATGTTTATTTATTTTTTATTTAGTAAGGTTTAATTTATATTAAAAATATTAAATCATATAAAAAAAATAAAAAGCAAAATTTATTCGCTTTCACATATTTTTCATTTTTATTAAAAATTTATTTATTTGTTTTATATAAAAAATTTTCTTTTGTTATTGAATTGTGAATTGTAAGAAATCATTATGTCATAAATCTTTAAAATTAAAATTTACCTTAAAAATTTAATCTTATTAATATATTTTTTATATCAATAAAAACGGAATTTTATAAACAAAGAGTCAACTTATCCAAGTCTCTTAATTCTATAAACCGCTAAACTTTGATTTTATTAGAACTTTCATTTAAATGTGATGAAACTCTATTTTTTATAAAAAATATAATTAACCAATCACGGTTAAGAAGATTTATAAAGTAATTCCAAGAAAAAGTTGGATGTTCCAAAAATAGGGGTTCCCATTCAAAAAGCGCCGCAACTCTGGCATTGAAACTCGAGTCATGAATCATTTTCAGGCAAAGATTCAAGTCGTTTTGATTTAGCTAATTGAAGCGATTAACCAAAAACAACGCACTCGGTAAATGCCATTAAGTATCATGCCAAAAAAAATTCATACTTCTTACTTAAATTTTAAAATCAATGATTTAAAAAAAATAAGCCTAACTATTTGGCAATAGTTAGACCTTGTTCATGTCAAGAATGAAGTTACTTTACGGTTACTGTAATACTGCCTGTATTTACAGCACCGATTGCAGAAGTTTTGATACCGTTGATGTTATTCTCGGTTCCTTCTGTGATTGTATTGACAGATGCATCAATAGCGCCGGAGTTAAAGGCGACATTGGCTACACTGTAATTGCTTAGAGTTTGAGTCAACTCCTCATTAAAGTCCCCATCCAGGCTTTGACTGAGCGTATTTTCAATCTCTGAAGAGGTATCCGTTTCGGTATCAGTCAACGACTCCAATTGACTTTGTTGATCTTCAAGCGTTGCACTGAGGGTTCCGGTACTTAGAACACTCAAGCTACCTTGCTCTACGCTGAGATCACCTGTATTTACCGCACCCAGTGCTGATGTTTCTATGGTATTTTCAAAATTATTAACGGTATCAAAACCTCCCTCTGTGTTGACACTTGCATTAATATCAGCGGTATTGACTGCAAGGTTAAGTGCAGAGCCATTTGTGACCTGCTGAGATAAAGTAGCCAAGGCCGTTTCCAGACCTGTATCAACAGCGACTTCAGTATCTTGAGCATTAGCCATGCCGGCACCGGTCAGGAAGGCGACGGATAAGGCGATTGTTTTAACAGTCTTCTTCATAGTTGTTCTTCCTTTTCGAGTTTTGAAGTACTGCTCGCTCAGCACTTCTTCTGATCATGGGAGCGAGCCCATTTTTATCTCTCTTCTAATCGCGTTGTGTGCTTGACCAATAGTTTTCCACCACCTCAGGATTGGCATCCCATAGCATCGAACTCTTTTCCTGTTCTTTATCGTCCTTGTCTTTATTGTCCTTATTGTCTTTTTGGTCATTTTTCTTGTCTGAAGAAGATGAATCCTGCTTCCTGCTGATGTATTTAATCAGCTCCTGTTTGCTCATTTCAGGCTCCTGTTCAGGATTCTCAATCACTTCGGATTCTTTATGTTTGGGCGGTTTAGTATCTTTATTCGGTGAGTCAGTTGACTTATTTTTTTCATTGGAGGAATGAGTACTGTTTGATTCCGAGACAGTCTGATCTGAATCTATACTGTTCTGCTGCTGACTCTGCTTGTACTTGTACAGCGCCACCGAACTTCGCGTTAAATTTAAGCGGCCAAATTCAGCGGGTATTTGCGCACGGCAGCTTTCAAATACGGCCGGAGGCACGACCTGACTGAGCAGCTCAAAGGTGGCCAAATTCAACATTTGGCGTAAGGCAAAATTGGTCGCTTCGCGCTCCCCTTTGCCAATTTGAATATTTAACAAGGTTCGGCCTGCAAACCGGCCTGCACTGAGTCCATAATCCTGCGCGGCAATCTGTTTTTGCAGTGAAACATTGGCCACCACTTTACTGCTGCGGGTATCGGTCAGGGATAAGTCCAGACCAACCATAATGCGGGTCTGACTGTAATTGGGCCCGACACCAGCAATCTGCATATCCAGCCCACCGCCTGGAATAAAATCCAGGCTGTTAATACTGCCAGTCACATAATAATCAGAGGCTTTGATTTGTTTTGCATCGCGGATACCCCACTTGGCTTCACTTTCGATAATCCGCGGATCACGCCGGTTCAATAGGCTGACCCCGGCCTGAAACAAGGCAGACTGCACCATATCTCCCGCGCCTTGGGTCACCATCTTGCCACTACCGCCATTGGTCACCACATCTTTTCCGGTCTGGTCCAAAATCGCACCCACCGAAAAGCTGACATCATTACGCAGTTGCCCTTTCAAACAGGACAAGGCCATATCAAAAGGGGTAAAAATATCGGTGATCGGAGGACCCTGCACCAAGCTAACCGGCTTCTTGTTGGAAGAAGCCAAGCCGGTACAGCCTGTTAGCAGATAGCCAAAAAGCACCGTGCTACCCAGGGCAGATATTGTTTTTCTATTTAACGGGAAATTCAGCATAACGATGCTCCCGGCTGGGTGCTTAAATTAGGGCATCGCGGATTATTTTGATTGGTATTTGAACTGACCGGAGCATCATTCTGCAATTCATTGGAAATGCCTACACCGTTGTTTGAACCACTGATAGTGATATTGTTGGTCGGGGTATTTACCGTACCGATGGAACTTGTCGATGTACTGTTGATGGTGGTCTTGCCCAAGCCCTCATAATAATCAGAATCCTTTAGCTCAATCAGATTGGCCTGAACCAGATTCTCATTGGAACGACTGCTGGAGGCTTTCCAGCGCTGGCTCCATTCATCCGAGGTGGCGTAAGCATTATTCAGAAAACATAAACAAAATAAACCCATATTGATCATTAATATTCTCATAATCTTTAATGCCCTCTGACCCAAGATGTTTATTTATTTTCAACCCGAGTAAGCTTAAATTTATATTAAAAATATTAAATCACATAAAAAAAATAA
>Ga0308169_10001810_pt1 | contig 23806 bp, 15 predicted proteins | sample PhyBR1_2_FD_202139 | JGI IMG/M metagenome (GOLD analysis project Ga0308169, IMG submission 202139) | Phyllosphere microbial communities from UC Gill Tract Community Farm, Albany, California, United States - DLSLSB.R1 | ecosystem: Host-associated > Plants > Phyllosphere > Unclassified | place...
CGACAGCCTGGGAGAAGTCCACGTCCCGGATGACGCTTACTGGGGCGCGCAGACCCAACGCTCGCTGGTGAATTTTGCCATTGGCGAGCAACGCATGCCCCTGGCGGTACTGCACGCCCTGGCCTTGGTCAAGAAGGCTGCGGCACGGGTCAACGACCGCAATGGCGACCTGCCCGCCGACATCGCCCGCCTGATCGAGCAGGCCGCCGACGAAGTTCTGGCCGGTCAACATGATGACCAGTTCCCCCTGGTGGTCTGGCAGACCGGCAGTGGCACCCAGAGCAACATGAACGCCAACGAAGTGATCGCCGGCCGCGCCAACGAGCTGGCGGGCAACCCGCGCGGCGGCAAGAGCCCGGTGCACCCCAACGATCATGTCAACCGTTCCCAGAGTTCCAATGACTGCTTCCCCACGGCCATGAGCATCGCCGCCGTGCAGGCCGTGCATCAACAGCTGCTCCCCGCGATTGCGACCCTCTCCGGCGGGCTGGCGGAGCAGGCGGCCAAGCATATGAAGCTGGTGAAAACCGGGCGCACCCACATGATGGATGCCACGCCGATCACCTTTGGCCAGGAACTCTCGGCCTTTATCGCCCAACTCGATTACGCTGAACGCGCCGTACGCGCAGCCCTGCCCGCCGTGTGCGAGCTGGCCCAGGGCGGCACCGCCGTAGGTACCGGGCTCAACGCGCCCCACGGATTTGGCGAAGCGATTGCTGCCGAACTGGCGGCGCTGTCGGGCTTGCCGTTCGTCACCGCACCGAACAAATTCGCCGCCCTCTCCGGCCACGAGCCGCTGGTGACGCTGCACGGCGCGCTGAAAACCCTGGCCGTGGCCTTGATGAAAATCGCCAACGACCTGCGCCTGCTCGGCTCCGGTCCGCGCGCCGGCTTGGCGGAAGTAAAGTTACCAGCCAACGAACCGGGCAGTTCGATCATGCCGGGCAAGGTCAACCCCACCCAGTGCGAAGCCCTGTCGATGCTGGCCTGCCAGGTCCTGGGCAATGACGTGACCATCGGCATTGCCGCCAGCCAGGGGCACTTGCAGTTGAACGTGTACAAGCCGGTGATCATCCACAACCTGCTGGAATCGATCCGCCTGCTCGCCGACGGCTGCAACAACTTCCAGGAACACTGCGTGGCCGGCCTTGAACCCGACGCCCAGCAGATGGCCGCGCATCTGGAGCGGGGGTTGATGCTGGTGACGGCTCTCAATCCGCACATCGGCTACGACAAGTCCGCAGAGATCGCCAAGAAGGCCTACGCGCAAGGCTTGACCCTGCGGGAGGCGGCGCTTGACCTGGGGTACCTCACCGAGGCGGAATTCGACCAGTGGGTACGCCCGGAAGACATGCTGGGCGCCTAGGGCGCCATGCGTAACCGCCGGGCCTTCAGCCCGGCGAGCAACGACGGCGCCAGCGCCACGGTCGCCGAGCCCAGCACCACCACCAACGCCCCGGCATACCCCAGGGCGTTGATCTCTTCGGCCTGCACATACGCCGGCCATAGCCACGCCGCCAAAGCCACCGCCACAAAAGTCACCAGAGGCGTGAGCGACAGCGTCGCACTGACCCGCGAGGCTTCCCAGTGGGCGAGCGCTTCGGCAAAGGCGCCGTAGGCCACCAGCGTATTCATGCAGCACGCCAGCAACAGCCAGCCTTGCAGCGGGCTCAGGTCCAGTGCTTCCAGGGGATGTGCCCAGGGCGTAAGCAGCGCGGCGCACGATAGGTAGATCACCATCATCACTTGCAGCGAATTCCACACCGTCAGCAATTGCTTCTGGCCCAGCGCGTAGAACACCCAAATAGTGGTGGCGAGCAGGATGGTCAGCACGCCTGCGGTGTAGGCGCCGAGCGAGGTGAGCATTTCGTCCAGGCGCTGGTTGAAGAACAGGCCAAACCCGATGATCAATACCACCAGGCCCAAGCCCTGGCCCAGGCTGAAGCGCTCCTTGAACACGAACACACTGGCGATCATCAAGAAGATCGGCCCCATCTGCACCACCAACTGCGCAGTGCCGGGGCTGAGCATTTTCAGGCCCACCAGGTACAACACGTAATTGCCCACCAGGCCGCACACCGCCATCCCCACCAGCCACCCACCCTTGGGGCCCAGCACTTTGCGGCTGGGCAAGCGCCTGGTGAGCGCCAGGTAGATGAACAGGCAACCGCCGGCCACCGTCAGGCGAAACCAGGTGACGGTGATCGGGTCCATCACCTGCAGCACCTGCTTGAGTTTGATCGGCAGAATACCCCAGAGAAACGCGGTCAGCAGGGTCAGGAGAAAGCCGTAGACCCAGCGGCCGGAAGAGATGTGCATGAGTGCCCCAGAAGCCAGAGGAAGTGGAACCGGCATTCTAGGGGCAAGCGAATGGATTGGGCTATGACGCGGTTCAAATGTGGGAGCGGGCTTGCTCGCGAATGCGGCGTGTCAGTATCGGATGTGCTGACTGATACACCGTATTCGCGAGCAAGCCCGCTCCCACACTTTTTGATCCGGTTTCTTCAGTGAGATTTACCGCACAGCTTCGAAAAGCCCCGTGGCGCCCATGCCGCCGCCCACGCACATGGTGACGATGCCATAGCGCAGATTGCGCCGCTGCAACTCACGCACCAGGTGCCCCACCTGCCTCGAACCGGTCATGCCAAAGGGATGCCCAATGGAGATCGAACCGCCGTTGACGTTGTATTTGGCATTGTCGATTTCCAAGCGATTGCGCGCGTACAGGCACTGGGAGGCGAACGCCTCGTTGAGCTCCCACAGGTCAATGTCTGCCACCTGCAAGCCCTTGGCCTTGAGCAGCTTGGGCACCGAAAATACCGGGCCAATGCCCATCTCGTCGGGCTCGCAGCCGGCCACGGTAAACCCGCGGAAAAACGCCTTGGGCTTGAGGCCCAGTGCCAGGGCTTTTTCCAGGCTCATCACCAGGGTCATCGAGGCACCGTCGGAGAGCTGTGAGGAGTTACCTGCCGTCACCGAACCGTCTTCGGCGAACACGGGTTTCAAGCCTTGCAGACTGGCCAGGGTGGTGTCCGGGCGATTGCAGTCATCACGGTCGACCACGCCTTCGAGCACCTGCACCTCACCCGTGTGCTTGTCCTCGACCTTGTACGTGACGCTCATCGGCACGATTTCATCGTTGAACAAACCGTCGGCCTGGGCCTGGGCGGTGCGCTGCTGGCTTTGCAGGGCATACAGGTCCTGCTCTTGGCGGCTGACGTTGTAGCGACGCGCAACGATCTCGGCGGTCTGGCCCATGGGGAAGTAGATGCCCGGCACCTGCTCTCTGAGCAACGGGTTGATCAGGTTGTCGGTGTTGACGCTTTTGAGGGTCAGGCTGATGGATTCGACGCCGCCGGCGACGATGATGTCGCTGCACCCCGAGGCAATCTGGTTGGCGGCGATGGCAATCGCCTGCAAGCCCGAAGAGCAGAAACGGTTGAGGGTCATACCCGCGGTGCCAGTGCCCAATTGGGAGAGCACCGCCACGTTGCGGCCGATGTTGTAGCCCTGGGCACCTTCGTTGGAGCCGGCGCCGACGATGCAATCTTCCACCGTGGCCGGGTCAATGCCATTGCGGGTGAGCAGCGCATTGACGCAATGAGTGGCCATGTCATCCGGACGGGTCTGGTTGAACTTGCCGCGAAAGGATTTGGCCAGGCCGGTTCGCACGCTGTCGACGATCACTACTTCACGCATGGGCTACCTCGATCTTGTGGTTGTTGGATCGAGCATAGATCCAGCCCTGCGCAACCGCGACGATCATTCACCCGGCGTATACAAAAGCATGGCCAGCGTGCTCTGCCTGCGGTGAGCAGGCTTGTTCACCAGAACAAGCCAGGCGCTATTTCTTTTTCTTTTTGTCGTGCTTGTCGGACTTGGCGAACGCCTCTTCCAGCGCCAGGTTGATCGTGCGCAACACCTTGACCCGCGCCCAGCGCTTGTCGTTGGCTTCCACCAGGGTCCAGGGTGCGACTTCGGTGCTGGTGCGGTCGACCATATCGCCCACGGCAGCCCGGTAGTCGTCCCATTTTTCGCGGTTGCGCCAGTCGTCTTCGGTGATCTTGAAGCGCTTGAACGGAATCTCTTCGCGGGCCTGGAAGCGTTCCAACTGGGTCTGTTTGTCGATGGCCAGCCAGAACTTGACCACGATCACGCCCGCGTCGCGCAGTTGCTCTTCGAAGTCATTGATCTCGCCATAGGCACGCATCCAGTCCGCCGTGGTGCAGAAGCCCTCGATGCGCTCCACCAGCACGCGGCCATACCAGGAGCGATCAAACACGGTGAATTTGCCGCGCGCCGGGATTTTCTGCCAGAAGCGCCAGAGGTAAGGCTGCGCACGCTCGTCTTCGGTGGGCGCCGCGATCGGCACGATATGGTACTGACGCGGGTCAAGGGCCGCAGCCAACCGCCGGATAGCACCGCCTTTGCCCGCCGCATCGTTGCCTTCAAATACCGTCACCAGGGCGTGCTTGCGCATGCGTTTGTCGCGCATCAAGCCGGAAAACCGCGCCTGCTCGGTGATCAGTTGTTCTTCGTAATCGTCCTTGTCCAGGCGCAGCGTCATGTCGAGGCTGTTGAGCAGGCTCAACTGGTCGACCGCAGAGGGCAACGGCGCCGGGTTCATGCCACTGGCCTTGCCCTTGCGCAGTTCCAGGGCATTTTGCAGGCCTTCGAGCAGGATCTTGCCCACGGTGAGGCTGCGATAGTTGCTGTCGACGCCCTCGATCACATGCCACGGTGCGTAGTCACGGCTGGTGCGCCGCAGAACGCGTTCGCCAAAGTGCACGAACTTGTCGTAGGTCTGGGACTGCTGCCAGTCCAGCGGGCTGATGCGCCAGCTGTGCAGCGGGTCATCGGCCAATGCCTTGAGCCGCGCTTTCATCTGCTTCTTGGACAGGTGGAACCAGAACTTGAAGATCAGTGCGCCTTCGTCGCAAAGCATTTTTTCCAGGCGTTCGGCGCCAGCGATGGCCTGGTCCAGACGGGCGTCCTTGATCTGCCCATGCACGCGGCCTTGCAGCATCTGGCTGTACCAGTTACCGAAAAAGATGCCCATGCGCCCTTTGGCCGGCAGTTGGCGCCAGTAGCGCCAGGCCGGTGGTCGCGCCAGTTCTTCGTCGGTCTGCTGGTCGAAGGTGCGCACTTCGATCAGGCGCGGGTCCATCCATTCATTCAGCAGCTTGACGGTCTCGCCCTTGCCGGCGCCTTCGATGCCGTTGATGAGGATGATCACCGGGAAGCGCTTTTGCTGTTGCAGTTCGTACTGCACTTCCAGCAGGGCTTCACGCAGGGCGGGCACTTCGGCTTCGAAGGTGTCTTTGTCGATGGCGTGACCGATTTCGGCGGATTCGAACATGGGCAGCTCCGTTTCAAGATGGATCAAGACTAGCGGATTGGGCAACGCCGTGCGGGAGGAAATTCCACCGCCGCTTGCCATGGGTCAATTCAAAGCCTGTTGATCGGCTAGAATGGCGGCCTTGTCTTTACCGAGCCGCCCATGAACCCCGTAATCCACGCCCAGCTCGACTGGGATGACCAAGGTCGCCCGCATTCGCGGGTGTTCGACGATGTGTACTTTTCCGACCAGTCGGGCCTTGAAGAAACCCGCTATGTGTTCCTGGAACAGAACCGTTTGCAGGAACGCTTTGCCGCCCTGCCGGTGGGCGGCAGGCTGGTGATTGGCGAGACCGGCTTCGGCACTGGCTTGAATTTTCTCTGCGCCTGGCAGCTCTTCGAGCAACACGCGGTGGCCGGTGCGCGGCTGCATTTTGTCAGTGTGGAAAAGTACCCGCTGAGCCATGCCGACCTGCAACGCGCCCTCGCCCTCTGGCCCGAACTGGCGCCCTTCGCCGAGCAACTGCTGGCGCAGTACATCGCCATCCACCAAGGCTTCCAACGCCTGGTGCTGGACAACGGCCGCGTGACGCTGACCCTGTTGATCGGCGACGCCCTCGACCAATTACCGCAACTGGACGCGCAGGTCGATGCGTGGTTTCTCGACGGCTTCGCCCCGGCGAAAAACCCCGACATGTGGACCGCCGAGCTGTTCGCCCAACTGGCACGCCTGGCGGCACCCGGCTCGACCATCAGTACCTTTACCAGCACCGGCTGGGTACGCCGGCTGATCAACGCCGCCGGGTTCAAGATGAAACGTACCCCGGGCATCGGCCACAAATGGGAGATCCTGCGTGGCGAGTTTCTCGGTTGGCCGGTCGAAACGCCGCCACCGGCCCAAGGCAAACCGTGGTTCGCCCGCCCAGCGCCCCTGCAGGGTGAGCGCAGCGCGCTGGTGATCGGCGGCGGCCTCGCCGGCTGCGCCACGGCGGCCAGCCTCGCGGCACGCGGCTGGAACGTCAAACTGCTGGAGCGCCATGGCGCCCTGGCCCAGGAAGCCTCGGGCAACCCGCAGGGCGTGCTGTACCTCAAGCTGTCCGCTCATGGCACGGCGCTTTCCCAGCTGATTCTCAGCGGCTTCGGCCACACTCGGCGCCTGCTGGAGCACCTGCACCGGGGCGTCGACTGGGACGGTTGCGGCGTGCTGCAACTGGCGTTCAATGCCAAGGAGGCCGAACGTCAGGCGCAGTTGGCAGAAGCGTTCGCGCCAGGCCTGCTGCACCCGCTGGATACCGCTCAGGCCCAGGCGCGCGCGGGCGTGGCATTGGCCCATGGCGGGCTGTTTTACCCCGAGGGCGGCTGGGTGCATCCGCCAGCCCTGTGCGAATGGCAGGCGCGGCACCCGTTGATCGAGGTCCTGCCCCATCACGAAGCCCTTGAGTTGCGACGCGTTGACGGTCAATGGCAAGCCCTGGCCGGCGATCACCTGCTGGCCAGCGCCCGTGTAGTGGTGCTGGCCGGTGCCGCCGAGGTCAAGCGCTTTGCGTTCAGTGCCGACCTGCCGCTCAAGCGTATCCGCGGGCAAATCACCCGGTTGGCGCAAACCCCGGCCAGCCAGGCGCTGGCTACCGTGGTGTGTGCCGAGGGCTACGTTGCCCCGGCGCGCCTGGGAGAGCACACCCTGGGCGCCAGCTTCGACTTCAAGAACGATGACCTCACGCCTACCGCCACCGAACATGCCGGCAACCTGGACATGCTGCGGGAAATCTCCGCCGACCTAGCCCTGCGCCTGGGTGCCGACACATTGGCCCCCGGAGACCTCGAAGGCCGCGCGGCATTCCGCTGCACCAGCCCCGACTACCTGCCGATTGTCGGGCCGCTGGCCGAGCGTGATGCGTTCGACGAGGCCTATGCGATTCTGCGCAAGGACGCCCGCCACGTGCCAACGGCCCCCTGCCCCTGGCTCGATGGCGTCTACATCAACAGCGGCCATGGCTCACGGGGCCTGGTGACCGCGCCGCTGTGTGCCGAACTGCTGGCAGCCTGGCTGGAAGCCGAACCCTTGCCCTTGCCCAGCAGCGTGGCCGAGGCTTGCCACCCCAATCGCTTTGCCGTGCGCGCGCTGATTCGCAGCAACGCCGGCAAGCCCTAGACCAGGCTGTATCACGGGATCACACAGGGTGACAGATCTCCGAGCTTCAGCGCCTCCTTGGTCAGGCGCTCGGATTCGCCCTTATGCGCCGCTTGCTGCTCGCGCAGGATCTGGTTCATCTGGTCAAGGTAGTCGACGTCGTTCAGCGCGGTGCTTTTTTCAAAGACAGCCTGCAGGCGTTGGTCAAAGGGCTCGTTCAACGCCTCGAACGATCGGCTGAATGTGAGTTTCAAGTGACTGTCCCATAACGGCAGCTCCACCAGGTAGTTCAAGAGCTTGGGTGAGCGCTCCGCCGCCCGGAGTTGTTCTTCGGCACTGTTCAGCGCTTCCAGCGTGACGCCTCCCAGGCGCGCAAAACGCATATGCCGGGGCTGACCCGGCAAATGAAACTTGCTGGCCAGCCCTGTCCGGTACGCCAGGCTGACTTCCAGCGGATCGGCCTCCGGGTGCTGCTGACTGTGCGTGCGGGCGTAGCTGTCCAACTGGTCCAGACGAAACAGGCCCTTGGCCAACTTCAGCAGTGGCTTGGCGGTCAGCTTGCCACCTTCGACCCCTTTGGCAGCCTCTTGGATCTCCACCAGCACCTCAAGGTTGCTGAAATTCAGTGCCGCACTGTCATCGCAATTGAGGGGAGTGGCCGCCCGGTCAAAGATCTCATGGCGTAGCTGCGTGTCATGCCCGGCGGCCTCCAGCACCCGCCAGACACGCCGCTCCAGGTCCTCACGCACCAGTTGAGCATCGCCAGTGCCGCCCAGTTCGGCCAATAACCCGAACAGGCTCTCGGACTCTGGCTCATGCTTGAGCCCTGTCCAAACGGTCTCCTTTTGCGAGTACCGCGCAACCCCGCTATCGGCCAACCATAGTTCCCGGGCCTTCTGCTCGTTGAGGCGAGCGATGTCATCTTCCAGGAAGCCCATGCCTACGCCGGTCCGGCTCCGGTAGTCGGCCAGTGTCTTTCGGCTGGCTTCATCCAGCGGGTTGTGCCGCAGGTTGATGGCTTCAGCCACCGGACGTGGCGCGGTGGACAACCAGCCGGGCAAGGCCAGGATATCGTTGTCGCGCAGGTCGAGGTACTGCAGGTAGGGCAGGCGCGACACCCCACCGGGAAACGCGCGCAGACGACAATGACGCACCATCAGCTCACGCAACTCGAACAGGTGACCGATGGCAGGCGGGTCGGTCAACGGGTTGTTGCTCAGGCTCAATACCTGCAGGCCTCGCAGGTCAGCCAGCTTGGCGCGGGTGTGTTCGGTGAGTTGCAGGTGGTTGTCGTTGAGGTACAGGCGTTTGAGCGCGGGCATCTGTGACAGTACCTCCGGCAGGCGTGTCACCTCGTTACTGCGCAGTTCCAAAGCCTCAAGCTGCTTGAAGTGCTTGAGAAAATAGGCCACGTCATCGTCGAGCCCCATTCTGTTCAACGACAACTGCCGGACATGGGCAAAGTTGACCTGCGCCGGTAATGTGGGCAGTCGACCCACGACCAGGCCATCGAGTACCAGGCTTGGGACCTTTACCCCGTCGGCATCGGGCAACAGCAGCATCTGTTTCCAGCCCTCCTCGATGGCCTGCATCGCCTGGTGACGGCCCAAGCGGTAATCTGCCTGGGGCTGAGGGAGACCGCCGAAGGACGTCTTGTCACTGCGCCACACCTTGAGCGCCCGATGCAGGGCCTCGAACTGTCGCTCCAACGCCTCCACGGACTGGGCGCGCGTCAGGTGATCGGAGCCTTGCCGGTCCAGGAACGTCGCCACCTGGCGCTCGTCAAAACCGGGATACAGCCGGTGGACCTTGCGCACCAGCGCCGCCGGGTGCCGCGTCGAGCGCACCATGGCCTGGACGCACGGCACCGGCGCCGGCTCAGGGAGTGCACGCTCGGGCCACAGATAGCGTGACAGCACGTGGCGTTCTTCCTCGGCGCACGCCTGGATCGCGTCGCGTAACCGACTGGCGTGCTCTGCCCCCGATAGGTTCAGTGCTGCCAATTGCGCAGGCGACAAAGTGGCGAGCAGCGCCTGGTAAAACCCTTCTGGGCCTGACGCCTTTTCGCCCAGTGGCGCACCTTTATCGTCGAACGCCTGGACCCCATCGCCGGTCTCGACCAGTGTGCGCCGCCACCGTGCATGCTGGCTGCCAGAGGTGCCGATCAGGTTGCCGATCACACTGTCCCGGCGTACCTGCACTTGCATATCCCGCGGCCACCCTGCGACTTTCGCCAGCAGGTTGACGGCCAGCCGTCGCGAGGGGGCGGCCGCCAGCTCCGGCAGGTACAGGCCGATCAACGCCTGATCTTCTTCCTGCATGACCAACGCTTCGCGTACCCGTTGTGCGAGCGGCAGCGGCACGCGTCGGGTGCTGCGCAGTTGCCGGCGATGCACGGTTGACGTCTTGGACAGTAATTCCCAGGCGATGCGATTGGGCAAGTGCGGGAAATGCGCCTTGAGCAACCCGTGGTCTGAATGGGTAATGTCATCCGCTGCTTCGTACAGCTGCTGGAACACCTCTCGGTGGGTACGCTTGAGCGAGGCCAGCAACTGGCGCGCCAGCACCGAGCCCTGCTCATCTGCTGGTACCGAGCTTCCCAGCAGGGTGTAGGTCTCATCCGGCGGCAGGACGTCGAGCAGGGTCGCCATGACTTCGCCGTCTTTGAGCGCCTGTTCAGTGATGTGGATGCTCAAGTGTCCAGGGTCGAACGGTACGGTGCCCGGGTAACGTTCGAGCAGCGCCCCTTGGCTGTCCAGTACCTCGAAAAACCGTCCCTGCGGCCATCCCGGCATCAGCGGCAACGCCAGCAACTGGACGCGCGCTGTGCTTGCATCCGGCCGTGGCTGATGTTCCAGCTGCCACGTCAGATCGCGGACTTGCTGGTTCAGGGCGAAACGCGCCACGCAGTCGTTGAAGCGCTCCGGCAGCGGCCTGTTTTGCAGGGCCAGGGCATGCAGCCGGGAGGGGCGCATGTCGACAATGCTCGACACGTGTTTCAATTGCTCGGGGGCCAGCGCGGCCAGGCGCGGGTTGAGCCGAGTGAGGATGTAGGACGGGCTGCCCCACTCCTGGGTGTGTTCGAACGCAAACCGCCAGCCGCCCTGGCGGTTGTGCAGCAGGCGTGGACAATAGGCCGTGGGACGCGTCGGATGAAGGACGTGCCAGTAACCCGACCGCTCATCGTAGGCCACCGAATACACCACCCCCTTGATCCTGACATATGAATGACCGCCGGCCTGGTAGATCCCACGGCTATTGGCAACCGTCAGGGCGTCGACATCCAGCGTCCGGCCGTATGGCTTCAGCCGCCGACGCCACAAGCGAGGCGCCGCATCAGGCATCTGCACGGCTTCGACCGCCTCGAAGAACTCTGCGGGATTGGACTTGAAGGCCCTGAACACCTTGCCCGCCACCTTCACACCGTCCGCGAACAGGGCCATGGCCGCCAGGTTTTCGGCCACATTGACCAAATGTTCGAGGCCCTCGGCCTGGTCGCTATGGGTCCATTCATCCACCCCCTCGAAGACCTCGGCGAGCATCTCGCCGACGGCGACGCCGATCATCAATTGCCCAAGCACCGGCACCACCAGGCCGGCGATGTTCAACATATTCAGGCCCGCCTCCAGATAGCCTTGCAGGCGTTTCTGGCGCACCTCGTCATCCACTTGCGCCGTCGGTACGGCCAATGCAACGGCGTCCAGTTGGATCTTGCGGGTCAGGGCGCCGAAGAAGAACTGCTCCAGGCTGGCGTCCACCACCACGGGCTCGACGCGTTCCAGTGTCCTGTGTTTGTCAAAACGCTGGAAAAAACCGAACCGCTCGGCCTCATCCAGGTAGCGAGTGAAAAAAGTGCGATAGGCCGGCACCTGAAGCTTGAGCGTCAGGTAGGCGGTCAGATCGCCTAGCGTGGGGTATTCATACCACGGGCGCCCGGGCTCGCCTGGCATGTACACCAGCAAGGGCCCATCAGCAAAGCCGTGCGTGGAGACATGGCCGAACACCAGCACGCTCCACAGGCATGCCCCGTGCACATTCATCCCTTGCCAGGCCAGCGGCTTTTCATGGAACACCACATGCTGCAGGTTTCGGGCGGGCACGCGGGCATTGAGCAGGAGGGCTTGCAACGCGGTATGGCCGGACTCACTGATATCCCCCTTGCCATGGGCGATCTGCAAGTCGATGTGCATGTCCTTGATCTTGCACTGGCCGACCTCGCCGACCACCGGATTGTAGGCCCGTTCAGCGCCGCCCTCGTCGTCACTCGCCGTGAGGTTGAACACCTCACGCAGGTGCCGTTGATAGGCCTCGCCCAGGTCCAGTTCGCGGCAGTACCGCGCAAAGGCTCCAGCGCTCAGCGTCGACACGTCCTGGCCTGCCTCTCCCGTTCGAATCACCGCGCCTGCGGGCAGCCCCCCCGCCTCGGCCTGGTCCAGGGTGAAATTCTGCATGGCCGCCTGCAGCAGGTTGTGCTTGTCCAAGGACATCGTCCGCAGCCGTAAGCCGCTGCCGACGGTCAACCCGGCGAACTGCCGCTTGGGCAACTCCAGCCAGTCACGTTCCACATCCAGGTCAGCATGCCCCTTCGCCGCCAGGAGTGCGTTGAGTCGCTCGGCACAAAATGACCTGAGGGGTGTTACACGGCGCAACAGGCTCGCGGCCCGCTCGCGGGGTTGAAGGCTGCTGGCATGCGCCGCTTCGAGCGCCTGACGCGTTTGTGCAGTGGCACTGACCAGCCATGGGGGCAGCGTGTGCTGCAGCACCTTGGCCTTGTCCAGGTCGCCGGTGATTTCCAGCAGTGCAGCGGTTATTTGCGCCTGAGTGACAGGCGCAGCGGCCTGGCTTACAGCCGGGTTTCGGGTCATCGGCAACAGTCCTTATTGCGTTGGATAATGACCCGGACAATAACGCCCACGCCGGCGATGAAGGGTTCAAATAGGCGGTCGATAACACGGCGCATCCCCCCACTTTTTGCATCCGTTATTGACCTATCTACCGACCGTAGACGGGCGCCCCCGTCGCACGCGACGTGGCTTGCGGCCACTCAAGGCCCTTTGCCTTATAACGTATTGTTCTAAAACTCCCACAATCAGCCCGGGTCAGTCTCTGGGTACCCGCCATTTTGGCGAGGTCCCTTTTTTGTCCCTCCCCAACGGAAAAACCGGTAAGGAATCTATGTGCGGATTAGCTGGCGAGTTACGTTTCGATCATCAACCTGCCGACCTGGCAGCGGTGGAACGAATCACCCATCATTTGGCACCACGCGGTCCTGACGCGTGGGGCTTCCATGCCCAAGGGCCGATTGCCCTGGGCCATCGACGCTTGAAAATCATGGACCTGTCCGACGGTTCGGCCCAACCGATGGTCGACGCCCAATTGGGGCTGTCCCTGGCGTTCAACGGCGCGATCTACAATTTCCCGGAGTTGCGTGAAGAGCTGGAAGCCCTGGGCTACGCCTTCTATTCCGGTGGCGACACCGAAGTGCTGCTCAAGGGTTATCACGCCTGGGGCGAAGCGCTGCTGCCCAAGCTCAACGGCATGTTTGCCTTTGCCATCTGGGAGCGCGATGCCCAGCGCGTGTTCATCGCCCGTGACCGTCTCGGCGTGAAGCCGCTGTACTTGTCGCGCACCGGCAAGCGCCTGCGCTTTGCTTCGGCGTTACCAGCGTTGCTCAAGGGCGGCGACATCAACCCGATCCTCGACCCGGTGGCGCTCAATCATTACCTGAACTTCCATGCGGTCGTGCCTGCGCCACGCACACTGTTGGCGGGTATCGAGAAACTGCCACCGGCCACCTGGATGCGCATCGACGCTGAGGGCAATACCGAGCAGAAAACCTGGTGGACCCTGCCCTACGGCCCCCATGACGATGAAAAGAACCTGACCCTGGAAGACTGGACCGACCGCGTGCTCGACAGCACCCGCGAAGCCGTGGCGATCCGTCAACGCGCGGCCGTGGATGTAGGCGTGTTGCTGTCGGGCGGTGTGGATTCGAGCATGCTCGTCGGCCTGCTGCGCGAAGTCGGCGTGCAGGATCTGTCGACCTTCTCCATCGGCTTTGAAGACGCCGGTGGCGAGGCCGGCAACGAGTTCCAGTACTCGGACCTGATCGCCAAGCACTACGGCACGCGTCACCACCAATTGCGCATCGCCGAAAGCGAGATCATCGAGCAACTGCCGGCCGCCTTCCGCGCCATGAGCGAGCCGATGGTCAGCCACGACTGCATCGCGTTCTACCTGCTGTCGCGGGAAGTGGCCAAGCACTGCAAGGTGGTGCAGAGCGGCCAGGGCGCCGATGAACTGTTCGCCGGTTACCACTGGTACCCACAAGTCGACGGCGCCAGCGACCCGTATGCCGCCTACCGCGAGGCGTTTTTCGACCGCAGCTATGACGACTACGCCGCCACCGTTGCACCGAAATGGCTGACCGCCAACGATGCCGCTGGTGACTTCGTGCGCGAGCATTTCGCCATGCCCGGTGCCGACGCAGCGGTGGATAAAGCGCTGCGCCTGGACAGCACGGTGATGCTGGTGGATGACCCGGTCAAACGCGTCGATAACATGACCATGGCCTGGGGCCTTGAAGCGCGTACGCCGTTCCTCGACTACCGCCTGGTTGAACTGTCGGCCCGCGTACCGGGCCAGTTCAAATTGCCCGACGGCGGCAAGCAGGTGCTGAAGGAAGCCGCGCGCCGCGTGATCCCGAGCGAAGTCATTGACCGCAAGAAAGGTTACTTCCCCGTGCCGGGCCTCAAGCATTTGCAGGGCGACACATTGAACTGGGTGCGCGAACTGTTGCTGGACCCCAGCCAGGACCGCGGCCTGTTCAACCCCGCCATGCTCGACCGCTTGCTCACCGACCCGCAAGGCCAACTGACCCCGCTGCGCGGCTCCAAGCTGTGGCAACTGGCGGCGCTGAACCTGTGGCTCAGCGAACAAGGAATCTGATTGATGAAACCCCATGCAGCGGCCTACAGCCAACGCTTGCTCAAAGGCCAGGCGCCGACCTATGAGCGCCTGCAAGCCCGCCTGGCGGAAGACGGCAGCCCCTTGGCCGCCGAGCCGATTGCCGTGCATTGCGGTTGGGGCCGGTTGCTGATCGGGCATACCTTCCCCGACCCGGCGACCCTGGCCCAGGAACTGCTGAATGAGCAACCCGGCGAGCGCGATATCGCGCTCTACGTGGCGGCGCCGCAACAGATCCTGGGCATCGATCCCCAGCAGCTGTTCCTCGACCCGTCCGACACCCTGCGCCTGTGGTTCAGCGACTATCGCCCTGCCACCCGGGTGTTCCGCGGTTTTCGCATTCGTCGGGTGCAGTCCGAAGCCGATTGGCAGGCGGTCAACTACCTGTATCAAGGGCGCGGCATGTTGCCGGTCGACGCCGAACGCCTCACGCCTCGTCATGAAGGCGGTCCGGTGTATTGGCTGGCAGAAGATGAAGACAGCGGCGCGGTGATCGGCAGCGTGATGGGCCTCAACCACCAGAAGGCGTTTCACGACCCGGAAAATGGTTGCAGCCTGTGGTGCCTGGCGGTCGACCCGCAGTGCACACGCCCCGGTGTGGGCGAGGTGCTGGTGCGCCATCTGGTTGAGCACTTCATGAGCCGTGGCCTGAGCTACCTTGACCTGTCGGTGCTGCACGACAATCGCCAGGCCAAGAACCTTTACGCCAAGCTCGGTTTTCGCGCCTTGACCACGTTTGCGATCAAGCGCAAGAACGGTATCAACCAACCACTGTTCCTCGGCCCCGGCCCGCAGGCGGGGTTCAATCCGTATGCACGGATCATCGTCGAAGAGGCCCATCGACGCGGCATCGATGTGCAGGTGGATGACGCCGATGCAGGCCTGTTCACCCTCAGTCATGGCGGGCGCCGTGTGCGTTGCCGTGAGTCGTTGAGCGACCTGACCAGCGCCATCAGCATGACCTTGTGCCAGGACAAGAGCCTGACCCACAAGGTGCTCAAGGCAGCCGGTTTGAAACTGCCGGCGCAGCAACTGGCGGGCAGCGCCGATGACAACCTGGAGTTCCTCGACGAGCACCAGCGCATCGTGGTCAAGCCGCTGGATGGCGAGCAAGGCCAGGGCGTGGCGGTGGATCTGCAGAGCATTGAAGACGTGCAGCGGGCGATCGAGGCAGCGCGCCAGTTCGACAGCCGTGTACTGCTGGAGAGCTTTCACGAAGGCCTCGACCTGCGCATCCTGGTGATCGGCTTCGAGGTCGTGGCTGCCGCGATCCGCCGCCCGGCGGAGGTGACCGGTGACGGCCAGCATTCCATCGGCGCGCTGATCGAAGCCCAGAGCCGCCGTCGCCAGGCCGCTACCGACGGAGAAAGCAAAATCCCGCTGGATGGCGAGACCGAACGTACCTTGAAGGCCGCCGGCTACGACTACAGCAGCATCCTGCCCCGTGGCCAGACCCTGGCCGTGCGCCGCACCGCCAACCTGCACACTGGCGGTTGCCTGGAAGACGTTACCGCCATCCTGCACCCCACGCTGGTGGACGCCGCCGTGCGCGCCGCCCGCGCCTTGGACATCCCCATGGTAGGCCTGGACCTGATGGTGCCGGCCGCCGATCAACCCGAGTATGTGTTTATCGAAGCCAACGAACGGGCCGGCCTGGCCAATCATGAACCGCAGCCTACGGCTGAGCGGTTTGTGGATTTGTTGTTTCCTCACAGTTAACCGACCGCTCGAGCGATGGGCTGGCTGTTCCGGCCTCATCGCGGGCACGCCCGCTCCCACATTGAAATGCGCTGAACCTGGGAGCGGACGTACCCGCGATGATTCCCCGATGGCACCCTATCTTCACGCGTAATCAGGAGTCTTTATGAGCCGAACCATCCCCGAACCGGACCTGAACTACCTGCAAAAAGTGCTGCTGGAAATGCTCGCCATTCCCAGCCCCACCGGATTTACCGACACCATCGTGCGTTATGTCGCCGAGCGCCTGGAAGAACTGGGCATTCCCTTTGAAATGACCCGGCGCGGGACCATCCGCGCCACCCTCAAGGGCCAGAAAAACAGCCCCGACCGTGCGGTGTCCGCGCACCTGGACACCATCGGCGCAGCGGTTCGCGCGATCAAGGACAACGGTCGCTTGAGCCTCGCGCCAGTGGGCTGCTGGTCGAGCCGCTTCGCCGAAGGCAGCCGCGTCAGCCTGTTTACCGACAACGGCGTGATCCGTGGCAGTGTGCTGCCATTGATGGCTTCCGGGCATGCGTTCAATACCGCCGTGGATGAAATGCCCGTGAGTTGGGACCATGTGGAATTGCGCCTGGATGCCTACTGCGCCACCCGTGCCGATTGTGATTCGCTGGGGATCGGTATCGGTGACTATGTGGCCTTCGACCCGCTGCCGGAATTCACCGAGAGCGGGCACATCAGCGCCCGCCATCTGGACGACAAGGCCGGCGTCGCCGCCCTGCTCGCGGCGCTCAAGGCGATTGTCGACAGCGGCGAGCCCTTGCTGATCGACTGCCACCCGCTGTTCACCATCACCGAGGAAACCGGCAGTGGCGCCGCCGCCGCCCTGCCCTGGGATGTCAGCGAGTTTGTCGGCATCGACATTGCCCCCGTCGCCCCCGGCCAGCACTCCAGTGAACACGCGGTGAGCGTGGCGATGCAGGATTCCGGCGGGCCGTATGACTATCACCTCTCGCGGCATTTGCTGCGCCTGGCGTCTGACCATGACTTGCCGGTGCGCCGCGACCTGTTCCGCTATTACTTCAGCGACGCGCACTCGGCGGTGACCGCCGGCCACGACATCCGCACCGCCTTGCTGGCGTTTGGCTGTGATGCGACCCACGGGTACGAGCGTACGCACATCGACAGCCTGGCGGCACTGAGCCGCCTGTTGGGCGCCTACATTCTCAGCCCACCGGTGTTCGCCAGTGATGCGCAGCCGGCGCAGGGTTCCCTGGATCGGTTCAGTCACCAGATCGAGCATGAGACGCAGATGGAGAGCGACACACGGGTGCCGTCGGTGGACAGCCTGGTAGGCAACAAGTCCTGAAACTGGCAACTCCGGTCCCGGCGCAGTAGGATCGCCGGGATCCATCACCCGAGGCTTGTATGCTGATTCCCCACGATGCACTTGAAGTCGACACCCTGACCCGTCTGATCGAAGACTTCGTCACCCGTGACGGCACCGACAATGGCGACGACACGCCGCTGGAAACCCGCGTACTGCGCGTGCGCCAGGCGCTGACCAAGGGCCAGGCGCTGATTGTGTTCGACCCGGAAAGCGAGCAATGCCAGTTGATGCTCAAGCACGACGTGCCCAAGCACCTGTTCGACTGACATCAGAGATTGGGCACCGTCACCGGGTGAGTGGCTGCGCCCTGGCGATCGAGGATCTTCTGGTAGACCTCGGCACGGTGTACATGCACCCCGCTTGGCGCCTCCACGCCCAACTTCACTTGGTTACCGTTCAACTCAAGAATGTGCACGGCGATGTCATCGCCGATGGAGATGACTTCGCCTACGGCACGGCTTAAGACCAGCATGGCGGTTATCCTTTTAGCAATGAAAGGACCTCGACCATGCGCGCTCGGTGGGGGTGCATCAATGGCTTGCGAAGAATTCAGGCAAGCCCTACATGCGCCGGTAAGTTGTCTGACAGACCGCTACTGGATCAGCCCTTGGCCGCCTGCGCCTTGGCACGCATCTTATCGGCCATGCTGGTCATTTCGTCATAGAGCAACTGCGGGTTCTTCTGCTTCAATGCCCACGCCATGCGCCCCTGTTCGTGGGGCAGGATCATGAACTCGCCCTCGGCGACACGCTGGTAGATGTAGTCGGCGATATCCGCTGCCGAGATCGGTGAGCTTTCCAGCAATTTACCGACCTGTGCCTTCATGGCCGGGGTCGGCCCGCGGAACGAGTCGAGCAGGTTGGTCTGGAAGAACGATGGGCACACCACGTGCACGCCGACTTCCTGTTGCTTGAGTTCCACCAGCAAACTTTCCGACAGCGCCACCACACCGGCCTTGGCCACGTTGTAGTTGCTCATGGCGGGCCCCTGCATCAGCGCAGCCATGGACGCGATGTTGATGATGCGCCCCTTGCTCTTTTCCAGCAGCGGCAGGAACGCCTTGCAGCCCTTGACCACACCCATCAGGTTGATCGCGATCTGCCAGTCCCAGTCTTCCAGGGACAGCTCGGCAAAGAACCCTCCCGAGGCCACGCCCGCATTGTTGACGATCACATCGACCCCGCCGAGTTTCACCTCGCAGGCCTGGGCAAACGCGGTGAGCTGGCTGTAGTCGCGCACGTCGCAACGCTGCACAAACCCATCGCCACCGGCCTCGCGCACCAGCCTCAGGGTTTCCTGCAGGCCCGGCTCGCTGACGTCCGACAAGGCCAGCTGCCAACCCTCGCGAGCCCAGCGCAGCGCGATTTCGCGACCCAGGCCGGACCCGGCGCCAGTGATCATCATGCGATTTTGCATAGAAGTAGCCTTGTGGTTCACGGAAGAAGTGACCGGCAGTGTAGCGAAGGTTTTTCGTGCACCCATCCACCATTAGATTGATGAATGCCCGTGGCAAACCAGCGGCCAGGTCGGAGGTCGGCCTATAGCCTAAGTTCAATGTTTTTCAACTAATAAGTCATATTTGCGAACGCACTAAAAGAAATAAGCACGTTTGCTAAATGCTTTAAAAAAATACTGAATTTTCCGTGAAGGACGGCAGTCGGAGTTGTTAAGGCGTCCGTGATTAAACTGTCGGGCCTGTCGTTAAACAACCGGTCTTTGCAGGCCAATAAGGAAAACAACCATGAGCCTCATTCTGATCATTATCTTGATCCTCCTGCTGGTCGGTGGTCTGCCAGTATTCCCTCACTCGCGTAACTGGGGCTATGGCCCGTCGGGTATCCTGGGTGTAGTACTGGTCGTCCTGGTGGTGCTGCTGTTGCTCGGTCGCATATAACCGCCGCTCCTGCAGTAACACGCAAAAAAAAGAGGCCTTAGAAGGCCTCTTTTTTTATTGCCGGATACTTAATCCGGCTTGCCGTCAATCACACCGGCCGTGTTGTCCAGCAAGCTCTTGGTCGCGGTCTGCAGGAACGACTCGAGTTTTTGCTTCAACGCCGCCTCGTCCGGCGACTCAGGGATAACTTTACCGGTCGGGTTGGCGCCCAGTTCGTACTCCCACAGCTTCGGTGGCATTTCCTTGGGCAATACCAGCACACGGTCGCCCGTCAGCAATGCCACGGTCTGGTCACTGCCCGATGGCTTGATCACGCCAAAGCCCTTGTCGCCTTCTGGCAGGTTCAGCAGGTCACGGCCCCAGCACTGGTGCAAGGTGTCACCGCCGAGACGCCCCATGATGGTCGGCACGATGTCGATCTGGGTGCCCACGGTATGGTCACGCTCGCCAAATTTCTCCTGGATACCCGGCGCGATCATCAGCATCGGTACGTTGAAACGGCCCAGGTCCATCTCGGTGATCTGCTGCTCGTTGCCGAAACCGTGGTCCCCCACGACCACGAACAGGGTTTCCTTGAAGTACGGCTCCTTGCGGGCCTTTTCAAAGAACTGGCCCAGTGCCCAGTCGGAGTAGCGCATCGCCGTCAAATGCTCGTCGAGGCTGCCACGGCCCGTGACTTTATCCACCGGTAACGGGTTCGGCAGCGCGTACGGCGTGTGGTTGGACAGGGTTTGCAGCAACGCGTAGAACGGCTTGCCGCCTTCACGGGCTTTCAACTCTTCCAGGCCACGGTTGAACATGTCCTGGTCGGACACCCCCCAAGTGGGGTCAGAGAACACCGGGTTGACGAAATCATTGCGACCAATGAAGTTGGTCATGCCCTGGTTGCTGAAGAAGCCCGACTGGTTGTCCCAGGCGAAATCGCCGTTGTAGACATACACGTCGTTGAAATCACGCGCGCTGAGCAACTGCGGCAAGCCCGACAGCTTGTGGCTGCCTTCCGGGGTCTGCATCAGGTATTCGAAGCCCGGCAAGTTCGGGAAGCACGCCATGGTGGCGAACATACCCTGGTGGGTATGGGTGCCGTTGGAGAAGAAGCGGTCGAACAGCAGGCCTTCCTTGGACAACTTGTCGAAGTACGGCGTGATATTGCCAGGACGACCCAAGGCGCCTACCGAGTGACCGGCAAAGCTTTCCATCAGGATCACGACCACGTTCTTGATCGGCAGGGTCTTCTCCGCCGGTGGTGTGTAGTCGCGACGCACGGCGGCGTTGTCGGTATCCACCAGCTTCTCTTGTGGCAACACCAGCATGTCACGCACCGTCTGGGTCGCCAGTGGCTGCTCCAGGGTGGCTTTCCAGATGTTGGAGCGGTCTTCGGAGAAGCGCGACTTGGCGGCAGCGATCAACGACAGAGTGCCATTGAGGCCCAACTGGTTGGCGAAGTTCGAGTCGGTGGTGTACACGTCACCCCAACGCAGCGGCGGGCCCTGGCGCAGGGTGCCACGGGCGGCAACCACGGCGATCAGCAAGCAGACCACGAACACCGCGATGCGCGAGTACCACGGCGCAACCTGGCGGGTGCCGATGCTGCCACCGCTGAACGGTCCGCGAGGGCGCGTCGCACGGTCGGCACCTTTGAAAGCGATGCTCAGGATCAGCGTGCCCACGGCCCAGGCCAGCAGGTAGCGCACGACCGGGAAACCATACCAGAGCATGCTCATCACGGTTTTCGGGTCTTCCTTCACATACTGGAAGACCAGGCCGTTGAGGCGCTGGTGGAATTCACGGTAGAAATCCATTTCCATCAGGCCCAGGAACAGCGCGATGCTGGAGGTGACGGTCAGCCAGAAACGGAAGAACCCACGTGCGGCCATGGCCCGTGCGCTGAACAATGCCAGCAGCAGCGGAACGCTGAGGTAGACCACCAGGCGCAGGTCGAAACGCAGGCCGTTGACGAACGCCTCCACGAAAGTAGCGGCCGGGGTATCGAGGATCATCTCGCGGTTATAGACCAGCAGCGCAACGCGCAGCAGGCTGAACATGACCATCATCACCAAGGCACAGAGCAACGTGTAGGCCAGGTGCGATTTGACGGTCGGTTGCAGCAGGCGTTGCGTGGTGCGCTGCTGACTCAGGGCGTCCGGGATTGCCATGTCGTTTAAGGACCTATTGGAGTTGAAGTGACAAAAAGAACAACGGCGCGCCCTCTGTTGGCCAATGCATGGCCCCGGGGCTTGCGCGAGTGGGCAAATGTTGCACGAACAGCTACTTCATTGCCATTAAATAACCGACGGCGATAAGGCGCGGGGATTGTCCGCAAGATTTTGTGAAAATTTCGTTCAATGAATATTCAGAAACACAAAAAGCCCCGATCACCGTTGATCCGAGCTTTCGTGGCGAGGGAGCTTGCTCCCGCTCGACTGCGAAGCAGTCGTAAAAACCCTGGCAAAACAAACCTGATAACTCTTGGGGTGCATAGGGCTGCTGCGCAGCCCAGCGGGAGCAAGCTCCCTCGCCACCGGGGTTATCGGTGTCAGTGGAACTGGCGCCCAAGGCCCGCCGGCACGCCTTCGATGGTGGTGTCTTCCCAAGGGCCATTGGGGCTGACGGAGCGGCTCCAGCCGTTGTTCCAGCGGTAATAGGTGCGCTGGCGATAGAAGGTATTGGTCTGGTTATCCAGCACGTACACCCCAAGCTTGGCGTCCCAATGACTGTTTCCGCCCGGTGGTGGAGCGAAACTGGCGGAGGTGCGCGGCACCGGCTTGGCCGGCTTGTTCGGAGTGACGGGCTTGCCTGGCGGGGTGGACGGGCCAGGCTTGGTGGTCGGCGTCGAAGGCGGGATAGGTGGCAGCGGTGTCGAAGGCTCCGGCGGACGCTGGACCGCACAAGCGCTCAGGCCCAAGACGAGCGTGAGCAGGGTGATACGAGCGATGGCGGTCATGGTGCGAATTCCTGTTATTGGTCCGGGCTGTCGATGGTCAGTTGTTGCTGCGCGGTGGTGCTGCTCGCCAAGGGCTGGCTGCGGCCGATCCACTCACCGGCGGTCGGTTGACCGGCCCGGGAAATGCGCGCCACCAGTTGGACTTCAGGGAAGTTCGACAGTTTCAGCTGCGGCATCATCGCGTCTGCGTCGCCCAGTTCTACGGTCGCGGGCAGATCGCCAACGGTCAGGCGCTTGGCGGCCAACGGCGCAGGCGGACCGGAAACCGCACGGGCGAAGATAAACACGCTGTCACCCGGCTGCACCTTGGCCTTGAGGGCCGGCGCCAGGTCGACGCGGACCTTGAGCAATGCCGCAGCCTTGGCCGCTGGGGCCTGGGCGACCTTGCCACCGCTGGCCTGGAGCTTCTCGGTGGCACGGGCGATACCACCCTGCAACGCTTCGCGGGATTTGTCGCCTTCGGGCAGTTCAGCGAGCAGACGCCCCCAATAATCGACCGCCTCCTGGTAGCGCTCGCCTTCGAACGCGGCGATGCCCAACAGGCCAAGGCTGGTGACTTCCTTGGGATCGAGCTTCAGCGCTTCGTCGGTCAGGGCCTGGACCTTGTCCGACCATTTCTTGCCATCGGCGAAATATTGCGCCTGGGCCCATTGGCCCAGCAGCTCCGGTTGTTTACCCGCCACCGCCACGGTGCGCTCGAAGATCTTTGCCGCATCCGCGGGACGATCCTGGGCCATGTAGGTGCGCCCGAGGAAATACAAGCCCTCGGCGTTCTCCGGCTGCGCCGCCACCGCACGTTCCAGGCGCAGGGTCATTTCTTCCATCGATTGTGGCGCCTGGGCGAATTCGCGGGTCAGCTCGACCTTGTCGCTGGCGCCGAAATGCAGATACAGCCCCAGGCCCAACAAGGGCACTAATACTGCGGCGAGCAGTGGCAAGGGTTTGCCCATGCGCGACTCCCGTGGCGCATCGGCGCCCTCGGTGTCGGCGAGCAGTTCGCGGGCAGCCTCGGCGCGACCGGTGTCCAGTTGCGCCGCATTGAGCACACCCTCCTCCCGCTCGGCCTGCAGCTCGGCGACCCGCTCCTGATACAGCGCCACGTTGAGCGCGGTACGGTCCTCTTCGAGTTGGGCGCGACGACCGCGCAGTACAGGGATCAACAGGAAACTCAGGGCAATAAGCAGCAGCAGACCTGCGGCGAGCCAGAAATCAATCATGCTTGGTCTTATCCAACAGTTGGTCGAGGCGCTGGCGCTCTTCGACGGAAAGCGTGTCCGGAGCGGCACTGCGCTGGACCCGGCGGCGGCGCACGATCACGGCGATGACGACGAAACCGCCGAGCAACAGCCCGGCGGGGCCGAACCAGAGCAGCGCGGTCTTGGAGGACAGGGCCGGGTTGTAGCGCACGAACTCACCGTAGCGATCCACCATGAAATCGATGATCTGCTGGTTGTCCTTGCCCTC
>Ga0308169_10001811_pt1 | contig 23789 bp, 15 predicted proteins | sample PhyBR1_2_FD_202139 | JGI IMG/M metagenome (GOLD analysis project Ga0308169, IMG submission 202139) | Phyllosphere microbial communities from UC Gill Tract Community Farm, Albany, California, United States - DLSLSB.R1 | ecosystem: Host-associated > Plants > Phyllosphere > Unclassified | place...
GTCAACGAGGCCTCAACAACATGCGAAAACCGAACTAATAACAAACCCGCGAAGTGGACCGGGACGAAGCATCCCCAATCTGTCGAGCCGCGCGCCGACCGATGTAACACGATGTTTCCAAATGGCCATCATTGCTTAAACAAAAAACAGCGAGGAATACTCATGCTCGAAGTCATCAACGACTTCCTCTCAGGGAAAGTGCTGATCGCGCTCATTGTCGGGCTCGGTGGCTACTTCACGATCCGCTCGCGTTTCGTCCAGTTCCGTCACTTCTTTCATATGTTCGCGGTGTTCCGTGACAGCCTGAAAAGCAGCTCTGACCAACTCAGCTCCTTCCAGGCCCTGATGCTCAGCCTGGCCGGCCGTGTCGGCGCGGGCAACATCGCCGGTGTCGGCATCGCCGTGACCCTCGGTGGCCCAGGTGCGGTGTTCTGGATGTGGGTGACCGCGCTGGTCGGCATGTCCAGCAGCTTCTTCGAATGTTCCCTCGGCCAGCTCTACAAGCGCTGCGACTCCGATGGCCAGTACCGTGGCGGCCCGTCCTATTACATCCAGCACGGCCTGCAGAAACGCTGGTTGGGCATGATCATGGCGTTCCTGCTGCTGGTCACCTTCGGCTTCGCCTTCAACGGCTTGCAAGCCCACGCGGTGACCCATTCCCTGAATAACGCCTTCGGCTTTGACACCACCTACACAGGCCTGGGCCTGGCGGTGTTGCTGGGCCTGGTGTTCATCGGCGGGATCAAGCGTATCGCCAAGGTTGCCGACCTGCTGGTACCGGTCAAGACCCTGGCGTACATCGCCGTGACCCTCTATGTCATCGTGCTGCAGTTCGACCACGTACCGGCCATGCTGGCGACCATCGTCAGAAGCGCCTTCGGCCTGGACCAGGCGTTTGGCGGCTTGATCGGTAGCGCCATCGTCATGGGCGTCAAGCGCGGCGTGTTCGCCAACGAAGCCGGCCTGGGCAGTGCGCCTAACGTGGCCGCTGTCGCCTCGGTCGAGCATCCGGTGGCACAGGGCGTGGTACAGGCGTTCAGCGTGTTCCTGGACACCTTCGTGATCTGCACCTGCACCGCGCTGCTGATTCTGCTGTCGGGTTTCTACACCCCAGGCTTCGAAGGCGATGGCATTGCCCTGACCCAGAACTCCCTGGCGGCCGTAGTGGGTGACTGGGGCCGGATTTTCATCTCCGTGGCACTGTCCCTGTTCGTGTTCACCTCGATCCTCTACAACTACTATCTGGGCGAGAACAACCTGCGCTTCATGATCGGCGACAACCGCAAGGTGCTGATCGGCTACCGCGCGCTGGTGCTGGTCCTGATTTTCTGGGGCGCCATCGAAAACCTCAGCACCGTCTTCGCCTTCGCCGACATCACCATGACGCTGCTGGCGTTCGTGAACCTGATCGCCCTGTTCCTGCTGTTCAAGGTCGGCATGCGCATCCTGCGCGACTACGACGACCAGCGTTCGGCCGGCATCAAGGTTCCGGTCTTCGACTCCAGCAAGTTTCCGGACCTGGATCTGGACCGCAAGGCCTGGCCTGCCAACCCGTCGGCACCGGTTGCCCAGCCTGACGCCGCTACCGCAGGCGTGACCGCAGCGCAACGCTGATAGGTAACAAGCTGTTTGGAAAAAACCGGGCGCACCCCCTGCGCCCGGCGTGACACAACCTGAGGTCGGCGTCATGCTCGGCCTTATGTTGTGGCAGCGAAGTAGAGCTGCCGTTTTCGTCCTCGGAGAACAACCATGAATTCCTCGACCTACCCTGCTGCCCAGCACGTCATGGTGCTCTACACCGGCGGCACCATCGGCATGCAAGCCAGCGCCCACGGCTTGGCACCTGCATCCGGTTTTGAAGCGCGGATGCGCGACTACCTGCACAGCCAGCCCGAACTCGTCATTCCGCAATGGCGTTTTCGCGAAATGTCGCCGCTGATCGACAGCGCCAACATGACCCCGGCCTACTGGCAACAGCTGCGCGAAGCGGTGGTTGATGCTGTGGATGTGCAGGGCTGCGATAGCGTACTGATCCTGCATGGCACTGACACCCTGGCCTACAGCGCGGCGGCGATGAGTTTCCAATTGCTGGGCCTGCATGCCCGGGTCTGCTTCACCGGCTCGATGCTGCCGGCCGGCGTGACCGACAGCGATGCCTGGGAAAACCTCAGCGGCGCGCTGGTCGCCCTCGGTCAAGGCCTGGCCCCGGGCGTACACCTGTACTTCCACGGTGAGCTGCTGGCGCCGACCCGTTGCGCCAAGGTGCGCAGCTTCGGCCGTCACCCGTTCAAGCGCCTGGTGCGCCAGGGCGGCGGCGTCAAAGCCTCTTCGCTGCCGGCGCAGTTGAATTACAACCAGCCCAAGCAGCTGGCCAATGTCGCGGTATTGCCGCTGTTTCCCGGCATCAGCGCTGAGATCCTCGATGGCCTGCTCGGCGGCGGTATCCAGGGCCTGGTCCTGGAGTGCTACGGCAGCGGCACCGGGCCGAGCGACAATCCGGCGTTCCTCGCCAGCCTCGAGCGGGCGCGGGACAGCGGCGTGGTGGTGGTGGCGGTGACCCAATGCCATGAAGGCGGCGTGGAGCTGGATGTGTACGAGGCTGGCAGCCGCTTGCGTGGCGTCGGTGTGCTGTCCGGCGGCGGCATGACTCGCGAGGCGGCGTTCGGCAAGTTGCAGGCGTTGATTGGCGCAGGGTTGCCGGTGGACGAGGTTCGGCGGTTGGTTGAGCTGGATTTGTGTGGGGAACTCGCTTAATTCAAGCCGGGCATTAACTTGTGGCGAGGGGATTTATCCCCGTTGGGGTGCGGAGCACCCCGCTACCTCAATACCGCGATTTTTCAGATAGAACTTAGGGGGCCGCTGCGCGGCCCAACGGGGATAAATCCCCTCGCCACAGATAAATCCCTTTGCCGCAGTGGTTCATGCTGAAGTACCGCCCGGCACACAACTTGCTCCATCTCCAGCCTCTCCAGGCTGGAAACGAACATGCTTCATTCCCACCTCACCACCCTCAACGCCGTCTCCCTGGTCCTCAACACCTTCAAAAACGAAGGGCTATCCAGTGAAGCGTTGCTGGCCGGCAGCGGCATCAGCGCGGCGGACCTGAGCCGGGCCGACACGCGCATCACCACCAACCAGGAAATGCAGGTCTGTGCCAACGCCGTGGCGCTCAAGCGCGACATCGGCCTGGAACTGGGCCTGCGCATGCACGTTTCGTCCTACGGCATGCTCGGCTACGCCCTGCTCACCAGTGCCACCTTAGGTGACGCTTTGCGCCTGGCGCTGCGTTATCCGGCGTTATTGGGAACACTCTTCGACCTCAACCTGGAAGCGGACGACGAGACCGTCTGGTTCAGCGCCAGCGACTACCGCGAGAACCCGGCCTTGGCGGCGTTCAATGCCGAGTTCTGCATGGTTTCGCTGAAGGTCATCTGCAACGACCTGCTCGGCCATGTCTTGCCGCTGCGCGCGGCACGCTTCGAACACCCAGCGCCCGATTACCAGGCGCGTTACGGAGCACATTTCGATTGTCCGGTGCGCTTCGACAGTATCGACAACGCCTTTGCCTTCGACCGGCACTGGCTGGACCAACCCCTGCCTCTGGCCGATCCCATCACCCACCAAGCCATGGCCGAACGCTGTCGCCGGCAGAACACCGAATTCACCGGCCGCCAAGCCTGGCTAGGGCGGATCCGCCAACTGCTCGACGCCCAACTGGACGCCGCCCCCGGCCTCGACGGCCTCGCCGAACACATGAACTGCTCGGCGCGCACCTTGCGCCGGCACCTCAAGGAGTTAGGTTGCAGTTATCAAGAACTGCTCGACGAACTGCGCTTCGAACGGGCCAAGCAGATGCTGTGCGAGGATCAATTGCCGATCTATCGGATTGCCGAAAGGCTGGGCTTCAGCGAGACCGCCAGTTTCCGCCATGCTTTCGTGCGCTGGAGCGGGGTTGCGCCGAGTCAGTTCAGGTCCTGAACCTCCTGGGCAAACACCGCTTTCATGTACAACACCAAACCCCTGTGGCGAGGGAGCTTGCTCCCGCTGGGTGGCGAAGCCGCCCCAAAAAGTCCTGACGCAGGCATCCAGACACACCGCAGCAACCGGTCTGCGTCGGCTGCGCCGCCGAGCGGGAGCAAGCTCCCTCGCCACAAGTCCCAGTGCGTTATGGATGCCTTGTTTATTCTCCTTCCGCCGCCCTTCGCCCAACCCACGCACTCTTGCGCCATTGCCTACAACTACGCCAGAAGCCGCCGGCTTGTGCGCCTTGCTCCCGGATTCTATCGTTTCCCTGCCACTGCCCATCAGTGGTCGGGCTTAGTAGTCATTGCTGGCGAACCGGGTACCGGACAACGTTGAGCCTCGCTAGCAGGGTCTCGGTGCACAGAAGGGCGACAAATTCGCTGAAACCAAGGATTGAGAAGTGGCAAGAGTTTCACGGCGCAAATATGAGGAGTGGAGAGCTTATGCCAATGCTGCCCGCACAGCTTCCAATGAGCTATTGGCATTGCTAGCGCAAGAATCAGCAGATCCTGAACAAGCGGGTGAGGTTGATTTCGCACTGGTGCGCTTCGGAGACATCGATACTCGCGCACTCGGACAATTTGATCTATGGGAGTCAGACCATGGTTTCCCCTGGCATGATTCTCCGGGGGTCATCAAAAGCGATGCCCGGCATCTCGATCTCGCGCTATGGTACGGGGATTTACTGTGTGGCCTATGCTTCGCCACGCCCAGCGGCAAACGCGCTGTTGTGCGGATCAAATTACTGGAGGGGCATCCCAAACGGGAGGATCGCCCGCATCCTTTAAAGAGAAGAGTCATAGAACTTTGCGTGCTTGCCGTTACTCAGTATTGCAAGATCATCGGAGCGGAACTCATTGAAATCGATAACCCACTGCCCGGAGCAGTCCCGGTATACGTCGAGAACGAGTTCCAGATGGTAAACGGCGCCCTTGTGTTGACTCTTGATGAGTAATAGCATCATTTTAGAGGTGATCGAAAAATGAGCAAATTGAAAGCAACCCAAAGCGGTAAGGCCGGCAAGCACAAAGGGCAAGACACCTTTGGCTGCTTGTACGTGCGCGGCTTGCGCAAAGCTCGTGTGACTAGCTCGATGGATCTGCGGATGCTCGACCGCATCCGTCGTGGTTCGTCCGATGAGCCAGAGGGTGCGCTCGCTGGTTCGCGTCAGACCAAGCTTTCCGCCAGTGCGTAAGACCAAGACAAAGTGAGAACTGGGCGACCTTGGTTGCCTTTTTTGTGTTTGTCCGGTGACGGCGAATAGCTCTGCCCGCCAATCTCACCGAAACCCTGGCATCTGCCGATGCGGTGGTCAACGAACTGCCTCCGAGCTGGAAGGCTCCCGCCGCTCCATCGCCCTCGGCATTCAGCAACTGATCGAACTCAGTTCATTGCTGGCGAACCGAGCGCTGGATAACGTCGACCCACGCTCACCGCAACACCACCAACCCCTGTGGCGAGGGAGCTTGCTCCCGCTGGGTGGCGAAGCCGCCCCAAAAAGGCCGACGCATTTTTCCAGGCACACCGCATCGACCGGTCTACGACGGCTGCGCCGTCGAGCGGGAGCAAGCTCCCTCGCCACGAGTCCCAGTGCATTACGGATGCCTTGTTTATTCTCTCTCCGCCACGCTTCCGACGAGCCACACATCCTTGCGCCATTGCCTACAACTACGCCAGAATCCGCCCGCTTGTGCGCCTTGCTCCCGGGCTCTATCGTTTCCCTGCCACTGCTCATCAGTGGTCGGGCTTGGCGGCCCGGTACACGAAAGGCGCATAGCCCCTCAATGTGATTGCGATGCCACTAGCATTAGCAGTCCCATGTTATGGCGGGTTGCGCAAGGATCCCTTCGGGGATGCCGGGTTCCTTTCGTTCCGGTCCGCCAACCTTGTGTAATCCGTCACCCCATCTGCTTGGCGGCAGACGGTGATGGTGCCTCTTACGAAAGGAGCTCCACCATGTTCAAACCTACACCTAATCCGCCGGAGGCGGCCCCCACTCCTTCGCAAACCAAATCCAAAACCAAAAAGCTCGACGAAGCTGCCGAGCGTGCCCTGGATTTCTATCTGTCGCCGAAAACAAAATCTGAAGACGCAACCAAACCAGGCCAGCTCTTCACCGTCGTAAAAGACATCGACAACGAATCCCTGCTCTCCAACCTCAGCGAAACCCTCGCTTCAGCCGATGCGATGGTCAACGACCTTGCCTTCGAACTGGAAGGCTCCCGCCGTCACGTTGCCCTAGGCATCCTGCAACTGATCGAACTGAGCTCATTACTGGCGAACCGAGCGCTGGATAACGTCGACCCACGCTAACCGCCACACCACCAACCTGTGGTGAGGGGATTTATCCCCGCTGGGCTGCGCAGCAGCCCCAAAAAGGCTGACGCACGCTTCCAGGCACACCGCATCATCCGGTCTGCGACGGCTGCGCCGCCGAGCGGGAGCAAGCTCCCTCGCCACAGGTTGCCGCAGCCGTACAAGCCTCACCTATGCCCCAACCCCGCGCACACCCGCGCCAACAAGGGGCGATTTACGGTCAAATCTTTTGGCCATTTCGATCCCCTTTTGGCCTCTCCTGCCGTTCTCTGAAACACCCCGCGCCGCAAGACTGTGGCTGAACGAATCAGCCCTGCGGAGAACAACAATGCTGACGATCTACTCAGACGATCACCACCTGCACCACGGACGCTGCGAATTGATGGACGGGCAGTTGATGCCCTGCTTCGAGATGCCGTCCCGGGCCGACCATGTGCTGGATCGGGTCAAGGCTCAGGCATTGGGCCCGGTGCAGGCGCCGCAGGATTTCGGCCTCGCGCCGATCCAGCGTATCCACAGCGCGGCGTACCTGGAATTCTTCAAAGGGGCTTGGGATCGCTGGGCGGAACACCACCGCGACGGTGATTTGCTGCCCTTCACCTGGCCGGCGCGGACCTTGCGCACCGTCATTCCGAAAAGCCTGCACGGCCAACTCGGCTATTACAGCTTCGACGGCGGCGCGCCGATTACCGCTGGCACGTGGCAAGCGGCCTACAGCGCCGCGCAGGTCGCCCTCACCGCCCAGGCTGAAATCCAGCGCGGCGCCCGCGGTGCCTTTGCGCTGTGCCGACCGCCGGGACACCACGCCGCCAGCGACTTGATGGGCGGTTATTGCTACCTCAACAACGCCGCCATCGCCGCCCAGGCGTTTCTCGACCAGGGCCATAAAAAAATCGCGATCCTCGATGTCGATTACCACCACGGCAACGGCACCCAATCGATTTTCTACGAACGCAGCGACGTGTTGTTCGCCTCGATCCACGGTCATCCGGAATTCGAATTTCCGTTCTTCCTCGGCTATGCCGACGAGCGCGGTGAAGGCGCCGGCGAGGGTTTCAATTTCAACTACCCTTTGCCCGCAGGCTCTGGCTGGGACACCTGGAGCGCCGCGCTGGAGCAGGCCTGCGCTGAAACCCAAGGCTACGACGCCGATGTCATCGTCGTGTCCCTGGGCGTGGACACCTTCAAGGACGATCCGATTTCGCAGTTCAAGCTCGACAGCCCGGACTACCTGGCGATGGGCAAGCGCATCGCGGCGCTCGGCAAACCGACGCTGTTCGTGATGGAAGGCGGCTACGCGGTGGCAGAAATCGGCGTCAATGCGGTGAACGTTCTCGAAGGTTTTCAAAGCGCCCAATGAGGAATAACAGCATGAAAAGACTCAAGCGTTTAATGGCTCCGGCCCTGTGCGCCACCCTGCTTTGCGGCGCTGCCCAGGCCGAAGAACGCACCTTGCGTGTCTACAACTGGTTCGACTACATCACGCCCAAGGCGCTGGAGGATTTCAAGGCGCATAACAGCCAGGTCAAGCTGGTCTATGACATCTTCGACACCAACGAGGCCCTGGAAGCCAAGCTGTTGACGGGCAATTCCGGCTACGACGTGGTGGTGCCGTCCAACGTGTTCCTGGCCAAGCAGATCGAAGCCGGCGTGTTCCAACCTCTGGATCGCAGCAAGTTACCTAACTGGAACCACCTCGATCCCAAGCTGATGAAACTGATCGAGGCCAACGACCCGGGCAACAAATTTGCCGTGCCTTACATGTACGGCACCATTCTGATCGGCTTCAATCCGGATAAGGTCAAGGCGGCCCTGGGTGACAACGCGCCGGTAGACAGCTGGGACCTGATCTTCAAGGAAGAGAACATCAGCAAGCTCAAGCAATGCGGCGTGGCGTTGCTCGACTCGCCTTCGGAAATCCTGCCGCTGGCCTTGCAGCACTTGGGCCTGGACCCCAACAGCAAGAAACCGGCGGACTACGCCAAGGCCGAAGCGCTGCTGCTGAAGATCCGTCCGCACATCACCTATTTCCATTCGTCCAAGTACATGGCCGACATCGCCAACGGCGACATCTGCGTGGCAGTGGGCTACTCCGGCAGCTTTTCCCAGGCGGCCAACCGGGCCAAGGAAGCCAAGAACGGTGTGAAGGTCGACATGCGTCTGCCCAAGGAAGGCGCGCCGATCTGGTTCGACATGCTCGCCATTCCCAAAGGCGCGAAAAACCCGGACGACGCCTACACCTTCATCAACTATTTGCTGCAACCGCAGGTGATCGCGCCAGTCAGCGATTTTGTCGGCTATCCCAACCCAAACAAAGACGCCACCGAAATGGTCGACCCGGCGATCCGCAGCAACCCCAACCTGTACCCGACCGAAGCGGCGATGGCCACCCTATATACCTTGCAACCCTTGCCCAGGGACGCCGAGCGGGCGCGGACACGGGCCTGGACCCGGATCAAGTCCGGGCAATAACTACGCTCCGGCGTGCACAACCCTGTAGCCAGGGGGCTTTTCCCTTGGCACAGGGCTTGTCTGTCGATTGACCGGTCGGCTCAACCCCAACGACCTCCTCGGCATATACATAGTTACCACCTTCTCCGTCTCGCCGCGCCCTAGCATGGCGTTCCCGAAGCGTTCGCTTGCGGGATTGCCTATATCGCGAGACAGGAAGACTCAGATGACGCAAACCACCACCAGCACGAGCCCCGCCACGACCAATGCGAACCTCGGCGATGCGGTGCTCAACCAGTTGCTTGCCGGCCCGACATCACCGGAGGTCGCCGCCGCCCTTTTGCGCAACGCCCTCAAAAAGCTATACCCCGACCTTCACCTCGATCCGAACAACACCGTGGTCGGCGAGCCGGACTGGGCCATCATCGACGACGAGATCGTAGAGCTCTCCACCCGCTATCAAACCCTGAGCAACATGCTTGCGGCACGGATGAAGCAGAGTTCTGCGACGTTGCTGATCGAAGGCTTTCACTTTCTGACTCATTTGCCGCTGGCTTCCCCCGAAGTGCACCTGCCGGTCCGTATCGGCCAGATCGGAAGGCTGATCAACGAGCTCACCCCTGTCATGGTGCCTGCCTGCCAGGAACAGCAATTGGAATACTGGAACACCGCGCTTGGCACTGCCCCGCCTCGCTGGCATGGGCTTTCCAGCATGCTGCACAGGCTCTGGGACGTTCAGGAGGCCAAGGGCTGGACGACGGGCGAGTGCGAGATGGCCCGGCAGTTGTTCCTTTATCCCGACCTGCAGGACCGCAAGGCCAATGACCCTTATGACACCCACGCGTATCTGGTGGACATCAGTGAGGTCTTCGGCGAAAAGACGATACGCCTGATCGACAATTCCCTGGTGGTCTTGATCGGCAACATCGACCAAAAAGCGACCATCCTCGCGTATTCGTTGCGTCGGGGTTATGAGAAGTTCGATTCGCTGCAGGCGCTGGGGCAGACCTTGCCGGATCACCTGGGCAACCTGAACGGCAAGAAGATCCGCTGGCGGCTTTACGAGCCCGACGGCAACATCTTCGATCACAAAGCCTGTGGGTTGATCGACACCCAGGTACAGATCCTCGGTTCGCCAGATATCCTGAGGGGGTTCATCGTCGACGAGAGCGAACAGCCAGCCAGCAGCGCAACGAACGTCGCTACCGGCCCTAATGCGGCCTGGTTCGAGAAACAAATGCCCGACTGGTTGCAACAAGCGCCAGCCTCCGACCAGGCGCTGTTCGCCCAACACATGAAGAACCTGTCGGCCTTGGGCAGCTCCCATGCCGGCAAGACCTACCTGGACGATATCCCCACCATCAAGCGCTATGCACTGGACGAGCTGAAGCGGCAGATGCAATCGGAACATGCCGACGCCGCGACGCTCGACCCGCAACAGATCGAGATGCAGATACGCAGCCCCGTGGTCTGGGGCACCTTCGTTGTGCCTGGCAAGATCGAAACCACCCGATTAAACCTCGTTGACCTTGCCCTGCAAAATCTGATTGCGCTTCCCCTTGGCGACAAGGTTGTCAGTTCCCTCGATGACAACGCACTGCCCAAATGGATGACCGTCGACTATGTCGAAGACCTCATCACCAAGATCGATATCGGTCGTGTTTATCCCGATCTGATCAAGCGCAAGCTGCTGGGCGATACGACCGAGTCGACCCGTCGTGAAAACCTGTATATCTCCCAGTTGCGCATCCAGTTACCGATGCTGGCGCTGGAGAGCAAGATCCGTGGCCAGGGCAATATGGATGAACGCGGCTACCGCTGTGTGGCCGCCCTGATGGAGCCCGAAGAAGCCGAGCGCAAGGTCGATGGCCAACCCATTGTCCTGCGCAAACTGGCGTTCGTATCCGGCCAGGCATCGGGCGACCCAGGGGATGTTGTCACGAATATGTTCGTGATCGGCCCACGAGACCTGGGCGCCGGCCCCTGGGTCCTCTACCGGCCTTTGCTTGAACCGCAGTTGAGCCAGTATCCGACGCCCAGCAACTTGATTTATGCGATCCGGCAAACAGCTTCCTTGCGCCAGTCGGTGCTGGCGTGGCTGCCCGATGGGGTTCGCGAAACCTACAGCCGATACGTTTTCCCGGGGCCCATGCCTTCGCCCTGGGCGATTGTGGAGTTTGCGACGGACCCGTTTTCGGCCTGGACCAACACCGCCCCCGTCAGCTTGAGCAACCAGACCCTGGGCGCGGACTTTCTGCCTTACTTGTTCAAGTCCAACGCCCAGGCCCTGACCGAGCTTGCCGACCGCCAATCGGTATCCAATAGCGAAAGCCGTTGGCAGACGTTCAAGCAGGCGAGCTGGATGATTTTCAACCTGGCCCTGCCCTACCTCGGCGCCGCTGTCGGCACCGCAACGTGGCTCTGGCAGATCCTCGACGATGCCGAAACGCTGACGCAGGCGGATGAAACCTCCGACAGCCAGGCCACGTGGGAGGCGCTTGTCGACCTGCTGTTGAACATGGCCATGGCGATCACCGCCCACGCTATCGACCGCGCCCGGGAAAACACTCGCAGTCGTCAGACGGAGGCGCAGCAAGTGGCGCCCGAACTGGAGCGCCAGGCGAAAGCTGAACCCATCATCGAGCAGCTCGCATCGTTGAAAAGTACTGAGCTGCCGCCTGAACACTACGACGCCATTCATTACAGCGGCGCGTTGGCAGGCAAGTCCGGCGAGCGGGCGAAATTGCTCAAGAGTTTCAGCGTCAACAAGCCTGCACACGCCGAACAGCTCAAGGGCGAAGGTCCATTCAAGGGCCTGTACAAAGAGGACGAGGATTGGTTCGCCAAGATGGCCGACAAATGGTTCAAGGTGACCGTAGAAGGCGATCACGTTGCCATCGTTGACGAGCACGACCCCAAGCGCATGGGCCCGGCCCTGATGAGGCACGTGTACGGCGAATGGCAGGTCGACACGCGCCTGCGTCTACGCGGCAGCGGATCGGAAGGTGCCCGGCACAAAGTCATTGCCGATGCCAGACGCCAGGGCGTTGAACTATTGGCTGAACTGAACCGCTTTGAAGAACGAAAACCGGAGAGCCAGAAGCTGCTGACCATGAACGCCAAGGAAATGAACAAGGCGTCGGGTCCTGCCAAGGAGCTCAAGCGCATCGTTTATTTAAGTACGTTGAAAACCCAGCGGGAGAGCTACGAAGAGGCGCTGAAGATATTGACCGAATGGCCTGTCTTCGAATCCAGGCCCGACGCCCCGCAGGCCAGGCTGAGCTACCTGAATGCACAGATCAACTTCACCTTCGAGGAAATCGACGCGCTCCAGGAACGGTTCATTCCCGCCCTGAGAGAGTCGCTGGACATGGCTACTTCGGGTGTCGAGCAAGTGCAGCAGCAGCACGTCGACGCGGCCGATGCCATGATCCGGGCCGGTGATGACATGGTCGAACGCCTGGATTACATGGAAACCCGCTTTTCCAGCCTCAAGAAACTGGGGCGTGAGGGCTTTGATTTCCTTCGTGAGCATCGTGCCAAGATGCCGGCCTACAAGAGCGACGCCATTCGCCTGATCCAACTGGATATGTACCGGCATCTGTGCCTGACACTGGACAGCGTCAATACCGTGCCTGAAGCCTGGTCAGACGTTAACCAGCTCGTCGACAACATCACGGTCGCGTACCAGAGCCTGCACGATGCCATCGACGAGCGTAGCGTGATCCGGCTGGACGAGCAGATCGATACATTCGGCAGCCTGACAGAACAGTTCACGGGCATCGAAGAGCACCTCCAATACCTGAGCACCGAATACAAGGACAGTGTCCGCCCGCCCGAACTCAATCGACTGGGCAAGCAAATCGGTACGATCAAGAAACGCGCGCTGCGTCACCTGGCCTGGGCCCTGGACGAGCGAAGCAACCGACGAAGCACCGACGGCCCGTATGAGGCGCGCCCCAGGCCGCGGAAAAAATTCATTCGGGCACGTTTCTGGGGCCTCGTCAGCGGCGAACCCCGCCTCTCGAAAATGAAGGAGGAAACGGGTTGGGTCGACGTCAAGAACCCTCTTACGGACAATGTCATCGCCACGTTCCATCGCAAGGACACCGGTGAGTGGGTTCCCCATCTGAACGCCGCCGTCCCCTCGGTCGTCCCGGCCCTGGCCACCAGCATCGAAAAGGGCAAGGCCCTGATCGGTGGATTGGCCACGTTCAAGGCGCAGATCCAAACCTACATGAAGACGCCGAGCCGATCGCCCACCGGGGTCGGCATCATTCTTAACGCCCATGCCAGCCGGATGGAGAAGGTTGGCATAGCCATCACCAAGGCGCTGGACAACGCTTCGAACGAAACGGTGGGGGTTGCCGCGGATGTCCGGCGTGAGGCCGAATCTACCCGTTCGGAACTGAAGAAAATGTCCAAGGCGTTATATGAAGAAGGATTCGAAACCGTACTGAACGTCGTCAAGCAGCGGGCGCCGACCATGGAAAGCCTTATCTGGCTGAAGAGCCGAAACCAGATTTCGATCACCAAACAGAAAAACCGGCAACGGCTGAAAAAAGCCCCCTACGGTTATCTCGACCGTTACGAGATCAAGGACCTGAAAGAAAACAAAACCCTGTGGTTCGCCGACTTCCGTTATTCAACGGACTGGGTCCCCGCCCACACCTACCTGTCCGGGCGCTTGAAAACACCGGAGCAAATCGGCGCGAAAAAAGCCGGTGAGTCGACCAAGGAGCTCAGTCAGCGCCAACTGATCGACCTTTATCGCAGCGAGATCGCTGTGGACCAGGCCAAGGAGGTGTTTTTCGCGAAACAGCGGTTGTAAGGCGAAACCGGGCATCAGCGGGAGCCCGGCGATCAAGCCTTCCACGCCTTTGCCAGACTCGCCAGTGCACTGCCAATCGCCGCGGGCGGCACGGCGGCAAACCCCAGCACCAACCCAGCACGCACCGGCAACGTTGTGGTGGGCAGCCAATAGCCACTCAGGCCATTGATTTCGACCCCGGCATCGGTCGCTCGCGCGATCAGCTCGCGCTCACGCTCGATACTGTCCACCGCGACGGTGACATGCAGCCCGGCCACGACCGTGGGCATGGTACCGACGCCCGCAACGCCCTTCGGCCAACCGGCCAAGAGCGCATCACGCCGGGTCAGGGCTGCCCGGCGCATGCGCCTGATGTGCCGCTGGAAATGCCCGGCGGCCATGAATTCGGCCATGACCGCCTGGGTGCTGACTTCGGAATGGCGCACATCCACGGCACGCCGCCGGGCGAAGGCGTTGACCAGGCCAGGCGGCAGCACCAGATAGCCCAGGCGCAGGGCCGGGAACGCGACTTTGCCGAACGTGCCGACGTAAAGCACACGGCCCTGGCGATCCAACGCAGCCAAGGGTGCCAGTGGCGCGCCGCTGTAGCGGTACTCGCCATCGTAGTCGTCCTCGACGATCCAGCCGTCGTTGCGTTCGGCCCAGGCCAGCAGCTCCAGCCGTCGGGCGAGGCTCATGACCACGCCGGTCGGGTATTGGTGAGACGGTGTCACGTAGGCCAACCGGCAGCGATTCAAGCTACCGAGTGCCGCGCAATCGAGGCCATCGCTATCAACCGGCACGCCCTGCACGTCGGCACCGGCGACAGAAAACGCATGACCGGCCGCGCGATAGCCGGGATTCTCCACCGCCACGACATCGCCAGGGTCCACCAGCAGCTGTGCACAAAGGCTGATGCCCTGCTGGGCACCACTGGTGATCACAATTTGTTCAGCCGTGCATTGCAACCCTCGAGAACTGCGCAGGTACGCCGCAATAAGGCCACGCAAGCGGGCGTCCCCTTGCGCGTCGCCATAACACAGGTGCTGCAGGTCCGGCTTGCGCCAGAAAGCCGCGTTCAGCTTGGCCCAGACGTCAAAAGGGAACAGATCGAAGGCCGGAACGCCGACCCGAAAAGCCTTGGGCGGACCACTGGGGGGCTGGGCCAGAAAGTGTTTTTCGACGCGATTCAAAGCGTCGCTGTGGATAACTTTACTGGATGGAATCACAGGCAAATCCAGCCAATCTGTGGATAAGGCTGTGGGTAAGCCTGTTGAAAACCCTGTGGACACTTTTGTGGATATGTTTTTCAGCGGCAGCGCTGTGGAAGACAGTTTCGCCACGTAAGTCCCATCGCCGACCCGTCCTTCGATGAAACCTTCGGCGTAGAGCTGGTCGTAAGCCCGCACCACGCTGTTGCGGGAAATCGACAAGGCCGCCGCCAGGTCTCGGCTGGCCGGCAGACGCGTGCCGCTGGCCAGGCGCCCGTCCAGCACTCGCGCACGTAGAGCCTGGTAGAGCTGGCGACTGAGCCCATGGCGGCGATCCAGTTCGATTCCGGCAGGGTTGAATGACAGTGGCGGCACAGCGTTGTTCATGACAGCCCTCGCGAATGGACCTATCGAATTGGTCGGAAGTGGCTCTTACAACAGACCAATAGCCTGCCTAGGATGCTCGCATTCGCCAAGGAAAATCATCATGTACAACCCCCACGCCTTTGCTGTCGAAGACCTGCCCCAACTGCAACAGATGATGGGCGATTGCCGCCTGGCCGTATTGATCACTCAGGGTGAACACGGTTTGCAGGCCAGCCACTTGCCGCTGTTGCTGGATACGCAACAGGGCCCCAACGGCAGCCTGTATGGCCATATGGCCCGGGCCAATCCGCAATGGCGCGACTTGGAAGCCGGCGCCGAGGCCCTGGTGATATTCGCAGGCGCCGACGCCTACGTCAGCCCGGGGTTTTACCCGAGCAAACTTGCGCACGGCAAAGTCGTGCCCACCTGGAACTATTTGGCCGTGCACGCCTACGGCACCGCCGAAGTGTTCAGCGACGCTCATCGCCTGCGCAACCTGGTCGGCGCCCTCACCGACCGCCACGAAAGCGGCCGCGCACAGCCATGGAAAATCGACGACGCTCCGGCCGAGTACATCGACAGCATGCTCAAGGCCATCGTCGGCTTCGCCCTGCCCATCCAACGCCTGGAAGGCAAGCGCAAGCTCAGCCAGAACCGCGCCCCGGCAGATACCGCCGGTGTGCGCAGCGGCCTCGCCGCCAGCCCCGATCCGCAGGACCAGGCGCTTGCCCGCCTGATGCCTGAATCATTGCCCAAGGAGTGAACATGAGCCAGACCGAAATCCGCCTCGTCAGCGCAGACGACCACACCGCGTGGCTGCCGTTGTGGCAGGCCTATTTGCGCTTCTATAAAACCGAACTGCCAGACGCGGTCAGCCAGAGCACCTGGCAACGCCTGCTCGACGAGCGTGAGCCAACCCACGCGGCGCTCGCCTGGAACGGCGACACGGCCGTGGGCCTGGTGCATTTCATCTATCACCGGTCAAACTGGAGCATCGAAAACTCCTGCTACCTGCAAGACCTGCTGGTGACGGAGCAGTGCCGTGGCACTGGCGTCGGCCGCCAGCTCATCGAGTTCGTCTACCGCACCGCCAAAGTCGACGGTTGCTGCAAAGTGCACTGGTTGACCCACGAAACCAACGCGACTGCGATCCAGCTTTACGAGCGCATCGCCGAACGTCCAGGCTTCATCCAATTTCGCAAAGCCTTGTAAGGAGCGCAGCATGTCGATTTCACTCGCCGATTGGAAAGGTGCCCCGGCGCCCTCTGCGCAACGGCTCGAAGGGCGGTTCATCCGCCTGGAAAAACTCGATCCGGCGCGCCATGCCGATGGCCTTTGGCAAGCCCTCGAAGGTCCCGGAGCCGACCCGAAGCTCTGGGATTACTTGCCTTACGGCCCGTTCAAGGATCGCGGCGCATTCGATGCATGGCTCGCAAACCACGCAGCCAACACCGACCCGTACTTCTTCAGCGTGATCGACCGCGCCAGCGGCGATGTGCAGGGTATCCTCAGCCTGATGTCCATCGTCCCGGCCCAGGGCCGCATCGAGATCGGCCACGTCACTTTCGGCGCGCCGATGCAGCGTTCGCCGAAAAGTACCGAGGCGGTTTATCTGCTGGCGAAGGAGTCCTTCGCCCTGGGTTATCGCCGTCTGGAATGGAAATGCAACAACGGCAACGCCCGCTCCAAATATGCCGCCGAACGGCTGGGGTTCACGTTTGAAGGCGTGTTCCGCCAGCACATGGTGGTCAAGGGACAGAACCGCGACACCGCGTGGTATTCGATGCTCGACTCGGAATGGCCGGCGATCGCGGCAGGGTTCGAGCGCTGGTTGAGTGAAGAGAATCAGCGCGAGGGTGGGCAGGTGCGGGGGTTGGTGGAGTGTCGGTCACAAGTTCTGAGTGACTGACCGGGCGCTATCGCGAGCAGGCTCGCTCCCACAGGGTGCTTCGTGGACCGCTGGTTCAGTGGTCTTCTGTGGGAGCGAGCTTGCTCGCGATGGCGGCCATACAGCCAACCGCACCGCCCGATCATCACGAGCAGGCAATCGTCACTCAGGCTTGGGCCTTAGCTCACCAATCTGCTTGATCGAGTCGCGGGTCACGCCCGGCCTTGCATACTGCCAGGCCCAGTCCGGGATGGTCATATGGCTTTCCAGGTACACGGCAAAATCCAAGCGGCTGTGGCCTAGGCGATTGGTTGGGAAATCGAAGTTATAGAGGTATTGCTGGGCCCGGCGTTGGCCGACGGAAAGCAGGTTCTGGATGATCCGATTGGCACGGGTTTCGTCTTTTCCAAGGCTTTCTCTCAGCGCCATCGCAAAGTCCAGCTCAGAGCGCAGCGAACCGGATCGTCCGAGCACTTGGCTGATACTCGCGTCGCTGAAGTGCGGCCCGATCAGATCGAGCCAGATTTGCATGGCGTAATCCGGTCGTATCCTTTGAAGGCGGCCCAATATGCCGGGCGTATTGAACAGGATGGCGACTCGGCTATTGGAAGGCATCTGTCCCGGCGGGCTGAATAGATTCGCGACGGCAGGCACATCAATATTGCCGATGTTATCCCGACCGGTGCCGAGGTACTTCACGAAGTCGATCAGGTTTTGCTGGTAATTGACGATACTTTGCAGGTTCTGATCGTCAAACAGTTGCATCCAGTCAATGTCGATACTTTCCATACTCTGCATTTCGGCGTAACGGGTGTCGGCATACTCGGCGATGATCTGAAAACGCCTGTCGGACAGTGCCGGGTTGCGTATCCACCTGGCGAGTTCATTCACACGCAGCATGCCACCCAGGTTATTGGCGATAACCCGCGACCTCAAAAGAAAGTTCGCGCGCCTCAGCAAAGTAGGAAAACGCCCGAGGGCCGTCCTCAGCAGGTCGACTGTCCGCTCGGCCGTGTCGGTGTATATAAAATGATCAAACAGCTCGGAGACGTCCTCGACATCCTTGCCGGCATCACGTGCGAGCAGATCCTTTACGTCATCCAGATCGTTGCTGTCCACCAGATAGGCACCGTCGAGCAGCGCTTCAAGCTGGCCTTCATCAAGATGCCCGTGCAGCGCCTCGTCGTGCATGACATAGGCCGAACTGCTGTTGGGGTGGTGATCGAGCAATTGTCTGGCCGTGACGCCGTACTCCAGCAGGATATGGACCACGTCATTGGAAATCAGCAGATACCGGTCATCGAGCAGTTGCTGGACCAATCGACCCTCGACGGGACTCACCAGCAGGTCCTCGAATACTCGCTTCATGGATTGCCTGTTCCGCCCGGAAAAGGGCGCGCTGATGCCTGCCTTCAATCTCGCCGGAGGCCTGGACGAGAGCATGTGCCCGACATGCTGGAGGATCTCGGGCGGTAAGCTGGACGATGGTTTTTCGGTGATTGCCCTGCGCACGGCACTGTTTGCATGCAGGTCCAGGTAGCGCAAGGTCGGTTGAAACAGGTTATGTGGATTGGGCGTGCCATAGACGATCCGCGTAAGATCGAGCATTGCCTCTTGGCCCAACAGGCTGGTCAACGAAGGCGCATTCTCAACGAGTGCCTGTTGTGTCCTGGTGGGTGGCGTCGCCACGAATTGCCCGACCTGTGGATGCCGGTCGATATAACCGGCCACTTCGTTGCGCAACCCCTGCATCGAGAACGTATCCCGGGCCAGTCCTGCGTTCAGCCCACGGGAAACGGCATTGAAAAAACAATCACCGTCGCTGGGGATCTCCACGATTTCCTCACCCAGCACCAAGCTGTAGTGGTCCTGGGTCTGCCGACTCAGCACGACATCGGTGTCCGTTCGATCCGGATGGCTGCCCAGTGGATAGATGGTTTCGTCTTGCCCAGGGGTGAAGCGCACTGACCAGAGATGCTCGGGACTCTGTTCGTTGATGATCAGCAGGCTTCGGTTTTGCGGCCAATTGGCCAGACGCGTCATGATCGACGGAATCAGGTCCATGAGCTGATTGTTCCAGGTACCCGGCGTACGAATCTGCGTGGAAAGTACGGCGGACGAAAGGGCCGGTATCTTGGGTTTCGAAGGGCCCGGCTGGGGGTTCGGATCGCCCGGTCGTTTTCCACCGCCCCGACCAAACCCGACGGCGCGCCATTCGCCATCGGACATCCGTGCCACGGTACTTCTCATCACGCCACTGGCGCGGATGTCCAATCCCGTCACCGGGTCGACCAGGGTGGCGTCGGTCGCGCTCAGCTTCGTCGCGTCATGCACCCGGAACACGGTGCCATCGGGTTGTCGCACATACACGGGGCGGGCCGTGACGCTGCCGGTGGCCACGTTGCTGACGGTCGCGCGATAAAAACCCCGGGCGTCCGCAGTCACTCCTCGTATCACCGAAGTGTCCGCCACGGCATAACGACCATAGATCGCGGCATCCAACGGCAGCCCGGTCGCCGCCTCGTCCGGGCCCTGGCGCGCCGTTACCGCGCGGAAAAACGACTGGCTTCGTGTGGGCACCGTCACGCCCGTGGCCAGCCGCCATCCGCCATGGTTCGCCACGGCATGCACCAACGCCAGGGTTTTGAGATTCAGCGGAATGGCCCCGGTCCGGTACACCAGCAAGCCCGTCTTGATTGCGCTCTTGAGCATTTGGATACCGGGTGCCAAAAACATACCGGCCAGCTCCAGGACGATCTCGATCACCACCTGCCCGAGCCGACCATAGGTTTGATGGCGGACATCCCGGTTGCTGTTGGAGCGATGATCGGCATGAGCACTCTGGAAATGAACGTGTGCTTGATGCAGGGTCTCAAGCAAGTCGCCGTTAATCAACGCGCCGCGAATCAAGGGCCGTCCGCCCTGCTGCCCCAATATCCGTTTGATCTCTGTCGGGTTGCTCGTGGAAATGCGCGCCCGGAAATAGGCCTGCCAATCCTCCCGTGGCAACAACGCTGCAACGCCGTCGCTCAGATCGGCAAACTCGTGGAAATCTTCCCCTTCGGGTGCATCCGGGAAATAAACGCCGACGGTACCCTTGATATCAGGCCCCTCCTGATCGGAGAAAATCAGCGCCCCATCGATGCTGATTGCATTGGCCATCCGCCCATGCTGCCCTCCCGCATCCACGCTGCCCCCGAGCACCAGGCCGTAAGCGTGCACCGCTCGGCCCATGACCGGGCTGCGGTGCCCTGCCGATGGCGACCGCAGGACAGCGTCCAGCCAGAGGGCGATTTTCCTGGTCGGTTTCGGTGGCGTGAAAGCCTTGTCTAACACGATGCTCTTGAACACTTCGCCGCCCTTGAGCGAAGCCTCGAAGCCCTTGAACTTCAGGTTGGCGAGATAAGCGGTCTGCCAGGCTTTCTTGTAGTCCGGCTTATTCATCCGCGCCTTGAGCATGGCCTGGTAACTTCCACCGGCATCAATGCTCGTCACCATCCGCGCCAGCTCACGCCCGGTCAGCGTGACGAAATAGCCGTTGGCCGGGTTGCGGATGCGTTGGCCGTCCGGGTCGATCAGGTAGGCGCTCAGCACTTCGCGCATGGCGTTCGGGTGTTGGGACGGGCGCAGGTTGTCGAGCATCAGTTGGGTCAGGCTGCTGATGCGGGACTGATTGGGATTGGCGCGATTGCCCTGGAAAAGCGTGACCAAGGTCTGGTCCGGATCAGGATCGATGCCGGGGTGCACGGTGTTTTGCAGGTACTGCTTTGCCCTCTGGCGGGTGAATTGCAACAAGGTCTGGATGGCGCTGTTGCCCAGTGCATAGGCGGCGTCCAGCACTTGTGTTTCCAGGTTGCGATAGTTGGTTTTTTCCGCCCGCGTGGCGCTTTTATAGAACGCGGCGCGGCTGTTTTCGACCAGCGTTTCCTGACGAACCGCCAGCGGCCCGGCAAGCGAAAGCATGGGCAAATCCAACGCATCTTCAGCGTTTAACGCAAAGGCCGCCAAAGCGGCCGTCTGGTTTTGCGGCGCGTTCAGATAGGCCTCCAGGGAGACACCCTGGAGCCGCAACAACGCATCCGCTGCCACTTCAAAAACATGCCCCGACAACTCAGTGGAAATATCCTGGATGTTGTGTTTCTGCCCTTCGTGAATGGGGTTTACGTTGTTGAGCAAGTCTTGGAAGGAATTGAATCGCTGCAGACCGCTTTCCAATGAATACAGGAACAACCAGGGCTGATCGGTGCGCTTGATCACCATCGCCGCCGGCCATGTTCGCGGTGCCGCAGGGCCCATATCGAGCATGACGGCGTAGACATGCGGGACGGGTGCGCGCAGTAAGCGGCTTCTGTCGGCCTGGGACGGATGGGTGGTGATGAGGTCCAGCAGGCGATCTTCTTCGCGCTGAAGGGTTCGCGCACTTTGGTCCAGTTGGATGGTTGGATCTCGATCGATTCTGTACAGGTCGAACAGATGCAGGAAACGTCGGGACAGCAGCTGAGCGAGGCTCTCTCGGACGGTGGACGGTGTAGGCGTGTCGAGAACGTCTGCGCCGTTTTCACCTTGGCCAAAGTTGACCAGGTCTTCACGGAACTGACGCTTGAAGCCGTCATCGGTTGTCGGTTCGGCGATATAGAAGACAGTTTCCATGATCGCTGCAGTTTTGCTATCCAGCGGCTTGGCAAAGACGCTGTCCGCTTCCTCCAGCGAGTCAGGACGGATAAAAAAACCCACGCTGTCCACCGAGTAGGTGGGCGGTGTATCGGTCACCAGGCAGTTCAATATTTCATCGGTGAACGATTGCGAAGCGCTCAATGAACGTCCGCCTATTGAATCGACGCTAACGCGGTTCACGTACCAATGATCCGGGTCGATGTGCTGGGACAATGCACCGCGAAATGCGCTTTGTGGGAACTTCGCCTTGATCCGGTTGACCAGCAGGTTCTTGAGCACCGAGTCGAACGTGGGAAGACCAGCGAACAAGCGCGCCAGCTTCACTTGATTGGTGTCCAACAGCGCCAGTTGCCTGACTTGTTCTTTTTCATGGGCACTGAGCAAGTTGCCTTGGGCATCCACCTCGTTAATGACGGGCTGGCCGACGCCCTGATAACCGGGCGCGATGCCGCTCTGCAATTGCTGAATGACGTTTTGCGCGGGCACCTTTCCGTTGACTCGCAGTGACGGGAAGTCCACGGACAAATGGCTTATGTGCGGGTAAACCCAGCCTTCACGCGGCGAGTGGCTGGAGGCAAGCGCCCTGCTTTGATGGGCGAGCACGAAGCCTTGGGTTACGGCGTCCCGCAACGGCACAGACGTGCTCTTGGCAGCAGCGGCCGAGTCGACCGTCTCGACTTCCTGGTAAGTGACGTTGACCTGCATGTCGCCGGTCAGGCCCCACTGGCCCAACCATTGATCGGCGAAAGCGTGCGGTTGGAATCGAACGCCGTTGGCTAACAGGCTGATGGGCTTCAAGCGCGCAGCAGAAACCGAGGCTGGCGCGCCAGTTTCGTGTTCAGAGAAGACAGACATTCACGTGTCCCGGTTGTGATAAAGGCTGGGACCCTATCGCGCCGTTCGATCGTAAATGACATACATATGTATAGGGGTGGCTGGCGGGCTCGGAGAAAAGCGTAAGTTTGGATGTCCTCCATGCCATGCGTCTGCTTGCAGGATCTCATTCGGTGGCGAGGAAGCTTGCTCCCGCTCGGTTGCACAGCAACCGCTTAGATCTTGGGGCTGCTGCGCAGCCCAGCGGGAGCAAGCTCCCTCGCCACAAGGGCCCCATCGAGGTGACCCTCTCGACGGCATCAGGCCAGCTGTTGCGCCAGCACCGCAATATGCTCCGGCCCGATCCCGCAGCAGCCACCCAGATGGCTGGCGCCGCGCTTCTGCCAATCCGCCGCCCATTGCAGGTACCCCGGCGGATCAAGGTCTTCGCGCAGCGGATCCAGGCCATCGTTGGCCGTCGCTTCCTTCGGTTGCGGCGGGAAGGCGTTGGCGTAGGCACCGATGTGGATCTTCACGCCCAGGCGCTCGAAGGTTTCGCGCGCGGCATCGATCGCCGCGCCGATCACTTCCGGCTGGCTGCAGTTGAATAGCAGGGTCTCGACGCCCAGCTCAGCGGCAACCGCCGCCGCCTCCGCCACCGGCTCACCGGAGCGCAGGCGCGGTACTTCATCGGTGTCTTCATCTTTCAGAGTGAACGACAGCCAGAACGGCTTGCCATCCTTCGGCAACCCAGCGTGAATCGCCCGCGCTTCGACGGTGGAACTCTGGGTTTCAGCCAGCCACAAATCGACATGCGGCGCCAGGCCGGCCACCAGTGGCGCCAGCAGTTCACCGGCGCGGGACGCGTCGAACAGGTCGGGGCGATAGGAACCGAACAATGGTGGCAGCGATCCGGCGACCCGTACCGCTTTACCTGAAGCCTGCACCGCCCGCCGGGCCAGCTCACCGGCCAGCGCCGCCAGGGCCTGGCCCTCTGCGGCGAATCGCGCCTCGCCAATATGGAACGGCACCACCGCATAGCTGTTGCTGGTAATCACGTTGGCGCCACTGGCAATGTAGGCCGCGTGTACGGCCTCCACTGCCTGGGGGGCTTCGCTCAAGGCCAGCGCCGACCACTCGGGCTGCCGGAACGGCGCGCCCCGGCGTTGCAGTTCGCGGCCCATGCCGCCATCAAGAATAACTGTCGTTGCTGCGCCCATATGCGATTCACTCATAA
>Ga0308169_10001813_pt1 | contig 23775 bp, 29 predicted proteins | sample PhyBR1_2_FD_202139 | JGI IMG/M metagenome (GOLD analysis project Ga0308169, IMG submission 202139) | Phyllosphere microbial communities from UC Gill Tract Community Farm, Albany, California, United States - DLSLSB.R1 | ecosystem: Host-associated > Plants > Phyllosphere > Unclassified | place...
GAGATGAGCATCTTGTGCAGCACATCTGAAACGGTGGCTGGGATGATTCGCGAGCGAGACGGCATGTCTCGCTTGAACCGAGAGCTACGTGGATCGCCCGCGGGCTGAGAGGTCTCAGGTGGAATCATCGCGGTCTTATCTTCGATGACCGGTGCGCCTGCGATAAGGGTGGGCCGAACGGTGCATATAACGACTGTGTGTGTTCTCGAGAAGGCGCGAGTCGAGCGCTGATCACGTTTCCACTTGATCCCTCGTGGACGGTTGGCTCGTGCGTTTCAACGGCTTCATGTCGATGTACACTTGGTTCAGGTTGTCTGTCATGAGCCCCCAGCCCGGTAACGCGTTGATGGGTCCCCTCACATCCGACGTAATCTTGAAGCCAATCGTCTTCGGGTCGAAGCGAGGTACTACGACGGCTGCTCTTAAGGCATGTTGTACGTTGATTCGGTTCGACTCACAACATCACTGTGATGAGCGTTGCATCGTCTCATTATCTCACCTTCCTTGCGCCGTGTCCCATCCGGCTGATGTCAGTCAAAGGACCCTCCTGCCTTGCGCGGCTTCGTAATCCTCGTATCAACTGCAAGTCGTAATACTCCCTGATCAGCCACCGCCGGTGTCTCGAATGATCTATGCTGCTCACAACCGTGTCGCTGCGAGTCAGTCCTTGCCCTGCTCCTATGTCGCATACCTCTTGTTGACCTGAGTTGCACATCTGAACATGTGCAGAGTGGTCGAGCATCGCCCAGTATCGGGGAGCCACCATCCTAACATCAGCTTGTTACGACTCGTGCACTATTTGCCACTCCGCCACTCGACCGCGACCTACGCCCAAGGAAGAAGTAGCAGTCTGTGTTCACCGCTTCATGAAGCAGGAACTCCTGGGTATGGTCGTCGTTGCTAGAGTGAGTGGGAGCACGACAGGTCTGCGTTGGTTGACTCGCACCTGACAAAGACCCTCCACACCTCCAAAGTCGAGCCAGACTGAACGGGATGACCGCCCAAAGACATGAGAATATGGGCGTGGTGCCCCCCTGTAATTAAAAGCGCGCCAGGTACGAGGAGGGAAGATGCGTTGCATCGAGAGCATCATCCCCACACATCATCGGGCTGCCGGTGATGGGTCCGTTGGTGCGGTTGTTAGGCACCTTTGCGGGATCGGAGGCATATAGAACCCCTACTGCGCTGATCTAGTCACGCTGAAACTGCGATCTGCGATATTCACGCGGAAGGCCCAGGCTCTGACGTACCCTGCTGACAGATCATGAAAGGGAAAGAGACAGCATGGCAACTGATTCTGTCGCGACGATTCGTGAGACAGAAGCCCTTGCAGCGGCGGATCATTCCACATGGGCCGAGAAGGAAGATCCCGATGGCAGGATCGGCCGAGCCCCGCCATCGCGTGACCTCATGACGATCCACGAATTCCCATGCTTATCTTCTATCTTGGCCGACATCGGCTGATGCTGCACCGGCGCCTCTGATCCGAGAGGTCCCGCGTGCATCGTGTCCATCACGCAAGGTTCTCACGCGTGAAGCTCGACTTTGCGAGGTTGTTCAGGGAGAGTGAGATTGAAGCGAAGAGGGTCAGGATGTAACAAGGTGCTGGGTAATGTGCGATCGTCAGGGTTTCATGTCAGAAAGGGTGTTTGATTTTGACCCAAAGAGGCAATTTTAGGCCCCCGGGACGCGTCTGGCCTCGCGCGCCCATTGACAAGTCACAGGTCCCCCTCCGACCCCCGACCCGAGCTCTCTCGCGGGCGCGCTCCAAAGAAAGCCAACCACGCATCATTACGCTCATTTTCTCATCTGACAACGACCAACATTAACATTACTCCCCATCTTGCATCCCATCTCCAGTCATACTCATCCTCGTCACCATCTCATTAGACCCCCGCGACCCCGTCTCCGACCCCGACACCACTCACAATGACGCCGTATCAGACATACAAACCGCCCAGCGACGCGTTGTCCACCCCGATTTCACATCCGCCCAACGACCGATCGTACCCAGCCGGCCCTCGACCGCCCCTGGGCCCAGCTATCGACTACACGCCCAACCACCAACACACGCGCAGCGACCTCCACAGCACCCCTGCTGGGTCCGCTGCCGCCACGGCGCCATGTGACGCCGGTCGTCTTCTGCCCACCCCGCATTACGCCCGTCAACCGCTAGCGGGGAAAAGTACGAGCGGCAGTGGTAACGATCATTTCGACTCGTATCGAACGGTCTACAACCCCACGCCTATCACGCTGCCCAAGCCTCACCCGTCTTCCCTCGCGTCGTATCACTACCACCCGCCCTCAAAAGTGCCATTCGCAACGCCCACGCCGCAGGTGTCTGGCCAGTCAGGACCGAGGCATTTGTACACCCCGACGTCGACGTTCACCTTCTCCAGCCCGCACCAGCCGGACCAGTCGCACTCGACAGGCCGTCCCATGATGGGCGGACAAGGTCGATCAAGTCACAGCGGTCATCACCATCACCACCCGCCGTCTTCGCCCTCGATATCAAAACCGCTGCGCATGTCCGGACCAATCACGCACCCCACGCTCCCTGCGCTCCCTGACCTGTTCACCCCTCGCGGCACCCCTTCGCTGTCGCGGACCCCGTCGCTGCAGACTCCTGCCCACATCAGCACCATGCTACACTCATCGCCGTCTGTCAACCCGCGGAAGCGCAAGTCGCAAGCGGCGGCGCAGACGCCCGTCCCTCCACCCCGGCACCGACGGATGGTCAGGGCGTCTGACGGGGAGCTGATCAACGTCGGATGTCTGATGGCTCCGGCCACGCCGATGGACCCGCTGCCAGAAGCGTTCGTCCTGCGTAAACCAGCCATCGAGTCCTCGCACGCCACCCTCAACCCGAACGATTACATCCCCGCACCGAAAAGGATCAAGAACTCTATCGAGCAGCTGGAGTTCTTGTGGACCGTGTGGGACATTCATCACATGCCACGAGCGCCATTGAAGGAACGTGTGGGAGTTTGGCTGGGTCTGCCTACGCACAACGTGACGATATGGGTGAGTGATGATCAGCCAGACCTGGCCGTTGCTGACCGACAGCTCCAGAACAATCGGCAGTACCTCCGCGGGCAGAAAAAGGACAAGAAGACTCTGTGGTCGGTCCACGACCCGCGAAAGCCGTCGGCCGAGGAAAGGGAGTTCGTCAATGCCGTCATGAACGGAACGATCAAGCCTGAGGATGTCCGACCCGGCAGAAACGATGACGACGAATCGGGTTTGATGACCCCGTCCACCGCTGCCAACTGCTCCCCGGGCTCCACCGGCACTGTGGCAAGGGGCAACCTCTGGCCCAGTCCACCGCTGTCAGACGAGTTGCGGGGCGCGGAACGACCGGCAAAGAAGCAGGCTCGACGTAAATGGCACACGCCCGATAGCGACGAGATGGGCGGTGCGCCCGCCCTCAGCCAAGCCGAACCGGTCGAAGCGGGTGCGAAGGAGGAATCCATCAAGGAGGAGGCTGACGCTGCGGCGGAGAGCTCGTCAGAAGAGTCGGGCGCATCGGACGACGAGCACAAGGGGGAGATGGTCGCGGCTGAGGCGGCGCACATCTTGATGACGCTCATGGTCCCGCCCAAGGCGTAGATCTGCCTTGCGGCATCACGCCGGCGACTCTATGATTGTGTGGCGGGAACGAGGGCCGAAGTGAACGCAGAAGAGAACGATATGTGACGAAAGAATGATGGCACTCCACGAGGCTGAAGCAAGTCGGGTTGACGGCGAAGACGACATCGAACTCATCTTATCATACCTTGCCAGGACCCATTGAATATGAAAGAAGCAAAGTCCACTGTATCACCATGCATTATCGATACGTACAATATGATATGATCCGTCAATGCGTACATGGCATGCAGTACTTGTGAGACAGCCGCGACTAATAGTTTACAAACCAATCCCAATCCTCCTCGACCCATTTTAGCATATACTCATCCACCGCGCCCACATCGTCCTCCTCTTCCTCCTCCTCGCCTGCCTCGCCCGCAACGACAGGCGTGACAGCCACCGTGTGCGCGCCATCCTCCACCTCCATCGGCGTCCCGGTTCCCTCGGCGATGAAGCTGACCCCTCTCTTCGCCAACGCAGGTGCCTTCTTCCCCTCAACAAACTCATCAAAGTCCAGCTCGCCCTCTCCCTGCGCGATTCTCGCCGCCGCCGCGTCTTCTTCATCCTCCACCTCGGCGAAAGCGCGTGCCAACTCTCGCTCCTCGCCCGCTCGGGGCTGCGTCGCCTCGACATCGATCGCTTCCGGCTCATCCTCCACCTGCACATCTTCCACCCGCTCGTCTTCGTCCCCGTCCGCATCTGCGCCCGTCTTGCCAGGTACGATCCCCTCCGTATCGATGATATCCCGCCAGTCCATCTTGCCGAAGAAATCCGTCGTGAAGTCTCCTTCCTGGATGATCACCTTGTCCAGCAACCTCTTCTGGTTGGCCTTCTTGAGCATGTTCTCCTCAACGGTGTGGATCGACACGAAGCGGTATATGTGTACTTCGCGGGTCTGCCCAATTCGGTGCGCGCGGTCCATACACTGCCGATCCATCGACGGATTCCAGTCCGAGTCGTAAAAGAACACGGTGTCCGCGCCAGTAAGATTGATCCCCACTCCGCCGGACCGACTGCTCGCGATGAAGCAGAAGATCCGGGAATCCGAGTTGAACCGCTCCGTGATGATCTGCCGATCTTCGATCTTGGTCGATCCGTCGAGACGGAGATACCGGTGTCCATTGTACGACAAGAACATCTCGAGGATGTCCAGCACGCGCGTCATCTGCGTGAAGATCAGAACGCGATGCCCCGCGGGCTTGAGCTCGCGCATCATCTCCGCGAGTTTTTGCAGCTTGCCGCAGTCGTACTGCAGGAGCGAGACGTCGGGGAAGGCAATCTGAAGCTTGACCGTAGCGGGATGCAGGGTGTCAAAGTCTGGCGAGGTTAAGTCTGGGTGGGACGTCGGCGTGAGGCCCGGGAGGGCGTACTGCGGCAGATCGCGAGCGACAGCGTTTGGCGGTTGCACGGCGTAGTAATCAATGAGTCGTCCGACTTGTTTTGCTCGGTCCGCGTATGAACTGATCAGCGGCGCAGCGGGCGGGATGAAGTTGTCGATCATTTCGGTCCTGGTACGCGTGGCTAGATCACCAGGCAAGAGCTTGTTAGGCAAGTTGCCAAGCAGCTCGAGCAAGGTCGACCCGTACGTCGGCGCGGCGGCGCATCGCAATTGGTTGATGTCGCGAATGCTCCTCCAACGAGCAATGCTGTGCTGTTCCTCCACATGCCGCTTGTACGCCATCCACCCTTCAATACTCCTAGTATCCAGCTTTGGCGGCTGGAGTTTGCGGCCCTCCTGAACAACCTCCACCGCATGTGGTAAGAGTGCGCTCGCATCAAGCTCCCGTCGGCTTCTGCACGCCCACGCCGACTGATTCTCATTTCGAACAATCAGGTTCAAGGCCTCGAAGCCGAGCTCGTCCTGCCTTGCCAGGAGCCGTTTCCGCACGAGCAGTTCGGACGGCTCAAAGTCGCCCAGAACCGATCGCTCCATCGCGAAGCTCGTCTTGACCGGCCGAACCTCGAACAGGTCTGGGTGGTTACAGACCTTGCGCAACTGCATCAGCGTGTTGACCACGCCGAGGTATCCGCCCGACACGAGAGCTTCCTTTGTCGAGGCGCGGGACATAAACTCGTCATATAGAAATCGCTGCCGTTTCGAGAGTTTGCAGTACACGACGTGCTCGAACTTGCCCGGCAATTGCGTCTCGACCTCGGACTTGAGTCGCCGTAAGATGAAAGGTCGCAGCAAGGTGTGCAGCTTCGAAACAGTTTCCATGGTCTCCTCGTCCATCGTGTCGCCCGACTCGACTGCCTTGTCCATCGGGTCTGTCGTGAGCCATACTCTGCGATAGAAGCCACCTCTACTCACTAGAGAACCACTCAGAGAACTCCTTGTGGTTCGCGAATCCCACAACGGCCGTCGCGTCCGCAGTGACTCCGTTCGGCATCAAGAAGTACAGCAGACTCCACAGCTCCATCAAGTTGTTCTGCAGCGGCGTGCCCGTCAACAGGAGCCGCCGCGACGCCTTGAACCCAAGCAACGTCTGCCATCGCTGCGATCGAAAGTTTTTGATGTTGTGCGCCTCGTCGAGGATCATGTATACCCAATTCTTGCGCCGGAAAATGTGTTGGTCGGCCAGCACAATCTGGTAAGACGTGATGCACACCTGCCAGGTGTTCTCCGTATGCCAGCCCTTCCGCTTTTCCTTGCGCTCCTTCTGGTTGCCGTAGTACGTGAGGACCTTGAGGCCGGGTAGGAATTTCTTGAACTCCATTTCCCAGTTGAGGATCACCGATGTTGGCACGATGATGAGGTGCTGGCCCCATACCCCCTTATCGCACGCGAGGTGGCCGAGCAGCGAGATCGTCTGGATCGTTTTCCTGCCGTCAGCAACGAACGTTGGGGTACCGTTCCCACTCACCCCAAGCCCATCTCGTCCGCGAGGATCCCGTTCATCCGGTTCGCATACAGACTAGCCAACCACTCGAGACCCGCCTGCTGATACGGCCGAAGTGTCCCCCGAAGCAGAAATGGCGGCCGGACCTTGTTCGCGTCCTCCACCTCGCCGATCTCTTCCTCCTCGTCCCCAGTCTCCCCTTCCGACGACAGCTCAGGCGTCATCTCGCGGTCCGACTCCTCTTCGGCGTCGACGACCTCGATCTTGGGCTTCTTGGGCGGAGGCGGCGGGTTATCCTCGGGCGTCCAAACTGACCGGACTCGGCGATTCCGTTTGCCTTCGATGATGAGATTGGCCGACGGGTACTGCAACGACTCGTCAAGCAGCGACTTATCCGTGACGACGACACTGTCCGGCTGGACATCGCTAGGGGCATCGACTTTGCCGTTCGGCGTTTGCCCGTTCACCTCCTCGCCGGGAATGGGGTATCCATATCGCTTCATCAGCTCCTCGATCGGCAGATCCGCATCCGCGAGCAAGCCCTCGTCTTCGCTATTGCCAGACTCGTCCTGGTCCTCTTCCATCTCCACATCGAGATTATGGTCCTCGTCGGAAAGCTCCACATTCTTGTCCTCGAACTCGACGTCGTTCGCGTCTGGATCTTCACCGCTAGCCGTTAGGGAGACGGACCGGGAAGCCCTGCTCCGCCTTGACCGAGACCTTCGAGGGCTTGACGTCGGCGGGACTTCATCGTCGACTTCGACGCCCAGCTTCGCGAGCGGCGACGGCGAGGTCGAATGACCGTTAGTGTAGGAAGCCGAGGTGTTGACTCGGGTCGTCATATTTTCCGTCACAGAGGCTCCTTCAACATGATTTGTCGCGAGGTCGACCTTGGAAGGGGGCAACGTCGACCCTTGCGGCGCGGCAGACTCAGGATGATCGTCCAGACCAAGTGGAGTAGAAGTAGCGTCCGGGAGCATAGCGTTGTGACCTGGTGACCTGCCCTGTTCTCCTGTGGGATTATCAGGAAGAGACGCGACAGCATCGACCAACGCCTCGGTCGAGATTGGTACCGGGTCTGCAATGGCGATCTCGAGCGGCGCCTCGGGATCCGCTGTCGACGCCGAGTCGAGTGGTTCCGCTGGTGCCGTTATACCAACTTCAGACGGTGTACTGTTCGGGCGGGAATCATTAATGTCCTTGCTGCCGTTCGGAAGAGGCGCTTTCTCCAGCGCATCCTCCTTGATCAATAGCGCAGCGATACCGATCTGCGAGTCCCCCTCCCCTTCATCGCCGTCGACGTCCTCTTCGCCTTCGCTATGTGAAGTCGCTGAGCCGGCGCCCTCGTCCTCCTCATGCTCGTCTGGATTCTCCTCATCCCCCTCATCCGCTGCGACCTGCTTCCCATCCTCTTCCTGATCTGTCGCTTCGCCCATCTCGCCATCCTCGTCGCTGTCATCCGCCTCGGATACATCCTCCGTTCCACTCGAGCCGTCCGAATCGTTACCTTCGTCATCGTCGTCGTGATTGTCGTCACGTCCCTGTCCAAGAAGATCATCTCGCTGAGCGTCCAACAACCCCGTACTCCGCTGCAGCATGTTCTGCAGATGTTCCTTTCCCAGCCGATCTTGCTCCGCCTTTTGTGCCTCCAGCATCCGCGCGCGAACAATCTTCCATCAGTCTCACTCCTCAATCACAGTAAGTCACTATCACCTTGACCGCCAGCGCCCACCGTTTGCGGACGGCTCTGACCAGATCCTTCGCCTTCTTCTTCCGATCCCGCTCCTCCGCCAAGCGTTCCCTCTCCTCTTTACCTTCGACATGCTCCCAGTACGCCAGTACCATTCGTGCGATGCGCTTGCACACCACCGGTTTGCTCTTTGACTCATTCATCATAGCCGTCCGGACCTGCACCATGTGGCTCATGAGCGAGTCTCGAAAGTCGACCTGCCGAGCAGGCAACGCCGGCAGCTTGGTTTTGGACGAGCTTGCGACCGTGTCGTCCTCTAGCAAGCGCGAAAGCCGGCCTTGGTGCTGGAGATAGTTTACGCGGTTCCGGTAGTACGCCTCGTTAAGGGCTCGAATATGCAGCGCGTTGGGATCGGCGGGTGGACCGGTATCTTCGATGTGGATATAAGCGTCCAATACCGGCTGGAGTCGGCCGTCATGTTTGGGTGCTTGCGCTGGCTTCTGCCTTGGATCGGTGTACCAGAATCGTTTCGGGCCGTAATTGCGTTCTTTGGGGCGGAGAGGGGGTGGCGGGAAGGGAATGTGAGCGAGCGAAGGCAGGGGTTCGGGTTCTGCTGCTGGCACTGGGGTGGGTTCGGGCTCGGGAGCAGGGGTCTCGGCGGCAGGCGAGTCGATACTGGGCGAGGCGTGGTCGCTCTCCACGTCGAGCTGGCCTTTCCGCTTCTTCGTCGGAAGATTCGGTAATGACATTCGTCCACGTTTCTTTCCATTGTTCTTTGCAGCTCCTATCGCGTCTGCCTCCGGGATATCTGTCTCGGATTCCGGCTCCGTATCAACTGCTGCAAGAGTCGCTCGCCGTGCTTTGCCCTTCTTGGGCGGGATTGGCGGAGGCGGCATCTCGACGGCCGGCGAGGCGGCGATGGAAGAGCGAGACCGCGACCGCCTGTCTGATGGCTCATCTTTGACGCTGACAGCTGCCCGGCCTTTGCCCTTGCCCTTGGCTGCTTCCGGTGTCGGCTCCGCAGTCGCCTTGCCCTTGCCTCTCGCGAACGCCGGTGTGGTCGGTACCGATGCGGCGACCGGTGTAGCAAAGAGCTCAGACCGCTCGTGCGCTTGCCGCCGGGTGGTGCGTGACGGAACAGTCCCACGGGTCCGCGACGGCCCAGCTACCGGCCCGACTTGTGGAATATGGTCGAGGAGATTATGGTACTGGCGCTTGTACTACTCGTCAGCACACTTCACGACACAGAGTGGCATCTTACGTCAAGGAAGACCGGTGATTGCTCTTGTTTGATATGCTGAGAGTCAGCTTTAGTGTCTCGAGAGGAACAAGGTGCGTACGACAGGGTCATACCCCTCCAGCAAGCTGATATACCGCTCGAGGTGAAACTTCTCCCTTACGGCAGTATCATGCCCGTCCACCAGCTCTCGGAGCGACTCTTCCTTCTCCTTGACCAGCTCGTCTTTGCGAAGGCTAATAGCTGATGGAGTCAGCTTCTCCTTGATCTTGTCCAAGTCCTTGGGTGGCGCAGCGGACGATCGAGTCGGAGGGGCGGGGAGGGACGTCCTGGTGCGTAGCGGCCGGTTCGCGGGCGTGACACGATTTTTCGGGGACGACGAGACGGTGGACGCTGGCTCCGACGATCCTGCCACAACTGGGGGTGCATCACTTGGCACCTGCGAGGGCCCAGCGCCGGTTCCCGAAGCGACAGATGGATCTGCCATATTCGTGTCCACGGTGGACTACCTCCACTCTGCTGTTGACATGAACGATATCGGCGATCCGGCTGATTTTGCAACTTTCACGGAGGTTGTTGTCCAGCGCTGTACAAGACTGATGCTTGACAAGACGAGGCGAAACGGTGTGTCTATGGATGCAAAGTGTGGATGCAATTGAGCGAGGACGTGTATAGGAAATCGAGCAAAGACGCGACGACTGAGATGGGTTCATCTCGGCGATATCTCGGGAAAAACACGAGTGTGGCGTGTACCGACCCTCACTCCGGCTCAAGCTGTGACGCGATTCAATCGAGGCCGGCCCTTCTACTGTTCATGTCGTCAACCGCATCGACGGCGCGCTGGATACATGGCATTGTCGATCAGCTCGAAGCCTCCGCCGCAGTTGGTGAGAGCTGCGAAAGCTGCCGCGGCAAATCCGCATGGTCTTATCAACCTCATCCGCCTGGTAGGGTCACTGGACGCTTCCTCAGCCGAGCTGCTGGACGATGACCGAGACGACGCCGCAAGCAAGTTGCAGCAACGGAAGCAACTCAAGCGGGATCTGGAGGTGAGGGAGTACGTACGGTCATCGCTGTCCAGCAGGCTTACTGCAGAGCGCTAGCTACGCGCGAGTGCTGCTAGACACTCTACGGGACGGTAATGAGCAGTACGTTGAGTCACGGTCGCTCCTCAAGAGGGAGCCGAATCAGCAGCAAGAGCTGAGATCTCAGGTCATCCACGACTGCATCGACACTGCAAAGCCTAGACAAGACGCTGAGCGACGTGGAAGACCGATATGCAACGGCTTTGTCGGCGGCATTGCCTGCGTCCGCTCCGCTGTCAAAGAGCGTCAGCCGACAGTCTGCCGCGTCCATCGATCGACCGCGTAGTGCCGTCTCGTCCGCTGTGTATCGAGTGCCGACACCTGTTCAGACTCAAACGGCCGCCTCTCAGCCAGAGCAGCCCCCTCAGCCGACTGTACGGAGACGGAACGTCCCGCCATTGGCGACCTATCTCGCCACGAGAGCCGCGGAAGACGAGAAGGGCAACGAAATGGGACTACTGCCATTACGGGCTCGACCGGCTGGGCCCACCGAGAAGTCGGACAGGGATCTTTTGTTGGCTGGCGGTGTTTGGATGGGTGCGGCGCAGCTGCATGAAGAGCTGGGGGGGCAACTGGCCCATGTAAGCTACACACTCGATCCACGGTCCATTGGCTGACGAGAGATGTCGCATCGGCTCAAGCTCAATGCTGTTCACTTCTCAAACTCGCTCGAGGCGGAGAAGGCTCTTCTCGAGAGCTCGCAACAGACTCTAGAGGGTGAGCTTGGCTGCCTGCGCTGCTGACTCGGCGCACCTCCGATAAGCCCCAAGAGCACAGAGCTGATACAAAGGCAATCTCACCGCTACAGAGTCGTCCAAGAAGCACCTGTCCTCTGTATCGAGTAAAGGCCGCTCAACGACCTGTATGACCTTGGGTATAGTCATACTTGTACTCGTCATCTTTGTCTGGACGTACATGCTCATACGGTTCACGTAGACAAGCTCAGACTTCACTCACTGCATCATAGTTGTATCGTATGCATAGGGACATGACGCCCATACAGGGCTTCGACGACGAGCGGAAGCAAATTGTTGACTGGATCTCGTCTGTGTCAACCGTTGAGCCTTTGCTCATCCTTGCACCAATACACTTGTCCGTCTGATCATCTTCTTCAGCTGCACCACGATCGACTAAGGTCCAGCAAACGATAGAAAGCGGAACGTACGCGGGAGACTAGTCTGCCAACATGCAGAACAAACCGGAGCAAGATCGAAATCAAGAGGCGACGGTGTATCTCGTTAGTGGTCGCCTGACGCTCGACCTTCCACCTCGTCTCACCTATGCTTCATTGAACAATATCGCTGACGCGCAGGGAAACCTGGATGACCGCTGTACAGACGCTCTGATATGGGAGTTGATGCTGTGAGCCGGTTCTGCATTCTTCTTGGCTCGTAGCTGACAAGCAGGCAAGCCGGTCCAGTCTGTACGTCCTCCCATGTGTCCTCTCCAGTCGCCTCCTTCATCATAAACATCCTGACCCACACACGATGTGTGCTTACACCAGCCAACGTCTTCCTGCCGAAGGACCGGATCTCCATGGCGCACCAGGGATTCGGATTCTGCGAGTTCTTGTCGGAAGAAGACGCAGACTACGCCGTAAAGATCATGAACCAGATCAAGTTGTACGGCAAACCGATCAGGGTGAACAAGGCGAGCTACGACACGAAGAAGCCCGTCGATGTCGGTGCCAACTTGTTCATCGGTAGTCTGGATGAAGGGGTGGATGAGAACGCGTTGTACGATACGTTTTCGACGTTTGGGTCGATCGCGGAGCACCCGAAGGTGAGTCGCGGAACAATGTCAACACCGCATTCTGGACACCGATGTGTCATCGGAGTATGGAAGCGGGCTTGTGCTCATGGTAGATCGCACGGGACCCGTCAACGGGCCAGTCGAAGGGATACGGATTCGTCTCATACCACGACTTTGAGGCGGCTGATATGGCTATCGAGAACATGAACAACCAGTTCTTTGGAGGAAAGCAGATCACGGTACAATATGCTTTCAAGAAGGATGGGAAGGGTGAACGGCATGGAACGCAGGCGGAGAGGTTGTTGGCAGCGCAGGCAAAGTGCGTAATTGTGTCCCAACACCCATTGTCCCACTGACAAGCAGGAAGAACCAGGTCGTTCCAGGAGGAGCCGGAGCCGGCGCATTCTCGTATCAAGGTGAGTCAGCGGGCTGGCAAGGCGTATCCCGCCTGCGCACGGTTCCTGCAGGCGCATCCGACGCTAACGTCAGGCCAATACGCCGGTGCGCTCGCCGCCCAGCCATCACAATCGTACCCGTCCGCCCCCGCCGCTATCCCACCCCCTCCGCCCGGCATGCCAGTCTACCAACCCCAACCAGGCTACGAGGGATACGCCGCTTATCCCGGCGCTCCTCCCCCTGGCCCTCCCAATGGATACCCTGGTCAACCCCAACTGCCGCAACAAGGATACATGCCGCCTCCGCCGCCTGGCTTCCCGGTTGCGAACGGTTATGAGGGTTACCAGCATCAGCAGGCGCCTCCTCCTCCCTCGGGACCGATACGGATGGGCTTCGAGTAGGCGCAGAATGTCATGACCAGAGACGCGGTGTAATGCATAGGATGTGTATATTCACCTCGAGATGATGCCACCAGGCGCGAGATCTTCATGTGGGCATCAGGAAGACGAGGGGTCAGCGCGGGAAGGGCCTCACCACCCCCGCCTTTGTAGCCATCGCGCATAAGCTTTGGAGTGCGCTTTGAGTGACAGGTGTGCAGCTATCCTCGGAGAAGCGATGCATGTATGCATACGTCTGATTACTACAACGGCAAGACGCAGCCGCTGAATCACGACTCGACGGGGGCCACATCGATGACCGGCGCCAACCATTGGCTGGCACCAATCAACTTGACCTGCAATTCTTGTCCGATCTGGAAGTTTGCCTGACCCCGACCGGGCATTCTGGCCGAAAGGCCGAGAGCGGGGATTACCACTGGCGTGGTGTTCTTCACCATCGAGGTCGCACCATAACTCGTCGGACCCGATATGATTCCCGTAATCGGTCCCGTCGGATCGATCCATCCGGGGCCGTACTCGTATCCATCGGGTCTGGGGTTTCGCAATCGTGAGATGACCAGACCGGCTGACCACCACTCGTTTGCCGTGATGCCCATACGTCGCAATTTGCGCTGAGCGGGATCCGAGCGCTTCACAAAGCGCGTCATGTCCTCCGTCGAGATTGTCCGTGCCAGTTCTCCTCCCAAACCCTTTTCGCTCGCCAATGCCGCTTTGATCTGCCAATGCACCAGCAGGTCATCGAATCGCCTGAGCGGAGACGTGGCGCGGACATAGCCCGCATCGTCCGTGATACCCATGACCCAGTGGTGCCCGGGTGACATGCTCGCTTCTCCGGAAGAGAACGACAAGTTTGCAGATCTGATGATGGACATGTCGATGGTATTCGATACAGGGTCACGCTGGGCGAGGATCTCGTCGAGTGTGAAAGCCTTCTGCCCGGGGAGCTGGATCGGAGTCGGCTTGCGAGTCACTCGGAACGGCGCGGAGAGATTTCGTTCGGTACAAAAGCGAGCGGCTGTACGTCCCCCCATGATCATCATCTCGGCGACCATGAGCGTAGCGGGCAGGCCAGACCAAGTCTTGGGCAGTGGCGTGACCGTGAGGTCGAACTTTGGCGAGCCGACGTAGATTTGCGGGCGCGCCGGCAACAGGCGCGGATCAAAGATATTCGTGCTGAGCTCGGGCAGCTTGGTCAAGATTCGAAGATTGCTACTCGGAGACTCCCATTCGAAACCGGCGTGGGCGTATCGGCGACATCGATGTGCCTGCGCAAAGGTCTGGATCAGCCGCAAATCCTCGGCATCCTCGGCCGAGAACTGAGCATTCGCCTTGGGCTGCGACGGAAGGTCCAGCGGTGTACCGAGGGGTCGAACGGTGTCGCGTCCCTGGACGCCGAGCACCCGATTCACCGAGTCGTACGTGACCACGCGGGGCTTGTAGATCCAGCCCATGCGGACACGCGAGTCGAGAATCTCGCCGCTGGGAGACAACCTTGTCGAGAATGTCATCGTGCCCTGCCGTCCTTCATCTCGGCTGAACTCCGCACCGAGGGACAACTCCTTCATGACCACCTCGAGCGGCAACAGCGGGACGTTGCCTTCGGGCAGGTACGCCGAGCCGCCCTGGAACGACGCCCCTGTCGCGATGTCGCTATTGAGCGAGATATACCTGGTCGGATCGGCGACATGAACGTGGATCCAAGCATCGTTCGTTCCGGGTATCCTTTCAATGGAAAGACCGTCGTCGAGCTCAGAGGCAGTCGCATCGTCGATGACAAAGACCTTGTGGTGCGTAAAGTCGTGGCGCAGCTCGTCCAACTCGTTGCCCTGCAACAGACCATCGGCTGCTGGCTTGAGCCGCGACATTTCCGAGCCCCTCCGTGCGAGTTCTCGGGCCTCTGACCGTTTGAGCGTGTCCCACGGGGCGATGACTCCCAGATCCGACAAAAACTTTGGCAACATGGCGCGATCGACGATCTCATCCCCGTACACCCCCGTCATCTTCATGATGTTGGTCGCAAACGCTTCCTGCTCGGCGGTCTGAATTGTGCGCGTCTCGTACAGCCGGCTGACGAGCGCAGACAGGATCAGGCGCTCCTCCTCCGTCCAATCGGGTGTGTCGTGCTTGACCTCGACGAACTCGCCCTCTGGGGCGTCTTCGCGAGCCTTCCGTGCGAGCCGCACGACGCGTTTGGCCTTGTCGAGGAAACGCGCGAGCACCGCTTGATCTTCCACCGCCTGCGAGTTGAGCAACTGCGTAACACGGTGAAGATCCTCCCGTTCCGCCCGCGACCGCACCATGAAAACGCCGTTGACCGCCATGGACACCGGGTCGGCCAGGAACAGATCCGAGCGGTTCATCATGAGACAATGCGCCGCGTAGGCTGGCAGCGTGTTGCTCTTGACCGTAATGCGCGTGGCGGGTCCATGCGCGTTGAGTATGAACTCTGCCACCTCCCTCGCCGTGATCGTGCTCGGTCCGTCCTGCGGCGCGATCTTGTTCCACACGCCCTCAATCCCGCCAAACTGGCTCCGGCCGATATCACCAATCATCTTGCCGCACATCCGCTCCGTCTCCCGCATGACTTTGCGGAGGATTAAGACGGCTTTGCGTCGGGCCTCTTGCATCGGCTTGACCGCTTCAGCCATTTCGGGGCTGGTCGCCTCTTCACCCTCGGCCCAAAGAGAGACGAGCTCGGGCGACCAGCATGCGTCGGCCAGGCCGGGGCTGATCAGAGACGAGGGCATGATGTACTGTACGTCGTTGGTGTTGATCGGCCAGATCTCGCCGGTCGAGCGAAGGATCAACAGACGTTGCCGTCCACTAACGACCAGCGAGGCCAAGACCATCCCGACACTCGACTGCCCCGATCTGCGGTCAGCGCGGCTCCCATGTTTCCCCCTTTGCGACTCACCGCCTGACTTCGACAATTCTGCCCGCTTCAAGCTCCGGCACCTCCCCCTCGACGCCCTCCCAGTCCATCTCGCTCACAAATCCGCCAGTCTGCATGGCCACCGGCTCTCCTCCCTCCACTTCCAGCCGATCTTCGAAATACGCCCTCTGCTCATTCGTCACTCCGGTCCGCCCCACCTGGTATTGCACCTTCTCCTCCTTCGGCCGGCCCTCCACTCGTACCGGCACAACTGGCGGTGGTAGTTTTGGCTTTGTCTTGTTGTTGTTGAGCTTGGAATGATGCACTCCAGCCTGTCTCGCCCTTTTCAGCTTATCTTGTCGCTGTACAGCCAGTGCTGGGGGCAGCTTCGCCGACGCGTCCCGGAAATCCATGATTTCCGTGGGGCGGTACGAAGGGTGGTCAACGTCGGGCCGGACATTGGGCTTGGTGTAGCGAAGGGCCGGCTGGCCGAAGGTGTTACGTCGCGCAATACCCCTCTCTGACGCTTGGGAGCCCTGATTTGGTTCGCGAGACCGCTTGGAAGGGAGCTCGGTGTCCGCATCCCGGTCGCGGTGTCGATATGCAGCAGACGAAGAGGACGGCTCGTCTTCGTCTTCTAGGTCATAGGGGCTCCGTGCCGGGCAATACGACCTCGAAGAGCTAGCAATGGTGCTACGCAGCGCCGTTCTCGAGTGCCGACTGACTATGCGCAGGCTCATGAGGGGTATGGGTTTATTGGACGTGTACAAGTTTCGAAACTGGAAAATGGGATGTCGTCGATCCGTTGGCCACCCACCGACTTCCGCCGGAACAGAGATGAAACGCACGAGAATCGTCATCACAACACGGTTTGTAATCACCCATCGTAATCCATTACGAACAGCGTGTCACGCTCTCCCCGTCGACTTTGCGGGCACTTGCCTCGATCTCTGCGAGCTATGAGTCGTCCTTACTGGAGCGTGGAACCGCTCTGAGGCGGATTAGTCGACTACCACATGCTATCGCCTCTCGCTGTGGGTCACGACCAGTGGCATCTGAAATCGCCTGTGATATTGTCACCGTAAGGCTGCGAGGCCAGACCATGAGGACGAGAGGGCAAAGTGAGAGGGCCCGGGAAGAGGGGCGGAATGAGGGAAGCGATACACCGGAGGAGGGAGGGGAAGACAACGAGGGGGAGGAGCGGTACAGATGAAGGTGCCTTTCCCCCGACGGCAACGCCGGCGCGGACCTTGTTGCTCGTCTTCATCATAAGCCGTGCAGCGCCCACTGTCAACGCGAACCCTACCGCGCCCGCTTCGACCCCCCTAGCCTCACGTTTGCTCCGTCGCATAGCGCAAAATGCTGCGCCGCTACATGACCAGCCAACGCATACAGTACGTGCTTGTCGCCACAGCGACGGGGCTGCAGCAGCCGAGCCGGGTGAGATCAGCCTTTCACCCGACGGACCGGGACGAAAGTTCACGGATGCTTTGCGATCATCTCCGTTGATCGTGGATGCCAATTGGTCCAGGCGGTGACACTGCCGTGTAGCATGGATATTGCGTTGACAGCTTTGTACGATGATCCAATCACGCCGGCCCATGCAATACGGTCCTGTTAGCCCCGACCAATCTAATTCGCGGTGGAGATAAGAAAACCTGCGCCCCCAAATAGCCTTCGCCAACTGCGTTAGTCCAGGCACGGAATGCGCCTTCGCCGATGTCTTTCACACTAGGCTCAGCCAGGTTGTCGCCTTATCACTCCCTGTCACCCATTCGCGAACCAATTGCGAGCGAGAGACTGGCATCCGGCAGGAAGCGCATGAACCTGGTGGAATCTTCGCGGCATATGACGCACGGTAATAGGCATATCCAAGCCGAGTACACCGGCCATCAAGCGATACGCGACGAGCCCGCTCGGATAAGAGATTGGGATCTGGCTACCACCCAATCGGAATGGGTCGAGGCTTCTCCTATCGCTGCCCCCCGTATGACACCCGCCTGTAAGACGCCAAGGCGGAATGATCCAATCCTGGAAACCCGCCAGCAATCAGAGCATGAATGCCCTGACGCGACGCGGGGCGTAGGGAAGGGGGAGGGCGGGGGGAGGGGACCGTATCTGCAGATGAGGCTGAACAGGATTGCGGAACACTATAAAGGCAGACTCTGGATGACAGCAACCGAGAACAGACCCAAAGATTTGAGTCGTGCAACATCATGTCGTCAATACTGCCTCAAGCTGCGGGCTACGGTGTGGTGGTATGTGCCTTTGGCAGAACCTGTGGGGCTTCAACGCTGATGGCAGGTGGGGATGGGTTTGTTTTTCAGTGCCATGATGGTCGGGTGAGTTTTTCAGGTGACACAACGCCAAGGGGGGCGCTGACTGTCAGCTTGACCAAGCTCCAATCGCGGTACACATCGCACAAGGCGAGTTCGGCGGAAGAGTTCAACTCGGCCAGTAGGAGTGTCTCGCCTGGTCTGATCGCCGCGGGCATCGTCTCAGCGTGGACTTGGGCCGCCACGCTTTTGCAGTCTAGCGCTACAGCGTGAGTCCCCGCCCGCGCCGGGAGATCAAGTCGCGCTCCCTCTGACGAAGAGCGAATACTGATCGCAGATATAAGTTCGGGATCAGCGGTCCCTGGTGGTATGCGTCCGGCGCCTCGGTGCAGAGTGAGTCGTACTGGCAATGTATCCTGGCTGGCGGTCGCTCACGCCAGTCTTGCTCTTCGCCATGATCTCTAGCAAGCTGAAGATGAACGCACCATACTGTCACACGTATGTCTGAGGCCTCCTTCCGGTGAATGTGGCTGACGGTTCAGCTACCTCGAGATCATCAGGGCACGGTGGGGCACGACCGCGCACATCACTTTCTTGGCGTTCGGAATGGCGACTAACATCATCGTCTCCAGTGAGTACGGATCATCTGACCTTTACGAAGGGACCTAGGGAGGGGGCAAGACACTTAGGACAACGACTTCCCTCACTATGGGTCGTCGGACATCGCCGTCACCCGTCGCCGTCACTCACGACTTCCTTCCTGCTCTTCCCTCTACTTCCTGCCGCCCCAGCCCTTCCCCCTCCTTGCATCCCGCTGACATGCAGCGATGCTCATCCTCGGTGGATCTGCCACGGTCGCGGACCTGACTGGGATGAACACGGTCGCCGCCTGCTTCTTGATCCCCCTCGGCGTCTCCATCTACGTCCTCACAGGTGGAATGCGTGCTACGCTTGTTGCCGACTACTCGCACACCCTAGTTCTTTACTGCATCCTCATCGCCTTCGCGTTGATCACGTACGCGACCTCGCCTATCATTGGATCGCCGAAGAAGATGTGGGACATGTTGCACCTGGCGGCAGAGAACCACCCGATCGCCGGGAACGCCCAGGGATCGTACCTTACGATGAGGAGCAAGTCAGGGTTGATCTTTGGAGTTCTGAACCTTGTCGGGTGAGTTTCAAGTAGCCCGGAAGCCGCTAACAAGCCTAGAAACTTCGGGACAGTGTTCAACGATCAAGCTTATTGGCAAAGGGCGATTGCATCCAAGCCAGAGACGAGCGTGAAGGCGTTCCTTCTCGGAGGTGTGGCTTGGTTCGGAATCCCGTTGGGTATCGCCACGTCGATGGGCCTCGCAGCTGTGGCTCTTGCGCACGGCGACAACCCTCTGATTCACCTGTCGACGGCCGAGGTGGGCGCTGGTCTGCCTGCTGTCAAAGGTGAGTGCTGGGGAAGAATCCCGAAAGGGGGAGCAGCCATGGCCCTAAGAGTTTCGCTGATTTCAGCTTGCGCCGCTCTCATGGGTCAATCCGGCGCATGTGCGATCCTCATCCTGCTCTTCCTTGCCGTCACCTCCGCCTGCTCCGCCGAGCAGATCGCCGTCTCCTCGCTTCTCACGTACGACGTTTACGGCACCTACATCAACAAGCAACCGACCGAGAAGCAGATCCTGCGCACCTCACAGCTCTGCATCGTCTGTTACGCGGTCTTCATGGGCGGAATCGCCACGGCTTTCAACTACATTGGCGTCTCCATGGGATACCTGTACGAGCTGATGGGCACAATGATCGGCTCGGCCGTTGTGCCCATCGCATTGTGTATCACCTGGCGAAAAGCGAACGGCACCGGAGCGGTCGTCGGCGCCATTGCTGGATTCTGCGCCGGTGTCGCCGGCTGGATCGGCATCACTTCGAGCCTCAATGACGGAGTTATCAACGTCGAGACGACCTTTGGCGACTACGAGATGCTGACGGGCAACTTGCTCGCTATCGGTATTGGCGGAATCGTCACTGTCGGATGGTCCCTCATTCGACCGGCCAACTTCGACTGGGACATCACTCGGGCGATCAACAATGTCCACGCTACAACCGTCGAAGAGAGAGATGGTATGACCACGCCCCCTTCTGCCGAGAAGGACGAGAAGAACGTGCCGGGCTCGTCGCCCATCCTTGACGGTCCGGCGGCCGAGGTCCAACCTAGCGATATCACATTTGAGAATGAGGGGCTCAAGAAGGCCTTCCGTCTGGCTGCGCGGTGTGCCATCGCCTTGACGATCGTGCTGCTTATCGTGATCCCCCTCCCTCTCTTTTTCTCGTCGCATGGTGAGTCGATCAAGAAAGTTCGGACCGAATGGGTTGCTGATAGCAGTCTACCCGCAAGCTGGCTTCACCGCCTGGGTGTGCGTCAGCATCATCTGGCTCTTTGTTGGCTTCTTCTTGGTTGGGCTTTACCCCATGTGGGAGGCAAGGCAGGGGATCATGGATGTCTTCAGGAGCGCAGCATCGGATTTGAAGGCCAGGGGCAATAAGTAATCTTGACTTAGAAGCAGGGACTGGCATGCTACATGACTTTGAAGACACTGCTGCTGCTGGCATCTCCACCTCGAGTATCCCGCCGACCCAAAGTGCAGCGTTCAAGGCAGGTCCGTCCACATCTGCGCAAGGGACCCATCTCTTGAATGAATGATCAGATTCGGTCCGCCAAGCGGCCGGACGGGGATTGCTCGGCCTGCGTAGACGCCGATCAAAGGGTTGTTTCAGGGCTAAGCGGGAGGCGTCATACTACGGGGCTCCAGGAATTAATGAACCCGCTCCACCACCCTGGATCCAAAAACGGTGTGGTCCCCTCCGAACCCCTGTACCCCTGGAGACCTAGCATGGGGTGGCCGGAACATGGGTCTCTAATCGACTGACATGTCCTCTTCTCAACTCTACCACATCTTCATAGACACCGTCGTATCATAGACCGATTAGATACATCGCTCATCACAACAGCACATCAACAACAACAACATCATCATCCACCACCGATCAGTCAAACAAAACACATTACACCCCCATCATGCGCTCCACTCTTGTTGTCCTCTCCGTTTTTGGGCTGGCCTCAGCTGTGAGTGCGAATCGCACAGCCCGCGAGCGATCTGACCACCAGGCCCGCTTGCCCATCGTCAAGCGAGCGGACCCGCCATCATGCGCCGCCGACTGCTACGCCAACATGCCTCTCAACGCTCCAAGTTGCAGCCCCTCTGACACCCAATGTTTCTGCACCAGCTCCGGCGCCTTCAGCTACCTCCGATCGTGCTTCAGCGCTTCGTGCCCGGTACGCCAGCATGACTCTCTTTGCGCTCGACAGCTGACTCTAGACTTCGCAAGTCGACGCTGCCCAGCAATACTTCACCGACACATGCCAGTCTGGTGGCTCCTTCGAGGGAGTGATCACCGCTTCACCGTCTGTGGCCAGCAGCACAGGTACATCCCTTGCTTCCACCTCGTCCCAACCCGCCTCTTCGCAGACGACCTCTGCGACCGCGTCTGTCGTGACTGTCACCGCTGCTCAGACCGTTGACACCTCTGCAGCCCCCGCCTCTTCTGCAAGCTCGAGCACAAGCACCTCGTCGTCGAGCGCCGCCCGGAGCAGCTCGTCCGCGTGAGTACGATCGCTTCCTTGTTTGTATCGTCGGGTCGCTAATCGCTAGCTCCAGCGCCTCTGAAACGACTCCTAGCTCGGTTGCTCAGGAGTCGGCGAGCGTCGTGGTCGTGACGAGTACCGCTGGGTGGGTCATATCATACGACAGCCAAAACGTGACAGGGTGCTAATCGTCAGCAACAACACTCCGGCGACATCCTCCCCTTCCCCTTCTCCTAGTTCCTCCGCTGCTGCTGTTTCCTCTGTACCCGCCCGAGGCTCTTCTACCCTCAACGGGGGCTCTTCCAACCCGACTTCGTCCGCGGCGGCCGCGGCCGCCAGCGTATCAAACCAAGTCGCTTCGCCCCGTGTGTCTACCGTTCCATCGACTACCACGTCAAACGCTGCGGCTCATGGAGGCGTGGCTAGTCGAGGTCTCGTTGGAGCTGTCGTTTTGGTGCTGGGTCTTTTCGCGGTTTAACGGAGAGCGGAATTGTGTGCTTGGGACCAGGCTTCTTCCCTACTACGACCGGAAACGAAGTATAATGAAATATATAATGAACGCGATACAATGAATCGTGTCTTTTCCGGACCTCGGGGTACTTGGCTTTTGCAGCAGCTATTGGCATTGCGGCTGCAAGCAGCATTCCTGCCACCCATAGGTTTGTGATATCATTCTTGTTGAGACAACATGGCTCCATGACTGAAACCGGCGACGTCCGTTGTGCTATCGAAGCTGGACAAGCTGCATGTGGCACTGATCACTCGAACTTGACAACACGTCCTCTTACGCTCCCTCCGCATGCAGCACCTCGTGCTTCGGCTTCTCCCTGCTGATGATTCTTCCAATGGTGCTTCCTCGTCGGCTTCTCTTCTGCGACAAACCCTCTGGACGCTCGCGGCCGAGGATCATCTCCGCCTCGCGAGATCCGGCCTCCGGGATGTCCCCCGATTTGGACACAGCCACCGGGCTCTTGCCCTCAACGTTGGCCAGCGCAAAGATAAGGTCAAGCTAGCTGTCAGACAAGGCCCTGTGTAGCCAGTGAGCTCACCTCTTCGAGAGAGTACTTCTTCGTCTCGGGGAAAAAGAAGCTACGTAGGTCAACTTCAGCCTCCAAGGCTGTTGGCCCAGCGACTCACTACACCGTGGGCCAGATCCAGAGCGCGTTTGTACAAGCGAACAGAATATAGGTCCCCTTCCCGATTCCCTGGAACATAGGACCAGTTGCCATGACGACAAAGAAGTTGCCTGCAGTGAGTCGGTAGTCGGTGCACAATTACCATCAGATCGCTTACCAAGCCAATTCGCCGACGTGCTCAAAGCGTTCGCCTGGGCTCTGACTCGCAGCGGAGTCACCTCGGCGGGGTAGAGCCAAGTCATACCGAGCCATCCGATCGAGAACCAGGTGTTGAACAAGAACAGGCACAATACCGAGACGGTCTGCGCCGCCTTGTTCCCGCTCTTCTCGATATCGTACAATCCGGCCAAAACCGCCATCGTCACAGCTTGGAAGGCGGCCATCCATAACATCAAAGGTCGTCGCCCGGCGCGCTCGATGATGAAGATGGCGATGATACTCGTGAGGAAGTAGGTTGTGCCGTTGACGCCGGAAATGATACGGCTCAGTTCCGCATCGAGGCCCATTCCAGTCAAGACCGATGTGAGGTAGTACGTGATGAGGCTGTGATGTCAGCTCACGCTGAACGCAGCCCGAGTGTAGCCGCTCACTTGATACCGGAAATCTGCTGGAACCACTGTGCCCCAATACCCAGCATTGTCCGCCGGAAATTCTGCGACTTGCCGTGGTGGAACAGCTCCTTCATCGAGAACCCAGTGGAGCTTTCGATCGCGACGGCGTCGCAGATACCTCGGAAGGTCTGCTGCACCTTCCTGTCGTCCACAGACGTCCCGTCGAGGGCAGCAAGCACTGCCAATGCCTCGTCGTATCGGCCTTTGGACGCGAGCCATCGAGGCGA
>Ga0308169_10001815_pt1 | contig 23768 bp, 23 predicted proteins | sample PhyBR1_2_FD_202139 | JGI IMG/M metagenome (GOLD analysis project Ga0308169, IMG submission 202139) | Phyllosphere microbial communities from UC Gill Tract Community Farm, Albany, California, United States - DLSLSB.R1 | ecosystem: Host-associated > Plants > Phyllosphere > Unclassified | place...
AACTCGCGCGCTCACTCCTGGCTGCCCGCTGCCACGCAATCCTGCGCGGACAAACCCCGCCGCATCGCCACCAGGCACCGGCCGGGGGATGAAGCGCAACGCCCTGGGCGAGGCGTTCTGCGCGCGGTCCACGCGGAAGCTGCGCCAATCATCGCGGTCCAGATCGAAAGCCACCAGGTAATAGCGGTTGCCCACATTCACCAGCTGGACCGGCTCTACGCGGCGCGAGCTCTTGGTTCCCTTGGCATCCTTGTAGTCGAAGGCGATTCGCTCGTGGTCGCGGCAGGCCTGGGCAAAAGCCACCAGTACTGCAGGGTCCACGGGATCCGGTGCCGAGGACCGGGAATTGAGCGGGACGGTGCTCGCGGTCAGCGCTTGCGCCCGCTTCCTTAACCTGGCTGGAAGCACGGGCAGAACCTTCCCCATCGCCCGCAGTGCCGCCTCGGCCAGCGCCGAGGATCCGCCGTGCACCGTGGACTGCAATGCGGCCACCAGTGCCACGGCTTCCTCATCGTCGAGCACCAAGGGAGGCAGCGCGGTGCCGGAGGCCAGCTGATAGCCTCCGCCTACGCCGCGATCAGCCTGCACCGGATAACCGAGATCGCGCAGCCGCTCGATGTCCCGGCGAACGGTGCGCAAGCTGACGTCCAGGCGGTCGGCGAGTTCGTCCCCGGACCAATACCGATGGGTCTGCAAGAGCGAGAGCAGGCGCAAGAATCTGGTGCTGGTACTCATGCAACAAGTCTGCCTTGATTTAGGACAGAAACTGGCACTTTTCACTTCTACTCTGGTTATTGCCAGCTGGAAATACCGGCTGCAGCTTATGCCAGGAGGCAATCATGAGCACCATGGCCATCACCAACACCACGCTGAGCGGCGAACGTGCCGACCTGTTCCAAGCGCTGGCCAACGCGCGGCATTTCCTGCGTTTCACCGTCCAGGGCCTGAACGACGAGCAGGCCGCGCAGCGCACCACGGTGAGCGAATTGACCCTCGGCGGGTTGATCAAGCATGTGTGCGCCGTGGAAAAGCAGTGGCAGGAATTCATGGTCAAGGGCCGGGCCGCCATGGCCTGGGACGGAGCGGATTTCAGCCAGATGCCACCCGAGGCGATCGAGGCCTTCCTCAACGAATTCCGCATGCAGGACGGGGACAGCCTGGAAGCGCTGCTGGAAAACTATGCGCTGATTGCCGAGAGCACCGACGCGCTGCTGGCCGAAGTGGATCTGGATGCCGTGCACGAATTGCCCTCGGCTCCATGGTTTGTCGACACCCACTGGTCGGTGCGCCGCACCTTGATGCATATCATCGCCGAGACCACCCAGCATTCGGGGCATGCGGACATCATCCGCGAATCCTTGGATGGGCAAAAATCCATGGGATAGGAATCCAATTCGGTTCACAATTTCCGCTTCATTTTGTCGCCGTACGGTGTCATAATGCGAGCATGGAAACGATAGATTCCGCTCAAACGCTGGGCCAAGCCATTCGCGGGACTCGCATTGAGCGAGGGCTTAGCCAGCAAGCGCTGGCCGAGCTGAGCGGACTATCCCGCAAATACATTGGCGACCTGGAAATGGGCAAAGAATCAGTCGAGCTGGGAGCCGCGCTTAAAGTCGCCGCCGCCATGGATATCGTATGGAATGCGCCGGCTCCCACGCCGCAGACGATCTTGGACCAGGCAGCGCGGGCCATTGCCCTGGAAGTCGCCAACGGGGATTCGCAGTTCGCTCTGCAACTGGCGATGGATTGCTTCTTGCAACTGAAGTCAATGAATCCGTCGCGGTTAAAAAAGCCTCCGGCCACTGGGTCGCTGCGCTTTGATGCTCTGCTCGCAGCCGGGGCAAGAGCGGTGCTTGATCAGCACCCTTCTACGCCACCGCGCTGGGGTTCGAAGCTTTCCGAACCATGGTTCCCAGCGGATGACGTGATGGAGCTGACCGATGAGTTTCGGGCGCTGACCATCCGGCGCACTCCACGGCGCTTCGCAGAATTCAACATCTTCCTCAAAGACAATTCCTTGGAGCGGCTATGCATATAGAACTGACTCGGGATGATATCCGAGAGCTTCTGAGTGAGATATGCGCACGACTGGAGAATGCCGGGATTCAGGCGACTGTGCGACTAGTTGGAGGTGCTGCCATGGCGCTTTCTGGCAGAGACCGAAGGGTCACGGTTGATATTGACGCGTCCTATGCGCCAGTACTTGCCGTCGACAAGATCGTGCGGGACATCGCGCAAGAGCGCGGACTGCCGCGGAACTGGATGAACTCGTCCGCCGCAGCATTCATCCCCTCAGGCACCAGATGGCAGCCAATTGCGCTGGGCGGTGGCTATCGTATTGATCTGGCAACACCACGGACGCTGCTGGCCATGAAACTCAGTTCGGCTAGGCAACGCGATATGGAAGATCTCGGCTACCTCGTTACACAGCTGGAAATCACGGATCCCCATGAAGCCGTGGAAATCGCCGAGGAACTTTACGGTGATGATGATGTCGCCTATCCGCCTATAGCCCGTCAGGACGCGGAAATCGTGGCCGCCCAGGCTATCAAATTGGCACGCTACAAAAACTCCTAGCCCCCGATGTAGGACATCTCGATGCGCTTGCGGTTTCCCGGGGTCAGCGCGGCGCGCAGCTCGGAATAATTGTCATCGCGCTTGCGCCAGTGGCCGGCCAGCGCCTTGGCCAGATCCTCGTCGCTGATCCCGTCGCGCATCAGCTTGCGCAGGTCATAGCCGGAGCCGGCGAACAGGCAGGTGTAGAGCTGCCCCTCCGCCGAAACCCGCGAGCGCGAGCAATTGCCGCAGAAGGCATTGGTGACGCTGGAGATCACGCCGATTTCCCCGGCCCCATCGGCGTAGCGCCAGCGGTTGGCCGTTTCGCCCGGCTCGGTTTTGGCCGCCGGTTCAAGGGCCCAGCGCTCGTTGATCATCGAGACCACCTCGGCCGAGGGCAAGACCTCGTCCAGCTTCCAGCCGTTGGTGGTGCCCACGTCCATGTACTCGATGAAGCGCAGGATCGCCCCGGTGCCGCGGAAATGCTCGGCCAGTTTCAGGATTTCATCGTCGTTGACCCCGCGCTTGAGAACAGTATTGATTTTCACCGGACCCAGGCCGACCTCGCGGGCCGCCTCGATGGCCTCCAGCACGCGGGCGACCGGGAAGTTCACGTCGTTGATGGCCTTGAACTTGGCGTCGTCGAGCGAATCCAGCGAGATGGTCACGCGGTTCAGCCCGGCGTCCTTCAGCGACTGCGCCATCTTGGGCAGGGCCGAGCCATTGGTGGTCATCGCCAGATCCACCGGCGCGCCCTGGGGGGTGCGCAACTGTGCGAGCATCGAGACCAGTTCGGTAATGCCCCGGCGCAGCAGGGGCTCGCCACCGGTCAGCCGCAGCTTGGTCACGCCGAGCGTGACGCTGATGCGGGCGAGCCGTTCGATCTCCTCGAAACTCAGCAGCTCCGAACGCTCGCGGAAGGCGAAGTCGCGGCCGAAAATCTCCTTGGGCATGCAGTAGACGCAGCGGAAATTGCAGCGGTCGGTCACCGAGATCCGCAAATCATGCAAGGGCCGTCCGCGGGCGTCGGCGATATCCCCGGCCGGTAGAACTGTCATAGCTACCAGCGTAGCTGGCGCAGGCAAGAGGCGGAAGATGGGCGGGTAAAACAGCAAATCAGCACGTAAAATACCGTGCTTGCCCGGCGCCCGGTTGTAGCATGGGCACAAACCCCAAGTACTGGAGAACTCATGCGCGTAACCTGGCCGCTGGCTGCCCGAATCCTGCTGGCAGGCACCGCTGCCACCCTTGCGCTGGCTTCGTGCAGCAGCGACAAGCCCGCTGACCAGCAGGTCATTACGGTTTCCGCCGCGGCTTCGCTGCATGAGGCGTTCGACCAGATCGCCAAGGAATTCCAGGCCGAGCACCCCGAGGTTCAGATCGCCGGCATCAACTATGACGGCTCCTCCACCTTGGCCACCCAGATTGTGGAAGGCGCCGACGTGGACGTTTTTGCCTCCGCCGATGAACGCACCATGGCCGAGGTGACCGAGGCCGGGTTCGGCCACGAACCGGTGATCTTTGCCAGCAATACCCTGGTGATCGCGGTGCCCAAGGACAACCCTGCCAACATCGGCTCGCTATCGGACCTGGCCGGGGCCAGCACGGTGCTGTGCGCAGCGCAGGTTCCCTGCGGCAATGCCTCGCGGCAGCTGCTGGAGAATGCCGGCGTAGAGCTCAAGCCGGTGAGCGAAGAGCAGAATGTCACCGCGGTGGTGCAGAAGGTGGCCGCCGGGGAAGCCGACGCCGGGCTGGTCTACGCCAGCGACGTGCAGGACGAACCGGATCTTGCCGCCATCGTGCCCGAGGGAGCCGACGAGGTGGTCAACAGCTACCCGATCGCCACCCTGGACGAGAACCCGGCCGCCCAGGAATTCCTGGACTTCGTGATTAGCGAGCGCGGCCAGGAGATCCTGGCCGAGTACGGTTTTGGCAGCGGGGCTGCGCAGGGCAATGGCTAGCGATACCGGGCTGCGCGTCCCGGCCTTCACCTTCGCCCCGGCGGTGCTGGGCCTGGCCCTGCTGGTCTTGCCGCTGCTGGCGTTGCTGGGCCGCGCCAGCTGGTCCACCCTGCTGGCCGATGCCACCAGCGAACAGGCCGTGGCGGCCCTGTGGCTTTCGGTGCGCACCGGGGTGGCGGCCACCGCGCTCTGCGTGCTGCTCGGGGTGCCGCTGGCCCTGGTGATCGCCCGCAGCGGCCCGAGGATCGCGCAATTGCTGCGCGCGCTGATTGCCGTGCCGCTGGTGCTGCCGCCGATGGTCGGCGGGGTGGCGCTGCTCTTCCTCTTCGGGCGCACCAGCCCGATCGGCCAGCTGATCGATTCGCTGTGGGGGTTCACCCTGCCCTTTTCCACCGCCGCCGTGGTGATCGCGCAAGGCTTCGTGGCCTTGCCCTTCCTGGTGCTCTCGGTGGAGGGCTCGCTGCGCGCGGCCGGCACCGGCTACGAGCAGGCCGCCGCGACCCTGGGCGCCGGGCGATGGATGGTGCTCACCCGCATCACCCTGCCGCTGGCCGCGCCGGGGCTGGTGGCCGGGGTGATCCTGTGCTTCGCCCGGGCGATCGGCGAATTCGGGGCCACCGCGCTCTTTGCCGGCAACGCGCCGGGGGTCACCCAGACCATGCCGCTGGCGATCTACACCGCGTTCAATGGTGCCGGCGCGGGCCGGGATACCGCCGTGGCGCTGTCCTTGCTGCTGCTGGCCACCGCGGTGCTGGTGCTGTTGTGCGTGCGCGCCTGGCGCCCGGGAGCCATCAAATGAGGCTGCTCGCCGAGCTGCGGGTTGAGCGCACCGGCTTCGAGGTCAACGTGGAATTCGAGGTGCGCTCCGGCAGCACGCTGGCGATCATGGGGCCCAGCGGCGCCGGCAAGTCCACCATCGTCAACGCCATTGCCGGAACCCAGAAAATCGCTGGCGGGCGGATCGAACTCGATGGCGCGATCCTGGCCGATGGACGCCGGCATCTGGCCCCGCACCTGCGCGGGGTGGGGCTGCTGGGGCAGGAATCGCACCTTTTCCCGCATCTGGACGCGGCCAGGAACATAGCCTTCGGGGCGCACGCCTCGGGGGCGGGCAAAGCCGCGGCGCTGGCCACCGCCCGCGAATGGCTCGCGCGGCTGGGGCTGGAGGAGCTGGCGGGCCAGCGCCCGGCGGCGCTGTCCGGCGGGCAGCGCCAGCGCATCGCCCTGGCCCGTGCCCTGGCTGCCCGGCCCAGGCTGCTGCTGATCGACGAGCCCTTCGCCTCGCTGGATGTCGAAGCGGCCATGGACATGCGCGCGCTGGTGCGCGAGGAGCTGGAGCGCACCGCGACCAGCGCCATCGTCATCTCGCATTCGGCCACCGACGCCCTGGCCCTCGCAGATGACCTGCTGGTGCTGGAGCGCGGACAGGTGATCCAGCGGGGCACCGTCGAGCAGGTCTTCGCCGCCCCGGCCAACCGCTTTGTGCGCGCAGTGGTGGCTACGCTGCCCGCCCGGCATCCGCGAAGCATCCAGGAGGGACAACCATGAGCACCGGCAATGAACCCGTAGACCTCGAAACCCATCGCGCGCGGTTGCTTGCGCAGATTGCGCCGCTGGCCCCGCAAAGCATCGAGGTCTCTGGCGGCTTTGCCGCCCTGCACGGCGCGGTGCTGGCTGAAGATGTCGCCTCCGCGCACCCGCTGCCGCTGTGGGACAACTCGGCCATGGACGGCTATGCGGTGCGCTCGGTCGATACCGCGGCAGCGCCGGTTGCCTTGGAGGTGATCGGCGAAGTTCCGGCCGGCAGCGGCTGGGACCCGAAGCTCGAACCGGGCCAGTGCGTGAAGATCATGACCGGTGCCCCGATTCCGACGGATGCCGATGCGGTGGCGCGCATCGAGGATACCTCGGCGGCCATTGGCGGCTGGGATGTGGACACCGTGCAGGTCAACGTGCAGGTGCCGCCGGGCAAGGATATCCGGCGAAGCGGCGAGGACAAGGCCGCAGGGGACCTGATGGCCTACGCCGGCGAGACGCTGAGCGCAGCCAGGCTTTCGGCCCTGGCCGCCGCCGGTGCCAGCACGCTGGTGGTGCGCACCGCGCCCAGGGTGGCCGTGCTGGTCACTGGGGCGGAATTGCGTGCCTCTGGCGAAGATCTTTCGCGCGGGCAGATCCCGGAAACCAATTCGCTGCTCATGGCCGGCCTGCTGGCCGAATCCGGCATCCAGGCAGCCACGGTGGTGCACTGCGTGGATGACATCTGCGCGGTCCGCGAACAGCTCGATATCCTCGGCGCCACCCATGATGCCGTGCTGAGCACCGGAGGCGTTGGCCCCGGCGCCTATGACGTGATGCGCCAGGTTCTGGAGGCCGAACCGGGGGTCCAGGCGGCCCGGGTGAAGATCCGACCGGGGCAGCCGCAATGCGCCGGTCGATTGGAATCCGGCGCGATGGTCTTCGCGCTGCCCGGCAACCCGGTCAGCGCAGCGGTCAGCTTCGAACTGTTCGTGCGCCCCTGCCTGCGCGCCATGCAGGGCCACCGCGAAGTGCTGCGCCCCACCCTGCGGGCGGTGGCCGCCGTGGGGTGGAAAGCCGCGGCCGGGCGCATGCAGGTCATTCCCGTGGTTTTCCAGCACGGGCCGACGCTGCGTTGCGCCCCGGCGGTCCAGGCCAGCAGCATTTCCCACTCGGTCGGCGGCTTTGGAGCGGCCCAGGGGTACGCGCTGGTTCCGGCCGGAGCCACGCAGATCAACCCCGGCGATGAAGTCGAGGTTCTGAGGATGATTCCATGAGCCCCGATTTCGACGCGCTCGTCCTCGCCGGCGGCCGCGGCACCCGGCTGGGCGGGGCGAACAAGCCGGAACTGCTGCTGCACGGGCAGCGACTGGTCGACCGCGTCATCCATGCCGCCCGCCACGCAGGTGCTGTCCGCGTGGTCGTGGCCGGCGAAAAGGCCAGCGGAACCCTGGCTGATGCGGTATTGCGCGAGGATCCGCCCTTTGCCGGTCCGCTGGCTGGCATCGCCGCTGGGATCGGGGCAGTGCAAAACCCCTGGTGCCTGATCTTGGCCTGCGACCTGGAGCATCCCGAGGCAGTCGTCCAAGTCCTGCTCGATAACCTCGATCACCGGGCCGCCGACGGATTGGTGTTGCGCGATGCCCACGGCTACATGCAATGGCTCGCCGGCATCTACCGCACGGCCGCCGTTGCCCAAGCCTGCGCCGAACTTGGCGATCGGCTGGTCAATGCCCCGGTGCGCGCCGCGCTGGGCCAACTGGATTTAGCCGACCTGCCGGTGGATGATGAGACCACCAACGACATCGATACCTTGCAGGCGCTAGAACGCGCCCGCCGCGACGAAAGGAACTGACATGGCTGTGCATTTGCCTCCCGAAGCACTGAACGAATGGCTCGAAGCCGCGACCCGGGAGCTGGGCCTGGACGCGACCGAGATCGACATCGCCACGGTCTTGGACGTCGCCAAGCACGTGGCCCACGAAGTCGCCCGCCCGGCGGCACCCTTGAGCACGTTCCTGCTCGGCGTCGCTTTGGGCAGTGCAAAGGGCGATCTGCCCGGCCTCGCTCAACAGCTGGTCACCCGTGCTCACTCGTGGTCCGACGATCATCCGGAAAACGATGCCTAATACGCACAAGTTTTCGAATTACCCACGTCCGCTGTTGAATTAGTTGTTGTGGATAATCCCTGTTGTTCCGGGGTTATCCGGCGTATACTGGATATATGTTCGAAGACAATGGAGTGTTCGGTAGTAATTTCGAAGACGCGATTCCAGTGGGAACCGGCTTCGCTAATGCTCCTTGCCTTTCTGAAAGCGATCTGTCATTTATCAACGTGGCACTCACTGAGGATGATCCGACCCTGAGCGTCATAGCACTTCAGAAAATCGAGTCCCAGGCTGCCTTCCTCGCTTCAGTTCAAGCCCGCCTTGCAGCTCATTTGGATATTACTCAGGGCGGGACTGTTGACGGTCCGGTGACTGCCAAGCAGCGGGGGATGGCCCACCAGGTGGCAATGGCCCGTCGTCGCTCACAAAATGCCTCTGTCGCCTATGTGCGTCGCATGCATTTCTTGATAGCTGACTTGCCGTATCTTTTTTCGCGCTATCAGCATGGCGACTTCAGCGAAAAGTTGGTTATGGCCATCCTGGCCCCGCTGGAGGACATGAGCAGGTCGGAACGCCGGGAGTTTGATAGCTTTTTTGCCAGTGCTCCCGCCATGTTTGACACGGCATCCGTCAACGAAGCCCGCGACCTTGCACAAAAAGCTGTTGACGAAGTGCGTGGTGAAAATCGCGATGAAGATATTGACCGCAAGGCAGAACATCGTGGAGTGTCCTTCTTCAAGGGAAAAGACTGCGTCAGGCTGAGCGCCGGACTTCCCATTGAAGTGGGAATTGCCGTAGAAGCATCGCTTGAGCATGAAGCTCAGCAGTTGAAGAATGCTGGCGACGAACGCTCCATCGCCCAGCTCAAAGCAGATCTTTTAGTTTCCAGGCTGACGGGGCATCCGGCGGATAAGCCATTGCCAATTAAACTTCACGTAAATCTCGTGATGACGGATATGGCTCTGTTGATGGACGGAAAAGAGCCGGCTTCAATGCCCGGCTATGGCACCGTTCCAGCACAGTATGCACGGCGCCTGATTGAAACTTATGGCGAGATCGATGGTTGCGCACCGATTTCAGAACTTGCTGCATTGCGTCGCAGAATCAGGGCCTACCCGATGATCCGGCGGCTCTATACGTTGCCTGGTGCGCAGGATTTGGTCGCCATGGATTCCAAAGAGCGGCTCTTCAAGGGGTCGCTGCGCAAACTTTTGCAATTACGGGACCCGTACTGTCGCACACCATATTGCAACAACAAGCCCCGCCACGCAGACCATGTTCATCAGCACAGCAAGGGCGGAAAGACCTGTTGCGTCAACGGATGCATGAAATGCGCTTTCTGTAATTTGGCCAAAGAGGCCCCGGGCTGGACCGAAGAAGTTGTTCAGGAGAATCCGCACAAGATCAGAATTCATCCTCCAGGGAGCGTCACCTACGAATCTTCGCCTCCGCCAATAACTGGTCTAGCAAGAATGGACGAGTCGCTGACCAGGCAGATCAATAAGAGGACGAAGATCCCGGAAACCCCTCGGAACGTTCGCATCATTCGAATCTTCCCTGAAGCATCCTGATTCCGTAAAGCGGAGGATGTCACTTGGCGGTGCCGCACGCGCTGTAAACTCGAGAACTATGGCTATCGGCGCGACTATGCACACTTTTGAAGTTCAACTTGCTGATGTAGATCGCGGGGTTTACGAGGATCTTTCTCTGCGCGTGGCGCAGCATCCTTCTGAAACCGATGCCTACATGATCACGCGCGTTCTGGCTTACTGCTTGGAATACGAAGAAGGGATCACCTTCTCGGCCGGTGGCGTATCCACGGGCGAAGAGCCAGCGATCCTGGTCAAGGATCTGACTGGGCTGATCACGGCATGGATTGAAGTAGGTGCGCCGGATGCACAGAGGCTTCACCTTGGCAGCAAACGAGCAGACCGCGCGGCCATCTACACTCACCGGGATCCTGCCAAGCTGCTTTCGGCCTGGCGGGGCAAAACCATTCACCAAGCTGAAGATATTCGCTTTCGATCTTTTGATTCCGTTTTCATTGATGAGGCGGTGCGCTGCCTAACCCGCAGAAACACAATGTCCGTTTCGGTGACCGAAGGCCAGATCTATCTTGAGCTGAATGGAACGAATTTGGAGACGCAATTCAGCGAACACGCTATTGAGTAGTAAACATTAATCTCTGCTTCAACTGACCTTGAGGTGGAGGTCATGCGCGCGCGGAAGCATGGCTGGTGTTCATCAACAACACCAAAGGAAATCCACCATGAAACTGCGCAACATCACCCTCGGGGCAGCAGCCCTCTGCCTGGTTGCCGGAGTTAGTGCACCGGCAGCAGCAACGGAGATTGAGTCATCGGATTCCGGCCCTTTGGTCATTGGGCACCGTGGCGCTGCAGGTGTAGCACCGGAGAACACCTTGGAAGCCATCAAGGCCGGAAGCCAGTCGGGTGCCGAATTCATCGAAATCGATGTCCAGCTTTCCAAAGACGGCGTCCCGTTCATCTTCCATGACGGAACTCCGGCCCGAACCACAAATGTTGAAGACGTGTTCCCAGAACGTGCTAACGATCCGATTACTTCGTTCACCTGGGCTGAATTGCAGCAGCTGGACGCCGGCTCGTACTTCTCAGCCAGTTTTGCCGGTGCCAAGATTCCGCACTTCGATGATGTTCCCGGCGCATTGGCTGGCCAGATCGGCGTGTTCATCGAGATCAAGGACCCAGCGAAGTCCCCTGGAGTCGAACAGGTAGTCGCTGACGCTCTGGCTAAGAATGGCCAGTGGAAGTCCTTGCTGGAGTCCGGAAAGATTGAAGTTCTTGGTTTTGATGCGGCCTCCAACGAACGTTTCGCCCAGCTGGCCCCTGAGGTGCCATTGCAGCAGCTGACCGGAACCGTTCCCTCGGCGCAGGAACTGGAGCACTACGCAACCTATGCTGATGCTTTCGGCACCAGCTACCGCACTCTCGACGCAGCCGGGGCACAACGCGTGAAGGATGCCGGCCTGGGGCTGGGCGTCTACACGGTCAACGCTCCTGAAGCGGCCGACGAAGCCATGGCTCTGGGCGTCGAGCGCATCACCGGGGACTTCCCGCAGCAGATTGATCGACACCTCGAAGGGCAGAAGGTCTTCCCCGCAAACAACGGCGTGCTGATATCGGATGCCGTCAACGATGTGCCAGGCAGCGATGTCACCCCGGAAAACGGCGAACACGTCATCGTGGAGAACACCAGCCAGCGCACCATTGACGTCAGCGGCTACCTGATTCGCGATGCGGCCAATAACAAGCTGCAGATCGGCGAAGGCTACGAGCTGGCACCGGGCGCGAAGCTGCGTGTGTACTCCGGACCAGGCACCAACAGCGATGAAGCGTTCTACGTTGACGGAGCAGGCGTGCTGAACAACGACGGCGACTCGCTGGCGTTGTGGAATGCCAAGGGCAAGCTCACCGACCTTTTCGCAAACTAGTGCGCATCTGGTTCTAGGCAAAGCAAAACCCCGGAAATCCAAAGGATTTCCGGGGTTTTCATTGGCGGTGACGGTGGGATTTGAACCCACGGTACGGGGTTACCGTACACAACATTTCGAGTGTTGCACCTTCGGCCGCTCGGACACGTCACCAGACCTGATAACTCTATACCGAACCAAAGGTGAATACAAAAACGAGAGCGCGATAATCGCCCTGAAGTGGCTCGAAACACACAAATGGGGGCGATTAGCCGCGTTTTGCCTTGAAAAATTCGCGCAAGAGTTCGGCGCATTCCTGCTCTTTGACCCTCGAATAGACTTCGACCCAGTGGTTCAAGCGCGGTTCGCGCACGATGTCGAACACCGATCCACAGGCTCCGGCCTTTTCATCCCAGGCGCCAAAAACAAGTTTGGGGATGCGAGACAGGACGATTGCGCCGGCGCACATGGCGCAGGGCTCCAATGTGACCACTAGTGTGCAGTCGGCCAAGCGCCAACCGTCGTCTTGGCCGCGTTCTTCCAAGGCCCGCACCGCATGGCGAATGGCGACCACTTCGGCATGGGCGGTGGGGTCTTTGATCGCTTCGCGCTCATTGCGCCCGGTGGCCAGCACACGGCCCTCGGGGGAGATGACCACCGCGCCGATCGGCACGTCGTCGGTGGCCAGCGCCGCGCGCGCCTCGTCCAAAGCGAGGTCCATCCAGGCATCGTATTCGTGCACCATAGTGCTTTTACTCTACGTGCTTTCGGGCGTCCAAGGCTGGCCGTGGCGCTCAATTCCTGTTTCCTTGGGCACACCAAACTCGTTGGACAGCGGAATTTCGGGCGCGTTCCTCGATTCGCCCGCCGGTGTGCTGATAGATTTCTACTTATGCGCGTACAGGTAGTCGACCACCCGCTGGTGGCACACAAGGTATCGGTTCTTCGAGATAAGAACACCCCGTCTTCGATCTTCCGCCAGCTGACCGATGAACTGGTCACCCTGCTGGCTTATGAGGCCACCCGCGAGGTGAAGACCGAAAGTGTCCAGGTCCAGACCCCGGTCGCCACCACTATCGGCACTGCCATTGCCAAGCCAACCCCGCTGGTAGTCCCCATCCTGCGTGCCGGACTGGGCATGCTCGAAGGCATGACGCGCCTGGTCCCCACCGCAGAGGTAGGCTTCCTGGGCATGGCCCGCAATGAGGAAACCCTGGACATCATCACCTACGCGGATCGCGTGCCCAACGACCTGACCGGCCGCCAGGTCTTCGTGCTGGACCCGATGCTGGCTACCGGCGGCACCCTGGCCGAGGCGATCAAGTTCATTTTCGATCGCGGCGCCGAGTCCGTAACCTGCATCTGCCTGATCGCGGCCCCTGAGGGCGTCGCCCGCCTGGAAGAAATCCACGGCGACGACAACCGCGTGCACGTAGTGCTCGCTTCGCTGGATGAGAAGCTGAACGAGAAGTCCTACATCATTCCAGGCTTGGGCGATGCCGGTGACCGCCTGTACGGTGTCACCCCGCCTATCGCCTAGCAAGCACCAGGCAATAGCCCATAGGCCGCGGTTACTTGACCGCGGCCTCTGGCGTTTTCGGCCCAGTTTCCTCGCCGGCTAGCGGCAGGCGAACCTCGAAGACGGTATTGCCGGGCTCGGAGCTCACGGAAATGCTGCCACCGTGCGCTTCGACGATGCTCTTGGCGATCGGCAGTCCCAGCCCGGTTGTTCCATCGGAACCGGAGCGGGCCTTGTCGGCACGGGTGAAGCGCTCGAAAACCTTCGGCAGGAACTCTGGGGCAATGCCTTCGCCGGTGTCGTGCACCTCAAGCACCGCCTCATCGGTCTCGTCATCCTGGTCCACCGTCACGGTGACCGTATTGCCAGCAGAGGTGTGCTTGCGCGCGTTGGCCAGCAGGTTGGTGATCACCCGGCGCAGCGAGGCTGAGTCGCCGAAAACCATGGTCTGCTCGGCGCAGCACTCGAATTCCCAGTGATGGTCGCTGGCGGTCAGCTTGAAGTCCTCGGTAATGTCCGCGGTGAGCATGCCCAAATCAAGCCTGCTGCGCTTGAACGAATTTTCTTCGTCCAGTCGTGCCAACAGCAATAGATTCTCCACCAGCGACCCCATCCGGCTGCTTTGCTGCAAGACGCGGTCGATCGAGCGCTGGCCGTCAGGGGAGAAGTGCTCGGTGGCGGAGAGCAGCTCGGTGTAGCCGCGAATTGAGGACAACGGGGTGCGCAATTCATGCGAGGCATCGGCGACAAACTGGCGCATCTGGGCCTGCGACTTTTCGCGGGCGGTCAGCGCCGTGGAGACGTTGCTGATCATGGCGTTCAGCGCGTTGCCGACATTGCCGACTTCGGTTCCCGGGATCGCATCCGCGGAAGGGACCCGCTGGGTCAGCGCCACCTTGCCCGAATCCAGGTCCTCGGCGGCCACGGATGCGGCCACGGAGGCCACGCGCTTGAGCGAGGCCAGCGAGCGGGAAATCAGCCACGAGCCGGCCAATCCGGCGCCGGCGATCAGGATCAGGGCGATAAACAGCGTCAGCCAGGCCATGCCGCGCAGGGCCAGGTCGGTGCCATGCAGCGGCAAGCCGACGATCAGGATCCCGTTGGAGCCCGAATCCTTGACTGCGACCAGGTAGTAGTCGCCCACGGTCAGATGGGCCCGTACCGGATGGAAATTATCCTTGTCGGGATGCAGGTCGCTGAGTTCAAGATCCACCATCGGGATGGCATCTTCCTGGCTCAGCTGCTGCCGCTCGCCGGTGCGCTCATCGAGCACCCCGCCGTTGAAGACATATTTGTCGACAAAGCGCGCGGTCAGGGTGCCGGCAGCCTGGCCCGGGGCATCCAAGCGGGAGTTCACCGCGGGAGCGCCCTGCGAATAATTCAGTGCGCGCTCGGTGGTCAGACGCAGCTGGCTATTGAGCTGGTCCATCAGGGTCTGGCGCATGCCGGCGTTGTACAGCACACCGAGGAGCACGGAGACCGCGGTGAGCGAGGTCAACAGGATGAGCAGGAGCTTGCGCTGCAAGGAATGCGGCGAGCTGACCTTGGTGCTGGGGGAGAAAAAGCTCATGCCGCCGGCTTCAGCACATAGCCGACGCCACGCACGGTATGGATCATTGGCTCTGCATCAACGTCGATCTTCTTGCGCAGATAGGAGATGTAGAGTTCGACGATATTCGCCTGGCCGTCGAAGTCGTAGTGCCACACGTTATCGAGGATCTGCGATTTGGACACCACGCGCCGGGCGTTGCTCATCAGGTAGCTGAGCAGGTCGAATTCTGTGGCGGTCAGCGAGATATCGCGACCAGCCCGGGAGACATCATGCGAATCCATATTCAGCACCAGATCCCCTACTACCAGTTCGGCGGTATCCGCGGCGGCTGCCCCGGAGCGCTCAACCAGGCGGTGCAAGCGGATCAGGACTTCTTCGAGGCTGAATGGCTTGGCCACGTAGTCGTCGGCCCCGGCGCCGAGCCCTTCGATGCGATCTTCCACCGCATCCTTGGCCGTGAGGAAGAGGACCGGGATCTCGGGGAAATGGGTGCGGACCTTGCGCAGCACTTCTGGGCCATCAAAGCCTGGCAGCATCCAGTCCAAAACGAGGACGTCCGGTGCCAGCGAGCGCGCGGTGGCTACAGCTTCCGGGCCGTCATGAGCCATGGTGGCTTCCCAACCGAGCATGCGGGTTCCCATGGCGACCAGTTCGGCCAGCGAGGGTTCGTCGTCAACGACGAGGACTTTGATGGGGGTGCCGTCGGGATGGGTGAGGCGGGGCAGCTGCGAAGGTGAAAACCGGGATTCATTCATGTTTAACAGCCTCTCCTATTGCCTTGGGGTAAGAATATGATTTTGCTGTGTGCGAGCTATGACTGCATGTCGAGTTTATGCAGGAATTTTGCTGACCGGTAGTGCTTAATTTGGTCAAGCCTTGCGTTCGGCGAATGATTGGAGTGTGGACAACGCTATGGGGTGAATGGATATTCAGGGACGTGAATGGACTGGTCGGTATGCATGATCTGGTCGGAAAGCTTGAGCATATTGAGTAGTTAAGCGCTTAGATACCCTAGATATGCCTAAAGTGTCCTGCATCACCTTTGGGCGTTTTCATCTCACTATATGGACAGCCGCCTGGTTTGTTACTTGCAAGTTGACAATGTTACGAGGAAACTAGATGTGTGAGTACGGCGCAGAACAGCAAAAAGCATCCCGGCGGACAGCCGAGGTTTGCCGATGCATGTTGCAATCGAATGCTCGGCGTCAACGGCGCAAAAACGGAATTATGAGCCTTTCATAATCGAGATTTTGCCGGTCGTTGACGGGAAACCCAACTGCTGGACGTGGACGAAGGCCGCGAACAGCGCAAGCAAAACCCGAAGCACGAGCGCCAAGCCACTTGGCCTTCGCACTAAAAGAGGAAATCATCATGTCGGCTGGATCCGGATACGTCCACGTTTCAATTCGCAACGCGCAGAACCGCGCAGCTGCTGCACAGCGCCAGGCAGCTGGCAACTATGCACCAGCGGGCTATCGCCCACTGCGCGCTGTTTCCAGCGTCCAGGAAACTCGTGAAGCCGCTCATCAGCCGACCAGCACCCCGGTACAGCCAGTGGGCCAGGCAAGCGCTGACACTTCAGCCCGCGGCTTCGTGCTGTATGTGGGCCTGGATGAAACCGCAGCCCAGGCACAGGGCACCTCGCTGGGCAAGCTGGCTACCCAGGTTCGCGCATTCCTCGCTACCCTCTCGCCGCAGGCGCAGACCCACGCGGCGGTAGCCTTGGCGCCAACCAGCGCCCAGGGCGAGCCTATTGATGTTGTCCGCCAGGCGCTGGGAGACCCAACCGTCTCGCGCCGTCCGCGGGCCGAAGCCCGTCCAAGCACCCCGCGCCCATCGGGTGTGCTGATCGACCTGTCCCGCCGCGAGGTGTACCTGGACGGCGAGACCCTGAACCTGACCTTCAAGGAATTCGAGCTGCTGAACTTCCTCGTGGAGAACGGCACCCGCACCGTCGGGCGCGAAGAGCTGCTGGAAAACCTGTGGCGCAATGCCGAAGAGGTGCCCAATGAGCGCACCATCGACGTGCACATCCGTCGCCTGCGCTCCAAGCTGGGCCGCCTGGCCAATACCGTGCGAACCGTGCGCGGCCAGGGCTACCGCTTCTACGAGCACCCGGAAGTTGTCGTCTGGGCAGCTCCTGAATACTCGATCTAGTTTCATCACCTGGCAGCGGCGGGCAAACCATATTCGGTTTGCCCGCCGCTGCTGTCTTAAGCTGGGAAGATGAACACCATGCATTCGCGCAAGCTCATCTTGATGCGCCACGCCAAGGCCGACTACCCGCTGGGCGTCGTGGATCACGATCGGCCGCTGGCTGCCCGAGGGCACCGCGAGGCCCCATCGGCCGGCGCCTGGCTGGTGGAACAGGATCTGGTTCCCGACTACATCCTGTGCTCGGACGCGTTGCGGGCCCGGTCCACCTGCGCATGGGTGCTCTCGGAACTGGGCGAAAAAGGGCCAACGCCCTATGTGGACTCGCGAATCTATGGCGCCGGTGTCGCGCAGCTGTGCTCCATCATCAACGAGGTGCCCGATACGGTGAGCAATCTGCTGGTGATCGGGCATCAGCCGGTTCTCCAGGAACTGGCCCTGCGGCTGGCCTCGGCCGACTCCGATGAAGAAGCCGTGTACGAGCTGGCGATGAACTATCCAACGCTCGGTACCACCGTGCTGGAAACCAGCTACCCGTACTCGCATCTGGATGTTCGCGATGCCCGCGTCACGCATTTCCTTGCGCCGCGGCCAGAATGAGAAAACTCTCACCAAGTTTATTCTTATCTACTAGTCAACCCGCGTTATATGGATGATCTGCGGTTATGAGAAGCAGATGAAAGCCCTCTCATCGATTGCACCACAAGGCCTCAGTCCTCGTTCATCTTCTCTTAATCATTGCTCTATTCACTAAGGACTGTTGGCACCGCAGCCAGCACCGGAACACCATCAGGTGCACCGGGCCTTGCGTGAAAGAGGAATGGGACCATGGCCGTCATCGCAGAAACACTTCCAGTTCAGAGCACCGCCGCACGCAAAGACGTGCAGCAGCGCATCGACGCTGCACGTGCCCGGGCCATCCGGGCCGCCTACACCACCCGCTTCGTCGCCGCGGAACTGCAGCGCAATCCGCAGGACTTCCAGATCGTGCGCCAGACGCGGATGGTTCCAGGCCCCGGAGACGTGGTGATCGCGAAGGTGACCGAGCTGGGCAAGCATAAGCATTTGCAGTCCCCTGCCTCGCGCCGCCAGCTGATTTTTGCTGGCCAGGAAATCATGGTGGCCTACGGCCACCGCTACGCGCCGGACCAGTTCCTGGCGCACGTTCCCCAGGATCTGGGGCCCTGCCAGCTGGTGGCCGGAGGCGGCGTGGCCAGCGAAGTGATCGAGCAGCACGCATCCATCGACCAGGCCACGCAGCTGGAGCCGGTGGGGCTGCTGGTGCGCCACGGCAAGGTGGTGAACCTCCTGGACTTCGCGCCGCTGGACATCAACAACGATTCGCCCCGCGCAGCGCACGCCGGAGCGGTGCGCCCGCCGGTCATCGCGGTGCTGGGCACCTCGATGAACTCCGGGAAGTCCACCACCCTGGGCTGCCTGGTCAATGGGCTGGTCAACGCCGGGATGAGCGTGGCCGCGGGCAAGGCGACCGGCACCGGGGCCGGCAACGACCCGAACCTGTTCATCGATGCCGGAGCGTTCAGCGTGTGCGACTTCACCGACTTCGGCTACCCGACCACCTACCGGCTGGACTATGAGACGGTGCGCTCGCTGCTCGTGGCGATGATCCGGGAGCAGCGCGCCAGCGGAGCAGATGCGGTGATCATCGAGATCGCCGACGGGCTGTTCCAGGGGGAAACCTCCCGATTGCTGGCCGACCCGATGTTTGCCGAACATGTGGACCGGGTGCTGTTCAGCGCCCAGGACGCGCTCGGGGCGCAGGCCGGGGAGCGCATCTTGCTGGAAGCCGGGCTCGATCTGGCCGCGGTCAGCGGGGTGGTGACCGCTTCGCCGCTGGCCGCGCAGGAAGCCCAGAGCCAGCTGTCCACCCCGGTGATCGGCACCTTTGAGCTGTGCCAAGCCGAGGTAGCCACCAGCCTGCTGCGTGCCAAGTAGTGCAGCCATTGGCATCTGGGGACCGCTTGCCCCGGCTGGTTGCGCCAGGGCGGCGCAGGCTGCTGGCGGGGCTCTTGGGCCTGGGCATTCTCGCCGGCCTGCTCTCGATCGCCATCGGCTGGCTGATCGGGCAGCTTTCCGCTGGTTATGCCACCGCTGCGCTGTGCGCCGTGATTGGGCTGGTGATCGGGTTTTTTGCGGCGAAGTACCTGGAACGGGTGCTCGCAGAGAAACTCGGGCAGGACTATGTGGCGCAATTGCGGCGCGGGCTGATCGCCCATGCGCTGCGCAGCGAGCGCGGCCCTTCGGCCGGGATCACCATCGCCCGCTCCACCAATGACCTGTCCTCGATCCGCAACTGGATTGTGCAGGGCCTGGTGCCGCTGGTGGCGGGGCTGCCGTTGCTGCTGGTCAGCGGTGCCGGGTTGTGGCTCATGCACCCCTTGCTGGCCGCGAGCCTGGGGTTGACGCTATTGCTCGAGGCGGCGCTTTTGGCGGGCCTGGCTGGCGGAACTTTTGCCAGCGCCAGGAGCCTGCGCCGGCATCGCGGGAATTTGGCGGCCCGGATCTCCGACACCGTGGCCGCGCGAACCGCGATCGCCGCCGGGGGAGGGATCGACCGCGAGGTGGCGCGGGTGCAGGGTTCTGCGCAGAAGGTGATCGACGCGTCGGTGCAACGGGCCCGCTATGCCGCCGCCCTGCGCGGCTCGGCATTGGCCGTGCCGCTGCTGGGCACCGCGCTGGTGGTCGGGATCTGCGCGGCGGCAGGCCTGCCTGGCTCCGCGGTGGCTACGGCGCTGACGCTGATGGGGATTTGCGCCGGGAGCCTGGGCGAATGGGGCAAGGCGGTGGAGTACCGGCAGAACTACAAGGCCGGGCGCCGGATCCTGGCCCCGTTGCTGGCCCAGGAAGAGCAATGGCGAGGCAGCGACGCGCGGCAGGCCAGCACCCGGGATGCCAGGGAGCTGCTGGGCCAGCCTTCGGCGGTGCGGATCCATCCGCCGGCGCGGGATCCGGACCGCTTCCCGGTGCTGCGCGCCCAGCCGGGCGAACGCATTGAGGTGCTGGGGACCCAGGAGCAGTGCTCCAGGCTGTTGGCGGCCATCGCCACCGGGAGCTATGGCCAGTGCGGCCAGGGCCAAGCCGGCGTATGGATCGCCGAAGGGCGCAGCGAGGACCTGCCTGAAGCCTCCCGGCGCAAGCTGGTGGGCGCGGCGCTGGAATCGATGGTGCCAGAACGCGGCAGCCTGGGGCGGGCCCTGCGCTACCGCCACCCCGGAGCCTCGATGGGCAAGGCGCTGGCACTGGCCGCCCAGTGCGGGCTGGATCTGGCAGCGCTGCCGCAGGCAGAGGAGACCAGGCTGCGCCGAGGCGGGGAACCGCTGGGACGCGGCCAGCAGGCGGCGCTGCTGGTGGCCCGCGCCCTGCTGCGCGAGCCGCCGGTGCTGGTGCTCGATGAGCTGGCCACCCGGCTGCCGGCACGGGGCTATGCCCAGCTGCTGGAGCGGCTGGAGCGCTACCCGGGAGTGGTGATCTACTCCGGGCAGCTGCCGGGGATTAAGCCGACTAGCTCGTGGCGTGCGGACGGGTGGCCAGCAGCCCGTCAACCGTGAGCATCACGGCGCTGATGACCTGATCGCGCGCCAAATCCGCGCGGCCGGTGGCCCGCATCCGGGCGGTGAACAAGGCGGCGCCGAAGATGGTGGTGGCCACCGGGAATTTTTCGGCCTGGTCGAGCCGGACCAGGCGTTCGAGGACCTGGAGCAGCACATCGGTGACCTGGCGATGCAGCGTCGTGGTGCTGAAGTCGCTAGTGTCATCGGCGCGCAATTGCTCCTGCATCCACAGCTGGACAAAGGCCGGGTAGCTGGCCACGAAGTCCATGGCGAATTCCACCATGTGCTTCAGCGCCAGGTAGGGCTGTGGCCCGGCGGCTGCGCGGGAAAGCTCGTCCATCAGCTTCTGCGCGCCGAAGTCGAGGATCTGGCTGATCAGCTCGTCCTTGGACCCGAAGTTGTAGTAGACGGTGCCCTTGGACACCCCGGCGGCCGCGGCGATCTGGTCCACCGAGACGGCCTCCGGGGCCCGGGTGCCCAGCAAGGTCATGGCGGCCTCGAAAATCCGTTCCTTGGAATCGGTGGCGCGCACCCGCCGGCGTTGGCTGGCTGGCGTGGTCATTCCTTGAGCTCCGGCTGCAGGACCTTCAGGGTCCAGGTCTTGTTCTTCCGCACCGCGAGCATGCTCAGCAGCAAGCCCAGGGCGGTGTAGATCAGCAGCGAGCCGAGCACGGTGGAAAGCACGCCCAGATCGGCCCCGTACACCAGGTGGCGCATGCCGATCACCACGTTGCCCATCGGCAGGATCTGGTGCAGGAACTGCAGCGGCTCCGGCAGGGTCTCCCAGGGGAAGGTGCCGCCGGCGGTGATCAGCTGCAGGACCATGAGCACCAGCACCAGGAACTTTCCTGCGGTGCCCAGCAGGGCGAAGAACCCCTGGATCAGGGCGCTGAAGCACAGGGCGGCGCAGACCAGCAGGAGCCAGGCCATCCATGGGTGGGCGGTGGTCAGGCCCAGGCCGAAGTGCACGGCCGCGTAGAGCAGGCTGGTTTGCACCACCGCGATGGCGGCGAAGGGCAGCCACCCGCCGATCGAGATCTTCCAGTTGCTTCCGTTGGAGAGCAGCGCGCGCTTGGTGATCGGGCGCATGACCTGGGTGAGGACCAAAACGCCGATGTAGGTGGCCAGGGTCATGAAGAAGGGGGCCAAGCCGGCGCCATAGGACTGGGCTTCGGCCTGCTTGACGTTATCCAGCGCCACCGGGGAGCCGATGACGTCGGCCAGCTGGTCGCTGGTCTTCTGATCGGGGTTCGGGACCTGCTTGACCCCGTCATCCAGGCCGCTGGAGAGCTGCGAGGATCCGTCTTCGAGCTGTCCGGCGCCCTTGGACAGGTCGCCGACGCCGTCGGAGAGCTTGACCAGTCCGCCGTGCAGCGCATCGGTTCCCTGCACCAGGGTTCCGGCGCCTTCATCGAGGGCTTTGGCGCCGCCGGCAGCCTGGGAGGTTCCGGCCAGCGCCGACTTTTCCCCGGCGGCCAGTTTCTTGGCTCCGTCGTTGGCGCTGTGGGCGCCGGTGGCCAGTGCGGCAGAGCCGTCGGCGGCGCTGGAAATGCCATCCACCAGGCTTGGCACCGCGGCGTCCAGCTTCTTGGTCCCCTCGGCTAGGGTGCCCAGGCCGGTGGCCAGCTGCTGATTGCCATCGGCGACCTTTTCGGAGCCATCGGCAAGCGTATGCAATTTCGACTGCATTGACGACAAGCCGCTGTTCACCTGGTCCACCTTGGATTCCAGGGCGTTGGGCAAGGCGGATTCCTCGACGCTCTGGCTGATCGTGGACTTGATGGCCTTGGCTTGTTCGGCGCTCAGCGTGCCCTCGGCGACCAGCTGATCCAGCTGCGCCTGGGCGTCGGTTTTGACGTTTTCCAGCCGCTGGTCGGTGTCGGCCTGCAGCTGGTTGATCACCGAGATCGCCTCATCTGCGGTGGTGGCCAGCTGCTGGTTTCCGTCGGCGACCTGGCGCGAGCCGGTGGCCAGCTGATCGGCGGCGCCGTTGGCGCTCTGGGTGCCGTCGTTAAGCTGGCTGACCGAGTCAGGGAGGGACTTGGTCTTGGCCTGCATGGTTTGCAGCCCCTTGCTCAGCTTGTCCGCGCCGGTGGCCAATTCGCCGGTGCCGTCGGCCAAATCGCTGGCCCCATTGCTCAGCTTTTTCTGTCCGGCCAGCAAATCCTGCAGTCCTCCCGAGAGCTGGGAGGTGCCGTCCTTGAGCTTCACGCTGCCCTCGGAGAGCTCGCTGCTGCCGTCGACCAGCTTGGTGGTGCCATCGGCCAGGGTGAGCACGCCGTCTCCGAGGCTCAGGGTTCCGTCGTAGAGCTTCTTCGCGCCGTCGGCGGCATCGCCCATGGAGCTGTGGATGTCCACAAAGCCGGCGATCATTGCCGAGGCGGTTTCCGTGCCGACCTCTTCGGAGACCGAGGTGCGCACCTCGCCGGCGAGGGTGCGCGCAAAATTGGAGACCATGAAGTTGTTCGCGTCGTTGGTCAGCAGCTCAAGGTCGGCCTGGTCGGCATCCTTGAAGTCGCCGGGGGAGACCAGCGCTGCCGAGAAGTCATCGGGCAGCACCAGGGCGAACGCGTATTCGCCGCTGGCTACGGCGTCTTCGGCTTCTTTCCGGGTGTCGAGGTGGGCCCAGCTGAAGGTGCCGTCCTCTTCGAGGTTCTCCACCACGTCATCGCCGACGCGGGTGAACTCGCCGTCCTTTTTGGCTCCGTCATCGAGGTTGACCACGGCCGCGGTGACCTTGTCGAGGTTTCCCTGCGGGTTCCAGTTGGCATAGAGGTAGAGCGCTCCGTAGAGCAGCGGTACGCAGGTCAGGGCGATCAGCGCCAGCTTTGGCAGGGTGCCGCGGGTCATGCGCTTGAGTTCGGAGAGCGCGAGCTGCAACGTCGTCATTAGTTGTCCTTCGCTTCGCTGGCTGGTTCGGGAAGATCCAGATCCAGTTCTTCCTGCACAAATTCTTCGGCTGCCGGCTCTTCTTGCTCCGGCGCCTCGTCGATCAGCAGTGCCGTATCGAGCAGGCCGGTTTCCGGCGGGGAAATTTCAAGGGGTTCTTGCCAGCTGGAGCCCAGGTGGCTGACCGGCCCATCCCAGTCGTAGGGGACATTGGCGACGATGGCGACCACCGCGAATTCGCGGTGCGATTCGGCAAAGTCCAGCAGCAGGCCCAGCCACATCTCGTCGTGCATGTCGTGGCGGTCAGGGGAGTCGAGGACCAGCGATTGGATTTTCGGGTTCTCGGCGGCCAGCAGCAGCAGCAGTTCAAGGCGCCGGACCGGGTCGATGGCATCGGCCCATTGCGTGGCGACATCACTGAATCCGTGCTGTTCCATCCACTTCTTGGGCCGCGGCTTGCGCCAGATCGGGCCGGGGATCAAGGCGAG
>Ga0308169_10001822_pt1 | contig 23662 bp, 18 predicted proteins | sample PhyBR1_2_FD_202139 | JGI IMG/M metagenome (GOLD analysis project Ga0308169, IMG submission 202139) | Phyllosphere microbial communities from UC Gill Tract Community Farm, Albany, California, United States - DLSLSB.R1 | ecosystem: Host-associated > Plants > Phyllosphere > Unclassified | place...
CACTGGCGAGATCAAGCCGCTCCTGGCCCCGCAGCTGGCCAGGACCTTCCTGCCGCAGAGCGTGCCGTCGTATGCGGCGACCCAGAGCTTCGCGGCGCTGCACAAGTCCAATCCCGACTACTCGTACAAGGAAGCGACGCTGAACCCGACCAATCCGCGCGACCGCGTGGTCGACTGGGAAGCGGACGTGGTGCAGCGCCTGCGCGACCATCCCGAGACCAAGGAATTCATCGGTCAGCGCAATAGCGAATCCGGCCCGTCGCTGTACCTGGCGCGCCCGATCCGCATCAACGACGGACAGTGCCTGAGCTGCCACAGCACCCCGGCGGCCGCGCCGGCCAGCATGCTGGCCCTGTACGGCGCCAACAACGGCTTCGGCTGGAAGCTGGGCGAGGTGGTCGGCAGCCAGATCGTCTCGGTGCCGCTGGACGTGGCGATGCGCCAGGCCGACCGCACGGTGCACGTGATCATGACCGGCTTCGCCCTGTCCTTCGCCGCCCTGCTGCTGTTCGTGAACGCGGTCATGTATTGGCTGGTGCAGCGGCCCATCCAGCGCATGGCCCGCATCGCCGACGCGGTGAGCGAAGGCCAGACCGAGGTCGAGCCCTTCCCGAAAGGCGGCAGCGACGAACTGGCGGTGCTGAGCACGGCGTTCACGCGCATGCGCCGCAGCATGGACAAAGCCCTCGCACTGCTGGATTGAGCCATGAGCTACGACGTCTTCCTCAGCCACTCGCACGTCGACAAGCACTACGCCGACGCAATCTGCCACTGCCTCGAACGCGCCGGCGTGCGCTGCTGGGTCGCGCCGCGCGACATCCGACCGAGCGAGGATTGGGCCGAAGCCATCATCAACGGCATGGACCAGTGCCGCATCCTGCTGCTGATCTTTTCGTCGCACTCCAACAACTCGCCCCAGGTGCGGCGCGAGGTCGAGCGCTCGGTCAACAAGGGGCTGACGATCCTGCCGTTCAGGATCGAAGCGGTGCCGCCTTCCAAGAGCCTCGAGTATTTCATCAGCACCCAGCACTGGCTCGACGCCTTCGGCCGCGACCTGGACGCCAGCCTGGCCGAACTGCTGCAGTGCGTGACCTCCGTGCTGGGGACGCGCCAGCAGGACGAGCCACGGCCGCAGGCAGCGCTGCCTCCCGCCGCCACATTCATCCCCGCGCCCGCGGCGCCGATCATCGTCACGCCCCAGCTGCAGGACGCCGACCTGGAACCGGTCGCGCTCGAACTGGCGCGCTTCGTGGGACCGATCGCGCGCAAGCTGGTCAAGCGCGCGAGCGTGGCCGGCCGCAGCCGCCAGGACGTGATCGCGGCGGTCGCCCTGGAAATCGACGACGCGGCGGAACGCAGGCAATTCCTGAGCCGCTGCGGCGCTCAACTCACCTGACCGCGACAAGCCCATGTCCAGCCCCGCTATCCGCTGCCGCAGCGCCGGCCGCATCCGTAATTTTTTTCGCCGCCGCTTCCTGCTGGCCGGCTGGCAGGCGCACGACCTGCCGGACGCGCCCTCGCAGGACAGCAGCCAGGCCCTGCTCGGCCGGCTGATCGGCCCGGCGCTGCTGCAGCGCGTGACCGGCGCGCTGAACGAATCGGACACGCTGGCGCAGCGCATCGGCGGCTGCGCACGCGACGCGTACACGGTGCTGTATGGCTGCTCGGCGCTGGCGGTGCTGCTGGCCGCCTGGGGCGCCGCCACCGAAGACCACACGCTGCGCCTCGCCCTGGCGGTGGCGGAACTGGCGACGCTGGTGGTGCTGTTCCTCACCTTCCGCAATGCGCACCGGGTCAACTGGCACGAACACTGGCTCGGACTGCGCTTTCATGCCGAATTCCTGCGCTGCCTGCCGGTGCTGGCCGCCGCCGCGCAGGAACGCACGCCGCGCTGGCTGCACGGCCGCGCGCGCGCCGCGCTCGGCGCCGAGGACGCGCCCCTGCCGCCGCACCTGGCCGCCCTGACCGGCCATGGCCACGCCACCGAGGACCCGCGCGCCATCGCGCACGAACACGCGCAGCACGAGGTGCGCGCGACCCTGCTGGACCAGCTGGACCGCATCTGCCGCGACGACCCGTGGACCTACACCATGACCGCGCTCGACTACGCGCGCCAGCTCGCCCGCCAGCAGCTGCGCTATCACTGCCGCCGGGCGCAGGAGGAACGGATCATCGTCCACCGCGTGCACGCGATTTCGCTGGCCTCTTTCGCCGTCACCATCGGCGCCGTGATGGCGCACCTGGTGTGGCATCTGCCGATCCTGACCATGATCTCGACCGGCGTCCCGGCGTTCGCGGCGTCCCTGCAGGGCTTCTCGGCGCAGGAAGAGTCCGAGCGCCTGACGGCATCGTACGGCTCGATGGCGCAGCGGCTGGACGCCTGGCTGAACATGCGCCTGGACGACGACGCCGGCATCGCGGACGTGCAGGAACACCTGTCGAACCTCGTGGAACTGCTGATGTCCGAGGTCCACGACTGGCACCGCCTGTTCGGCGAAAAAGGCATGTACCACCTGGGCTGAGCGTGACTGCGCCGACTTCCTCTCCCATCACGATCGCCGTCAGCGGCCATCGCGCGCTGCACGCGGGCGACCGCGAACGGGCGCGCGCGCAGCTGTCCGTGCTGCTTGCCGGGATCGCTGCGGCGCTGCCGGATAGGCCGCTGGACTGCCTGTCCGCCCTCGCGGACGGCGCCGACCAGCTGTTCGCGGAACAGGTGCTGGCGCTGCAGGAGCGGCTCGGCGCGGATCGCGTGCGGTTGCGGGTGCCGCTGCCGATGCCCGAAGCCGCGTATATCGACAGCCAGGAGCAGCCGGGGTCGACGCTATTTCGCGACAGCTTCCTCGCGTTACGCGCGCGTGCGCAGGACGTGTTCGAGGTGCCGGCAGACGGCGGCCCGCTCACGGGCGCTGCGCCTTACGTACGGCTGGCGGACTACGTCACGGCCCACGCAGACCTGCTGGTCGCGCTGTGGGACGGCGATACCGGCGCGGCGCGGCAGCCCGGCGGTACGTTCGATGTGGTGATGCGCTACCTGGCCACGCCGGGGCATGCCGTGCTTCACGTGCCCGTACGGCGCGCGGGCAGCAGGGGCGCGGCGACGTACGCGCTGCCCGGCTTGCTGACGCTCGATGAGGCCGGGGGCTTGCAGCGCGGCTAGGATCCGCCATCGCAACACGGGCGCGGCCCGGCCGGTGGGCCACGCCCGCGTGCGCTCATGCATGACGCGGGGCCGGTGCTTTGGGCGTGCACATCACGAGGGCATTGGCGGCGGGCGTCGTCACCGCACGCATCATCGGCGTGGCAGCGCCGGCTGCCGGCAGATCGTCGAGCGCGAAGGCGCCGCCACCAACGATGACGAGCGCAGCGAGGAAGATGGCTTCCATGTGTTTGTGGATGTTCATGATGGTTCCTTTCAGTGGCTGGTATCGAAAAGTGCGTAAGCGGGTTTGCTTACACCGTCAATACAGCAGGACCCGTGCCAGGTTCTGGGCTGAGGGTCGTCACGAAGGGAAAAGAGGTGTTTTGGCCTCGATCGTCGGGACGAGGGCAACAGTTTGGCCGAATGGTGTCGGTCCTGAACCAACACCGCATCAACTTCCATTCAGCCTGGCCGCAAATTCTTGTGATCCAGGCATATTGGCACATGAACGAACAGATGCCTCAGCACTGGGCGAGCCCCTGGTCCACCACAGGCTGCGGCCTTGTATGGCAGTCATGGATGAAAAGGGGGCGTCTGTGATGTCACCGGGCTCGGCCACCCCATCGAACTGTTCCAGTCTGAACTCGGTAGCCAAGGACGCCCGAGCCAACTCCTCAATTGCGTCATACCACTCAACGTGCTTCTGGAACCAATCCAGCAGCGGCGACGCCCCGGTCGCGCCTATCATCAGCGGGAAATACCGGCCGACGCGGTCCACACTCGGCATCATCACCCCACCCAGCCCCTCAGGGCCCAGAATCCCCGGCGAAATCGCAAACCGCCACACCGGACTGGTCAGATAATGCGTCAACCACTGATCCCCCAGCTGCTGCCGGCTCGCATGGATACACGCCTGCAGCCACTGATCCCAGGCAGCCACGAGCCCAGGCGGCAAGCCGCGCGACACGAAATCGCCATGCGAAGGAATCTTGCCGAAGTAGCCGATCACAGCTTGTCCACGCACTTGAACTGCTCGAGCGTCGCGCGCCGGAACGGGTTGACCACGCTGTTGGCCGTCAGCTCCAGCGCCGCCTTGCGGCCATCGGCGTCGAAGGTGACCTTGTAGCGCTCGCCCTGCGGCGTCGGTTCGACGGCCGTCCTGTCGAGCATGCGGAACCAGGCCCAGGGGCCTTCCGTGTGGATGCTGCCGTGCGCGCTCGCGGGCTGGACGTCGAGCTTGACCTGGCCGCCGCCTTTCCCGCTCGGCAGCTGGAAGGCGGCGGGTGCGAGGGCACCCGGCGCCGCCGAGAGCACCTGGCCGTCGATGTCGAGCGTGAACCTGGTAATGGCCGGGTCGAGCACAACCGGCTTCAGGTCGAAGCGCATCGACGCCTGCCGCCCGCCGTTGGCAAAGAAGGCATCGCGGATACGCGCCGCGCGCTGGAACTCGTCGAGCGTCGATTGCGGGATGCCGAGCGTGCCGTCGTTGGCGGTGGCGCGCCACTTCCACTGGGCGCCGCTCATATCGACGTACTGGGCCAGGTTCTTCTGGAAGAAATCGTCGATCAGGCCGCTGGGGCCGAACATCCTGCCGAAGTCGTCGGCGGTGATGTCCTGGGCCGCCGACTTGACGACCGGGTAGCGGCCGGCGACGGCCTGGCGGCAGAACTGGGCCGGGCCGGCCGTCCACAGGGCGTTCAGGCGTTCGCGTTCGCTGCCCGAGGTGAGGCCGGCGCCGCCGCTGTCGATCGATTTGAGCATGGTGTTCAGCGGGGCTGGCTTGCCGTCGGCCTCGAGCTTGACCTTGGCCAGCGCATCGCCGACCGGAGCGGGTGCGCCGGTACGCTTGGCGGCCGCGGCGCTGTCCATGTAGACGGCCACGTCCTTCAAGAGCGCCAGGCTCTGGTCCAGCGGCGACGGGGCGCCGGTCGTCATCTTGTGCAGGTCGTCGAAGTGGGCATCGACCGGGTTCTGCGCCTTGGCGGGGGCCGCAGGCAGCCCGTCGTCGCTGCCGGCCATCGCGCTTTGCAGCTTCTTCTTGTAGGCGTCCAGCTTGCCGCGCACGGCCTCCGTTACCGAGGCCAGCGCCGGCGCCTTCGAATTCGACAGGGTGGTCTGCTTGCTGGCCTCGACCAGGAATCGCTTCATCGGCGAATCCGGGCTGGCCAGCAGGTTGGTGATGCGTGCGCCCTGCTCCAGGCTGCCGAAGGGGCGCAGGCTCACATCAAGCAGCAGCGCATCCCATTGCGCGATGTAGTCGTCGTAGTAGAGCTGCAGCACGGCCTGGCGCACCTGCTCGCGGTTGGTCGCCTGCGACGCTTCCTGCTGGGCCAGCACCCAGCGTTCCTTCTCGACGTCGTTCATCGCGTCGCTCGCCGCCTCCAGGAATTTGGCGTAGCCGGTGGGCGAGAACATGCCGTTGACGCCGCGCGTGAGCGGTTCGCCGCTCTTGCGCACGAAGACGTTGCCGGCTTCGCGCCCGCCCGCGCCCGCGGGGCTGAACTCGGGCAGGTGGGCGCGCATCAGCTCGCGCTTGATGCGGTTGTACACACGCTGTTCGAGCGGCATGCGCGCCAGCGTGAGACGCGTGTCGCTGACCAGCTGCGAATCCAGCCGCGGCATCGCCTGCCCGTCGCGGAAGTGTTCCATCAGCGCCAGCTCGTGCGCGGCCAGCGCCGCCTTCTGCTCTTCGCTCGCATCCTTCAGGTTACGTTCGTCGTCCAGCGCCGACCAGGCCGCGACCGATTCAGCATCGAAGTGGCTGGCGTCGCCCAGCATCAGGTAGACGCGCAGCACCTCGTACAGATACTCGGTGTTGTTGGCGCCGCTCCTGCGCAGCTGGTCTTCCATGCGCGTCTGCAGGCGCGGCAGCAGCGTGTCCTGCAATACCCTGCGGTAGGCGATGCGCGCGGCTTCGCCCAGCTTGTCGCCCTGGTAGAGGCCGAAACGCATCAACAGCGGCACGCCTTTGTCGCGGTCGTTGTAGCCGCCGGGGAGCGTGCGCAGTTCGTCCAGCACCGGCAGCAGCTGCACGGTCGAGCCCTGCGGCGGCAGGTCGGCCACCTTCCTGGCGATGTCGGCGGACCTGGCCGCCATCGCGTTCACGTAGGTGCCGTTGCGCACGTAGCTGGTGATCATGCCGCCGGCGAGCAGCACGACCAGGATCGATATCGCGGCCACAAGGCCCCACTGCAGGACACGCCAGCGCTTTTCCAGCGCCTGGTTGACGCCCGCGAGCTCCGCCTCCGGGAAGATCACGCCCTGCAGCAGCCTGGTGATGAAGTAGCTGCGCCCGCTCGCCGCGTTCGGCGCCAGGGCCTGGCGCTCGAGGCCGAAGGATGCCGCCATCGCGCTCATCACGCGGTCGAGCGGGCTGCCTTCCTGCGTGCCGCTGCTGAAGTAGACGCCGCGCAGCAGCGTCGATTGTTCATAGCGGTTCGGTTCGAACACATCGCGTAGAAAACCTTGCAACACGTCGCGCAGGCCTGCGAATTGCTGTGGGAAGCTGTAGACCAGGGCGCGCTTGAACGGGTCGCGTTCGGCCTGCATGCGCGACAACACCCGCTCCTGCAGGCGCTGTTCGAGCAGGGAAAACTCGTTGGGGAAGGCGGCGAGGGCGGCGTCTCCATCCTTGATCACGTCCAGCGCAAAGGTCATGCCCCAGACCTGGCCGCGCTCCTCGCGGCCGAGCGCATCGAAGTATTCGACGAAGCCGCCCAGCAGGTCGCACTTGGTCACCAGCACGTAGACCGGGAAGCGCACGCCGAGCTGCTCGTGCAGTTCCTTGATGCGCTCGCGGATCGCCTGGGCCTGCGCCTGGCGCCAGCTTTCCGTCTCCAGCAGCAGGTCGGACACCGGCACGGTGACGATCACCCCATTGATCGGACGGCGGCGCCGGTATTTTCTCAGCAGCTGCAGGAAGCCCGTCCATGCGGCCGCATCGAGCGAGCCATTGCTGTCCTGCGTCGTGTAGCGGCCGGCGGTGTCGAGCAGCACGGCGTCGTCGGTGAACCACCAGTCGCAGTTGCGGGTGCCGCCCACGCCCTTGACGCCGCCCTTGCCGAGTGTATCCGCCAGCGGGAACTTCAGGCCGGATTGGGTCAGCGCCGTCGTCTTGCCGCTGCCCGGCGCGCCGATGAACATATACCAGGGCAGCTGGTAAAGCCCCCCCTTGCCGCCGGTCCTGGTCTTCTTGAGGACCGCGATCGCTTCCTGCATGCGCTTGCCCAGTTGCGCGAGTTCGGCCGCGCCCTCCGGAGCGCTCGGCTGCGGCGCCGGCGCATCCTCGCCCGCCACGCTCTTCATCAGGCGGCGATTGGCCTGCCAGGCTCGGAACCGGCGCCAGCCAAAGTACAGCGCCCAGATCGCGAAAAAGACCAGGATGAAGGTCCAGCGCACGGTCGTGGACTCGAAGGGGAAGTGGCCGTCGTAGGACACCAGCGGCGCCTCGAACCAGATCACGAGCGACAGCAGCAGCACGCCCAGGAAGGACAGCACGGCCGGCTTGATCAGCCAGGAAAAGAACTTTTTCATTTTGTGGTCGCCGGCGTCAAGAGAATGATTTCAACGCGGCGGTTGCGCGCGCGTGCGGCCGGGCTGTCATTGGCGACCAGCGGGTCCGAGTCGCCGCGGCCTTCGACGCTGTAGCGCGCCTCCGGTCCGGCGCGCTCGGCCAGCAGATCGCGCACCGAGCCCGCACGGGCTTTCGAGAGCTCGTAGTTGGACGGGAAGCGCGCCGACAGGCCGGGTTTGGTGTCGTCGGTGTGGCCGATCACGATCACCTTGCCGGGCACGGTTTTCAGGGCGTCGCCGATGCGCTCGATCAGGCCGCGGAAGTTACCGGACACGTCGCCGCTGCCCGAAGCGAACACACCGTCACCGCGGAGCAGAACTACCGAACGGTCGGCGCTGTCGACCACGTTGACCAAGCCCTGTGCGATTTCCGGCGCGAGGAAGCCGGCAAGGCGTGGCGGGGCCGCGGGGTTTGCCAATGCAGCGGGCAGGTTGGCTGCCGCCGGCGGCGCCGTCTTCAGCGACAGCAGGCTGGCGAACACCGCGTCCGACTTCGCCCCGAGACTGTGACCGAGGAAGAGCTGCAGCAGGATCAGGATCACCGCAGCGGCCGCCCCCAGTATCCACACCGGGACCATGCGCCACAGCGGCTCGCCCTTCCCGCTCGCGCCCTGCCAGTGCGGCGAGAGTTCGGTGTCAAGCGCCTGGCGCTGCTCGGCGATCAGCTGCTGCAGCCGTTCGCGCAGCGCGTCCAGCTGCGAGCGGCCGTTGTCGATCACGCGGTAGCGTCCTTCCAGGCCGAGCGCGAGGCACAGGTACATCAGCTCCAGCGCGTCGAGGTTCTGCTTGGGCGCTTGCGACAGCTTTTGCAGGATGAGAAAGAACTTCTCGCCGCCGAAGGCTTCGTTATGAAAGGCCACCAGCAGGCTGCGGCTGGCCCACACGCCGCCTCCGCCCCACGGCGTCGAGGAGATGGTCTCGTCGAGCAGCGTGCACAGCGCGTAGCGCGCGGCGGCGATCTGGTCGCGGTCGACGTGGTCCGCCTTGCCCGCGGCCTCGAAGCTTTTCACGGCCGCGATCAGCTGCATGCGCAGCGCCTCGACGTCCGGGTGTGACGCCATGCGGCGCAGCGGCGTGACCAGGTCGAGCAGCGGATTGGCGGCGCGCACCAGCGGGTTGAGGCCCGCCCCATGCAGCTGGGCCGGGGCGGCCGCAGGACGTGGCGCCACGGTGGTGTCGGCGGACGCAGGCGATGCTGGCTGCGACGGCGGCGTGCGGCGGCCGCCGGGCATCGGGATCAGGACGGTGCGGTCGGGGTCCTGCATCGGGTCGTGGGGATCGCTCATTTGCGTATGGCCCAGAATTCCATCTGCAAGCCCGGATACTCGTTCGGGATGTGCATCGCGAAGCCAACCGAATTTTGCAGCTGGGTCCAGTGCTCGCCCTGCTTGTCGAGTTCAAAATAGGTGTAGCCGGCGTGGAAAGGCAGCTGGCGCGGCGCGACCGGCAGCGCGCGCAGGAGAACCCCGGGCAGCTGCAGGTTGACCAGGTCGCGGATCTTCTCGATCGAACCGATCTTGACCATCGCCGGAAAGCCGCTCCTCACCGCCTCGGGCGGCATGTGCGCGTTCACGGCCAGCACAAAAGTCGCGCTGCGCAGCAGTTCCTGGTCGGGCACCACCGCCACGCGGATGCCGAACTGGCGCTCCTCCAGGGTCAGCGCAACGGCGCGCGAGTCGACCACCATCGACAGCGCGGCGCGCACGTCTTCGATCAGCGGCGCGAAGGACTCCATCAGGCGATCATGGCGATATACCGGATAGCCGGCGGCGCGCTTGTCCGGGCGGCTGAAGGTGGCCAGCTCCCCTGCCAGCTGGGCCAGTTCGGCGTACAGCCGCTCCGGATGCAGGCCCGTCATGCCGGCCAGGTGGGTGAACAGGGGAATGCCGCGGTTGATCAGCTGGAGCATCAGGAAGTCCGCGATCTCGGCCGCGCCGGCCACGCCGGGCTGGCTGAGGCGTCCGGCCAGGGCCTGGGCGCGCTGGTTCAACAGGCCCACCAGCTCGTCGCCGAAGCTCGAGATGCGCGGCGCCACGCGGAAGTCCAGGCAAGGCGGGCAGTAGCTGGGGTCGAGCATGACGCGGTTGTCCGGACGGCGCTCGATCACGCGTGCGATGCCCAGCGTCGTGTAGGCGTTGACCACGTCCTTCTCGAGCGCGATGCGCAGGCGCAGGCTCCCCACCTGCATCAGCGCGTTGTTGTCGAGGCCATTGCTGTCCATTGCCTCGTAGTCGACCGGACGGTGGCGCGCGAAGTTGTCGGGGCCCGGCTCAATGCTGGTCTCGGCGATGCCCATGCGGCGCAGCGGCAGCGCCAGCACGATCATGGCGTCGCGCGCATCCTCGGGCACGTCGAGCGGCTCGGGCAGCGCATCGTCCTGCGGCAGGTTGAGCACCGTGCCGTCGGGGAGCACTGCGCTTGCCGCCAGCAGCGCCAGCTTGCCTTGCGCGAGCAGCGGCTCGTCGATGACCAGGCGGGTGAAGCCCCACGCGTACGCGCGCGTGCCGGCGACGCGCTGCTCGATCACGTTGTGCAGGTAGCGGTCATGCTGTTGCAGGTGCTGGGGCTGCAGCAGCATGCCCTCGGACCAGATCACTTTGCTATTCCAGGACATGCGGTTCCAATCGTTTGAATGAGTCTCTTCAATCAGCGGCGCGACTGGCGCAGCCGCTCGACCTGTTCTTCGTAGGCGTTTCCGAAGGCTTCGCCGAACAGCCTGTGGAAGTCGCTGTCGGCCTCAAGCGCCATCTGCGTGTACAGCTCGACCATGCGGTCCCACATCCTGGCCTTGCGATGCGCGGCCAGGACCTTGTCCATCACGGTCGGCACCTGCAGGCGCGCTTCGATCGCGGCCGGGTCGAAGCGCTGCAACACACCTGCCAGCGCGGCGCGCATGCCGGCCATGATCGCCAGCTCGTGCGCCTTCAGGTCGTCGAAGGCGTTGGCGAAGGCGCGCGCCGGGGCCATGTAGCCGGGCATGGTCCCGTTCATCATCTGCGCGAGCGCGCTGTCGGCATCAGGGAAGAACTTGAGCGGATTGTTGGCCTGTGCGCCGATCATCGTCATTTCCATGCGGTTTTCGCGCTTGGTCATGGCGCGCCCCATCAGCACGCCCATGGTGCCGGACGTCGCTTCGCGCAGCATGGCGCCGGCCACTTCCGCGACTTCCTCGGCGCTGCGTTTCGTGTTCAGCTCGGACAGGCCGAGGCCGCGCAGCAGCGCCTGGATCACCGGGTCGTCGGCGGCCGCGGGGCCGGTCTCGCGCGCGCGAGCGGGCGCGTGAGCAGGTGCTTCGCGCGCCTCCACAGGCGGAGGCGGAGGCGGCGCCGCAGCCTGCACGCGCGGCGGCAGGAAATCGGCCAGCGGATCGTAATCGTCCGGAATCGCCAAGCGCGGCGCGGCCGGCGGCGGCATCGTCTGCGCCGGTGGCGGCGGTGGCTGGAACGGCAGGTGCTGCGGCGGTACGTGATCGCTTTCCGCCCCGCGCCAGGCCGGCACGCCGGCGGCGTTTGGCGCGGCCGGGGCCGGGCTGCCGAACAGGTTCAGCCCGAGCGGATCGAAGCCGGGGTTGTGCGGATCGCCGCCGACGTCGAGGATGCCGGCGCCGGCCAGGGAATCGTCCGGGTTCACCGGCAGCTCGGGCGCCGCCCTCGGGGGCGCCGGCTCGATTTGCAGCGGCGACGGCGGCAGCTGGGCCGGTGCTGCAAGCGCCTCCGGCTCGACCTGCACCACCAGCTGGTAGTCGCCCAGCGTGATGCGGTCGCCGTCCGCCAGCTGCGCCGAGCGCCCTGCCCCGACCGGACGGTCGTTGACCAGGCTGGGATTGCTGCCCACGTCGACCAGGCTGTAGCCGCCGTCGCGGTATTCGATGCGCGCGTGGATGCGCGAGATGTACTTGCCCGGATCGTCGAGCACCAGCTCATTGCCCGGCGAGCGCCCCAGGCTGCCGCCCAGGCGGTCGAAGCGCCGCGCCAGCGGCACCAGCGGCGCCGCGTCGCGGTAGGTATGGACGCTCAGCGTGATCATTGGACCTCCTTCAGGAAGCGCGCACGGTCCTGCGGATCGGGCAGGTTATCGGCCAGCAGGCGGTAGAACTCGTCGACGCTGCCGGTCATCCTGGAGGCGCGCCTGGCGAGCACTTTCGCGATCGGGCCGACGTAGGCGGCCAGCTTCTGCTGGGCCGCTTCCATCAGTTCCGGACTCAGTTGCAGCAGGGTCGGCATGCCGGTCATCTGGGTCAGCTGCGTTGTCGCGGCGCCCGGCTGGCTACGGCTCGCGCCCATGGTCGACAGCGTCGACAGGCCGTGCTTCTTCTTGATCTCGCGGATGCTGTCCTGGAACTGGACCTTGCCCGCGTCCGAGCCGATGTGCGGCAGCAGACGCGCGCATAAATCGTCGACGTCCTGCGCATCGCGCGCCGCGTTCTTCAGCACCAGCCTGGCGACGGGGCCGATCTGGGTCGACAGCGCGGTCTGCAGGTCGGGGGCCAGCGGCTGCAGCCAGTCCGGCGCCGCGCCGGTCCGCGACAGCCCCGACCCGGCGCTGCTGCCCAGCGCCGATCCAAGCTGGGAGGCGCCGGCGGGATTCGGCGCACGCATGGGCTCGGGCGCGCGCGCCGGCTTCTGGAACACCAGCACGGTGCGTTCGTTGTCCTCCTCCGTCAGCGGCACGCCACCGGTGTGCTGCAGATGGGCGCCATGCAGCGCATCGAGGAAGGCCAGCGCGCTCGGGTAGCGGTCGGGCGCGTTCTTGGCCATGGCCTTGGCCAGCACCGCGTCGAAGGCCGGGTGCAATGCGGGCTGGCGCTCGCTCGGGCGCGGCGGCGTCTCGTGGATGATCTGGTGCATGACGGTCGACGCCGGCCCGCTGAACGGACGTACGCCGGTCAGCATCTGGTACAGCACGATACCGGCCGCGAACAGGTCGGAGCGGCCATCGACCGGCTCCCCCTTGAACTGCTCGGGCGACATGTAGCTGGGCGTACCGATCACAGCGCCGACCTGGGTCAGCGTCGAAGATTCGATCTTGGCGATGCCGAAGTCCGTGATCTTGACCTGGGCGTCGCCGGTGATCAGGATATTCGCCGGCTTGATGTCGCGGTGGACCACGCCGCGTGCGTGCGCGTAGTCGAGCGCGCGCAGGAGCTGGGCCATGCAGGTGATGCTGGCCGCGAGGTCCATCGGCACATCCTTGACCAGGAAGGCGCCGAGCGCCGTGCCGTCCACGTACTCCATCGCGATGTAGGTCGTATCTTCAAGTTCGCCGAAGTCGTACACGGCCACGATGTTCGGATGCACCAGCCGGCCCGAGGCCTGGGCTTCGTTGCGGAAGCGCGCCACCAGCTCGCCTTCCTGCGCGCTGTCCAGCAGTTCGCGGCGGATGGTCTTGAGCGCGACCGTGCGCGCGATGTTGGCGTCGTAGGCTTTGTAGACGACGCCCATGGCGCCGCTGCCCAGCACGCCGTCGATCCTATATTTCCCGATTTTGTCTATCGTCGTCACTGATTACTCTTCCAGCATCTTCAGCGCACTTGCGAGACTCGTGCGCATACGGTTGAACGAACGCGCCAGGCCGCTGATCTCGTCGCTGCCCGACGGATCGAATTCATCGGCCTCGAACTTGCCCATGCTGACTTCGTCGGCCACGCCGGCCAGGCGCTTGATGCGGCGCGTGACGAACATGTGCACCATCACGTTGAGCGCGATGAACACGGCCACGAACACGCCGAACAGCGACAGCATGAAGGTCTTGAAAATGGTGTTGGCGCGCTGTAGCGGCACCGTCATCGGCACCGAGATCACCTGGGCGCCGACGGTCTCGTTCAGCTTCCAGCCGAAGCCGTTGTTGGGGCCGTAGATGTCGACCATGGTCTTGGGCGCCTCGGCCGCCGTGGTGTGGCAGCCCAGGCAGACCGGGTCCTTGATCGTGAGAGGCCGTGCGATGAACAGGCTGCGCCCGGTCGCGTTGTCGCGCTCGCCGATGAATTCCTTCAGGTCGGCCTGCTTGCGCAGCTTGTCCACCACGTCGACTTCCCAATCCGAGGCCTTGTCGCGCGGGTTGGTCGGGTTCAGCGTCGCTTCCTTGTACGAGAAGTCGGGGTACTGCTTGAGCACCACGTTCAGGGTCTCGACCGCGGAGTAGGACGGCACGGACTGTGCGTGGAACTCGAACTTCATCTGGTTCTTCAGCAGCGGCGCGATCTGGCCGGCCGTGTAGCCGCGCACGCTCTTGGCCGCCTCCAGCAGCAGGCGCGCGTTCTGCAGGGTTTCCTCGCGCGCGCTCTGCTTGAGCAGCCGGTCGGCGACCACGCCGGCGGCGATGAAGCCGATGGCGAAGATCGACACGAACACCAGATTGAATTTGGTGGCGATTGATAGTTTCATGATGATTTCTCCTGATTGGTCCTGGGCCGGACCGGATGCAGCACGGACTTCCACTCCACGCTTTGGCCGAGCGCGCCGTCCAGCGCCTTGCGGAAAGCCGGATCGGCCAGGCGCGGCTTGAAGCGCGCAACGAAGGCTCGACAAGCCGGCAGGGATGCCTGCAGCCAGTCCTGGACGTCGGCGAACTCGGTCTCGCGCTCCTTGACGGGCTGCACCTTGCCGGCCTTGGGCACGCCGGGCGCGCGCGCAAGGCGATCGCGGAAGGATGGCGGCATCGCGGTGACGAATGCGCGCGGCGGCCGGCCAGGCGCCAAGGGCTTGCCCGGCTCGAGCGCCGCATACTGTTCGAAGGCCAGCTTGAGCGGGCCCCTGGCCTTGGCGTCGACTTTGTCGAGACGCGTGAGCTGCTGCTCACCCTCTTCGGCGAACACGGCGTCCTGGCCACCGGCCGCGTGGACGATGGCCGAGCCGTTGGCAAAGCTCAGCTGCAGCGCGGGCGTGACCACGGTCGCATGGCCGCGCCTGTCCATCACCTTCAGCCAGCCCTGCAGCAGCGCGATCTGCGTCGCGCCGCGCCCGTCGTCCGGCAGGCTGTCGAGCAGCATCCGGGTCTGCGGGCCGAGCGCGAGGATCGTATCCGGCCCGGCCTCGACCTGGGCGCCGCCCGCGCCGCTTTCCAGAATGTCGTCCTTCTGCAGCACGACGCCGTTGGCGGCCTTGTACACGGTGGCGCCGCGGATCAGGCGCAGCGGCGCATCCGCCGAGGTCAGCACGGCCGCATGCGCCGTCGCGAAGGCGAACACAAGAAAGCAGGCGGCGGTGTATCGATTACGCATTCCGTACTCTCGAACTCAGTTAATCTTCACCAATGCACCCTGCATCTCGACGATGGCGTCCGACTTGATCGACATCGGCGCACTCGACTTGACGGTCATCGTGGCGCCGGCCTTGATCTCGGCGGCCGCCTCGGCCTCGATGGCGATCTGCGTCGACTTGATCGTGATCTTGGCCGGCTCGATCTTGATGCTGCTACCGCCCACCTTCAGCTCGATCGAGGTGGTCGCCTCGACCACGATGGTCTTGTTGACGGTGACCTTCTGGTCGCCATCCACCTGGACGGTCTGGTTGCCGTTGACGGTGCGCGCCTCGTCCTTCTTGACGGTGGTGGTGAGGTTGTTGCCGACCTCGATGCTCCGGTCGTGGTTGATCTGGATGGTCTGGTCACCCTTGTCGGCCTTCTCGAAGCCGACCTTCAGCGTGTCGTTGTTCTTCACGACGCGGTTGAAATCCTTCTCGGCCTGGACGAAGATCTCCTCGCTGTCCTTCTTGTCCTCGAAGCGGATCTCATTGAAGCCGCCGCCACCCTTGGCGCTGTTGGACTTGATGGTCGACTTGGTCTGGTCGTCCGGCAGCGTGTAGGGCGGCATGCTGTCGCCGTTGTAGACGCAGCCGGTGACCAGGGGCTGGTCCGGGTCGCCCTCCAGGAAGCTGACCACGACCTCCATGCCGATGCGCGGCACGAACATCGCGCCCCAGGCCTTGCCGGCCCAGCCCTGCTGCACGCGCACCCAGCAGGAACTGGTCTCGTCCGACTTGCCGTCGCGCTCCCAGTGGAACTGCAGCTTGACGCGGCCATACTTGTCGGTCCAGATCTCCTCGCCGGATTTGCCGACCACCATCGCGGTCTGCGGTCCCTGCACGATGGGCTTCCTCGCCGTGGCGGGCGCGCGGTAGCTGTGCTCCTTGCCGATCGCCTTGAAGGCGCAGCGGAATTCGGTGTGCGCGTTGTCGCCATTGCTGGCGTAGCCGATGCCGGCGATCCCGGTCTCGGCGGCGGTGATCAGGAATTCGCGGTTCTGGTCGTCGCGCGGATGTTCCGACAGCGTGAACAGCGCGCCCACCGTGAGGCCGAGCGCGTTGCCGGACGCCTCGATCTGCTCGCACTGGCCGTGCAGGGCCTCCATGCGCGCGCGGGCGAACCCGGTGCCGGCGCCGCTGGCGACGTAGCGGCCCGGATAATCGTACTGTTCGTAGCTCGCCTGCCCGAAGGCCGCGGCGATGGTCGACTTGACCAGCAGGCCGCCCCCGATGCTGCTCGACGCCTTCTCGAAGTCGAAGTCGTTGAGCGAAACCACGCTGGCCTGGATTTCGCCGCCCGGCGCGAAGCGCGTCACCGCTTCCTCGAGCGCGTCGCGACCGGCGTCCTGGTCGCGGAACTGGATGGTGGCGTAGCCGTCCACCGGCGCGTGCGCGCCATAGCCATCGGCCAGCACCATCTTGTGCGCGCCGTCACTGTGGGTGAAGTAGAAGTAGATGCCCTCTTCTTCCAGCAGGCGGCAGACGAAATTGAAATCCGTCTCGCGGTACTGCACGCAGTAGGTGCGCGCGGCCGGCGTGGCGGACAGGCTGCCCGTGTCGAGCGAGATCAGGCCGCCGTAGGCCGCGTCCTGGCACACGGCCGTGACGATATCGATCGCGCTCTTGTCCTGGAAGATGCGGCAGTTCGAGGACCGCGTCAGCAGCCACAGCGCCGGATGCAGCACGGCCTCGTAGCTGGCCATGCCGTCGCGCCATCCGCGGTAGGCGAAGCGCGTGACGATGCCGTTGAAGTAGCGCTCACCGCCCTCGGGCAGGTCCAGCACCACCGTCATGCCGGTCCCGAGCACGTCGGCGATCTTGATGTCGCTCCTGGTGGAGAGCAGCTCGAGCCGGTAGGTATAGATCTGCCCCAGCGCTTCGCTACAGGTCATGCGCTTGAACAGGAGCACGTCGTCGGCCAGCGCCGACTTGACGGAGACCTCGCGCTGGGTTTGGGTAGGGACGATAGGCATGCGGCGTAGTCGGTGTCAAGGGACCATGGTCTTGGTGGTGCCTGGGTTGGTGAAGCTGATCACACCGCCCCAGTTGCACATGCACTTGGAGACGTTGTCGAGCGCCGGCATGTTCGCGATCAGCACCGTCGGCGCGCCCGGCACCCAGGGCGCGCTGGTGGCGGGCACGCAGGGCATCGGCGTGAGCACGCCCAGCGCCGCCGCGGTGGCCGCGGCAACGGTCGGGTTGGCGGGCGAATTGCACACACCGAAGGGCATGATGTTCACCAGCGGAATGTGGTCCATGATGTTGGCGGCGGGCGGTCCCTCGGCCAGCACCTTATTCTTCGGCAGCACCACCAATGAGGATGGCGCCGCGCCGAAGGTGCAGGCCATCATGGCGCCCATGGATACCTGGTTTGGCATCAGGAGACGACCTTAATGGATCAAGGCACGTATGTCGGCGCGCAGCTGGCTCAACAAAACGTTCAATGCCACGTTCATCTGACCGTTGCGCAGCTGGTTGACAGCATTCTGGATGTCCACGACCGGACATCCGCGTCCGTCGAACAGGCGAATGCCTACCCCCCTGGTCGTCTTGAGACAATGCCAGGTGCCCGAGTGATTCAACAGGATCGGCGGCATGAACTGGCCATTGCGATACAAGGCCTGGGCGTTCACGCTCGGATGGCCATTCCTGAGTTGGTTCATGATCGCGTGATTCAACGCGCTGATATAGGGCATGTTGTCCGGCATATCCACCTGCAACAACACCCCATTCGTCGTTGAGCAATAACTCGCTGAATCGTACAGATTCGTCGACAGGTATAGCCCCGGGCCGCCGTTTGCGCCGTGGCCAACGGCCTGGTTGTAGTTCTGGCGGAACGTGATCTCGTTCCGGCCTCCCGTCGTCAGCCCGAAATGCTTCGAACCACCCCATGAATAAAAGCTGCCTTGATGCACCAGATGCGCATTCGCACTGCCCACTGCCACGATCCTATCCACTTCCGCTTGAGACATGGAGGCCTCCATTGATGACGTTGATAAAACAATCCTGTTAAACCTGCCGTTCAGATGAACGTCCCGTGAAGATGTCCAAGAACGGCGATGTCGTAGAACTTTTCCTTCAGCCTGTCGAAGTGCGGCGACTTCAGGTACGAATCCGGCAAATGCCTGATGTACTTGCCCGGAACGTAGGCGCCGCGCACCAGGTCGGCGACCGACGCGGCCTCGCGGCCGTTGCGCGGACCATTCACCCCGACCAGCAGGTTGGCCACGCTGAAGACTTCGTGGCAGCTATGGTGGCCGCCACCGACGAGGTAGGCGAGTATGGCGAACAGGTACTGCTTGAATTGCTCGTCGCAGTCCACCCGTCCAAACGTGCGATAGACCTTGAGCAGTTCGCCGGTCGTGCCGGAGCGGCCGGCGCCGAAGACCAGGTTGCGCAGTTCCAGGGCCTTGACGAAGTCCGTGCCGGCCAGCGGCTTCCAGGCATCGATACCGCGGATGCGGGACTCGGCCTGATTATCGGCATTCACATCGCCCGCCGTCGTCACGCCCGGCAGGGAACTGGGGGCTGCACGCCCGTCGGCCTTGGCGCGTCCCCGGCGCTGACCATCCTCGGTCTTGTCCGTCTCCGAATTGCCGGGCTTGAACCAGGAATGGAGGTAACCTTCGGTTGGGGATACACGGGCCGCCGTCGCCATGTAGAGTTCCTTGCGCGGCTTGTCCAGCACAAAATGGCGATCCCTCGTCAGCACGTTGGCCAAGGCATTCTGGATGTTGAGTATCTTCGGAATGTCGCTACCGCTGTTCAGCACCAGGCGAACGTCGTCCCATATTTCCTCGTCGTCGGTGATCTCGCCGTCGCGCGCGGTGCCGAGCCTGCCGGACCCGGTATTGCTGAAGCACCGGTCCCGAATCACTTTTCCAAGAGGCCGCATCAGCGCATGGAGAGGATCCATACGCTCCCCGACGAACCTGATCAGGTTCTGGGACACCAGCGATACCGCGCCCCTGCTGTATTCCGGATACGCCTCCGCATCGCGTGCGAGAAGCGTATCGAATTGGCGGCGCCGGGACTGGCTGACCGATTTGTCGTACGGCTTCAACTGGGCGCTTGGCGCGGCGGGCACACGGTCTCTCCATTCGGCGTAGACGACGTCGCCGCCCGTCGTCAGCATCCAGGGCCGCAAGGGCTGGCGTTGCGCATCCAGCGGCTCGCCGTCGACGGCACGGTAGCCGGCATTACCATCACGCAGCAGGAACTTCATTTGCGCTCTCCCTTATCCGACGTGGACTGCCGCTCATGCGAAACCGTACGCGAACTGTCCTTCGTTCGCGGACACGACCACCCCGCCGACCGGCACGCCGGCGATCATGCGGTTCAGGAATTCCTTCGAAATATCCGGCAGCATGGTGTTGGTCAGAATCGCATCGATCATCCGCCCGCCCGACTCGCTCTCGGTGCAGCGCGACACCACCAGCTTCACCACATCGTCCGAATACGAGAACGGGATCTTGTAGCGCGCCTCGACGCGCTTCTTGATCCGGTCGAGCTGCAGCTTGACGATGGCGCCGAGCATCTCGTCGGACAGCGGGTAGTACGGAATCGTGACCATGCGGCCCAGCAGCGCCGGCGGGAATACCTTCAGCAGCGCCGGACGCAGCGCCTTGCTCATGCCTTCCGGGTCGGGCATCAGGTCGGGGTCCTTGCACAGGCCGGCAATCAGTTCGGTGCCGGCGTTGGTGGTCAGGATGATCAGGGTGTTCTTGAAGTCGATGAAGCGCCCTTCCCCATCCTCCATGAAGCCCTTGTCGAACACCTGGAAGAACATCTCGTGCACGTCCGGGTGCGCCTTCTCGACCTCGTCCAGCAACACCACGGAATACGGCTTCCTGCGCACGGCCTCGGTCAGCACGCCGCCTTCGCCGTAGCCGACGTAGCCCGGCGGCGCGCCCTTCAGCGTCGACACCGTGTGCGCTTCCTGGTACTCGCTCATGTTGATGGTGATGAGGTTCTGCTCGCCCCCGTACAGCGCCTCGGCCAGCGCCAGCGCGGTCTCGGTCTTGCCGACGCCTGAAGTCCCGGCCAGCATGAACACGCCGATCGGCTTGCTCGGGTTGTCCAGGCCCGCGCGCGAGGTCTGGATGCGCTTGGCGATCATCTCCATCGCGTGGTCCTGGCCGATCACGCGCTGGCTCAGCGTATGCGCGATGTTGAGGATGGTCTCCATCTCGTTCCTCGCCATGCGGCCGACCGGGATGCCGGTCCAGTCGCCGACCACGGACGCCACGGCCTGGTAGTCGACGGTCGGCAGGATCAGGGGGTGCTCGCCCTGTAGCGCAGACAGCTTGTCCTGCACGGCCTTCAGCTGTTCCTTCAGTGCGGCGCGCTCGTTCTCGTCCAGCGCCGTCTTGATGTCGGCCGCGGCAGCGGTTTCGAGCTTGCTGCCGGTGCCCTCGACCGGCTGGCTGCCGTCGCGCAGGCGCGCGCGCAGTTCGAGCAGTTCGTCGACCAGCGCACGCTCCTCGTTCCAGCGGCGCTCCAGGCCGTCCAGGCGGTCCTGTTCGAGCGCCAGCGCCGACTCCGTCTCGCGCGCCCGCGCCGCGGTGTCGATGCCGATCGCAGCTTCGCGGCGAATGATCTCCATCTCGACCTTCAGCGCGTCGATGCGCTTGCGGCTGTCGTCCACTTCCGCCGGGGTCGCGTGCAGGCTCACGGCCACGCGCGCGCAGGCGGTGTCGATCAGGCTGACCGATTTGTCCGGCAGCTGGCGCGCCGGGATGTAGCGGTGCGACAGCTTGACCGCCGCTTCGAGCGCCTCGTCGAGGATCTGCACCTGGTGGTGCTTTTCCATGGTCGAGGCGACGCCGCGCATCATCAGGATCGCGCGCGCCTCGTCCGGTTCGTCCACCTGGATGCTCTGGAAGCGGCGGGTCAGCGCCGGGTCCTTCTCGATGTGCTTCTTGTACTCGGCAAAGGTGGTCGCGCCGATGGTGCGCAGGGTGCCGCGCGCCAGCGCAGGCTTCAGCAGGTTGGCGGCGTCGCCCGTGCCGGCCGCGCCGCCGGCGCCGACCAGGGTGTGGGTCTCGTCGATGAACAGGATGATCGGTTTCTGGCTGGCCTGCACCTCGTCGATCACGGAGCGCAGGCGCTGTTCGAACTCGCCCTTCATGCTGGCCCCCGCCTGCAGCAGGCCGACGTCGAGCGCCAGCAGCTGCACGTCCTTCAGCATCGGCGGCACATCGCCGCGCGCGATTCGCTGGGCAAACCCTTCGACCACCGCGGTCTTGCCGACGCCGGCCTCGCCGATCATGATCGGGTTGTTCTGGCGCCGCCGCATCAGGATGTCGACCATCTGGCGGATCTCGTCGTCGCGGCCGACGATCGGGTCCATCTTGCCGCTCCTGGCCTGCTCCGTCAGGTCGACCGTGAATTTCTTCAGCGCTTCCTGCTTGCCCATCTGGGCCGGGGCGATGGCGCCGGATGCCTCGCCGGGTTCGGCGGCATGGAAGCCGTCGGAAGCAAGCAGTTTCGCTTCCGGCGATTCCTTGAGCAGCGTGGAGAAACGCTCGGACAAATCGTCCGGCTTCACGCGCTCGAACTGGCGGCTCATCGCGTACAAGGCATTGCGCAGGTTCGCGGTCTTCAGCATGCCGAACAACAGGTGGCCGCTCCTCACCTGCGACTCGCCGAACATCAGGGTGCCGAACACCCAGGCGCGCTCCACCGTCTCCTCGAGCTGGGACGACAAATCGGTGATGGAAGTGGCGCCACGCGGCAGGCGGTCCAGCGCCGCCGTCAGGTCGCGCGCCAGCACCGCGCCATCGAGCTCGTAGTGGCGGATGATGCGGTGCAGGTCGGAGTCCTGCAGCTGCAGGATCTGGTGCACCCAGTGGATCATCTCCACGTAGGGATTCCCGCGCAGCTTGCAGAACACGGTGCTGCTTTCGATCGCGCGGTAGCACAGCGCGTTGAGTTTGCCAAACAGTGCGACACGAGAGATTTCGGCCATGATGGGTTCTTTCTCGAAAGTCAGCCGGCAAAGGCTGTCGGGTTTATCAACAGTTGATCGGGGTCGCGCCGGGCGGGCGCGCTCGCGAGGTAAGTGGTCCAGCCCAGCCGGCGGCCGCCCAGCGCCAGGCGCGGGACCTGTTCCTGCTTGAGGATCAGGCGCACGTCCCAGTCGAGCACCAGGCCCGCGTAGTTGCGCACCCAGGCCAGCAGGCGCCGCATGCTGGCGCCGCCGGGCAGCATGCGCTGGTAGTCCTCGTAGTCGAGCGGGCCGATGACGAGGCGGAACTTGTGCTGGCAATCCCACACCTTGCGCCCGAGGACGGCGGAGGCGCCCAGCCGGTTGCCGCGGTCAATCATGCCGATGCGGGTCTGTTCGTCCAGCGGGATGCGCATCCAGTGGCCGACGAACTGCTCGATCTCGACCGGCACCTTGAAGTAGGCGCGCAGGACGGTCACCAGGCCGGCCGCGGGACGGCGCTGGTTGGCCATCAGGCCGGCGAAGTGCAGCTTGGCGAGGTCGCCGATCTCGTCGCGTCCGCGCAGCGCCGGGCTGCCGATGCCGAACAGGCTCCCCACGTAGTCGCCGAAACGGTCCGCTTCCTGCCGGTCCAGGCTGATCGCCGGCTCGCCTGCCGCGCGGGCGCGGTAGAACAGCGAAATGATCCGGTGATGGAACACGTCGAGGAAGGCGGCCATGGTCTGGTCGCCGTGGTTGCGGGCGCGGTCGCGCGCATATTCGGTCAGGTGCAGCGGCAGCGGACCGTTGGGACCGAGCAGGCCGATGAAATTCACGGCCAGGCGCGCGTGCGCCCGCGCGTTCGCGGGTGCGAAGCCGCGCACCGCGGTCGGCTCGAAGGCGAGCGACGGATCCTGGCCGAAGCGCACCGCGTCGTCGCGCGGACGCAGCGAGGCGCCGACGCGCGGCTTGTCCGGATGGGCGTTCTCGAGCAGGCGCACGGCCTGGAAAAAATCCATGCCGGCGGCCTGCTCGGCCAGCTGGCGCTCGACGTCTACAGGATTGCGCATGCGCCTCCCCTCGCCGGCCAGCGCATGATCTCGCCACGCGCGACGGTGCGGATCACGGTCTCGGTGAACGCGTTGATCGACACGTACTGGGAAAAAAAGTGGCTCAGCACGCCGCCCAGCACGAAGGCGCCGGCGCCCTCGAAGGCGCCGTCGTCCATGGTGACGGTGATCTCCAGGCCGCGCCCGAAGGTGATCGGGCCGGGCGTCGGCATGCGCCGCGTGATCTGCCTGGACGCAACCGAGCGCACGCCCTCGACCTGGCGCTGGCTGCTCGCGTCGAGCGGGTGGCAGTACAGCGACAGCAGCTCGCGCAGCGCGTGCGCCCCCTGGGTCCCATCGCTGTCGACCAGCGACAGGTAGTTCAGCGACAGCTGGTTGATCAGGCGCCACGCGGCGCCACCCTCGGCAAACGAAGGCAGCGGCTGGCTCGGCCCGCCCAGCACGCGGATCGCCTGCACCGGGCCGCCATCGTCGAGGATGAAATCGGTCTTGCCCACGCCGAGCGGCATCGAGAGCGGCAGGTCGCGGTTGGTGCACCAGACCACCAGGCCGAGCTGGCGCAGGTTGTGGCGGTACGGGGCCTCGGCCGCATCGACGATGGCGAGGAAGGTCTCGCTGCCGACGTAGGACGAGCGCGGCCCGCGCGCGCGCTGGCGCTGCGACACCACGCGCGGTTCGCGCCGCACCTGGTAAAAGGCCTGCCCGGGCG
>Ga0308169_10001823_pt1 | contig 23661 bp, 26 predicted proteins | sample PhyBR1_2_FD_202139 | JGI IMG/M metagenome (GOLD analysis project Ga0308169, IMG submission 202139) | Phyllosphere microbial communities from UC Gill Tract Community Farm, Albany, California, United States - DLSLSB.R1 | ecosystem: Host-associated > Plants > Phyllosphere > Unclassified | place...
ACCTCGTGATCGATGCAGGGTGGTATCGCGACACCTCATCGGATGGGTCGTGGGCGTTCGCGCACGGCGACTGGATCCCGAGTCCCGATCTGTTTCCGCACGGATTGAAGGAAGTCGCCGACCGCATTCGAGAACGTGGGATCATCCCAGGTCTGTGGTTCGAGTTTGAGACTGTCGGGGAGGACTCCACCGCCTTCACGCTGACCGACCACCTTCTGCAGCGCGATGGCGCGCCCTTCGCAGCCGGCAACCGCCGTTTTTGGGATCTGACGGACCCGTTCGCCGTTGACTACCTCACTGCCCGGGTCGTCGACCGACTCGAACAAGATGGTTTCGGCTATATGAAAGTCGACTACAACGAGCACCTCGGGCTTGGTACCGACCATGCTGACGGGCTCGGTGAGGGTCTGCGCCGGCAGGTACTCGCCGGTTACCGTTTCCTCGATGGAATCCGTACTCGCTTGCCGCAGTTGGTGATCGAAAACTGCGCGAGCGGTGGTCACCGCCTCGAACCTTCCATGATCGGCAGGACGGCGATGAGCTCGTTCTCGGACGCGCACGAGCTGCCGGAGATCCCGCTCATCGCCGGGAATCTGCTTCGCGTCATGCTCGCCCGTCAAATGCAGATCTGGTCGGTGCTCCACCCCTCCGACACGGAGCAGCGCCTGGTCTACAGCCTTGCCGCCACTTTCATCGGTCGAATGTGCCTTTCCGGAGACGTTGTCGGTCTCGACGACCGGCAGTGGGACATCGTGCGTCGTGCGATCGCGCTGTACCAGAGGGCGTCACCCATCATACGATCCGGGCGGTCGCGCCGGGGAGGCGTGCGCGGGCCCTCCATGCGGCATCCAACGGGGTGGCAATCGGTCACCCGCTACGCCGACGAGGGCAGAGGGCTGCTGGTCGTGCTGCACACCTTCTCCAAGGGACCCGGCAGCGTGCAGATACCGCTCAACGGGTTCTGGAGCATCGAGGAATCACTGTCATGCGGTTCGACCTCGCTCCTCGTGGAGGAGGGTGAACTACGAATCGACGGCCTTCGAGACTTTGAAGGCGTCGTGGTGCGGCTGACACCCGCCAGGACCGGGAAAGGAGAGAGCTTGTCAAGGCCCAGCCGACAATGATCGTCGCGCTGCTTGTCGGGTTCGGCAACACACCGTTAAGCCAGCCGAGACCTAAGCTGCTCCAACTGCCGGTACAGGGTCGCCGGCACGCGATCGTCGAAGGTGTCGAAGAGCTCCTCGATCGAGTCGGCCTCCGCTTGGGCGCGACAACCTCGTCAGAGCAGACCACAGCCGCCGAAGGCACAGTGTGGGAGCTGCGCCGGGACCCGTCCGCGATGCTGCCGTTCTGCGACCCGTCCACTGCGGCTACCGAGCCTGCTGGCAGATAGCTTCAGTTGGTACCGCTAGTCTGGAAAGTTGGTGTCGTGAGATTCAGCCTCCACGAAGTGGCGAGATCCGGTGTCCACGATGTAGCGAGATAGCACACCAACAACCCGGAACACCGGTACCAACTCACGCTATTCTGCCACCTGCCACCTGCCACCTGCCACGCGATCAAGATCCCACTCGAGTACACGAGTTCTATCCGAATCCGGGTCAGAGGTAGGCACCGGGCACTGCGAGGCTGCGACGGCGAAACGAGCGTTCGGATGCGAGAGGAACCGTCGCGAGCGTACGCCCGGCGAAGATGGCTCCCATGTTGTTGCTGAACCGGCCTTGGAAATCGAGCAAGCCAACGGGGATCGTGCGACTCGGGGACTGCAGCAGCACAATCGAGAGTAGTGTCTCTCTCCAAATGAAGAAGCCGTTCACCATCCCGACTGCAGCGATTGGCCCCTTCGACAATGGCAAAACGATGCGAACGAAAGTCTGAAGTAGGCCAAGACCCTCCAGTGCCGCGGCCTCCTGCAGTACACCTGTGAACCCAAGGTAGAAGCTATGCAGGATGAGGGTGCAGGTCGGGAGGCAGAGCGCCACGTAGGCCACTCCCAGTGCCCAAGGTGAAGGGTGATGGAGAAGAACTGGCGAACTAGGGAGCCCGCAATCAACGCGGCCTCGTAGACCGCCACCGGCACGTCCTCGCCTGCTCCAAGGATCACGAGAAATGCGAAACCAACGCCCGGCCAGATGGCAACGCCGATGATGACCCACATCTCCGTCGTCAGATCAGCCAGGAGAGCGTGGGTGTCGCCAAGTCCGACAGCGCCAAGGGTGGCTGCATTCAGTTCCGGCGTCGTGTTGACGCCATCAGCGTCGCCGTAGTGCCGATTGCGGGACTCCCGGTGATCGGCCCGGGCGGAAGCCCAGAGCTCTGTCCACGGTAAGTCGCCCAAACGATCGACTGTAGAAGGGTCCGGGTTCCCGTAGGAGCTTAAGCGGTCTGTGTCCCGGCGCATGGCCTGAGACCGGTCGATTCCGGGCCGTGTCCCGGTCTATCCAGGAAGGCAGAGGGTGACCTCGCTGCAGCCGAATGCGTCCCACTGAATCTCTTCGCGGCGACGCCGAGACACTTGGGGTGCGGTGGCGTCGGCTCTAATCCTCAAAAGCACCAGACATCGGATGTTTGGCTTAGGATGGTTTCATGGCTGTGACAGACGAGGCGATCGACAAGATCAAGGACATGTTGATCCGTGGCGAACTCAAAGCCGGAGATCGCCTTCCGCCGGAGAAGGAACTTAGTGAGCGCCTGGGTCTGTCCCGCAGTTCCATGCGGGAGGCTGTCAAGGCTTTGGAGCTGATCCGGGTGCTGGATGTGCGGCGCGGAGACGGAACCTATGTCACGAGTCTGGACGCGAAGCTGCTCAATGAAGCCGTGGGTTTCGTGGTGGAGCTCCATCAGGACAGGTCCGTTTTGGAGCTTTTCGAGGTGCGGAGGATACTTGAGTCAGCTTCCGCCTTTCTTGCCGCAGGGAAAATCACGCCGGATGAGCTGACTAGCCTGCGGGCCACTATGGACGGGATCGACGAAGACACGGACGTTGAGGATCTCGTGGCCCACGACCTGAAATTCCATGGCATTATCACCCGAGCCGCGGGCAACGCGTACCTGGCCAGCCTGCTCGAGGCATTGTCCAGCCGTACGGTCCGTGCGCGGGTCTGGCGCGGACTCACCCAGGAGAAGGCCGTGGCGCATACGCTGGCCGAGCATAAAGCGATCGCGGACGCCCTGGAACGTGGAGACGCTGAGCTGGTCCGGGCCCTGGTCACCGTGCACATCAGCGGCGTGGAGACCTGGCTGCGGCAGGCGTTCTAGGGACCTGGCTGAGCCGTTTCGCCTTGGTCCCAGATGGCGTGGCCGTAGGTGCGGCGGGCGGTGCCGGACCAGATGTTCAGGGCGTCAGCGTGATCAAGAGTTCCGATCAGTTCCTGGAGCACGGCCTGCGTGTCGGCGTAGTTGCCGCCGAGGGTGCTCACCGGCCAGTCCCCTCCGTACATCAAACGTGCTGGACCGAAGATCTCCAGCGCAGCATCCCAGGCGTGGCGCAGGGCTGCGGCCGTGTACGGGACACCGGGCAGCCGCAGCCCGGAGACCTTGGCCACTGTGTTGGGCAGCGCGGCGCAACGCGCCAGCTGGGCCCGCCAGCTGGCCTCATCAGGTGTGCCGAGCGGTGGTTTGCCGAGGTGGTCGATGACGACGGTCAGTTCCGGAATGGCCTCGGCCAGGTCCGCGGCTGCCCACAGGTGCCGGGGCCAGGCGTCGGGGACGTCGAAAGGGATGCCTGCCGCCGCGACCCCTTTTAGCGACTCGCGGACGGCGGGCAGGGCCAGGAAGTCGTCGCGGGGGTCGTCGTGCACCAGGTGCCGGATTCCGCAGAAACCGGGCTTGTCGAGCCAGTCATGCAGCTGTCGTGCCGCCTCTTCAGGTGTGTCCAGGCGGATCCAGCCGACCACCCCTGCGATCCAGTCGTTGTTGTGGGCGGCGTCGAGCATTGCCCGGGTGTCCGCCAGTGTGTCGTCGGCCTGAACCAGGATGGCTCGGTCCACCCCGGAGGTGGCCAGCTCTTGCCTGGCCTCCTCCGGGGAAAAACTGCGGTGGAGCGGCCCGTGCTGTGGCCCGAGCCAGCCGTATCCGCCGGATTCGAGGTTCCAGAGATGCAGGTGGGCGTCCACGCGTAAGGTCACGCCGGCACCAGCGACCGGCGTCGCAGCTCTTCCCACAGTTCCTCCGGAACGGGCTGGTTTATCCGGGCGATGTTCTGCTTTATCTGGGCCGGGTTTGAGGCGCCGACCACGACAGTGCGGACCGCCGGGTGCAGGAGGCTGAACTGGAGTGCAGCTGTTGGCAGTTCCACGCCGTATTCGGCGCAGCATGCCGCGAGCTGGCGTGCGTGGTCCAGGATCTTCTTTGGCGCGGGGGCGTAGTTGTAATGCGCGTCGTCGCTGATTGTGGGGCGGGCGAGGAGCCCGGAGTTGTAGACGCCCACGTTCACGACACCCACCCCGCGCTCGATGCAGGACGGAAGGAGACGGTCCTGGGCTGGCTGTTCAAGCAGGGTGTAGCGTCCGGCCAGCATTACGAGGTCGAGCTCGGATCGCTGCACACATTCCAGGAGCGCATCGCTGGAGTTGGAGCCGACGCCGATGGCCTTGACCAGTCCTTCGGCGCGCAGCTTCTCCATCGCGGGAAGCGCCTGGGTGATGCCGGCTTCCAGGTCGTAAGCGTCGGGGTCGTGAAGGTAGAGGATGTCCAAGCGGTACAGGCCGAGGCGATCAAGTGAGTCCTCCAGGCTTCGCCGGATGCCTGCCTCGGTGGGGTCCCAGACGCGCCGGAGGTCTGCGGGGACATCGAAGCCTTCGTCATCACGGGCGCTCTCCGGGTTCGTTGCGGGAACGAGGAGCCGGCCGACCTTGGTGGACACCAGGAATTCGTCCCGTGGCTTGCCGCGAAGGGCGAGGCCAAGCCTGCGCTCCGAGAGTCCGAGGCCGTAGTGCGGTGCAGTGTCGAAGTACCGTACGCCACCGGCCCAGGCAGCCTCGACGGTTGCTTGGGCGGGGGCGTCGTCCACGGCACGGTAGAGGTTTCCAATGCCCGCGGCCCCGAAACCGAGCCGATCGAAAGAGACCTGGCTCATGGCCGTTCCCACAGTTCCCACACCTTGGAGATGCCTCTGTCGTCACCCGAGTAGTCATCCTCCACAGCCAGCATGCCGGACATCCGTTCCTGCCAGACAACGTTGATCGGGTTCTCGGCCAGCGCGTGCCGCATGGCCTGATAGTCCCGGACGTCCACCAGGTGGAACAGGTCCTCGCCGCTACGCCAGATCCGCCAGTTCAGAACTCCCGCATCCCGCAATACGGCCACTAGCTCCGCGGGGATGTTCGCGTGCGCCACTTCGTATTCCTCGGCCGCGCCGGGCTTGAGGCGGGTGTGCAGGGCGATGGTTTCGGTCACGCTACACCCCGGGCTTCAGGAAGAGTTCGACAATGGGCGCCGCGACCATGCCGAGCCGGGCCTCCATAAACCAGGGTGAGTGCGGGATCATTGGTGACTCCTTGTCGAGCTGTGTAGGTTCACGATGAGGTGAGGTTGACGAGCGCCGATGGGGCCGCGGCCCAGGCTGCACCGCCGGGAAAGCTGTAGTGGGACAGGGCCTGGCTGAGCATTTCGTTGCCGGCGCCAGGGGCGGATGGCGGCCAGTAGCTGCCGTCGTGGACGTCAACTGGATTGACGAAGTGCTCGTGGAGGTGGTCGACGAATTCGATCATTCTGTTGTCCTTGGTTCCGGAGACCGCCACGAAGTCGAACATTGAAAGGTGCTGCACGGCTTCGCACAGGCCCACACCGCCTGCATGCGGACAGACGCGGACTCCGAACTTCTCAGCGAGGAGCAGGATGGCAATGTTCTCGTTGACACCGGCCACCCTCGCGGCATCGATCTGCACAACATCAACCGCCCCGACCTGGAGCAGCTGCTTGAAGACCACGCGGTTCTGGACGTGCTCCCCGGTGGCTACGGCAATAGGTGCCAGCGCCTTCGCGATAGCGGCGTGACCCAGGATGTCGTCAGGGCTGGTGGGCTCCTCGATCCAGGCGATGTCATAGGGCGCCAGGTGCCCCATCCATTCGATCGCTTCGGCAACATCCCAGCGCTGGTTGGCGTCCACGGCGATCCTGATATCCGGGCCCAAGGTCTCCCGGGCGATCCGGACGCGCCGGATGTCATCCTCCAGGGAGGCGCCCACTTTCAGCTTGATCTGCGTGAATCCTTCGGCCACGGCTTCCTTGGCCAGCCGAGCGAGTTTCTCGTCACTGTATCCGAGCCAGCCCGGCGTTGTCGTGTATGCCGGGTAGCCCTCGGTGAGAAGCCCGGCACGGCGCTCTTCCCTCTCCGGTGCCGCGCGGCGCAGGATATCCAACGCTTCCTCCGGCGTCAGTGCGTCCGTAATGTACCGGAAGTCGACGAGGGACACGAGCTCTTCCGGGCTCATGCGGGACAGCAGATCCCACAGTGGACGGCCCGCACGCTTGGCCTTAAGGTCCCATAACGCATTGATCACGGCGCCGATCGCCATGTGCATCACGCCCTTCTCCGGTCCAAGCCAGCGCAGCTGGGAATCGTGGACCAGCAGCTTCCACGTGGCCCCCATATTGCCGAGGAGTTCCTCCGCGTCCCGGCCCAGGATGTGATGGCGCAGTGCTTCGATGGCCGCGGCCTCCACTTCATTGCCGCGACCGATCGTGAAGACGAAGCCGTGGCCTTCGTGGCCGTCCTTGGCATCCGTGCGGATGATGAGGTACGCCGCCGAGTAGTCGGGATCCGGGTTCATGGCGTCCGAGCCGTCCAGCCCCTGGGATGTGGGAAAGCGGACATCGAAGGTATCCATTGCAGTGATAATGCTCATGCTGCTCCTTGCTTTGCTTCGGCCCTGCCTCTGCCTCATCCTTCGTCGGGGGGTCGGTATTGGGGGCCATGCGTTTTGAAGTCTGAACCCAACCCTAAACATCGGATGTCTTGCTTGTCAATGGTCGGATTTTCCGTACTATTAATCAGATAAGTATCGTAAAGCTCGGATGTTAGAGCAAAGCCTTGAAGTGGAGAATTGCCCGTGAAGTTTGCCCGCATAGGACCGGCCGGATACGAACAGCCGGCAGTCATCGCACAGGACGCCGACGGCGTCGATCAGTACTTCAGCCTGGCCGCGCTGACCGCGGATATCGATGGCGGTTTCATCGCCAGCGGCGGCATGGCCCGCACCCGCGAAGCCCTGGAATCCGGGGAACTTCCCGCCATTTCCGCCAAAGGCCTCCGCATGGGAGCGCCGATCGCCCGCCCTGGATCGGTGGTCTGCATTGGCATGAACTATGCCGCGCACGCAGCCGAGTCCGGTTCAGTACCGCCAGAAATCCCTGTCGTGTTCCTCAAGCCATCCAACACTGTGGCCGGCCCTTTCGATGCCGCCCCCATCCCGCCGTCGTCAGAGAAGTACGACTGGGAGGTGGAGCTCGGCATCGTGGTCGGCAAGGAAGCGACATATCTTTCCTCGGCGGAGGATGCCATGGAGTGCATCGCAGGCTACCTCGTGGCGAACGACCTCTCCGAGCGGGATTATCAGCTGCCGGGGGCAGCCGGCCAGTGGACCAAGGGCAAGTCGCTGCCGTCGTCCACTCCGCTGGGACCTTGGCTAGTTCCGGCGGACGAGCTCGCAGCCGGGGCACTGCGGCTGCGTTCGTGGGTCAACGGGGAGCCTCGCCAGGACTCGAACACCGCCGACCTCATCTTCGATGCATCCACCTTGGTGCACCATGTCAGCCAATACATGCTGCTGGAACCGGGCGACGTCATCCTCACGGGTACCCCTGAGGGCGTGGCACTGTCCGGCAGCTTCCCCTACATCCAGCCAGGCGACGTCGTCGAACTCGAGATTGAAGGACTTGGGCGCCAACGCCAGGAATTCTACCGGGCGGCGGCCCAGGGCTCCGCGCCCGTCGAACCAATCACGGCCGGTGCTGGAAGGGATCTCCGATGACCGACGAGTTCGAGGGCCTGGCCGCCATCGTAACGGGGGGTGCGTCCGGCATCGGCGCCGCCATTGCTGACCGGCTTGCCGCGGGCGGGGCGAAGGTTGCCGTGCTGGACCTTAACCCTGCCGGGTCTCCGCACTTCGGCATCGAATGCAACGTCGCCAACGACGCCTCAGTACGTGCCGCCGTCGACGCGGCCGTCCGGCACTTCGGGAGACTGGATGTAGTTATCAACAATGCCGGCATCGGCGCGCAAGGGGATATCACGGCCAACGACGACGCCGAATGGCATCACGTCCTGGACGTCAACGTGCTGGGAATCGTGCGCGTGAGCCGCGCCAGCCTCCCGCACTTGCGGAACTCGCCCGCCGCGGCGATCGTGAACACCTGCTCCATCGCGGCGACAGCCGGGCTACCGCAAAGGGCCCTGTATTCGGCGTCGAAAGGCGCGGTGTTATCACTCACGCTGGCGATGGCCGCCGACCACATCCGCGACGGAATCCGCGTCAACTGCGTAAACCCCGGCACCGTGGATACCCCGTGGGTGGGCCGCCTCCTGGACTCGGCAGCGGACCCCGAAGCTGAACGTGTCGCGCTCAACGCCCGCCAGCCGCAAGGTCGCATGGTGAACGCCGCCGAGGTTGCGGGAGCCGTAGCGTACCTTGCCAGCCCCCTGTCGGGTTCGACGACCGGCACCTCCCTGGCTGTGGACGGCGGGATGCAGGGGCTTCGTCTCCGATCAGCCACCTAGTAGTACTTTGTTTGGTTGGTGCGCGTTGTCGACAGTGGGGGCAGTAGCCGAGCCATGCGGCGATGACTCGTTGGAGTTCCTTCAGGATGCCGTAGAGGCTCAGCCTGCCCCAGCTGCTTTTGGGTTGGCGAGCCGTAGCCGGGTGATGAAGAGGTGGGCTGCGGTGACGAGGGTGGCGTGGCGGTGCCAGCCGGTGAAGGAGCGTCCTTCGAAGTGTGCCAGGCCCAGACGGTTTTGAGTTCGCGGTAGTCGTGTTCGATGCGCCAGCGCATTTTCGCGAGCCGGACCAGGGTTTTCAGGGGTGTGTCGGCGGGCAGGTCGGAGAGCCAGTAGTCGGTGGGGGCCGGTTCGTGGGCAGGCCATTCGGCGAGCATCCACGCTTCGGGCAGCGACCCGTCCTCGTTCAGTGGAATATCGCGGTTGGCAGGACGGATGCGCAGGGCCAGGAAGCGTGATTTCATGGCGGCGGTCCGGTTTCCTGGGCCGGTTTTGGTGCCGTGCCGCCAGGTGGCCTCGTGCAGGTGTTTGCGTCCTGCGACCAGGGCGAGGTCCCGGAGTGAGGAGGGGCTCGCACGGTACCGGTCTGCCCCGCGGGGTCCTCTGCCGCTGTAGGGCACGGGTTCTGGCACTGCGCTGGCGGGGTGGGCACTCGTGGAGGCCTTGACTGCGAGAACGTGAGGGATGCCGCGGTCGGTCAGGCCTTGGCGGAATGCGGTGATTTCCCCGTATCCGGCATCGGCGACCACCACCGGCGGGCCAGCCCCCAGGTATTGATTTCGTCGATCATTTCCAGTGCCTGGGACCATTTTGTGCGGTGCCGGACCGTGTCCGGGATCCCTGCCCGCTCCCGCCGGAAGTGTGAGCTTCATGGCCCCGTGCGGGGGTTGGCTCGTGTTTCCGATGCCCGCCCGGGGGCTGCTTCTCTGGTTCGGGTGCGTCGGAGGGAAGGGAGGAGTTCATAAGTCGTGCCTTTGAGGGTGACGGATGGGATGACGCGCACCTGGTAGCGGTGCTACCTCTTTGCCTAGAGGGAGCGTGGGTACTTAGGGATATCTCAGGTACTGCTGGCGGCGGTCACGTGGAGGACAAGCCCTACCACGTTGATGGCGATCGCTGCAGCCCAGGTAGACCGGGTCCGGTAGTAGTCGGTGGGTCCTCTGAGGATGTGGGTGACGACTCCTCCGTAGCCCAGCACGCTGATGAAGAGACTCATCGCTATGCGGTAAGCCGATCGGAGAAACCCAGACCCGAGAGGTGGGTGTTGACTGCTTCGTCGATCTCGGCGGCCTGTACGCCTGGGCGGATCATGGAATACGCCAGGGGGCGGGCACCGAGCGTCGCGGCGAACAGCTCGCGTTCCCTGCTCGCGGGTGATTGCGTGAAGAACGTTCGTTCGCATTCCGCGGCGTAGCCGTTGACGCGGGTTAGAGCCATCACCACGTGCGGACCTGATGCCAGACGGGCTCCGAGCGGAGGCACGGGAGGCCGCAGATGACCCGGGCATCGCCGATCTGCTGGCGGATGCGCTCCACCTGCTCTTCGAGGATGTTGCCGGTGGTCCAGTTGGGTTCGATCTTGGCGCAGTTGAACAGGAAGTTTGCTACGGCTTCCAGGCCATGGCCAACGCCCTGGGCGGCACGGTGGACAAGACCGGGCTGCGGGAGTACGGATCCACCGAAACCACCATCCTGGGCGAGGGGCGCTCCGTGCTGGAGGGCATGCCCCAGCACCAGAAGACCTGGATGAGCCACGGCGACTCCGTCCACCGGGCGCCGGAAGGCTTCGAAGTCCTTGCCACGACGGCGGGCGCGGAAGTTGCTGCTTTCGCCAACGAGGCAAAGGGCCTCTTCGGCGTGCAGTGGCACCCCGAGGTCAAGCACTCCGCCTACGGCCAGCAGGTGCTCGAGCTGCTGGCCGCCGGAACCATCGAGAACATGCGAGATATACGCCGGAGTGCTGGGCTCATACACGAACCCATCACGCAGTAACGGCTGCAGAACATCGTCCCACCCCTGCCCGGCAGGAGCCGGGAACTCCCGGTAAGCCAGAACCTCCTGCTCGGCCGTCCCCCACGCCTTCATCTCTCTAAATCGATATAGCGGAGAACTAGCCTGCATTACTCCGACCAATGCCCTGGTCCCCAAAACGCTGCTTATATCGCCCTCTATATGGTCTAGCGTTTGCGGCCCATGATGCGTTCGATAGCCTCTGCCTCACGTTGCGCGTCCGTTCAGGGTCGATGCGCGCCGCACTTGCGCTGGCTCCCAGTACCTGGCTGTAACTGGTGCGGCTCCGGTACTGCCTGAGGGCGTCCGTCCGCCGCTCAACCGGCGTCGCCGGCTGTCTGGACGTCCGCCGGGCCGGCGCTTCCCGATGTGCCTTGAATTGTGCCAGCCGGGCCGGTTCCGGCTTATCCCCAATGAATTCACCCATCCCGGGTGGAGGCGCGAGGGATCCTGCGCCCGACAGCCTCCACTCCGACAGCGGGGCGGAGGCGTAGTGGGTGGGAGACGCGTAATGCTGTGTCATCGCGCGGCGGCGCGGTCATGGCCGTTTTCTTCAACGGGGCGATACAGAACGCCGTGAGGGGGTTCCGCCGGATCGGGCCGATCAACGCAGACTCGGGCTGCTGGCCGATCGATGGGTCGCTGGTAGTTCTTCGTGACATCCTTGGCACCCTTCGTGTCCGAACCGGTTGGTGTCGCTTGCCAGCGTGATGGGACCACCGTGCTGCCACGCGCATAGGACCATCTCGAGGTGGGAATCAAGCGGTCGTCGCAACACGTCGACGGTAGAAAAGCTGGTGCCCCCGGTGCCGCGCCGGGGGTCCGGTCTTGAGGCCCCGGCCTCACATGTGCATGTCGCACTCCGGCTCTGCTGAAACTCCCACTGTCCAGAACATCCCGTCCGCATGTCCGCGAGTCAGACCTCCATCGCATGCCAGAGGCCGCTGTCGGGATTGACTTTGATCTCCTGGTCCCTGCGGCTGCAGAATAGCGCGGTGCCGCGAGTCCCATAGTGGCGGCATTCTCAGCAGGCGCTTCGAGGAGGCTACGGGCGACGTAGTGGGTGAAGTGGCCGAAGCCCAGACCGATACCGCGTAGGTGCTCGAGACGACCGTTGATCGCTTCGACCGGACCGTTCGATGCGCCTCCACGGTTGTAGAACGCCGGCACCTGAGCTCATCGGGGCCACAGCGTCCTGCCCAGCCGGGCAAGCTCTGCAAGCCCTTCCGGCAGGCCCTTGCGCAACTGCTCATTCACTTTCTGCATGCCACGCTTGCTGGTCCACCCATCGGTATGCTGAAAGGCGTCGATGACGTCCTGGTACGCCAGGTAAGTGACGTCCAAAGCTATGTGATGATCGTGGTCGGCCCGCTCGCGTTCCAGCCAGGCGGAGCCCGGCCGGGGGCATCCTGACGGTCTCAGATCGAGAGTCATCACAGCCGAGTGACAGTCCCAAAACCAAGGAGAAGCATCCATGAACAAGAACGAGCTGGCCCAGTTGGGCCTCGACACGGATGGCCTTACGCCGGACGCCGACTACGTCCCGAACCCCTTCACCGCCCATGACGGTGTGCACGTCGACCTCGTGTACCGCGCGTACCTGCAGCTCGAGCAGATCAACGCGCTGGGCGGTATCAGCCTGCTCGGCGGCTCGCGCGAGCGGCTGGAGGACATCTATGGCGGACTTGAGGATGGCATGGATCTGATGACGGCGGTGGCGCGCTTTGGCGACGATGAGCAGCAGCAGCGCGCCCAGCAGCTCATCGCGGCAGGGAAGATCAGCGGCTCCTGACAGGCCTCGACAGAACCCCGACAGCCCCGGCTGTCGGGGTTCTTTCTTTTCGTCATGCAGACCGAGCAGGCGAGAACCCCTGGGCTGGGACTATATGAAACATCAGCTTTTGGTTTCATAGCCGCCCCGGCTGCTGTCTCCTGGCAGATCTATGTGCCTAAACAGTCAGAAGTCCCACCTGACGTTTATGTGGTGATCGCACCGTTTTGCCTGATAATGCAAGGGTCGCAGCACCGTCGATCACACCGTTATGCGCATTCCTCCAGGTGCGGGCAAGACGATGCTGGCCGAGCGCCTTCCCGGTCTCCTGCCCGATCTCGGCGACCACGAATCCATGGAGGTCACCGCCATCCACTCGCTGTGCGGCCTGCCGTCATCCACGGTCCAGCTCCTGCGTCGGCCACCGTTTGAGAACCCGCACCATTCAGCCACCGCAGCCGCCATCATCGGCGGCGGATCGGGCCTGCCACGGCCTGGTGCCGCCTCCCGTGCCCATCGGGGCGTGCTGTTCCTTGATGAGGCCCCGGAATACGAACGCAGGGTCCTGGACGCCCTGCGGCAGCCGCTGGAGAGCGGGGAGCTGGTGATCCACCGGTCGGCCGGCACCGCAGCCTACCCGGCAAGGTTCCAGCTGGTGCTCGCCGCCAATCCCTGCCCCTGCGGCAAGGCGTCGGGCAAGGGGCTTGAGTGCACATGTACGCCCATGATGCGCCGCCGCTACCTCGCCAGGATGTCCGGTCCGCTGCTGGACCGCGTGGACATCCAACTGCAGGTGGAGCGGGTGTCGCTGGCCGAGTTCGGACAGGCAGGTAAAGAGGAGGACACCGCATTGGTGGCGGCCAGGGTGCGTGACGCGCGGGCCCGCCAGGCCGAACGCCTTGGCTGCTTCAGCCTTGAAACAAATTCGCAGGTTCCTGGCCGGATCCTGCGGGGCGAACTGCGGCTGCCCCCGGCCGCGACCCGCATCCTTGACCAGTCCCTGGAGCGGGGACTGCTGACCGCGCGCGGCTACGACAGGGTCCTGCGGCTCGCGTGGACGCTGGCAGACCTTGGCCACCGGGAAACGCCCGACTCCAACGACATCGGCCAGGCGCTCGGCCTGCGGCAGGCCGCCGCTGCCGCGGCATGAGAAGGATGGCAGGCGTGAACGAGCTGAACGAACCGCAGTTGAAGGAGTCCAGCATGGACCCGGAACGGTTGGCGCGGGCCGCCCTTTCCCGGCTGATGGAACCGCAGGATGCCGCGGGCCTGGCCCTGGTGCAGATTTGCGGGGCGACGGAGGCCCTGCGCATCGCCACGGGCCAGACGGCGCCCGGGCCGGGGCTGGAGCACCGGATCACGTCAGTGCTGGCCGACAGCGGGACGAGCAGCTGGGCGGGGCTGGCTGCTGCGTTGAAGCGCTGGCAGCCCCGCATCCCCGATCTGGCACCTGAACGGGACCTTGCCACCATGGCCCGCATTGGCGGCAGGCTGATCATTCCCTCCGATGAGCTGTGGCCGGCGCAGCTCGCCGACCTCGGAATCCAGGAACCCATCTGCCTGTGGTGGCGCGGCCAGCCACAGCCATTGCCGGCGGCGGACAAGTGCGTCGCCCTGGTGGGGTCCCGGGACAGCACCAGCTATGGGGCAGCGGTTACGGGAGACCTCGCCTATTCCCTCGGGCAGCGCGGTTTCACGATTGTCTCCGGCGGAGCCTACGGAATCGACGCCCATGCCCACCGCGCAGCCCTTGCCGGCGGCACCTCCGCAACACCCACGATTGCCGTCATGGCCGGGGGAGTGGACCGCTTCTACCCGTCGGGGAACGATGACCTCCTGCGCGCCGTGGCCAACCAGGGCGCGGTGCTGGCCGAGGTGCCACCAGGGTCGGCGCCCACCCGGTACCGCTTCCTGCAACGGAACCGCCTCATCGCGGCCCTCTCGTCGGTCACCGTGGTCGTGGAGGCCCGCTGGCGCTCGGGGGCGCTGAACACGGCGCACCACGCGGAAACCCTGGGCCGTGCCGTCGGTGCCGTTCCGGGATCGGTCCACAGCGCCAACTCAGCGGGCTGCCACCGGCTTCTCCGCGACGGGGGAGCAGTCTGCGTCACTGACGCCGCGGAAGTTGCCGAGCTCGCCTCACCCAGCGGAATGTCCCTGCCCGATCAAAAAACGGGGGATGCGGCGGTGCAGGATGGGCTGACGCTTGAGGACCTGATCCTGCTGGATGCCCTGCCCCTTCGCTCCACCACCTCGGTGGAAAAGCTGTCGGCCGTAGCAGGGCTGGGACTGGAATCGGTGCGGGCGGGCCTGGGCAGGCTGGGGCTGCTGGGCCTGGCGGTGTCGGAACGGGGCGGTTGGAAACGTGGCAAGCCATAACCGTGTCGCCTAGGGACGAAGGCCACGCAACTGGGAAAGTAGAGGAGTGGAAGATGGAGAGCTGCCCGCGGAACTCGGCAAGGCGCTGGACGCGTTCGCAGGCTACCTGTCGGGCGAACGCGCAGTGTCGGCGCACACCAGGCGCGCCTATCTGGGCGACCTGCGCGGCCTCCTGGCCCATGCAGCATCGGAAGGCGTCGCAGTGCTGGGCGACCTTGAGCTGGGAACCTTCCGCCGCTGGCTCGGCAGCCAAAGTTCCGCCGGCGCCTCGCGGGCAACGTTGGCACGCCGGTCCGCCACGGCCCGGGCATTCACGGCCTGGGCGCTCCGGGAAGAACTCATTGACGTGGACCCTGCCCTGCGCCTGAAGGCGCCCAAGCGGGAGGGATCGCTGCCCGCCGTCCTGCAGGCATCCCAGCTGTCGCGCCTGCTGGAGGGACTGGACGCCTCGGCGGCTGAAGGCCAGCCCCTGGCCGTGCGGAACCGGGCCGTCGTGGAGCTTCTCTACGCCACGGGCATCCGCGTGGGCGAACTCGCCGGGCTCGATATCGATGACCTCGACCCGGACCGCCGCACGTTGCGGGTCATCGGCAAGGGCAACAAGGAACGCACGGTCCCGTTTGGAGTCCCTGCCGCGGTGGCCATCGACGACTGGCTCCGGCGTGGCCGTCCCGCACTGGCGAAAGACTCCAGCGGGCCCGCCCTTTTCCTGGGGGTGCGAGGCAAGCGGGTGGACCAGCGCCAGGTCCGCGCCCTGGTCAGTGCCCTGTTCGAGGCCCTGGGCGATACGTCCGCGTCCGGACCGCACGCCCTGCGGCATTCGGCTGCCACGCATTTGCTCGACGGCGGAGCCGACCTCCGCGCAGTGCAGGAGATCCTGGGCCACAGCAGCCTCGCCACCACCCAGATCTACACCCACGTCTCGGTCGACCGGCTGCGCAAGAGCTACCAGCAGGCCCATCCAAGGGCCTGATGGCTGTGGCTAATCGCACTGGCGTAATTCCACGGGGTACGGCACAATAAGAGTCACGTCCGGCAACTTTCAAGTGCCGCTTGAAGCTCTCTGGAGCTTCGGGCGGGAGTGCAAGTCCGGACACAGCTTCATTTGATACATCTGAATACAGTCAGGGAACCACCGCCGCAGTGCAGGGCAGGGCAGTTCCATCCAGGCAGAGGTCGTTGGGGAAGACGTACCTAGAGCTATGGAGGATGGAATGTCTGTTGCAATGACCCGCGGTGTACTGTTCGTTCACTCGGCCCCTACGGCGCTGTGCCCCCACGTTGAGTGGGCGGTTGGTGCCGTGGTGGACAAGCGGACGGACCTGGAGTGGACCCCGCAGCCTGCGGCGCCCGGAATGTTCCGGGCGGAGTTGTCCTGGACCGGGACCCCCGGCACGGGATCAAAACTGGCGTCCTGCCTTCGAGGTTGGGCGCACCTCCGCTATGAGGTAACGGAGGAGCCAAGCCACGGCGTGGACGGCGGCCGCTGGTCGCACACGCCTGAGCTGGGTATCTTCCATGCCGTTACCGATGTCCACGGCAACATCATGGTCTCCGAGGACCGGATCCGGTATGCCTACGAGTCGGGCGCGGGCGACCCCGCAGCTGTGTACCACGAACTCTCCCTCGCCCTGGGCGAAGCCTGGGACGAGGAACTTGAACCGTTCCGCCACGCTGCCGAGGGCGCTCCCGTTCGCTGGCTGCACCAGGTGGGCTGACCGTCGTCGTCCGTTCCATCCGTGGCCTTCGGCCGCCGATGATCGCCGGCACCGCAGCCCACTCAACCCTCCATAGCAAAAGGAGGCCCCGCCAAGCCGGCGGGGCCTCCTTTGGTGTCCGGGCGTCTTCCCGGGCTGGGGCTAGATGCTGCGGATTGCCACGACGGCGTTGTGGCCGCCGAAGCCGAAGGAGTTGCTCAGCGCCACGATGCTCCCTGCAGGGAGATCGCGGGCGGAGGTGACCACGTCGAGCGGGATCTCCGGGTCCTGGTTTTCAAGGTTGATGGTGACAGGTGCCTTGCGCTCGTGGACGGCCAGCACGGTCAGGACCGCCTCAACCGCGCCCGAAGCCCCCAGAAGGTGGCCCATCTGGGACTTGGTGGCTGAGACAGCCACGTTGTCCACATGGGTGCCCAAAGCTGCCCGCAGGGCCGTGTACTCCGGCTTGTCGCCGACGGGGGTGGAGGTGGCGTGCGCGTTGACGTGCACCACGTCCTCTGCCTGGATGCGGCCATCGAACATGGCGGCCTTCAGCGCGCGGGTGGCGCCAAGTCCTTGCGGGTCCGGGGCGGTGATGTGGTAGGCGTCCGCGGTCACGGACGTTCCGGCCAGCTCGGCGTAGATGCGCGCTCCACGGGCCAGGGCGTGCTCCTCGGCCTCCAGGACCAGGGCGCCGGCGCCTTCACCCATGACGAAGCCGTCACGGGCGGTGTCGTACGGGCGCGAGGCACGCTCGGGCTCGTCGTTGCGGCGGGACAGGGCCTGCATGGACGCGAATGCTGCCAGCGGCATGGGGTGGATGGCAGCTTCCGCGCCGCCGCACATCACCACGTCTGCCTTGCCGGAGCGGATGAGCTCCAGGCCGAGGTGCATGGCTTCGGTGCCGGAGGCGCACGCTGACACGGGAGTGTGGGCGCCGGCCCGGGCACCAAGGTCCAGGCTGACGGCGGCAGCAACGCCGTTGGGCATCAGCATGGGAACGGTCATGGGCAGGACGCGGCGCGGGCCCTTTTCCTTCAGGGTGTCCCAGGCATCCAGCAGCGTCCAGACCCCGCCGATGCCGGTGGCAAAGGCGACGGCCAGCCGGTCCTGGTCGAACTCGGTGATGCCGGAGTCAGCCCAGGCCTCACGGGCAGCGATGACCCCGAACTGGGTGGACGGGTCCATCCGCTTGGCTTCAACGCGGGTCAGCACGTCCAGGGCAGGGGTGCTGCACCGGGCGGCGAAGTGGACGGGGAGTTCGTACTTGGCTACCCAGTCGTCCTCCAGGGTGCGGGCACCGGAGACCCCCTTGAGGGCGTTGTTCCACATGGTGGGGACATCGCCGCCGATGGGCGTGGTGGCACCCAGACCGGTAATGACTACTTTGCGTGTCATGGGATCACTCTTTCGTCGGTGGGGAATCCGGCTGCGCCTGTCGCAGGGTCCCGCACATATTGATGATCGGCCAGTCCCGGTCGGGGCACTGTGCCGGATAAATGCGGCGGGCTGCCAGTCCGGTCAGTCCGGACCGGCAGCCCTGCCAAGCCGTGAGACGGCAGAGACCCGTGACTAGGCCTGTGCTCCGGCGATGAAGCTGACGGCGTCGCCAACGGTCTTGAGGTTCTTGACCTCTTCGTCCGGGATGCGCACGCCGAACTTTTCCTCGGCGTTGACCACGATGGTCATCATGGAGATGGAGTCGATGTCCAGGTCCTCGGTGAAGGACTTGTCCAGCTCGACGGCCTCGGGGGCCAGGCCGGTTTCTTCGTTGACGATTTCAGCCAAGCCGGCCAGGATCTCTTCGTTGCTAGCCATTGGTGGCTCCTTTTCTTGTATTGCCGGCAGGGGCTGCCGGAAACGGTCCGGGCCGCGGTTGCGGCCCTTGGTCGTATCTAGGGAAGGACAATTACCTGTGCGCCGAAGACCAGGCCGGCACCGAACCCAATCTGCAGGGCCAGCCCTCCGCTCAGTTCCGGGTTCTCCTGCAGGAGGCGGTGCGTGGCCAGCGGGATGGATGCGGCGGAGGTGTTGCCGGCGTCGGCAATGTCCCGTGCCACTGTAACCGTCTCGGGCAGCTTCAGCTTCTTAACCATTTCATCGATGATGCGCATGTTGGCCTGGTGCGGGATGAAGGCAACCAGGTCCTCGGCTTCGATGCCGGCGGCGTCGAGTGCCTGCTGGGCCACCTTGGCCATCTCCCACACCGCCCAGCGGAACACGGTCTGGCCGTCCTGCCGGAGGGTGGGATACAGCTCCTGGGCCTCTTCCAGGAGTGCGAGGTCGCCGGTGGAGTCGGACTGCCGGGCTGCCAGGCCCAGGTCGCGGACGTCAAGCAGGGAACGGGTCATGCCGATGGCGTCCCACTTGCTGCCGTCCGAGCCCCATACGGAGGGCGCGATGCCAGGGGTTTCGGAAGGACCGATGACGACGGCGCCGGCACCGTCGCCGAGCAGGAAGGAGATGGTGCGTTCCCGGTTGTCAATGACGTCGGAGAGCTTCTCGGCGCCAACCACCAGGACATACTTTGCGGCGCCGGAACGCACCAGGGCGTCGGCCTGGGCGATCCCGTAGCAGTAACCGGCGCAGGCGGCGGAGATATCGAAGGCCGGGGCAGGCGTGGCGCCGATCCGGTCGGCCAGGCTCGCGGCCGCGGAGGGAGTGGCGTACGGGTGCGTGACCGTGGAGACAATGACCGCGCCGAGCTGCGAGCCGTCAATCCCGGCCTTCGCCATGGCTTCACGGGCGGCGCCTTCAGCCATATCGATAACGCTGACGTCGGCGGGAGCCCGGTGGCGGGTGACGATGCCGGTCCGCTGGCGGATCCATTCGTCCGAGGAATCAATCCACTGGCAGACGTCCTCATTGGTGACGATGACGTCGGGCCGGTACGCCCCGAGGCCAAGGATGCGGGTGTTCTCCTGGATGGGAGTCTGCTTCAGCGTGGGGACGCTCATGCGTTGCCCTCCAGTTCTGCAAATAGGGCCAATGCGGCGGACAGGTCATCAGGGGTTTTGACCGCGACGGTCTTGACGCCAGGCATGCCACGCTTAGCGAGGCCCGCCAGCGTGCCTGCCGGAGCGAGCTCGATCAAGCCCGTCACGCCCCGGCTGGCCATTGTCTCCATGCACAGGTCCCAGCGGACCGGACGGGAGACCTGGGCGATGAGGCTTTCGACGGCGGCACCTCCGTCGGTGACCTCGCCGCCGTCGTAATTCGACAGCAAAGGCACCTTGGGTGCCAACGGGTTCAGCTCCGGCTCAAGCGCCTTCAGTGCGTCCACTGCGGGCGCCATGTGGCGGGTGTGGAACGCTCCTGCCACCTTCAGCGGGATGACGCGCGCCTTGGCCGGCGGGTTGTCCGCCAGAGCCTTCAACTGCTCGAAAGTCCCTGCCGCCACGGTCTGTCCTGCACCGTTGACGTTGGCAGGCGCCGCACCGGAGGCCTCAATGGCCGCCAACACGTCGGCGGGGTCACCGCCGACGACGGCGCTCATGCCGGTGGGGGTGACGGCGGCTGCAGCGGCCATGCTGTTGGCACGCTCGCGGACAAAGGTCATCGCTTCCTTCTCCGTCAGTACCCCGGCAAGGGCGGCTGCCGTGATTTCGCCGACGGAGTGGCCGGCCAGGATCACCGGGAGGGAATTGAGTTCGACATCGAAGAGGGAGGCCGCGGTAACCAGTCCGGCGGCAACGATCAGGGGCTGCGCCACGGCAGTGTCCTTGATGGTTTCCTCGTCGGAGGTGGTCCCGTGGGCGATCAGGTCGATGCCTGCGATGTCGCTCAGGGCGGCCAGCTGGCCTGCCACCGAAGGAAGTTCCAGCCAGGGGGCCAGGAAACCCGGGGTCTGTGAGCCCTGTCCAGGGCAGACTATTGCAAGCACGTAACCAGCTTTCCAAATTACTGTGTGATCCAGCGGTGTTTCACCGCACCAAGCTCACGGGGTCAGGTTGTAGGAAGTCTACAATGCCTCAGGGCTGGTTCCGGGACACCTGGCGCTCCGTGGCGGCCTTCGGCGGGGCCGAAAGGCGGCCCACCACCAGTGCGGCCTGCAGCACGAACGCCTCCCGGGGCAGCAGGGGGTCCCAGCCCGTGACGTCGCAGACCCGCTTCAGGCGGTAGCGCACCGTATTCGCGTGGACGAAGAGCTCGCGGGCCGTGGCCTCCAGGGAATGGCCCAGCTCCAGGTAGGTTCCCAGGGTTTCCACCAGGCCGTTGGACGCCGCCAGGAGCGGCCGGTAAATGTTCTTGACCAGCGAACGGCGGGCTGCGTCATCGCCGGAGATTACCCGTTCCGGCAGCAGGTCGTCGGCGGCCACGGGGCGCGGCGCGGAGGGCCAGGCGCGCGCGGCGGTCAACCCCGCAAAGGCCGACTGGGCGGAGCCGCTGGCCTCCATCAGCGAACTGGCCTCGGGGCCGTACACCACAGGTCCCGGGGCGAACATTTCACTGAGCTTCACGTAGGCGGTTTCGCGGTCCTGCACCCCGCCCAGGATGAGGATGAGGCGGTCACCCTGGATGCCCACGAGTGCGTCCTCGGCGTACCGGCCGGCGATCCGCCGCAGCTCGCTGACATAGCTGGCGCTTGGTTCGGAGGGCGAATTCCCCACCATCACGGTAAAGCGTTCCTGGGCCTTCCAGCCAAGAGCCGCGATGCGGGAACGCAGGGCATCGGTGTTTTCACCGCGCAGGATCGCATCCACGATCAGGGCTTCCAGCCGGGTGTCCCAGGAACCACGGGACTCCGCAGCCCGCGCGTAGACGTCGGCGGCGGCGAAAGCGACTTCCCTGGAATAACGCAGGACCGCCTCGCGCAGGGAGGGCTGGTCGGCTTCCGGCGCAATCACCGGAACCTGGTCCTCCACCACTTCCACCACAATCCTGATCAGCTGCAACGCCTTCTGCAGGCTGATCGAGCGGGTCAATTCAGTGGGCGCCGTCCCAAAAACGTCCGTAAGGATCCACGACGGGGAACTGGGCCGCTCGTACCACGTGACGAATGCCGCGATGCCGTTCTGCGCCACCATGCCCAGCGCCGACCGCTCATCCGCACTCAGCCGGCTGTACCAAGGCAGCGACTGCTCCAGTTTGCGCATGGTGCTGGTGGACAGCTGCCCCACATTGGCGCGAAGCTGCTTGAGGGTCTCGGACTTCTCCGGAGTGACCTTCGGCGGGGCCGGTTTCCGCTTCTGGGACGGGCTGGCTGGTGCTGGCATTCTTTGAGCATACGGCCACCGCCGCGCAAGCTCCATTTGTGCGAAGGCTACAATCCGGCTTGTCGCGGCTCACAGCGTCCCCGACCGTTCCACCGACGAACGACGGCGGCCCCCTCCATGTGGAGGGGACCGCCGTCGTTCAGTGCTGTCGTCCGAAGCCGCCGGGCAGGCTAAGCCTCGCCGCCTGCGTTGCCGGTGGTTCCGGCGTTGACGTTGAGCAGCTTGTACTTCTCAATCGCCTTGACCGGGGAATCCACGTCAACCTCGCCGCGGCGCGCCAGCATTTCAAGGGCACGCACCACGATGGAGTGGGTGTCGTTCTTGAAGAAGCGGCGGGCTGCTGCGCGGGTGTCGGAGAAGCCGAAGCCGTCGGCGCCGAGGGTGGCGAATTCGTTGGGGACGAATTGCCGGATCTGGTCCGGGATGGCTTTCATGTAGTCCGAGACGGCGACGATGGGGCCGGTGGCGCCTTCGAGTTGCTGGGTGACGAACGGGACGCGGGCGGGTTGGCCGGGGTTGAGGAAGGCTTCCTCTTCGGCGGCCAGGCCGTCGCGGCGCAGTTCGTTCCAGGAGGTGACGGACCAGACGTCGGCGGAGACGTTCCAGTCGTCGGCGAGGATGCGCTGGGCTTCGAGGGCCCAGGGCACGGAGACGCCGGAGGCGAGGATCTGGGTGCGGGGACCGTCGATCTTTGCCGGGGCGAGCAGGTAGATGCCCTTGATGACGCCTTCGGTGTCGAGGTTTTCCGGTTCGGCGGGCTGGACGATGGGTTCGTTGTACACGGTGAGGTAGTACATGACGTTCTGGTCGTCCGAGTCCGGGCCGTACATGCGTTCGAGGCCGGAGCGCATGATGTGGCCGATTTCGTAGCCGTAGGCGGGGTCGTAGGTGACCACTGCCGGGTTGGTGGAGGCGAGCAGGGGGGAGTGTCCGTCGGCGTGCTGGAGGCCTTCGCCGGTGAGGGTGGTCCTGCCTGCGGTGGCGCCGATGATGAAGCCGCGGGTCATTTGGTCCGCTGCTGCCCAGAAGGCGTCGCCGGTGCGCTGGAAGCCGAACATGGAGTAGAACACGTAGACCGGGACCAGGGGTACGCCGTGGGTGGCGTAGGAGGTTCCGGCGGCGGTGAAGGCTGCCACGGCGCCGGCTTCGTTGATGCCCGGGTGGATCAGCTGCCCGGCGGGGGATTCCTTGTAGGCCAGGACCAGGTCCCGGTCCACCGACAGATAATTCTGGCCCTTCGGGTTGTAGATCTTCGCCGTCGGGAAGAACGCATCCATGCCGAACGTACGGGCCTCATCGGGAATGATCGGGGCGATGTGCTTGCCGAAGTTCTTGTCCCGCATCAGGTCCTTCAGGAGCCTGACGAATGCCATGGTGGTGGCGGCCTGCTGCTTGCCGGACCCGCGCTTGGCCACCTCGTAGGACTTCGCATCCGGCAGCACGATTTCGGCGTGCGTGTTCCGGCGTTCGGGGACCGAACCGCCCAGGGCGGCGCGGCGCTCCATCATGTACTTGATTTCGGGTGCGTCGTTGCCGGGGTGGTAGTACGGCGGACGGTACGCGTCCTTATCCAGCTGCTCGTCGGTGACCGGGATCCGCAGGTGGTCGCGGAACTTCTTCAGGTCATCCAGGGTGAGCTTCTTCATCTGGTGGGTCGCGTTGCGGCCCTCGAAGTGCGGTCCGAGGCCGTAGCCCTTGACGGTGTGGGCGAGGATGACGGTGGGTTTGCCCTTGAATTCGGTGGCGGCCTTGTAGGCGGCGTAGACCTTGCGGTAGTCGTGGCCGCCGCGTTTGAGGTTCCAGATCTGGTCGTCGGTGAGGTCCGCGACGAGGTCCTTGGTCTGCGGGGTCTTGCCGAAGAAGTGTTCGCGGA
>Ga0308169_10001825_pt1 | contig 23649 bp, 17 predicted proteins | sample PhyBR1_2_FD_202139 | JGI IMG/M metagenome (GOLD analysis project Ga0308169, IMG submission 202139) | Phyllosphere microbial communities from UC Gill Tract Community Farm, Albany, California, United States - DLSLSB.R1 | ecosystem: Host-associated > Plants > Phyllosphere > Unclassified | place...
CGACACGCATGCGAGGGCAGAGAGCGAGACATTTCGACCGGAACTCACCCTCCTCATCGACTTGGCCACTCGCCTCATTTGCGGCTATTCCATCAGCACGAACACGACCGGCTTCGGAATCGGCTTGGCCATGGCGTCCGCCCTCATGTCAATGGTCGACCCTGAGTTGTACGTCGAGGTTGATGGCAAGACAATTCCGCGGCCCTTTGTTGGCGTCCCAAAAGCACTGGCCAACTATCCGCTATTCCCTGAATCACTCGGGACGGACAACGGCCGCAATTACCTGTCGACCCACCAAGTCGCTCAGATGGAACGGCTCCAAACAGATTTCGAGCCGGCCCGTTCCCTTTCGCCGGACGACAAGGCACAGATCGAACGCGGCCTCGGAAGTGTCAAAACCATGTTGGAGTCCCTTACGAAAGCCTTCACCTCGGGGTCAGTCGATGACCGCGGAGAAGACCCCGCAGCCGAGGCGTCCGTGACCTACCAGGAATTCTTCCGGCGACTTGATTGGTGGATCACCATCTTCAACTTTCGCGTACACGGTGGTCTCACGCTGCCGGAGGAGCCGCATCGCGAATTGAGCCCCTACGAGATGTGGGCGCACCTCAGTGGACCCACTGGAACCGCGGAAGTTCCCAAGTGGCGAAATGAATGGATTCACTTCCTGCCCAGTTGGCAGGGCACCATCTCAACAGATGGGGTCTCTTATGGAGGATTGATGTACAACGCGCCGATCCTGGAGGCTGTCAAGCAAACAGTGCCGACGTTGGATGGCACTCACGCGTTCTATCGCAACCCGGCCGACATGAGGCGCATCTACTGCTTTGATTCCGTCGGCGGGGCGTACGAAATTCCGTGGTCGAGACTCACTGAGGAGACGCCTGTCTTCGGCGACTACCTCATAGGACGCGTTAGGGAGCACGCGAGCACCTACCACTTCTCCACTCGCGAGTACGAGCGTGTGATGATCGAATTCCTCCGCGAGACCATCCGAATTGACCGCGCGAGCAAGAACGTCAGAAGCGTCGCCCGGAATCTTTCCGAGGAGCTGCTCGACTTCAACGTGCAGCGCATCCGCGCGGCGGACGTAGGACGTATTGAACAAGCCACTGCAATGCCAGCGCTTGCTTCAGCTGTCGTGGACAAGGATTTCGCTAAACGTCCCGAGGAAGATGATGATCTCGCCGCCGCCATCCGGAGCCTGACATGACTGACGACCATGAAGAGGAGAGCTTGGCCCTCCTTACCGAAGAGGACCGTGATTTCGTCAACCGGACGGAGAGGAACTACCTCATAGACCCGGGATGGCTGACTCCCAAACAGGTTGCAACTCTCTCGAACGACGAGCGGGCCTATCGAGACTGGCAGCTGTCTCTCTGGCACGGAGCTTTTCCCTATGTGGATACCGCACAGGTTAGGTTCGCCAGCCTGCAACTGGGAACGGTAGCCGCTTCGGACCCCGGTGCGGCTGCACCCCTGCGAGCGGTCTCCCTTCTGACCGGGCCCCCAGGAACAGGGAAAAGTACGATCCTCCAGCATCGGGCGGCTCTCCTGATGAAGAAGGCGGCGCAGCTTCGTCGAATCCAGCTGGGCAGACGCGCGAACGGCCTACCCGTGGAATTGGAGGCCTTGAGAGGTGTGTTCCGTCCCGTCGTGCACATTTCGCTCCTGCATAGCGTGACTGACAAGCAGCTCTTCACCATGCTTTGCCGGGCCCTGCAATGGCCTGCTGGCGACGACCCATGGGGCAACTTCATCGGCGGAGCAGCTGCTTGCGGAACGCAAGCGGTGCTTATCGACGAGATCCAGTTCATTGATTTCAAGTACTTGGCAAGCAGAAACGTCCACAATGCCCTCAAGTCGATCTCGAACTATGGCGTGCGTGTGGTGCTCTGTGGGCACGGAGTTGAGGCCGCTCTCGAGGAGACCCGAAAGTCCGTGGCGTTTGAAACGGCTCGGGACCAGTCTTTGGGGCGTTGGGAGACGATTCAGATCGGACGCTTGGAATACGGCACCGAGGCTGAACGGACCGACTGGGCGGACTTACTCGTGCAGGTGGAGGGCCGCATTCGTCTTTCCGGCCATGAGCCCGGGGAACGTGTCCTCAGCGGTGACCTTGCCGAGTTTCTCTGGGTCTCGACCAAGGGGTATCTGAACAGCTTGTCGACCCTCGTGACCAAGACGATCGAGTTGGCATCCCTGACTAAGCGGCAACGTCTAACCGAGAACCTCTTCGAGAAGCTCCAGGTCGAGAAACGAAGTGACAGGCTCCGCGCTGAGCGCGTAGCTCTTTGGCGGTCCGGGAAGTTTGATTGGCGCGCTTGATGCACGGCGACGGAGCACGTCTTGGCCGGCTCGCCATCTCGGTTGGTCCGAACGATGGGGAATGGCTACCAACAGCGCTTGCTCGAATCGCATTCGAGGTGGGCCTTCCCACGAAGACCTTGGTCGGGGCAGTTTTTAGGCCAAAAACCTCAGTGGCGCAACTACGCCACGCGGGCAACTTTCTGCGGGACACAGCTGAGCAGGACTTGGGTGACGCCCTCGGCTGGAGGCGTGAGCAGCTTCGTACGATGACGATGAAACAGTTCGATGGGAAGGCTCTCCTCTTCGAAACTGATCTGACGATCAAGTACACCCACCTATGGGCCAGAGCAGCTGGAACGCGTTTCTGTCCGGATTGCCTCCGTAGAGACCCCGGTGTCTTCTTGTGTTCCTGGCGCCTGTCGTGGGTCTTTGTCTGTCTTGAGCACCGCAAGGTCCTTCGGGACGCCTGCCACAAGTGCGGGATTGCAATAGCCGATCTCAGTCTCTTCGAAGATGTGGCAACCGAACCGGGCCGCTGCTCTGCGTGGATTGGTTCCGGAAAGGCTGGTGGGCCTTGCCACGCCCTTCTCAGCGAAGCCTGGGACGAAGAGGAGCTTGAGATCGACGCACCGATCTTGAGAGTCCAGAGGGCCATTTTCGACGCTATGTCGCGGGGCGATGGGATTCACCTCGTGAACACCCTGCGAAGTAATGCAATTGCGCTCCTCAAGGCCAGGGCCTTTGGGGAGATCTCTTTTCTTTCCGCCACCGAGGGCCAGGAGATACGGTCACTCCTCGACCTGCCAGCGAGGGTGGGCACGTCTGCCCCAAGTGAAAGCTTTGCCATGGCTGCCGTAGCTGCCGCCTCTTGGCGGTTGTATGCAGATGACGAAGCGAACGTCCGGGACATGATTCGGACGATCACGTTCTCGCAAAGAGTCGAGAGGAACCCGGGGTCTGGGGGGCATGGACCGGGTTCTGCAGCGCTCCTCCTTAGCTACTGGCCTGAGGCTACCCACCCGATGCAGGGCCGAATTTTGCGCGCGATCGACAGGGATCTCCCGCACACGCAACGGATCGTTTGGGGGACTGCGGTCCCAGAGACTTTGGAGGACGCGTGGTTCGTTGCGCGCCGGCGGGCCTCGACCAGTGAGATCACACGCCCGCGGCAGAAGCCCCAGGTACGGTCTCCGTTTCTGCCACCCCTCCTGTGGCGAAGCTGGGCTGCGCCGTGGCAAGTCGGGCCGATGGGGGATGCCGAGACTTCACAACGCGCGCTTGCCTTAGCCGTCTCCCTGGGCCATCAACGGCGTCTTGCGGAGCTGCAAAGCGGCCCGGCTCTCGAAGGTCTCGGTCGCATTCTTCGAAGATCGATGCTTGGGACTGAGCAACAAGCCACCGCCATCATCAAGCAAATAGGCGAGTTGGCCATTTACCTCGACATGCAGGGGGGGCCTATCCGCTACGACCGTCGCCTCCAACTTCCGTGGAGACAGCTCCTGCCTTCGCAAGATTGGCTAGTCCTAGCCGAATGCGCCCATGAGCTAGTCGGGAGCGGACCGAAAGCCCTCAACATCCGTCGATACATGTATCTACGTCTTACGGGACAAGGAGTGGGAGACCTGCCCGCCGAGTGGGCCTTGCAGGGCTGGCGGGTCAGTGCCTACAACGAGTTTGTCCTCGGACTGACCTCACAATTCCGAGACGCGATGGACCGATACCTCTCTGCATTCCTCCAAGCAGCTGAACAACCTGGGCCCGTCACGTGGTCACCTCCTCGATGGCGGCCGGAAGGCTCTCCACTGGCCCGGGAGCTTGACGACATCGATCTCGCTCCAGTGCATGGCCCTGTTTCAGAAGGAGAAGTGGCGCTGTGGCGGCTAGCCGGAGCCGCCAGCCGAAGCGAGAACCACGTCGAATGGGCCCTTGCTGAATGGCCGCGAGACGGTGGCCGCCAAGCTGAACGCCACGACTGGCTCTCCGGGAGCAGCTTTCTCAGCTGAGCATGGGGCAAGCCTGGACTCAGCAAAGGACGTGACAATTTTGGTGGCAGTAGGTCGATGCGGTTGAAGTGGCGGGAGCCTTCAACTTAGACATTTCGAGGACATTTCGAGGACATTTAGAGGGGCGATCGGGACCGGTGCTGTCGACTGCCACTGACCACTGACCACTGACCACTCATCCTCCGGCTAGCAGTCGCGGGACCTGTCTGCCACCAGCTGACGGATGTTGTCCGGTGGGCTCCAAGGCTGCATACTGACAGGACCTCACCTGTTGCTCACGGCCCCTCACCACGGCCACGCGACTCCGGTGCTCCATCACCCAGGATCAGGACCCTCCATGTCTGCTCTCACAGACGCGCCTTCGTCGCGCCGTCGCAAGTTCTTCGCTCTCGCCGCCGGCGGGGCTCTCGTCGTCGCGGGGGCGGGCTACACGCTCGCCTCGTGGACGGACACGGAGTGGGTCTTCGGCGGCACCGCCGACGGCGGCCCGGCCGTCGGCACGTCGCGGTTCGAAGTCGAGCAGAACGTCGTCGCCCCGTTCCTCCCGACGGGCTTCGTCCAGGCCGAGACGAACCCCGGACAATCGCTCAGCTTCGACGTGGGCGCCCTGGCCCTCTCGCCGGGCGACGCCGTCTACGCCGACGTCGCACTCCGCACCACCACGGGCTCCGTCGCCGGTGACCTGCTGCTGCAGCCGGCCGTCCCCTCGGCCACCTCGACCGTCGTCGACCCCGGCGGTGCACTGTGGGGCGCACTGCGCCTCCGTGTCGCCACCACCGCCTCCGCGTCAGCCACCTGCGGCGCCGACGCGTTCGTCGGTCCTGCTGTCGTCGTGGACGGCGCACTGGCCACGACGGGCGCGACCGTTGCACAGACCCTGGCGGCCTCCTCGGGCTCTGTCCAGGCCTACTGCTTCGAGATCTCGCTGCCCGAGTCGCCGACGTTGCCAGACGGGGTCACGCTCGATGGGCTCCAGGGCCGGACGGCGGCGCCGGCCTGGCAGTTCGCCGCCGAGTCCGCCTGAAGGGCACCCGCGTGATCGAGACCTCGCCGGTTCCCGTGAGGGCCCATTCGGGCGAAGGCGCTTCGTCACCTGGGCCTGGAAGGGCCGCGCAGGCCGGACCGCGTCGCGGCGCCGCTCGTCGAGCGGTCGACGTCTTCGTCGTGTGCGCCGGCGTCACGGGCATCGTCTGTGTGGTCGCGTGGCTCGTGGCGCGCGCCCTCGGGCTCTCGCTCGTCGTGCTCACGACCGGATCGATGAGCCCCACGATCCCCGCAGGTGGAGTGGCCATCACGCGAGAAGTGCCCGCCGTCGAGCTTGGGCTCGGTGATGTCGTGACCGTGCCGCGGCCAGCGGCCGAGCTTCCGGTGACGCACCGGATTGTGGCCGTGGACGAGGTGCCCGGCGCCGCTGAGGCCCGGTCCTTGACCCTGCGCGGGGATGCGAACGATACCGATGACCGCGCGCCGTACGTCGTGACCGAGGCAAAGCGGGTCGTCGTATCGGCACCTGCAGGAGGTGGGGTCCTGACCGCTGTGACCAGCCCGGCCGGGCAGGGGATCGTCGTCGTCCTCGTGGGCCTGTGCGTCATGGTCGCGTTCTGGCCGGCGCGGCCGGCAGCACGGCCGGCGGCCCGGGCATGACGCCTCTGGTCCGCCGGCCCGACCGGACTACGGCGGCACGCCTCGTGCTCGTCGTAGCCGTCGGGCTCGGCGTCCTCAGCATCGTTCCCGCAGGAACTGTCGCGTCAGCTGCCTCCTGGGTGCCTGTGCCGGAGACAGGTGCACGGGGCGGCCTCGTGCTCGACCGCGACGACAGCACGGCAGACTCACTCGCGTCGCTCGCACCCGGCGAGCCCGTGCGGTGGCAGATTCGAGCCACTGTCGACCACCACGCGGAGAGCGTGCTCGACCTCCAGCTCCGCAAGGACGGCGACCTCGCTGCCGCACCGCGAGGACTCGAGATCGCCGTCCATGCATGCGATGACGCATGGACCGACATCGACGGGGCACCCGGTTGCCCGGGCGGCGGTGAGCAGGTCACGTGGGCAGCGCCCGGACACGATTACCGGGCAAGCAGCCCGACCTTCCCCGTCCCCGACAATCAAGGCGATTCCGAGGTGTTCCTGCTCGTCGAGTTCGCGCTTCCCGCCACTGCCCAGGCAGCCGCAGACGACTCGCTGATGGGTCTCACTGCCTCCGTCGGGGTCGGCATCACGGCGACGGACACTCCAGCGAGTGCAGCATCGCCAACGGAGCCTGCCGAGGACGTCACGACCGTCGTCGCCCGTGATCAGGCAGTGTCAGATGACGCCCGCACGGCACCGTCCTTTGCGTCCAGCCTGGCCTGGACGGGCGCCCGGCCCGGCACAGCCCTTCTCCTCGGGTCCGCGGTCCTTCTGCTGGGCCTCGCGGCGGTGCTCGGCCGGCCTCGTCGGGAAGCGCTGTGAATGCTCGTCTGGGGGGAGCCGGGATGAAGAGGCGCTTCCCCGGAGTCCTGGCAGGCACAGCCTTAAATCGCTCACTTCGCCGCGCCGCCGGGGTGCTCCTGACCGTGGCGGCCGTGGCGGGGTTCGTGGTCCCGGTGCAGGAGAGCACCGCCTCCTGGAACGACGCCGAATGGAGCAGCGCCAGCCTCGGGACGTCGTCCTTCGACTGCGGCGCCGACCTCGGCTACCGGTCTACTGCCTCCAGCCGGTTCCTCTCGGGCAGTCTCGCCGGGACCGACCTGGACGCGCTCGCGAGCGTAGCCGGAGTGGCCCTCGCCAAGGACGGCACCGGCCCTGCTGCCGTGTCGCCGGCCAGCGCGCCCGCCCTCGGCCCGCAGCTCGACCCGGTCAGGGCCGCCCACGGCAACCCGCTACAGGTGGGGCTCCTCGACGACGCCCTCGGCCTCGACCTCACGGGGCTCTCGCTCGGCCTTCCCGCAGGCTCAGTCGGGGCGGTCAACCAGGTCACACGGGTCGCTGCGACGGGGGAGTCGACAGCTGCCGCAGGCCTGGTCAACGACACCGGCGGTGTGCTCGTCAGCGAGGCCAGCGCGACGGACAGCCTGCCTGAGCCCGCCTCTCTGGATCTGGCGTCGCTGCTGCCCGCGGTGAGCGGCATCGCAGGCGTGAGCCTCGAGGTGGGTGCCGTCGGCTCGAGCGCTCAGCTGAGCGGGTGCGACTTGCTGCGGGATGACATCTGGGGAACGGCCACCGCCGCGACGGTCGCACGGACAGGCACCGCCACCGTCGCGCACGGCGCCGAGGTCGAGCGCACCGTGACGCGGGACTACGGCATCGCGAGCCTCGACCTTGCGATCGACAGCCCCCTCGCCGGCTCTCTGGTCACCGCGGTGCAGCAGACCGTCACCCAGCTCGACACTGCGGTCGCAGCCCTTGCGGGCCCCGACGGTGCCATCTCCAGGGCGCTTCGGCAGAATGTCGTGAACTCCCTCACGAGCGGACTCGGACTAGGTCGGGTGACCGGTGACGTCGCCATCAGCGGAGTCGACCTTGGCGGGTCCGTCAGGCCGCTGCTCTCCGAGGAACTCAGCGACGGAACGGTCACCGTCGACCTCAGCTCAGGCATCATCCGGGTCGACCTGGCGCACCTCCTCGGCGACGACACCCACGGGCTCAACAACCTGCCTCCGAACACCGAGATCGTCCTCGACGCACAACTACTCAACGGCATCGCGACCCGAGTCGGAGTGCTGCTGGACAGCTGGACGACCAGGGTCACGACCCTCCTCGCCACGGCCGTCGGTGGGCTCGCGCTCCACGTCGCCCTCGACGTCGACCTCAACCTCCTCGGATTGCCCCTCGTCCAGCTGAACCTCCGGCTCGACACCGGCATCGCCGCGCTCCTGGCGGGCCAGAGTCGGCTCACTATCGGGACGACGCTCCTCGGAGTCGGCCTTGGACTCGTCACTGGCCTGGTCAGTGCCCTCGTGACGGGGCTCCTTGCGGGGCTCCCCGCAGTCCTGCTCTCCACTGTGTCGACCGGCCTCACACAACTCGTGGGGAGTCTGGGTTCGACCCTGACAGCCATCGTGGCCCCCGTCCTGACCGCGGTCGGCGCCGCTGTGGGGGCGCTTCCTCAGCTCGTGTCGATGCGTGTCAATGTCCAGGACGAGACCGGGAGCGACAAGACAGGTACCGTCGCCAGCACAGGCGCATGGCGCGTCACCGCACTCCACATCGGGCTGGGCGAGAGGCTCTCACCTGGTGGCCTTGCTCACGTCGACCTCGCCACCTCGATGGTCGGGCCCAACACGATCGACCTCAGTGCGTCGTAAGTCCATGACGTGACCTCGGACTGGCTCACCGTCGGCACGCGGGCGGTACGGATTCCCTCTAGCCGACCGTGGGTCAGCCACTGGGATGGTGCCGAAGCTGCCGCCTCGGCGGACCTCACCGACACGGCCATCCTCAAAGTCTTGAGGAGGATGGGCCTGTTCTAGCCCACCAGGTCGCGATGGTTGTTGGACCGGCCCAGTTTTCGGGCTCGCCTTCACCTCGACAGCAGCCGCGTCCCGGCGCGGCGCGTCAGCTTGGCGTCTCACGCCCTCTCACTCTCGTGCCCGATCAGTCTCATCCGTCCACCTTTGGGGGACGCCGCTGAACTCGGCTCGTCGCACACTGATCTCAGGTGTTCGAGACCCCTGATTGGACTGTGATGACGAACGACAAGCCAGATGAAGCCAGCAGCAGTAAGCGCCCTCGTAGGCATCGCTGGCTTCGCGGGATCGCGATCGCGATCGCGATCGTGGTCGCTGTGGGTGCAGTCGGAGGTCTGATCGTGGCGAACAACACGCAGGTGGTCGTGGGGCTCTTCCAGGGATACAAGTCGCAGAACTCGTTCGCTGCCAAGGACGAACCGGCCACCACGGAACGAGACAACGGCATCGTCTACGCCAACGACATCGCCTACGGCGACGAGTACCCCAACAGCTACCTCGACATCTCGTATCCCGACAACGACCTCACTCTCGACCGTCCCACGATCGTGTTCTTCCACGGGGGCGGGTTCTTCGGCGGAGACAAGGTCCTCGGCGATCCGTTGGCGGCCGACGGCCCCGCCAATCTCCTCTACGACCGGATCATCGAGCAGGGCTACAACTTCGTCAACGTCAACTACGCCCTCGTGCCTGAGTATCGGTTCCCGACACCCGTGCAGCAGGTTGACCAAGCACTGTCGTTCCTTCGAACGAATGCCGCCCAGTATCAGCTGAACATGGACAACGTCATCCTGATGGGTTCGTCCGCAGGCGCGATCATGGCTGCCCAATACGGCGCCGCCTTGTCCAACCCGTCCTATGCCTCCGAGGTCGGCATTGAACCGTCGGTTCCTCTCCAAAGCGTTCGGGGCATCATCCTCGACGATGCACCGTTGATCTTCGACCACTTCGGGATCGCGACGAAGATCCTCATCGGCAACTACTTGGATGGAACCCTGCATCCGAGCGACGAGCTGAGGAGCGTCTACAACCCGATCGATTCAGTCACCGGGAAGTACCCTCCGACGTTCCTCATCGGCAGCAACTACACCGATGCTGGCTACGCCTACGACATGGAGCAGCTCTCCGATGCACTCGAATCGCAGGGCGTTCGCCATGACTTCTTCTACGAGACGCGCGACGACGGCTCGGTAGCTGACCACGGCCTTCTGGGCGGCCTCGCCAGTGGCGATCAGATCGCCGTCGACGCGTTCGCCCGAATGACGTCGTTTCTCGCATCAACACAGCATTGATGCAGCCTTCCCGCCACAGGGCCGCACGCTCAGCCCATGAATGCAGCCGACAGGCATTCGGAGAGAATCACACGTGACTAAGAAGTCCCCACGGGGCTGGTCTCGCCGCCGCCGCGTACTCACCACCCTCGGCATCGGGGTAGGTGTCCTCGCTCTCATCGCCGCCGGAGGAGTCATCGGCGTAAAGCGATGGTTCGCCGCTGAATTCCCTCGGCTGGAAGGAACTCCTGAGGTGGGCACGTGGTACGGCGTCTACCCAGATGGGGCCATCGATGCAGTAGGCGACCCCTACCACGGCATCATCCGCATGGGATCAGCCGACAAGGTCATGGTCGTGTTCAACGGGGGCGGTGTCAGCGTCGACGACTACACCGAAGCTCGCCCTGCAACAGGCGACGGAGAGGGGTTCTACTCCATCACCTCAGGTCTCGACAACGCTGCGAAGCTCGGTCTCGGGGACGGCAAAGACGCCAATGCCTTCCGTGACTGGACCGTCATTCAGTTGCCCTACTCGACGGGCGACTTCCACGTCGGTGCCGGGGAGAACGAGGTCACCGGAACCGACGGGCAACCCCAGACCGTTCACCACGCCGGGATCACGAATTTCGACCTCGTCATGGACGAGGTCAAGCAGTTCCTCGGTGACCCGACCGATCTCATCGTGGCCGGTAGCTCCGCTGGCGGTTTCGGAGCAGCTGGCATGACCGATCACGTCATGAGCGTCTTCCCAGACACACGAAACGTGACGACCATCGTCGACAGCTCTCTCTTGCTCTACGACTGGCACCAGGTGAGCATCGACGTCTGGAAATCCCCGGCCGAGATCTCGGACGATCTGACGACCAACAATTTCACTCTCGACACGCTCACCGCTCTCAAGGCCAAGCACCCGACCGTCACGATCTTGTTCGCCAGCTCGATTCGTGACTCTTCACTCACGCAGATGCAGGCCTATCTCAACGGTGACACCTTCGAAGCAACCCGCGAGGGGGGACAGCAGTATCTGCGGGATCTGACGGTCATGGTCGATCAGCTTCAGGAGCAGGTCCCGGACGTCGGCATCTATCTCTTCGAAGGACAGACGGACGACGAGACCCGACTGACACAACACACGGTGCTGCGTACTGGGCTCTACACCGAGTTCGTCGACGAAACGACTCCGATGGCCTGGATCTCGGATGCTGTCGGGGGAAACGTAGAAAGCTACGGACTGCAACTCCTTCCGCGGTGAGGCCGGCGTGTACGCCTTCCTCCGCCCTGACCGTCTCGAGGTGACCTCGGTGGCAACGACTCCAGAGATTTCCGCCATCCCCAACTCCACGCGCTCCGCTCGTGACCCCATCCACCGTTTCCTGCTTGTGGCCGTCGACCTGGCCGTCGCAGCGATGATCGCCGCCACTCAGTGGGCACCCGTCATGATTCAGCGTCCCTTCGACGCCATCACGACGGCAGGCCTCGGACTGATGGGTGTCATGATCGTCGGTGTCGTTCTCCGGTGGCGCCACCCCCTGGCCGCCACCACGGTGATCACTGCCGCGACACTTCTCGGTTTGGTGATCGGGGTCACCACAGATCCGATGCTCGGTGTTGCCTGGGCGATCTACCCCCTGGCGCTTCAGAAAGGGTTCCGGCAAGGGTCACTTCGCTTGGGCCTCTTCCTCCTGGTGCTTCTCCTTGCGGCTGCGTTCGCATCGGCCCCATGGAATGAGAGCGTTCTCATCGCGCTGACGGCCATTGCTGTGGTCACATGCTCGTGGACACTGGGAAGCGCGGTGGGAGATCGCGCAATCGCCGCCGCCGAAGCGGCTCAAGAACGCGCTCACGTCGTCGCCGTCCAACAGCGCCTCGATGTCGCTCGCGAAGTCCACGACGTCGTCGCCCACACCCTGGGCACCATCGGCGTGGAGGCCGCAGTCGCAGCCCACATCGACACCCTCACCAACGCCGAACTCAGGGAACAACTCGCCGAGATCTCCACAACGTCTCGGCAGGCACTAGGACAAGTCCGGGGATTGCTGACGACGTTGCGGAGCGATGAGACCGGTCGCACCGAGGCCGCTCCGACGCTGGCTGATCTCGACCGAGTGTTCGACCGCGCCCGCGCGGCAGGCATCAGTGTCACAACGGCCATCACCGGTACCGACCGACTCGGCGCCGTCGAGCAACTCGCCGTCTATCGAATCGTTCAAGAGGCTGTCACCAACGTCGTCCGCCATGCCCCCCGCAGCACTTGCCACATCGCCATCTCCCAAGCCGGCAGATGGCTGGTCATAGACGTCACCAACAACGGAGAAGCGAGGGTGCCCACCCTCATCGAGGGCAACGGCCTCAAGGGGATCCACGAGCGCGCACAAGCCGCAGGGGGCTCGTGCGTCATCGCAACCACCACGACCCGGGGCGTCCATGTGCACGTCGAACTGCCCTACTTCGATAGCTCGAGTCCCCTCGTCGAGGAAGGACGGATCGGAGAATGACGCCCGAGCCCACACCTGTCCGGGTCGTCATCGCCGACGATTCCGCTGGCATCCGGCGCGCATTCCGCGCACTCCTGCGCAGCGACCCCCGTGTCGTTCTCGTGGGAGAAGCAGCTGACGGGGAAGAAGCCATTCGGGTCGTCAAAGAGTTCACACCCGACGTGGTCTTGATGGACGTTCAGATGCCCCGACTGAGCGGGCTCGTCGCGACCGAGCAGATCCTCCAGGCAGCGCCAGGCGTGCGCGTAGTCGTCGTGACGACCTTCGACCTCGACGAGTACGTCTACGAGGCCCTGCGAGTTGGCGCGTCGGGTTTCTTGCTCAAGAACGCCCCCCCGGAGGAAGTCTTGCGGGCGATCCTCACCGTCCACCAGGGAAACGCGATGCTGGCCCCGGAGGTCACGGCGCGTCTGATCGCCGGCCTGAGTACGCGGAAGACGACGCAGCCGAGTCCGTTCACGAACGGTCTGCTGTCTGACCGCGAACTCGAAGTCACTCGTCTGGTCGCACGCGGCCTATCCAATGCCGAGATAGCCAGCGAGCTGTACATCTCCACCGAGACGGCGAAGACCTACGTCAGCCGCATCCTCGTCAAGCTGCGCGTGCGCGATCGAACACAACTAGCCGTCCTCGCCCACGAAGCAGGACTCCTCCGGAGCGAACGCTGACTCTCGCGTTGGCCTCACCCCTCCTCGCCTCTACCTAGGAACCATGACCATGAAGAACCTTCGCAAGAAATTCGTCGCCAAAGTCCCCAAGGCGTGGCGGATCGTCGTCTACATCGTTGCTGCCCTGGCAGTCCTCCTCGCGATCCTGGCGATCATCTTCGTGATCTGGCGGGCCAACTACCGGGCAGAGAATGCCGCAGCGCGAGCTGAAGCTGTAAAGCCCGACAGCGAGCTGATCGGTGCCCGCTTCGTCGTTCCCCGAGATGGGGAGGATGGCGTCAAGGTCAACCTCTACATCCCTCAACACGACAAGAACGAAGACCTCCCCGTCATCTTCAACATCCACGGCGGAGGGTTCGTCGGCAACGATGCTGATTCCCTCGACACCCAGAGCGAGCGCTACTCCGACAACTGGCACGCCATCGTCGTCACCATCAACTTCACCAAACCCGACGTCAAGTCCATCGACTACGGAGTGGACGAGATCGTGGACACTGTCCTCTACTTCGACGACAACGCCAAGGTCTTCAACGCCGACAGCGACCGCTTCTCGGTCATCGGCTACAGCTCAGGTGGCTTCTACGCCGCGAAGGCGGCCGAACAGCTCGACGCGGATGGCTTCAAGCTCGCCGGCCAGATCCTGAATGCCCCGTATGTCTACGGGCTCCCGGACGACGTCGAGTCGACCGTCGCTCCTGCATTCTTCGTCCTCGGTACCGACGATCCCATCTCCCAGTCATCAGGCCCGTACCAAGAGACCTTGCGAGATGCGGGAGTCGACGTGACTGTCAACGAGTATGAGGGCGGGCTGCACCCCTTCATCGAGAGCATCAACCCGGAATTTCAGAACAGCACGGACGATGACCAGTACGTCACGCAGCACCAGCAGGAGCTAGCCGTGCAAGCGGAGACCGACATCGACGAGTGGCTGCAGGAGCAGTACCGCCAGCGGTAGGGCCCACGTGTCCCGGGGTCAGCCCAACGCTCACCGTCCGTTTGTCCCACCCCCGTGCCCGCTATGAGGGCCCCTAAGCTTAAAGCGGGTCGGCAGGGGATGCACCGGCTTCGGCCGCGGACACGTCCAGCCGCCGTAACATCGAGCGACTGCACGCGGCACGACGCAGGCGGACGGAGGAAGCACATTGGCACGCCCACCTGGCATGATCGATGTCGCCCGCGCTGCCGGCGTGTCGCATGTGACGGTGTCACGTGTGCTGAACAGTCACCCCTCAGTTCGCCCCGAAACGCGTTCTCGAGTCGAAGCGGCCATCGCCGAGCTGGGTTACCGCCGTAACACCGTCGCTCGGGCCCTGAAGAGCGGGCGTTCCCGGACCATCGGCGTCGTTCTCGCAGGGTCGGAACTCTACGAGCTGCCGAAGATCCTGCTCGGGATCGAGACGGCGGCGCGGACCGCCGGATGGTGGGTCTCGATCGCGAGCTGGAACGGGGGAGACGCACACGACCTCACCGAGACCGTGCAGCGTCTCGCGGACCAATCCGTCGAGGCAGTGACCGTGATCGCGGACCGCCCGGTGGCCGTCGAGGCACTCGCAGGTATGGCGACCGGGGTGCCGCTCTCCGTGGTCATGTCCGGCGATGTGGCCAACTCACGGCTCTCGTTCGTCGAGGTCGATCAGGAGCAGGGTGCGCGAGATGTCGTGCATCACTTGGCGGGGCTGGGACATGAACGGTTGATGCACCTCAGTGGGTCATTGGCCACCTACGACGCCCGGGCCCGAGTCGTCGGGTGGGAGCAGGGGCTCCGAGAAGCGAACCTCAGCGGCCAGGTCCTCGAGGGGGACTTCTCGGCGAGGAGCGGCTTTGACCTGACGCGGCGGTTGCTCGACGACGGCCCTCTGCCGAGCGCCATCTTTGCCGGGAACGATCAGATGTCCATCGGAGTCCTTGCTGCCTTCGCCGAGGCTGGCATCCGAGTACCTCACGATGTGTCACTCGTCGGCTTCGACGACATCGCCGGGGCGGAGTTCCTCGTGCCGTCCCTCACGACGGTTCGCCAAGATCACGTCGCCCTCGGCCGAGGCGCCATCGACGTTCTCCTGGAGATGCTCGACGGGGGCAGCGCGGTGCATCGAAAGATCTCAGCCAACCTCGTCGTGCGAGGCAGTACCGCCTCACCATCTGCCTCGTCGGGCGGCTAGTCGAGCAGTCCGAGGCCGTAGCTCTTGACCTCGCCCCTCACGGTGTCGTCCATCCACGTGAGGGGCGTCGTGCCATCGACCAGCTCTTCGTGGACATCGGTGAACAAGACCGTGTGCTGTGTGAGGCCGGTGTCCTTCTCGGTCTTGCCCTCGTAGAGGTAGATCCCGGCATCCGGGATGCGTTTCTGGAGCTGGTGCACCATCTCGTCTAGATCGGCCTGAAAGGCCACGCCGCCCGCTTCAGTGGCCTTCAGTTCCCCGCCGTCCAGGTAGGCCTGCATCTGCGTCAGGAGCTTGTCCCTGAGCGAACTCACGAACAGGACCTTCACTTGTGGATGCTTAGCCTTGAGCGAGACAAGAGAGTCCAAGGTGAAGTTGTCGGTCGTGAGCGTGTCCGAGATCGCCGAGGGCGATTTCCAGATGTCTTTACTGACTGAGTTCCAGTCGTAGAGCAGGAGTGCGCCGTCTGCGACTGTCGTGACGTTCGAGGCGTCCGGAAAGTAGCTCATGGCTTGGTCCGTCATCGCTGCTGCCGCGAAACCCCCTGCTGAGCTGCCCGCGACCAGCAGCTCCGAGGTGTCACCGAGATAGGGCATGACCTCCTTCATGACGAGGTCGAAGTTCGTAAACCCCTCATGATGAATGGTCTGTTGCTCGCCGTCGATGCCGGTCACCTTGTTCGTCCCGGCTCCGACGTGGAAGTCCCCGGTCGAGTACGGCAAGTGGATGACTGTCCAGTCGCGAAAGGGGTTGTCGTTCTTGCCATCCGCGAGGCCGAGCTTGGCGAGGTTGTCGAAACCCGAGCGTACTGAGTAGAACCCGTCGTCCCCGTCGGTCGTCGACGGTCGCGCTTCGGTGTAGTCGTCGACGCTGACGCCTCCGCCCATGAAGACGACCATGACCTTGTCGGAGGTCCCGAGTCGGAGAAGCCCGTGGTAGGGGTCGCCGAGAGCGTCCTTCGCGCCGTCAGGGTAGATCCCGTACCACTTGCCTTGTTCGGGTGAGCCCTCGATCGGAGCGAACTCGGTCGACAGCCATTGCTTGACTGCGACGACTCCACCACCGGCGATGAGCGCCAGAACGCCCACTCCCACTCCCAGAGTGGTGAGCGCGCGTCGGCGCCGAGACCGTGGTTTCTTACTCTTCGTTGTCATCGCGTTCCAATCCGTGTCGTGCGATCGTCCGGCCGTCTCGCCCAACGTCCAGCCCGCGCCTCCGTGGGCCGGGTGTCCGTGCTCGTCCTCGACCCGCTCTTGCGATGGGACTGAGCCCGGAGGGGACAGTCTTCTTCAGGGGGAAATGCCCGGTCGTCCCCCAGATGTGGACACTTTTACGCTTGACGTACTTCGGGACGCTTCGGTCGGGGTGGTGGGTTCATCGCCGGCCAGGTCACGACGCGGCCATGAGGTCCAGATCCGCGCAGTCGGCCTGGCCTCCCTCGGTCGACCTACCGTTGGGCGTTCGTGGCAGGAGAAGCCTGGCCCGGCACGTGATCGCGGGGCGGCCGGCCGTGGTACTCGAGCCAGTTGAAGACGGCGGTGCTGTCAGTGAGGTCCCCGGCGCTCGTGGCATAGGCGCCGCCGTGCACCCCGACGAACCCCCCAGCCGTCTCGCTGCTGAAGTCCGAGCGTGCGTGTCGGGCAAGGACGCGCCGATCCGCGACGTCGGGGGTCTCAAGGAAGGAGAACTCGTAGGCATCGGTGTCGGCAGTGATCGACAACACGACGGATCCAGGGCCGACGGAGAACGATGAGCCTCGTTGCGGTCCACCTCCCGCCTCGGACGTGGCCACCACGACGCGACGGCCCGCGCTGTCGAGTGTCAGCGTGAGCGAGGCCCACCGGTGTCCCGCGTGGAAGAGGGCCAAGCCAGCCTCTTCCCGAGAGGACAGCGGCTCGAAGGTGACCTCCGCACGGAACTCAGCGAAGAGGTGTTGTTGTCGTCGAGCGATATAGGCGGGTGTTCCCCTGCCAGACAACGACTCAGGGCTGAGAGCAAGGGCCAAGCTACGGCCGGTGTCGCCCGGGGACAACTCCTGCGCCCCGACGCGAGCGAGCAGGGTGCCGAGGGGTCCGCGTAGACCAGACCATCCCACGGGTAGGTCTCTCGTGCCAAGGGTCGGGACGTCCAGGACGTCGTGGGTCTCTCGCTCTCGGACATCTGACCCGCGAGGTGCTCGTTCGTCGAGTCGCACCTGTCCCAGCTCCGGCGCGAAGACCGGGCCCGCGTCGGTCCACTCCACGGGTACGAGGAAGGTCTCTCGACCGAGCGTGTGCGTGCCGTCCACGGGCCGGACCCCGAGCACGAACGCCCAGGACTCTCCGTAGGGCGTGTCGACGAGGTCGGCGTGCCCGACGTTCTGGATGTCGTGGTCGCCAGACAAGTGACGATGGGTGAGGAGCGGGCTCCGAGGATCGGTGACCCATGGTCCGGTGACGGACGAGGAACGAGCCGCGGTGACGGAGTGATTGCGCTCCGTCCCTCCCTCGGCCGCGAGGAGGTAGTACACGCCGTCACGGAGGTAGATGTGTGGTGCTTCCACCCACGCTCCCTTGACGGCGCCGTGCCAAAGGACGTGCTCTGGGCCGGTGAGCTGGAGGGTCTTCAGGTCCAGCTCCTGCATCCAGATCTCGCCCGGACCGGTCGCGTGTGGGCTGACGCTGTCCCGGCAACCGGTGAACCAGCACCGTCCGTCGGCGTCGAAGAACAGCGACGGGTCGATGCCGGTCACGCCCAGGTCCACCGGGTCAGACCAGGGGCCGCGTGGGTCTGTTGCGGTGACGACGAAGTTGTAGGCCCCGAACCGGCCGTCTGCGACGGTGGACACGACGTAGTACACGCCCTCGTGGTGGCGGATGGTCGGCGCCCAGATCCCGTCGCTCGTCTCGAGCCCTGCCAGCGACAGCTGTTCTGGGCGGTCGATGACGTGCCCGGCCGGCTCCCAGTCGACAAGGTTCCTGCTGTGGAAGACGGGCAGCGCCGGCCAGTACGTGAAGGACGAGACCACTAGCCAGTAGTCCTCCCCGACGCGGCAGATCGAGGGGTCGGGATGGCAGCCCGGCAGCACAGGATTGATGAGTTCAGGCATGAAGGAGGCACTCCGAGATCCGAGGCAGAGAAGGTCGCCCAGGTGTGGGCTTGACAGATGACAACGTTAACATGATGATCGATCCGCGCCCCGAGCGCACCCCACAGCACAGACCGGCACATCGCCGGGAACACGTCGAAGGAGATGTGGCCATGCCCGCACCGAGCAACCGCCTGACCCGCAACCGTTCACCGAGAAGGCGAATCGTGACTGCCGTCGCAGGCACTGCCGCCCTCGCCCTGGCTCTGACCGCGTGCTCCTCTGGAGGCGACGGCGGCAGCGACGACGGCCCCGTGACGCTGGAGATGTGGACCTACACGCTCAAGGGCAACGACCCCGAAGCGCAGGCCATCGTCGACCGTTACCACGAGCTGAACCCGGACGTGACGATCAAGCTGTCCGAGGTCGGCGGCACCGCGGACACGTCTTCGAAGCTCCTGGCTGCTGACCGTGCCGACGCCGCTCCCGACGTCGTCCAGGTCGAGTACCGTGCACTGCCGTCCCTCGTGGTGGCGGGGGCAGTCAAGGACATCACCGAGGACGTCGCCGACGCCAGGGACTCCGTCGCCGACAACATCTGGGACCTGACCACCTTCGATGACCAGGTGTACGGCGTCCCGCAGGACATCGGTCCCATGATGCTCACGTACCGCGCCGACCTCTTCGAGCAGTACGGCGTCGCCGTTCCGACGACGTGGGCTGAGTACGCCGCGGCGGCCGAGGCGATCCACACCCAGGACCCGTCGGTCTACATCGCGAGCTTCTCGGCGACACAGCTGGAGTTCTTCGCGTCCATGGCTGCGCAGGCCGGAGCGGACTGGTGGACGAACGAGGGCGACGCCTGGAAGGTCGGCATCGACAGCGAGGAGTCCTTGGCCACTGCCGACTACTGGCAGGACCTCGTGGAGCGTGATCTCGTCAAGGTCGAGCCACTGCTCACGCCTGAATGGAACGCGCAGGTCAACGACGGCAAGATCCTCAGCTGGGCCGCTGCGGCTTGGGCCCCGAGCGTCATCTTCTCCGTGGCCCCGGACACGGCAGGCAAGTGGGAATCCGCACCCCTGCCGCAGTGGAAGGAGGGCGATGCATCGGTCCCGTTCCTCGGAGGTTCCACCTACCTCGTGCCGGAGAAGTCCAAGCACGCTGAAGCTGCAGCTGAATTCGCGACCTGGCTCTCCACCTCGGACGAAGGCTCGAAGCTGCTTCTCGGACTGGACGTCTACCCAGGCGGCAACGCTGGGCGTGAGGCGACGGTGACGTCACCGCCGCCGGCCCTCATGCCCCAGCAGACCGACTTCTACGAAGTCGCCGACCAGGTCATCGACGACACCACCATCCCGGTGACCTGGGGCCCCAACGTGAACGTCGCACAGAGTGCCTTCGGCGATGCACTGAACCAGGCCGCCCTCGACGGCACGTCCTTCCGGGACGTCTACGCCACGGCGCAGGACGCAGTCGTGTCCGACCTGGAGAAGTCCGGCTTCACGGTCACCGACTAGCTGACGGGAGGCGCAGGAACACTCCTGCGCCTCTCGCCCTGCTCATCTCGATCCACGACCGCCCCGGAGGCTCGTCATGTCCGCTTCACCCACCACCTCAGGCGTGTCCGCCGTGAACCCGAAGCGTCCGGACGTGCCCGCGACGCCGGCGTCCCCGCGATCGCGTCGTGGCCGCTCACGTCTTCGTGAAGCGTCGGTCCCCTGGGCATTCGCCGCACCGGCGATCATCTTCTTCGTCGCCTTCATGGTGCTCCCGATCATCTACGCACTCTGGCTCAGCTTCCGCGGTTACCGCGTCGAAGGAGGAGGTGCCTTCGGCCGCCGAGTCGAGACCTTCATCGGCGTCGACAACTACGTCGCAGCCTTGACAGACGCCGAGTTCCTCGCCGGGCTCGGACGGGTCCTGGCTTATGGAGCGATCGCCATCCCGTCCGTCCTCGGCTTGGCACTGCTCTTCGCACTGCTCCTCGATACCCCTCGAGTTCGCCTGCAGGGCTTCGCCCGGACGGCGATCTTCGTCCCCTACGCGATCCCAGGGGTCATCGCCAGCCTGCTCTGGGGATTCCTCTACCTCCCCAGCACCAGTCCGGCGAACTTCCTCGTCCGCCAGCTCGGCGCCGGTCCGCTCGACTTCTTCAGCCCTCCGGTCCTGTTCTTCTCCCTCGCGAACATCGCCCTCTGGTCCGGCGTCGGCTTCAACATGATCATCATCTACACGTCGCTCCGCGCCGTGCCGACCGAGATCTACGAAGCAGCCCGGATCGACGGGGCCTCGGAACTGCAGATCGCTCTCCGCATCAAGGTGCCCCTCGTCACCCCCGCACTCGTCCTGACCGGCCTGTTCTCGGTGATCGGGACTCTGCAGCTCTACAGCGAGCCTGCGACCCTGCGACCCATGACGACCACCATCTCGTCCACGTGGGTGCCCCTGATGAAGATCTACCAAGAGGCGTTCATGAACGACAACCTCGGAGGCGCAGCTGCAGCCTCGGTCCTCCTGGCCGCAGCCATCCTCATCTTCTCGCTCGTCCTGCTGCGCTTCTTCCAGCGCAAGACCTTCGGAGCCGCCTCGTGACCACCACCGCCCCGGTCATCCCGCCCGCCTCCGCCGCGCCCGTGCGCCGAGGAGACAGGCAGCCCAGGAACAGGCCGACACGAACAGGACAGCGGCGGCCACGGCTCGCCCTCTTCATTCTCTTGCTCGGTGCCGCCTACTGCCTCATACCCGTCATCTGGGTCGTCGTCGCGTCGTCGAAGTCACCCCGCGAACTGTTCACGTCCTTCTCGTTCGCGCCGGGTACCGGCCTGTTCGACAACCTCACCTCCCTCAGCCAGTACGGCGGCGGGCAGTTCTGGCAGTGGGGCCTCAACTCGCTGCTCTACGCCGGCGTCGGTGCCGTCGCCTCCACCCTGGTCTCGGCCATGGCGGGCTACGCCCTCGCGAAGTTCCGATTCCGTGGGCGTGAGCTTCTGTTCTCAGCGATCCTCGCTGGAGTCCTCGTCCCCGGGATCGTCCTCGCGGTCCCGCAGTACCTGCTGCTGGCCGGAGTGGGACTCGCCGGAACCTACTGGTCCGTGCTCCTGCCCGTCATCATCAACCCATTCGGCATCTTCTTGTGCCGCGTCTTCGCCGCTGCAGCCGTGCCGGACGACACCATCGAAGCTGCCCGCCTGGACGGCGCCCGCGAGGTCAGGATCTTCGGCTCCATCGCCCTGCCCATGATGACTCAAGGACTCGTCACCGTGTTCCTCCTGCAGTTCGTCGGGATCTGGAACAACTTCCTGCTGCCGTTCATCATGCTGTCCGACCAGGACAAGTACCCGATGACCCTCGGCCTCTACACGTTCCTGTCCAAGGGCGCTGGTGACTCGGACCTGTACCCGCTCGTCATCACCGGCTCTGCCGTGTCGGTCATCCCGCTCATCATCCTCGTGCTCGCCCTCCAGCGATTCTGGCGCGCAGACCTCCTCGCCGGCGGCCTCAAAGGCTGACGGCGGGCGAGCGCGACCAACGCTCGTTCGCGCGAAGAAAACTCGAATAGACGACCCACCCGGAAGGCAGCACCGCATGAAGTTCACCGACGGCTACTGGGAGATCCTGCCCGGCGTAACGGCCCTGTACGCCCAGGAGGCGCACGACGTCTGGGAGCAGGACGGCGGTCTCGTCGCCTACGCCCCGACGAAGCGCATCGCCGGGCGCGGCGACACCCTCAACCGGCCGATGCTCACCGTGTCGCTGTCGTCGCCGGCCGAGGGCGTGATCCGCGTCCGCATCGACCACCACCAGGGCGCGCGCGGCCGTGGCGGGTTCGACCTGCCGGGCGACGACGGCTCGCGGGTGGGCGAGGTCAGCGTCGTCGACGGCGTGGGCACGCTCACCTCGGGGCCGCTCACCGCGACCGTCTCCGAGGGCGCCCCCTGGTCGCTCGAGTTCAGCTCGGGCGGCGAGCGGCTGACGGGCTCGGGGCACCGCTCCGTCGGGTACGTGACCGACGCCTCCGGCCGGTCGTTCGTGCACGAGCAGCTCGACCTGGGCGTCGGCGAGCACGTCTACGGGCTCGGGGAGCGCTTCGGCCCGCTCGTGAAGAACGGCCAGACCGTCGAGATCTGGAACGCCGACGGTGGCACGTCCAGCGAGCAGGCCTACAAGAACGTGCCCTTCTACCTGACGAACAAGGGCTACGGCGTGCTCGTCGACGACCCCGGGGCCGTCTCGTTCGAGGTCGGCACCGAGTCGGTCGAGCGTGTGCAGTTCTCGGTCGAGGGCGAGTCGCTCGAGTACCTGGTGATGGCCGGGCCGACGGGCAAGGACGTGCTCGAGCGCTACACGGCGCTCGCCGGCCGGCCTGCCCTCGTGCCGGCCTGGAGCTACGGCCTGTGGCTGACGACGAGCTTCACGACCGACTACGACGAGGCGACGGTCACGTCGTTCATCGACGGCTTCGCCGAGCGCGACCTGCCGCTGTCGGCGTTCCACTTCGACTGCTTCTGGATGCGCGAGTTCAGCTGGACCGACTTCGTCTGGGACCCGCGCGCGTTCCCCGACCCCGACGCGATGCTCGCCCGGCTGCACGACAAGGGCCTGCACGTCTGCGTCTGGATCAACCCGTACATCGCGCAGCGCTCGCCGCTCTTCGCCGAGGGCGCCGCGGCCGGCTACCTCGTGAAGAAGGCGAACGGCGACGTCTGGCAGTGGGACATGTGGCAGGCCGGCATGGCGCTGGTCGACTTCACGAACCCGGAGGCGGTGGCCTGGTACCAGGGCTACCTGCGGCAGCTCACGGCGCAGGGCGTCGACTCGTTCAAGACCGACTTCGGCGAGCGGATCCCGACCGACGTCGTCTGGCACGACGGCAGCCACCCCGAGGCGATGCACAACCTCTACGCGCAGCTCTACAACCAGGCGGTGCACGAGGTGCTCGTCGACGAGCGCGGCGAGCGCGACGCCGTCGTCTTCGCCCGCTCGGCGACCGTCGGCGGCCAGACGATGCCCGTGCACTGGGGCGGCGACAACTCGTCGAGCCACGTGTCGATGGCCGAGACGCTGCGCGGCGGCCTGTCGCTGTCGATGGGCGGCTTCGGGTTCTGGGCGCACGACATGGGCGGCTTCGAGGGGCTGCCCGACGCGGGCGTCTTCAAGCGCTGGCTCGCCTTCGGCCTGCTCTCGTCGCACTCGCGGCTGCACGGGTCGAGCTCGTACCGGGTGCCG
>Ga0308169_10001827_pt1 | contig 23623 bp, 19 predicted proteins | sample PhyBR1_2_FD_202139 | JGI IMG/M metagenome (GOLD analysis project Ga0308169, IMG submission 202139) | Phyllosphere microbial communities from UC Gill Tract Community Farm, Albany, California, United States - DLSLSB.R1 | ecosystem: Host-associated > Plants > Phyllosphere > Unclassified | place...
AAAAGACCCGGCCACGTTCAGAAGCTGGGACGGCAGCGGCGAGGTTCGGCCCAGGGCAAACTGCCCCGTCCCGACCCCGCACCCAACAGAGGCTGTGCACAGCCACCGCTCGCCTAAGGCCGACGTGGTCACATGCGGTGACGTGGTGGTTGTGTGCAGGTGGTCCGCCGGGTCCCGTCGTCCACTTGGGTGCGGGAAAAGCAGCGGAGCGGTTGGGCTTTTGCCGTGCACAAGTGGGCGAGGGGCAAGCTACTCGGCCCCGGCTACTCCGTCGTCGGAGGACGGGAAATTGTCGTCCGAAGTACGAGTGGTGGCCGGCTTCCGGCGACGGGTGACGGCGCCGGACTCCAGACCGAGCTTCTTCAGCTCTTCGGGGCTCCACCCGTCCTTGGTGGCCCGAACGTAGGCGCGCTTGTCTTCACGCTCGGCGTCCGCGAGCTGCTCGCGCAGGTCAGTGATCCGCTGCCTGGCCTTGACCAGGTTCGTGACGGACTCGATACGCGAATCCAGAAGGGCGCGGGCCTGATTGCGGGTTTGTTCAATATCAATGGTTGGCATGCCCCCACCGTAACCACAGGCCGACCCGCTTTTCCGGCAGCGACGCGCAGCGGCGTGCCACTTCCCGACCGGCCAAGCACCAAAGGCACGAAAGGGCGGGAGCCGACTTCGGCGGAGCAAGCTGGGTACTTAGCCGGGCTAAATTCGTGTCGTTCCCGGAAACTGCGTTCCGATCGCGGCAGACTGGTGTCTGGTCCCGGGTGTTCCGGGTCGCTGCGCTGGCAAGTTAGGGGAGGGGCGGAATAGGTGAGTGAAGATAGCGGCTTTGCCGGTTGGAAGTCCCGCCGCCGCCGCGCGAACGTTGACGGTGGCAGGATGCACCGTCATGAGGTCAAGGTGAGCCCCGAAGAAGAGGCCCAGCTGCTGGCCTTGGCTGAGAAGCACCGCGTCACGATCCCGCGGCTCCTGATCGAAGCGGCGTTGAACGAGGACAGTGAAAGCCCGTCGGAGCGGCGTGATCAGTTCATGCAGCTTTCGAACCTGCAGCGCCTCATCGGGTCCGTTGCGAACAACATCAACCAGATCGCCCGGCACGCCAACTCAACGGGTGAGGTACCGCCTGATGCATCGCCCGCTATCGCGCACGCCAAGAGCGTCATCATCCGCATCGACCGCATGCTCGCTGAAATGGCCGGCCGGTGATCCTGACGTGATTCCGAACATCACCCAGGGTGACCGCATGGCGGGCCTGATGATCTACCTCACCGGCCCGGGACGAGCTAACGAACACGAGGAACCGCACCTTGTTGCCGGTGACTCCGCGCTCATGGCGTGGCACGACGACAACGAACTGAACCGCGACGCGGCCCTGGACATCGCCAACGCCCTGGACCGTGCCAAGCAGTTCTACAAGACCGAGGTCGACGGCGGCCACGTCTTCCACTGCTCACTGAGCCTGGCCGCGGAAGAAGGCCAACTCACCGACGAGCAGTGGGGCGCCATCGCCAATGACTTCATGAAGGACATGGACTTCACCGAGGACGGCGGAAAAGCCCCGGCCCGATGGGTCGCCGTCCGCCACGGACTGAGCAAGAACGGCAACGACCACATCCACATCGTAGCCAGCATGGTCCGCGACGATGGCACCAAATGGAACAGCTGGAAGAGCAAGTACAAGTCCCAACAGGTCACCCGGGCACTGGAGAAAAAGTACGGACTCACCGAACTCGACGCCGTCCGCGCCGAACGCGGATACACCCCCGCGGAACAAGCCAAAGCCACCCGCCACGGCCTGCCCGAAATCGAACGCCACAGCCTCGCCCGCAAGGTCCGCACCTGCGCGACAGCATCAACGGACGAAGCAGAATTCGTCCGCCGCGCCCGCCAAGAAGGCCTCCTTGTGCGGCCCCGCTACGCTGCCGGCCGGACCGACGTTGTGACCGGATACTCTGTAGCCGAACGGCCACGCAAGGGGGAGCGGGCCGTCTGGTTCGGCGGCAACTCCCTGGGGCGCGATCTGGCCCTGCCCAAGCTCCGCAGTGAGTGGGAAAGTACCTCCGAATCAGCAACTGCGGCCGTCGCGGAATGGAACGCCGCAGCCCGGAACCGCAGACCCGTTGCACCGGGAAGGGAGACGCTGCAGCCCTCCGCGGAACTGTGGAGCAAGTACGCCAACGACATCAGTACTCTCCGCGAGAATCTGGCCACCACTCCGCATAACGACCACGTTGCCTGGGCGCAGGCCGCCCGCGAAACATCCGCCGCATTTGGTGCATGGTCCAAGCGCATCGAAGCCACGCCCGGGCCACTGGCAGACGCCGCACGCGAGCTGTCCAAATCAGCCCAGCTCCGCCGCTACCCGAAGCGACCAGCGGTCGCGCTGCCGTCGGCACGCGGCGCGACAATGATCCTTCTGGCGGCTACCTCAAAGAGCGAACGAGCAGCCTACGCCCTGATGTTCCGGCAGCTCGCCCAGACAGCCCGGGCTATCCATGACATGCACAAAGCCACCGACGACCTCCGACGGGTCAGAGGCCTCGCCGCTGCCGTGACCGCTGCCAGCAAAGCTGTTGAAGCCAGCGCCATGACACAGACCATCAAGGCACAGCCCACCACCATCGAAGCGCTGCGGGAACAACACCCGGGCGCCAGCGAAGAAGCCCTCCGTGCACGGCTCATCGCCGAACGGTCCCGCGGCGGCTCGCCTGTCCCAACGACACTCACCAGAGCAGAAAAAACACTGCAGCAGGCTGGACCTGCCAGCCCGCAGGAACCACACAGGGACCACCATCCGAATCCAGGCATCGAGCGATAGGGGAAGAGCATGAGCGAAGCAGACGGAATGGACGAAGCAGTAGACGGTGCAATGCGTACCGGGCTGATGGTCGCCGCACGCATCGGCGAACAACTGGCACGAATGCGGGAAAAAGAACAGCGCAACATCGCCGCCGCCGAAGAACAACGAGCACGGCAACTGCAGGAACGCTTGGACGCCCAACGCGCCGCCGCCCGCGCACAGCTCGCACCCACCGCACGTGACGACTGGTGGGACAAAGCCACCCCCGGCATGATCGAACAGGCCCACCAGACGGCCACGGCGTGGAAGGCATACGACCCCGAAGCCGCCCAGGCATCGGAACACATCCGCAGCCAGATGCAGGCCCGCTACGGCATCGACGTCAACAACACAGGAGCTGACGAAGCATCTGTGTCTGCCGCTCTCACACGGGCGCAAGAAGCGCGGGTCGAAGCCGAAAACGAACGGACCAAAACTTCAGCTGCGCGCACCGATGAAGTAGTCTTTGGCGCCGCTGTGGCTGGCGCCAATCGCCAGGACAAGGCCGCGCAAAAGACACAGGACGAACCCGGTTACGACTCCCCGCAGCGGCGTCAGCAACTGGAGGAAAGCCTCGAGGGCAAAGGCGACCGTGAAGCCGTAAACTCCCGTCTCCTTGCCGACAAACACCAGGGCACGCCGGCGACAGCCGCCGTTACCCAAAAGCCCTCCCTGGCCAAGACATCCAAGATGGCCCAGCAAAGCGGCAAGAGTAAGACCTTGGAGCGCGGCGGTTTAGAGCGCTAGGGAGGAGGGCGAGGGCTTGTCCACGAAACACGTACTGGAGGGGCGATGACAGTTCTCCGCGTGGTTCTGACTTACTGCTGCGGGCCGAACTACAGGACACGCCGAAAGTGTTCCCTTTTGGTTCTTTTCTAAAGTACTGGTGTAGCTTATGAGTAGTTACCCAAAGGAGATAGTGTGGACAGTTCACAGGATATGCAGTGGTGGTTGGGACGCTTTGGGCGGTTAGGCCGCTTCATGCATGCCACTGCCGTGGACTCGTTGAGCAATGCTCACGAAGAGCACATGAACGCCCAAGCACAGATAACGGCCGATCACAGCCGCGTGTACGGTCCCGTTAACTTCAGCGCTCAGCACTTCTTCCATGCGGCCCTTAGAAATCGGCCCGAAGTGACCTTCGAGCGGCCTCGCTGGGGTGCCAGCAAACTTCCGGTTGTTAACGGCCGAGCAGTCGTCTTTTGGCGGTACGCCAACAAGGATGGCGTCGACGTCTTGACCAAAAAATTTGGTACGTCCGGCTCGCGCGTTGCCGCGTTCAAGATGACGAAGACTGCCTATCAGGAGACTTTGGATCTCGACGTGGATGAGGAGCTGCAGCTGTCCGCAGCTGATCTGGCTTTCCTTGAGAAGGTGCAGGACGCCGCTTCCATCGAGGAAGGCACGGTTTATCCTGTGACAGTTGTTGCCTATTCCAGCAACGTCACTGGTCTTTACCAAGTACTGTGCGCCGACGCGGAGCTAAACGAAGATGGCACTCTTAAACTGAGTGACATGCAGACCCTGTCTACGGACCTGCGAGAACAAGCTCACGAGGGTCTGGGTGCAGCAATTAAGCGGTTTGATCATGGATCGAAGAAGCATTTCGACTTGAAGCCGAAGACCGGAAATGAAGGATAGCTCAGGACGCCAGCTGCAACTGTTTTCTGATGACGTTCTGCTTTCTGCACGTGCTGTCCATGACGATTTTGAGCCGCGCCGACTCGGGCAGGCGCGACGGTTGGCTGGCCTGACCAAGCAGGCCTTGGGTGAAGCTGTCGGTGTCTCAGGAGCCGCTATCGGTCAGTATGAGGCAGCTGCGACGGTACCAGGGCCAGCTGTAATTGCCGCTTTGGCTGAAGAGTTGGGCATGCCTGTAGCCTTCTTCACTCCTGGGCGTCCAATCGGGCAGATTGATGCCTCTCAAGCCCACTTCCGGAGCCTAAGATCCACGCGGTCATCTGAGAAGCTAAAGGCCGCGACGTTTGCGGAGTGGATTTGGGAGTTATCTCTGGCCTTGGAGAAGCGAGTTTTGCTTCCCGAGCCCAACGTGCCTTCACTTGATGACAGCTCTGAGCCCATGTCGCCTGTGGAAGCAGCGATTGCTCTTCGAGACTACTGGGGTCTAGGCGCTGGTCCACTGCCTCACTTAACGCTCACGATGGAGCACAACGGAATCCTTGTCACATGCCTTTCCTTCGACAATGATCGGGAGGCTCCGGTCCGTGTGGATGCATTTTCCACTGCGGCACTAGAGCGTCCCATCGTGGTCACCACATCTGAGCGGGCAAAGTCTGTGTATCGGCACCGCTTTACTTGTGCCCATGAGCTTGGCCATCTTGTCCTGCACCGTGATGTTGTTCCAGGGGATCCAAAGCAGGAACGGGAAGCCGACGTGTTCGCTGCGGAGTTCCTGACGCCTCGAGCCGAGATCGAGCCTCTGCTCCCGTCGACCATGAACCTTGCGCGCTTAGGACGAATAGGGCTCGAATGGGGCGTATCAACAGAATCCTTGATTCACCGGATGCAGGAAGTGAAAGGCGTCGCTGACGTGTCAGTGCGTCGCGCCTACCAAAAGATTCGCGAGCAAAATCGCTTAGGCACAAGACAGGATCCGACGACAGCGGATTCAGTAGGTGAACAGCCGTCACTGCTACGAGAGGCCATGGCCGTGGCAGAACAAAACGGCTTTTCAATCGTGAATCTAGCCAATGAGCTGCGTTGGCCAGTCCAACGAGTCCGCGAGCTCCTGGGCATCCAGGAAAGTCGCCCACGACTTCGTCTCGTCCACGGTTAGACCGATCAAGGACCAGTAATAAGTAGCTCTAACGGTACGTCGTACACGTATGATGCACTCCCGGTTGATGAACAGGCTAGTTTGCCGGCTCCCACGGCCAGCACAGCAGCGCTTGACCTTCCAGCGCTAATTCAGCTGGGGCGCCGCCAGGCAATATGTGGGTAGTAGCGCTCTGTATCAGTGACTGTGCTAATCGACGACGAACGCGGCAAACTGTCAAAGAAGCTGCTGTGATCGGACCAAAGGTCACGATAGAAGTTGCGGTAGATGAACCGTGTGAAATCCTCCGGTGACATCGGTGCCTCACACGCGATGCGACAACTCGACACATTGAGGGTCATATGAGCGGCCGAATGGTCGGCTGCGGCAGCATCAGGATCAAAGTCGAAACGGACGGCGCTCTGCATCCTGACATCATCATGGGGTTCGCTGAGGTGAAGGTCGAGAACATCTGCGACTGGGTCCGTTTCGAGCAAATCCTGATCGATCGAATATGGGCACGGGACATATGCCAGCCGATGGGCTGCAATGGAGCCGTTCACGATCCGGTATCGGATTTGCAAAAGCGCGCCATCTGGCAAGAGGGCTGCGTATTCACCAGCCTCGGCCCATCTCCTATACGTGCGGATCGTCGGATACTCCACGAAGTCGATGAACTTCTTAAGCGGAGTCGAGGACCGCCAGGTGATGGTATCGCCGTCCTCGATTATCGGATTAGGGAGAAGGATCAAGCCCCGTTTTAGAAGTTCGTTAAGCAGGTCGCTGATCTTGCGTCTGAGGGCGCTAGTTGTCGTCATTAGGAATAGGAAGGGTGTTGAAGAACTCGGTAAGTTGGCGAGCAAGCTTCGGCGGCACCTGCTCGAGGGAGATCTCCTTCCGATCGAGTGCCGCGGCAAGTTGCTCGAGCGTGATCAGGGCCTGCGCCGCGGTGGCATCTGAAGGGAGGTCGGCGTTGACTCGACGCATTTCCGCCATCTGCTTCGGGGTAGGGATAGTGAACTGCAATCTGAAGCCTGCGGATCGAACCCTTTCAACCTCGGCAGCGATTCCAGCCATTGAAGCTCCATAGCCACATATGCGCACCCACGCTTTGCTGCGAGTAATGGCTGTGAAGATCGTGTTTCGACGGCTCACCTCGTTGAAAACCCCGCCGGCAAACTGCGAGTCAAGCACGTACACCATAGGTGCTTCGTTGCCTTTTGCGCGGAAGATGTGGGCAACAGCCACCGATCCGCGGACAAACACCTCGTCTTGACTACTATTTACGCCGACCAAGTGGCTTACGATCTTGTGCTCGTCGAGGACGCGAGCGAGGCGAGCATAGCGTTTCTTGGAAGTGTAGGCGCTAGGAAGCACGATTAGGATGTCGTCTGGCTCTAGCTCACCCACGCCGATGTCTTCGAGGATGCTTTCCGCGATCCACTTGTCTTGTGCTGCTTCGTCCGCGAAGTCTCCGCGCAGGATGACGGCGTCGTCGCTGCTGAGCCGCTCGGTAAAGTAGGCTGGCGCGCTCACGGATGAGCGTTCCAACTCGACATAGGAACCGCGGTTCAGGGTGCCCGCATTTCGCTGATATCCGATGTCCTCCCACAGAAGTGGGTCCTCGAAGTGCTGTACCAGTCCATCAGGCCGGTAAATGCCGAAGCCAATCGCGTGCGCAGTAGCCAAAGCCCAGGGGGTGTTACGATAGCAAACAGGCAAGACAATGTCACGCCGAGGTTCATTTTCCCTGTTATCAAGGTTCATGACAGGCTCGCCGGTCTCGGTTTTACCGAAGAGGCCGGCCAGGTCAGCCATCTCCGTCTCGTCCAGCTTTTGGAGCTCGTCGTAGGCCCAGACGATCCGCTTGGGATCCTTCGTGAACAGGTAGATCAACCGGAAGAATGCAGGTGGAAGATCTTGGGCTTCGTCGATCAGCACGGCGTCAAAAATCGGCTCAATCGTCTGCGCTTCCGCCACGGCCAGTAGCTCGTTGCATATGCCCTCGAAGGCGGCATCTCGGCCATACTTCCGCTCGGCTAGCCCGAAATTTACGGGAGGCACCCCGAGAGCGTCTGCAAGGCGCGTATACATGCCCTGTCGGCTGCGTGATCCCCATCCATGCAAGACCGAGACACGATCCGGATCAGGTAAGTCATCCATGTGGGCGAACGAAAACCGTTTAATGAGGTCCTCGAACTGCTGGTAGAGCGACTGTGACCAAAATGTCACGGCGATATTCCAAGATTCGTTTTGTGCGTGCAGAAGTGCAGCCTTCAGCGCGAGCACAATGGTCTTGCCCGAGCCAGCCAGCCCGCGGATGCGCTGTGGTCCGTCGGGCGTTTCGATCGCAGCCCGCTTCTGCCAAAAGTCAAGATTCGCGATGCCCCGCTCAATGATCTTCATCGTCGCGCCACGGCTCGCCTCGTTCTTTACCTCTGAACGTCGCTTGGCAGGACGGATAGTGGTAACGCGTTGAAGCGCCGCCTGAAGGTTCCGATACAGATCCGGGTCAAGGCCGCCCTGATCGCGGATGATAGATGGCAACGTGTCGAGGGTGGCGAAAAGGGCGACGGTGTCGAAGGGTGGCTCTCCGGGGTCCGCTGCGAACACGGTGACGGTGCCTATCTCGACAGCGAATTTGCGGCCCTTACGAAGGCTGTCGTGTCGCGACAAATGGCTCTCGAGAGCGTTGTAAATTCGGTCCTGCTCATCTGCCAGGCGCTTCCAGTCGCTCTCATCATTTGGGTTAGCTTCAGCGAATCGAAAGGCGATTAGGCCGTGAGCCTGAGATATGAGTAGGGCGTCAATCTCCACACGATCGTCCGCTGTAGCCAGCACCGGATAGCCAAGGTAAATAGTGCCCTCGTCCAACAGTGTCCCAGCGGTGGCTGCCAAGGCATTAGCCGCGGAGGAGTTTTCCTGCTGACCGTGCACAACTTCTAGCGACATTTTCCCTCCAAGAGCCTTGGGAAAGCCTACTAGGAAGCGACCAGCACTTAGATCCAGGCTAGCCCTTCCCAAATTCTGAGGATCTTGCGGCAAACGCCATCGGCGGCTGCGTCCTCGGGAGCGGTCAGCGGGCCAGCCGGTGTGGCCGCCAGTCTAGCTGCGGCTAGTTCAGCTCCGGGCCCCGAGGACCGGCAGGCCGTATAGTTCTGCCACGCGGTGGAATTCAGGGTCCGGTCCGACATTTTCAGAGGTCAATTGCAGCAAGCCGTTGCGGCTGGGGGAGAGGCCTTCGTCAGCCCGCCGGTCCCAGTATGCCCAGCATCTGCCGGTCAGTGTTTTTGATGGGTAGCTGATACCAAGTGGTTCGGAACCGTCGTCCAACACCGTGCCGCGGATGACATGGGCGAGGAGCGTCGTCAGGTCACGGTCGTCTCCGGTGAGGGAGCCGGCCGTGAGGAGCTGGAGGCGCTCGGTCAGTCCTGCTGTCGCCGGTGTCAGGGCTTCGAGGGCCCGCAGGGTGGCGGCGTCGTCGATCTGGACCCACCACCCCTGACGCGGGAGCCGGATTTCATAGATCGAACGGTCCATTTGCCAGTCCACGGATATGGCCCAGGGGACGTCGATCCCGTTTTCCCGGGCCTGCGCCTGGACGCTCGTGATGTAGTCCTCGACCGTCCACCCGATGGATTCCGCGGCCTTGGCCACGGACGCGCGCTGCTGCCGGAAGCCGAGTAACACCTCGGCGTAGGCACACTGGCGGGAGTCGGCGAGGTAGATCGTTGAGCCGATGCTGTCGTATCGTCCCCGGGAATCGCCGGTTGCGGCCGTTCCGATGGGCATCGGGCCAACGATGGTATTTTTCCTGACCGACAACGCACCGTAGCGGTCCTTCGCCACCCTGAACGAAATCTCGCCGGTGGCGTGGACAAGGGTAAGCCCCGTAGAGGCACACCGGCGCCCCTTGGCGGTCGAGATCATGCGGCGTAGGTGTCATTCACAAACGCTTCGGCTGCCCCCAAAACCTCACGGGAACGCAGCTGCTGGATGTAAAGGACAGGAAGTTCCTCGTCCAGGCGCGGGTTGGCGCCCATCAGCCAGGCCAACGCGACATGCTTTCCTTCAGCGAGCTCAAGGGTCTTCCAGACCCGATGACCCAGGCGCAGGCGGGACTCGACGTCCGGGCGGGGCTCCGGACCATCAGGCTTGGCCCACCGGAACGGAGACGTGCGGTCCTTCACCCCAGCCATGGTCTGGACGACCGTCGTCCCCAGATTCTCATTGAGTTCGCGCACAAGGTCGTGAATGTTCATTCGGGTGGTCCCCAGATGAATGTCATGCCGGGTCGTTGCTTCCATGCCTCAATCATCGCAGGCCTGCAAGATCAAAGCAACAAAAATGCAACACCAAACTAGCAGAATCGCGCGCTTGACCAAATTGGAGGTGACCGCTCAGGGCCAGTCCGGGCCGGCTTTGCGCGTTACGGTTGGGCAGCAGGAGTGATAGGGGTATTCTTAAAGTAGCGGTTACTTGAAGATTAAAGCAAGCTACTGGCATCCCTGCGGATTGAATCTGGGCGTATTCTCTTGTTCAGCCGTCGCCAGTCTTCCGTCAATTTCAAGGGGACGCGCTCTCGGCGGAAGCTCTTCTGCTGGGTGCCAGCAGGGGACGCCCGCTGGCTCTCACTCGACGGGGGCTCCTGCCCAGTTGTGCGGGGTCCAATCGACGGGATAGCCGCATTCCTCCATCGAGAGCAGAATGGGTTCGGGCGGTTGCGGTGACCAGAAGGTCCACCAAACTGACGGATCCGTTGTGACGATCTCGATATTCCAGACTCTGGGCGGGAGTAGGTTCTTTCGTTTCTTGGCGAAAACCGCTTTGACCTGTTCGCGTGGCACCATCCACGGGCCCCGGCGGAAGAGGCGCAGCAGTCCACGGCCACGGAACTCGACTTGCTGCGGCGTGACGACGAGGCGAATCCACGGCGGCCCTGCTTTGACTTTGTAGTTGCAGTAGGCGCCGCCGGTGAACTCATGCTTCAGTGCCGCGTCTAAGTTCCCACCGTCAGCGTCACGCATGGGGTCAGTGTAGGCCTTGCTGGAATGCGGGCGTGGAAGGAAAAGGGGCGACGACGCGCGTGCCGCCGCGGACCGGGTGCAGGCTACGGGCCGGCGAACCTCGTTTTGAGGACGAAGGCTTCCTTCAGGGTGCGGTCCTCAGATTGACGTAGCGGGACCAGGCGTCGCCTGCTGCGTCGGCGTGGAGGAATGCGATTTGGTGGCTGTATCCGAGTGCGTCGGCGACCAGTGGCGGCGGTGAGGCTAAGAGGTGTTCGTCGAGGGCGGTGTTTCGGGAGCCGCGAAGATCGATGCCAAGGCTTCGGAGCCTGTCCATGATCCCGTTTGGGTGCAGGGGTTGGCCGGCGCGGGTTCCGGGGAAGAGCCATGGGCTTTGAGTGCCCGCTGCGGTTCTGAGGTTCGGACGACTCGCAAGGTGCTCTTGTAGTAGCTCCGCGAAGGGTTCGGGAACGGGCACTGGATGGGCGCCGAAGGTGATCCGCATGTTGCCGTTGATTTCGTTGGTTTCGATGGCATCGGTCCGGAGTTTGGCTACCCGGACGAGCGGTTGGGCGTAGAGAAGCAGCAGGATGCCGGCGATTCGGTAGGGCAGGGATTCGCTGGTGCCGGTGAGCAGTTCCCGCAGCCATGCCACGCGTTGGTCCTGGGTGATTGTTGGTCGGGTTTTGGCGGTGTAGTGGCCCATGTCCACGCGGTGGTTTGTCCCGGTGTTGTTGATGAAGACGATGAAGGTGCGGATGGCTTTTCTGGTTGTGGGGCCGGTGGCAAGCCAGGTCTCGATGTCTTGCTGGGTGCAGGTCGCTGCGGTCCGTTGGTGGGTTTCCCAAAGCCAGTCCAGGAACTTGATGGTTTCGGTGATCTCTTGTTTGGCGGAGTGCACCGGTGCCTGGGCGCTCTTCTCAGGCGTTGTCATAAGCCGGATGCGGCGGAGGTGGTGCCAGGTGGCGAACTGGGCGACGGGTTTGGCGATCTCATCGGGCAAGTCGCGGAGTTTGTCGTCTATCCAGGTCTCGAACCGGGCCAGATATGGATCCTGGTAGGGGAGGAGCCCGTGATGGATCAACAGGGCCCGCAGGTGATTGGCTTCGTGTTTCGCTGTCTCAGCCGCGGTGTCGAGTCCTTCATGCGTCAGAGGAGTCTCCCCGCATGACAGCGAGGCCAGGAGGGCTTGGACTTTGGGGGAGCGTTTCCACGTGATGATGCTTTCGGGCCGGTCCGCTTTGCAGAGGATGTCGACGATTTTGCCGGCGGTTTCAGGATCGGCGGGGTCTGGGGGCAGTAGCTCGGTGAGGTCATCCCGGAGGGCGCAGCGGGCGCAGATCCCGCGCCGGTAGAACTCACCTTCGGCATTGCAGCGGGTGCAGTGGAAGTCGTGGACGATACCGGCGCAGGGTCCGCAGCGAGGCCCACCGGCGGCGGGCGGCCCGGGAAGCAGTCGCTGTTGACCGCAGTCCGGGCAGGTCCCGTGGGTGCGGGTGGCGGTGGTGAAGCAGGGGCCGCAGATTCTTCCTTCGGGCCAGGTGGCCCGCGTTCGGCCGGCGTTTCGGCCGCAGCGTGCGCAGGTGGCGGTCCCGGTGGTGCGTGGCCGGCCGAGGTTGGTGTTTCGGGGGCTGAGGCCGTTGGGCTTGTTAGTTGGCATCGTCGATGATGCGTGCCCGGCGCGGGCGGACGGTGCGGTTCAGGTCCACGACGTTGGGGGCGCTGGTTCCGGTTTTCCGCGCACGGGCGTCAGCTGCTGTGACGGTGATGAGGTCCTCGGGTCCGCAGGAAAAGATGTCACAGATCGCAGCGATGACCTGCAGCGCGACACGTTCGGGTTTCTGGTTGACCAGGCGGTAGACCTGGGGCCGGGATAGGGTGATGCCGCGCTCGGCCAGCAGGGGGATGAGGTCGGTGGTGTTGTGGAGACCTCTTGCCGCCATGAGCTCGGAGAGGCGCCATTTGTATTCGACTTCGCGTCTCACCACTGGCCTCTCATCTGCACGCCCAGGACTTCGTCCATGGTGCGGTCCAAGGCAGCCCGCAGGGTGGAATTGCGGAAGTCGTCGCTGACGAACTGGTAGATCCCGGTGGTGGAGGCATGTTCATGGCCCATTTGATATTGCACGAATCTAGGATCCCATCCGTCCTCCAGCAGGTGCGTTGCATAAGAACGCCGCAGCGAGTGCAGGTCCAGGCCATCCATCGGCATTCCCAGCTCGGCGAGGTAACGCCGGAGGCGGCGCAGCAGGGTCGATTCACAGATCAGGCCGCCGCGTTCACTGGGGAACAGGTCCAGGGTTTCAAGCGTGCCGCGCCCGTTGGCGAGCCAGTCCTCGATGACACCGGCTGTCCAGTCGAAGACCGTCAGGACGCTGCGGGGTTTGTGCGGGGAGCCCTTGCGTGATTTGCCAAAGCGGACCTTGCAGACACCGGCTTTCCCGAACCTGCGCGCCTGCGGGTTGGTCGCGAAATCAACGGTTTGCAGGTGCCGGAGCTCGTTGAACCTCAGCCCGTACGAGTAGGTCACTTTCAGCATGACGGCGTCCCGGTAGGCCGCCTTCCAGCCCTTTTTGCCCGAGGCTGCGATTAGTTCGACTTGGTCGTCGGCGTGGTCGAAGAGCCTCTGCAACTCGGCCTTGGTGAAGGGCCGCTTGGCAGGGCGCCCTTCGTACTCCTGGGAGTGTGAAGCGGTGTTCCAGTCAAAGAAGACCTGGGACGGGTGCGTCCCGAAGCGCTGCTCACAGACCGTGTCCCAGCCATAGTCCGGGTTCGATACGTAAGACGAAAAACGGCGAAGGGTGGACTGGTAACCACGGATGGTGGAGTGCTTGAGCTGACGGATCGAGCGCAGGTCCCCGAAATACTCCTCGACATGCTCAGGAGACCAGTTCCAGGGGAACTCGTTCACATGGTCCACGAACCGTCGGACACACCCGATGCCCTTATCAATCGTGTCGAACTGCAGGTTCCGGGACAGTTGCTGGTTGCGCCAGCCCGTGAACATGTCCTCGAGCGTCTGTTCCTCGGGATGCAGCAGAGAAACAGCACTCAGCTGCAGCACGCGCCCGGACCCATCAACTGCCACAGCCTGCCCCCAAATTGGCCTCAAGACACATTCAATACCTGAATCAATGATTCATTAAATGCATCATCAGCGCAAAACCGCAGGTCAGAGGCCCGTCAAGCAACGTCGCGCTCAGGCTCCACTGCCCAGAAGCGGCAGCCGTGAAGGCGAGAATCGTGAGCCTAACTCCCGGAAAATCCGCGGAATTCCGGGCTGCCGATCACTTCCTTGAGACTGCAGTGCATGGGGGCGAAATTGATTCATCTGATGCAATACGCAGAGTACAGCTTTACATAATCATAATTATCGGCCATTTCAAACAGGCGGGAGTGTACCGGCAAGAGGGGCTGTTTCCTTGCCATCGTTCATGGCGTCTTTCCCGGCCTCCGGACGTCGGAACTGGCCGGCCAGTGCCTGGTTCACGGCGGGGTCATCCAGGAAGGCCGGGGTCAAAAGGTTCGGCAGAGCCGGTCGTGTCGTCCCGATCTGAAGGGTGCCTCCCATGGTCCCAGCACCCCGCGAACAGTGACGTTTCCCCAAGTGTTGGTACTTATAACCTCCAACTCCATAAGGTCAATGACTCCCCTTCCCACAGGGCAAATGCGTTACCTTCAGGACTGAAGGCCATGCCGTCCACGTCAATGTCTGCCAGGGTGAAGCGGCATTCACCTGTATTGGCGTCCCAGATCGATATGCGACGGTCGGCACTGAGAGCCGCGAGAAGATCATTGTGGGGCAAGAATGTGAGGAACTTGATGTCGGCTTTGTTTAAGCCCTCTATGGAGAGTACAGCGGACCGGTCAATGGGCGTGCATGGCGATGGTCCAACAACAAGGTTTCCCTCGCGGTCTATCAGGGCCACTCTCAGACCATCTGGACTAATAGCAATGACGGGAGTTTCCTCGCTTCCGCCGCGCGGCATGTGCCCAACTATTTCGAGCGTTTCCACGTCAATGAGCTTTGACAGCCCATCGGAATCGACAGTGGCTAGGCGATGGCCATCGCGGGAGAATGCCGCACCGCGGACGTAGCTGTTTCTCACCCGCTGCTTTTGGGTGCATCGAGCATTGGCGAAAGACCAGGTTTTCAACTGATAAGACGACTCCAGGGTGATGATGCCGTCTCCATCCGGCGTGAAGTTGAGGGATCTAATTAAGCCAGTCTTGAACTTGAATCGCCTCTTTCCGGTGGCAACGCTAAATACTGTTGCTGAGAATGTCTCGTTGAAAAGTACCAATTCGGAGTCGGGGCTAAAGGACATCGACCGACATCCCCCGTATCCCCGCATGCGCTGAATTGAACGACCGGTCTTTACATCGAATAGTTCGGCCAAGGTTCCTGGATAATCATGGCTTACGACCAGCTTTGTTCCATCCGGGCTGAAGCAAGCCATGCGGATGCGGTCCCGAAGTACCCAGTTGGCTGTGCGCTGAGCCCGGAACATTGGAATGGAAACTGTCGAACCCACACGGGCGTGAGGCTCTCCCGCTGTCCGCAATCGTGGCTTCTCTGCCGCAGCCACACCCCATTGATCGTGTATTTCGGACGGCGAGTCGGGTGATCCCCCGGTGCTGTCTTCGGCCACGTTCTCTTCAGGATGATGGAAAACGCTATTGTCTTTGTCGCCCGGTTGTTGCAGTCTGAGTAGCTCGTCGTGGGCACGTCCTAACAAGTCGTCGAGTCTTGGGCGAGTTTGCGCCCAGCCTCCCGTCTCATCTGAAAGAAGGCCGGCCCGGTAGAGCTCGTCATGGGTGTCGAGGATCGTTTGCCACCGTGATGATGCGGCATCCTCCTCCATCTTGCTTCGCCATTCAAGAAGATTGGATCGAAGCATGAGCTCTTGGTGGATTGCCTCCGCCCGTTCGCCTGCGGCTCGGAACTCTGGGTCCTCGTCGAGGATGGTCGAATAGCACCGAGACGCTTTTCCGAGGTCACCGACGGCCTCGGCGGCTTCAGCGTCGTTCCAAAGGAGTTCTAGCCTGGACCGCGCCCCGAGCCCGTCCGGATCTGAGGCGGCAGGGTTCAAAGCTTCAAGTTCTGAAGCCGCCTCCAGGACTGCCTGCCATCTTCCAGCCGATGCATGTACCCGCATCTCTTCCCGGAGGTCGTCCACCTGCTGCATCGTTCGGCACCAGGTCAGCCGGTTGAGGGCCTCAGGGAAGTCAGGGCTGACTTCTATGAGGCTTTCGTAGAGACGGATGGCTGCGGCGAAATCTCCGTCGGTCTCGGCTGACATCGCTCTGCTGAAAATCTCCAGGGGACGGCTAATACGTGCTGCCTCCGAATGGAGCGCCTGGGCGTCACGGTAGTTCGGGTCGATGCTTAGTACTTCATTTAGGAACGGCAGGGCGGCCGCGTAGTTCTTTACGCGAAGTTCTGCGATGGCTTGGACGTATATAGCGTTCAATCGTTTTGCGTCCGCCGATGTTGTGGCCACCTGAATCGGGCTCACGCCCTCGTCCTCCCGCTGCATAACAGTGTTCAAGTCTTCAGCTACGTCGCTGCTTGGAGGGACGGAAAAAAGTTGGGTTGATCCTCTGGGGATGTAGAGGACCGGGGTAATCCACTCCAGCGTCCCTCGGGCCGCACCCCTGATGGCGATCCGACCATTTCTCGCTGCCTCGTCGACGTTTCTCCCTGTGGCTAGAGCAGAGTAGAAGCCATGTGCGAACGCGATAGCCGCCCCATCGCTGATGGCGAACTGCATTGCGATGACGGCATGGATACCACCGCGGACCAAAGCGGTGGCGGTACTTGAAAATAGGTCGCCAACCCCTGACTCTCCCGAAGAGCAGGAATTTAGTACGACTAGGCGAGGAGTGGGATAAGCCGCGCTAAATAGGTCAGCTAGACGATTGGCCTCGATGGCGTCCGAGTTCCCCTGCTCATCGAGAAGTATCAAATGCCCTTCATCGGCTTGGACATTGAACTCTCCATGCCCGATGAAGTGGATGACGTGCCATGGTCCGTCAAGTAGCGCCTGATGCACCCCTTCCCAGGTGGCTCTTTCGGCCCATACCAGCTCGATCCTTCCGGCCGCTATCTTCGGGGCCAAAGCCCGCTCAAGATTGCGCCGCTCGGTGGGGCCGTTCAGGGAAGGAAGATCAGCAGGGTCGGCAACGATGCCAAGGACCCGCAGCGGTGGCTCTACTTGCAAGGTCGAGTCATGCAGTACAGGAGCCGAAATGCGTCGGACGAGGGGCTCGGTGCGGCACAAATAGGTTTCGTTCTCGGGATCGAAAAGCATCTCCCATGGCAAAGCGGCTAGCTCGGGCGCACCCAGTTGCAGAACCAGGCGGAGCCGTTGCCCGCTTTGTGAGGCGGCAGCGCGACTGGCCCTATACGCGCCATAGATCTCGCGTGAGAACAGAGCTTCAAACAGGACCTGCCCAATACGCTGCACGTCCAGTTCCTCGCGCGTCTTACTGCGCCGGGACCGAACTGCTGATGTCAGGACCACACTCTCAAGATAAAGACGTTGCCCGATTAGGTCCTCAATATCCAGTCGGAAGGTGCTAGGCATTGTCGCTCCTGCTGGTGCCTGCAGCACACGCACCACATATTCACCCGGGTCTATCCCGCGGGAAATGTCTAGCTCAATATCTACGCCGCTTGCCGGTATTTGCATTCAAACATTTTGCACCAAGCCTGACCGGAATGCCTTTGTGACGTCCTATGGAAAACGCCGGCCGGCGAGGTCGGCCATCCTTGGGTTTGGTTAGTTCAGCCGGCTTGCTTCTTTCTCCTGCGGAAGCTTGGGTGAGACGGCCGAAATCGCCGCTGGCCTATGAGACGCGATGGGCGGTCCAGCAGCCCAGCCAACGATTGCGGCAATAAACGGACCACAGGTGATTTGCATCTCTTCCAAGGCGGCCCGTGGAGTGGAAGTCTCTAGCGCAAGCTGCTGCGCCAGCCACCAGTTACGAATCGTGGTTCGTCGGGTTCGGGCACGAGTGCGTCCAGTGCCTCATACATTTCTTCAACAGCTTCGGGTGGGAGGTTGTTGAGTTCAGGGAGATTTGTGAAACGGAATCCGGGCGTCGTTGCTTCGAGTAATAGAACTTTTGTCACCTCGGGGAGGCGTGCGTCGAGACCTGTGATTAAGCGGAAGAAGGTGGCTTCAGGGCCTTCAGTTTGGAGTATGGCGACCACTAGATGTTCGATGCCAATAGTTGGGTGTCCTGCCCTCGCGGAGATACCGCTGGCCCTGTTGAGGACTTCGATGACCTGTTGGGAGATTCCGCTTTTGCCGATCAGCGCCCCGGCCTTCTCCGTGGCGCGCCTGTAGCTCATCTTCCTTAGAGCTGCCGATAGCACCTGCTGCATTGTTCCCTCCTTCATGTAGCCACCGGTGAAGAGCGTGCAGGCGACATCCCACCAAGTCGCCTCGGAACGGCCGCGGGAATGGGCCAACCCGGTCGCGTCATTGATCGTTTGGACCACAGATCTCTCCACACGGGAATGGCGTGACCTTCGGCTACGTAATTCCAAGGGTGATTCGGCGAAGCCCCCGAGGAGAGAGTGCCCCGCCCAGTGGACCGGGGCGGCGCCGAAGTCTCCCTGGCGCCAGCGGACGATTTGGTCTCGCTGCAGATCCGGTAACGCCGAAGCCAAGGTTTTTTTATCCAACAGTCGTTTGATCAAGTCAGCGTCAACCGCACCGGTATCGACTACCGGGTAACTAGTGAGCAAGGCTCTCACGGCGCCCGCTATCAGGAGGGCGGGCCCGAGTACTAGCCACTCCCCGGCCTGGGCTTCACCAAGGTTAGCGCTGTCGCAGGCCAGCAGCACGACTTGGGCCGGCATCGGAAAATCGCAGCTTCGCTCGATAAGATCTCCGGCGGAGACTATTTCAACGGAGTCCTCCGCCTGGAACTGTTCCGTGTTTGGGCTCAGAAGTATGCCGAGCCCAGTAGGGTCGGAGCCACGTCTGCCCGTGTGGCATGCAAATACTACCGTCGACTGGAACGGGATGCGCTGCAGCTCTCGGCTGAGCCAGGCGGTCGTCCATGTTCCGGCCCCGGGATTGGCCTTTGTGATTGCGGCCAGATTTGAATTGACATCCTCTGCCTGGGGCAGGTCTCCACCTGGGTTCGCCACGGCCAAGGCGATTGGGAGCTCACCCACCGGCTCGGGGCGCAGCGACAATGCGGCAATCAAGGATACGGGAGGCGCGATGAACAACGAAGCCCTCTCAATGAGCCTCACGTCCTCTTCTCCGCGAGGCAGCACAATCGCGGCCCATGGAACAGCGGCTAGTTTAGGATCGGGGGCCAAGGCGAGGGAGCATCGACCCTGCCGGTTACATACCTCCAGGACCGGGGCGGGCAAGAGTGCGTTCAGTGCAGCGCTAAAAGCTCGCTCAGACTCATACGGGCCGGAAACAAACGGGCTTTCGAGCATACGGAGCTCGAAATCATACGGGTCTTCGTCTTGAAGCCGGATGGGCAGATGCTTGGACATGTTAGAGAGCGCCGCTGCGAGGCCGTTTTCTTGGAGGTCGATGACACCGCCCCTAACCGCCCCTGAAGGTGGGACAAACGCCCAGTAGAGGTGGTCGTCGACTGCCCAGGAACTCCACCAGTGCGTCCCCAGCCCACCTACCCACGCTGCCGCGTCCTCCAAGGAATAGGTCGGGGGCGAGGTGCCAACATCGTAACGGCTGCTCTTCGAAAGACTCGACTCGCCACGCACAGCAACGAAGGGCGGGATTTCGGCTAACGACGTCGGATCGGAGTCATCTAGTTGCAGACGAGCAGACTCAATAAGCTCTGCTAACGTCCGCCAATCCTTCCCGCTCACCGCCTGACGCATTGCACTGCCAAATGTTGACCCCAGTTCACGCCACCAAATTTGTCGATCAAGCGCATCGTGGATTCGATGCCTCATTGAGTTCAGGATTGAGATCGCTTCCAGCCTGGCGTCAAAGGATGCGGGAGCATACAGCGTGCTGTTTTCATTGCGGTCTGCAAATCTATTCAGCGCCCGGGCGGCGTCAAGTGGCAGCCCCATCTCACCAAGCCATCGTGCCGCCTCCAGGCATAATCCTTCGTCCAACGCCAAAACGCCTTTGGTATGGGCCATCCGACTCGCCGCCTCGATCATGATATTCGTAACGCGCGTCTCTTCGATGAATAACAACCGCGAGCTTTCCGCGGGGCCGAATTGCCTCATTCGCCGATTTCCCTGCGCAATATCCAAGATATTCTTGCAGGTAAGAGCCAATAATGACGCATTCCACGGCGAAAACTCGATGCAAGCCTCAGAAGCCATGCGTAACGTGATAACGAGCCGACCAACGTCGGGATTCGGCGCAAAATTGTCAATCAAGCTTTTCGCGATGGCAGCCGCTTCAGTCGGCGATGCGGTGATAAGAGCCCGTTCAACGTTTGCTACGGCTACCCACCACGAGAAGTTTGCTCCCGAAACATCGGCAAAAAAGACCGAATTGGGCGCAGTCCCGGCCGCCGCAGTGGATTTCGTCTCAATCATGAATGCGATAAGCCGCCCAAACGGTGAAGACGCCTTCTTTCCGCTGGCCAGGAGAGACGCCTTGGCCCTGCCAATTTCGTGGGCGTGGAGCCATGCCCATGAAAGCAGGAGAAATTCACCGGGCGATAACTTCCCGCCGACGTCAGCAACATCAAGCAGAAGTGCAGCACTGTTCGGCTTTCCCCGCCTCAGGAGGATCCGGGCATTTATTGTTCGAATCAATGCATGCGGGTGCCCGAGCAAAGCAAAATCGATGTCGCGGGGAGCGGCTGGAAAGCGAACGCGCCGTGATGATCTTGTGATGACGTAGGCGAAGGTCCCCCCTGCAATGACCCTAAGCAAGACTGGTAGGAGGACAGGGAGTGAGTGGGCCGCCAAAACTCCGAGCAAGATGACCGAACCCGAAATCATAAGCAAGTTGCCATAGACGGCAAAAAGGTAAACGACGAAGAAGATTGAAGCCAAGGAAGGATAAATTGAGAGGCATGCGACTAGGCCTATTACGGCGGCAGTTAGAAAACCTCCTTGGCGTCTCTCGAGAACCCTGTCAGGCAGGGAAATGGAATTAGCTGCCACTTGGCCCAGTTCTAGAAGCGAAGCATTAGCGACGAAGATCCCCCTGGTCCAAGCTCGAAGACAAATCACACGGACAGCTTCAATCACCAAGTACTCGGATATCAAAATCCACGCTACTGAGGAACTTACGAATAACGCCGATAGGAGTGCAATTGCACCAAGCCAAGGAAACTTCAATCGCAATTCAAGCAACGCAGGCCTGTAGTTCCAGACGCGCGATTCTGAATCAGGCCAATCATTCCTAGGGTCTCTTGACGAAACAAGCGCGGCAGCTCCTGACAACAACGCGAGCGGATTGCCAGAAGTTAACCCGACGAAAGCAATCACAAAAAATGCAGCAATCCGTATCATGAGGTTAATCCATTTAGCCCATCGATGGGCAATCTTTGCCGGTCTACGACCAATTGCCTTGGCTTCTTCATCTCCGGAGAATATAGAATTGAGTAGCCCGGATTCTTGGAACTCTAAGTATTTATTAAAAATCTTCTCGGGGTTTTCCAAATGTCCGATGCCAAAAGCCTCAACCACGATTTCGATCTCATCGACGGAAAAGCCGGCTGTCACCGCTAGGCTGACAGCAATCTGAGGCACATCAATCACCTCGAACTCATACAAATGGGTGACGGTGGCTGCAATGTTGAGGATAAGCTCAAGATCGCTGCAATCTTCTAGTAGCTGCGCCTCGCATCTCTGGGTGAGTGCAGCGATGCTGGGCTCTTCGAGTTTTACGAGAAGCCGCTGCCATTCGGCATCATAAAGCATTTGAAGAGATTTCATCAGGCGGGTTCGCTCCGGCTGCCTTATTGGAAACGCGGCAGCCAGCTTCAACAGTCGATTGGTTCCTTCGCTCATCGCCAAAGGCAATTGAGCCTTCTCATCCGGCAGCGTTTCCATCCGCATGTCCCTGTTCGCTCCCGCCCTACCGCACCGTTTATATGAACAGATCCTATGGTCACCAAACACTAAACGGTCGCTGGTGGATTTCCAGCTCTCGTCACTCTGGCCTCGTGGCCCGATGATGGGTGCGGTCGCAAAGTGCGCGCGGAACGGGTCCGTGCTCGATGCCGATATGTCTGGTTCAGGGACCCGGTGGCGCGGCCCTCCCCCTTTCAGTCCGAGCTGCCAAGGGCGGCCGAGGAGGAGGCGGTCCCTGATCTTGGTTTACCTCTTTAGCTCTAACCCAGGGTCCGGGTAAAGGTGTCCGTTGCAGGAAAATCCGCCCTGAACAGCAGGAAAGCGTGAGGTGCGGAAGGTGCGGAAGGTGCAGCGAGTTGTAGCAGCGGCGTAAGCCTTGGGCCGGTGGCCTTGGATTGGCCTTCGCATCGTTATGGGCCGGTCGGAACCGACGCCTGGCTCAGGTGGGGGAATCCCTTGGGTGAGTGTCGGGTGCCCCGTGGGCGGGTGCCTCAAGTCAAAGGACTCGCCATGATGGATACCCAAACCGAGAAGATCTACTCTCCCACTCCCACGCTCTCCGACGGCTCTTCGGGTGCGGGGTCCCTGGGCGGCACACTGCGGCGCTGGATCCGTGCGGCGCGGGCGGCGGTTGGTCCTTTTTCCCGGGTTCCGCAGGTGCCGCAGAGGTGCCCACTGGAGGTTGCTACGGTGTGCGAGGCCGTGATCCGGGTGGGGGGCGCTGGACATGTGTCGACTGCGGCGCTGGCTTTGCGCGGTCCCGGGGGTACCGAGCACGTGCTGTTATTCCGCGGTTACAGCCCGGACGGGAACAGGGAGCGTGCTGCCGCGTATGCCCGCCTTAATGCGTTCGAATACTTGGCAGGGCGTCCGACGGGTGCGGCGATTACCCGCCTGCATGTCGATGATGCCCGCGCCCGGGACGCGATCGGGGCCCTGCTGGATTCGTTCCCCACGCTCACTCTGGCCGGGGTCCCTGATGCGGCGCTGTCCACAGCTGCCGCCCGCGCCGCCGTCCGCGCCAACGCCGGCCCCGTGTCGGCCGCCCGGCCGACGGAGCGCGTTCCAGGCGGGTCCACTCACACGGTGGTGGCCACGGATGCATCCATTGTTCCCGGGATCCCGGGGGCAGGGATCGCTGCGGTGGCCGGCGATGGACGTCTCTGGCAAGAAACCCTGCCTGCAACCGGGGACATCACTTGGGCGGAACTGAACGCGATCCATCTGGCCCTGGCCCGCACCGCCACCACTGAGCGGGTGGTGGTCCTTTCGGACTCCAAGGCCGCCGTCGCGTTCGCCAACGGGACAGCTGTCCCGGCCCAGTCCCGTATGGTGCGTCTGGCCGCGCAGATCCAGAGCCTGTGCACCGGGCGGGACGTAAGCATCCAGTGGGTCCGCTCCCACCGAGGCCATGCCCTGAACGAGGCCGCCGACCAGGCAGCCCGCATCGCCCGCCGCAGCCTCACTGCCTCCCCCGCCGCGGCTTAACCCTTGGGGCTCGACCCCTCCAGGGTCGGGCCCCGCCTTCGACGCCACGGGGGAAACCCTCCTGCGGGGTGAGGCCCGCTGAGGATCGGACCCAGCATGGAAAGGAACACTCGAATGGAACATCAGACGCTCTCGTACCAGCTCCCCAGCTCCCCGGACCTGCGCCGCCAGCGCCGCCCCGGCAGGAGGGTGGCGATTGGGCTGGTGTGCGCGGGACTGCTAGCCCTGCTCGCCGCAGCACTCATCCTGGCCATGATCGTCCCGGGATCCGCTGACAGGCAGAACACCCCGCCTTCGCCGAGCCCGCTCGCGTCTTCCCCGGCCTCGCCCGGGCATGCCGGGGGAAGCCCTTCTTTGGGCGGATAGCTCCGCCTTTCCAAATCACTGACCCAGCAGACAGAAGAACCTGAGAGAGGAAACCCTTATGGACACCACAATCGCCGCCGCTGACGGCCCCGACCGGATCGGTC
>Ga0308169_10001830_pt1 | contig 23591 bp, 24 predicted proteins | sample PhyBR1_2_FD_202139 | JGI IMG/M metagenome (GOLD analysis project Ga0308169, IMG submission 202139) | Phyllosphere microbial communities from UC Gill Tract Community Farm, Albany, California, United States - DLSLSB.R1 | ecosystem: Host-associated > Plants > Phyllosphere > Unclassified | place...
TGCACGCTCGCGGGGGGAGTGTGTGAGGTGAGACGGCGTTTGAGGGCGAGGGGGAGGGTCGAGGAGGAGGTGGTCGGCGCTGGGTGAGGGCGGGGTGCAGGGCGCAGCCGAGGCGCGCAGCACAGGCTGCTGCTGTACGTGAGCAGGTCGCGCAGGTGAGCAGGTGAGCCAGTGGTGGTGCGAGGCGAGAGCGAGAGGCGGAGGTTGCGGCCGGGAGCTGGCCCAGTGCCGGCGCCAGCACAGCTTCGCCTCGACGACGAGCACCTCGCGCGCCCCTCTCGCAAGCGGGCCAGCACTCGCACGCTTCGACCCAGAGCAGCCACCCCGAGTCCCTCGCCCAGCAGCGCGAGCGCTCCCTCTGGTCCGCCGCTCCCCCCGCGCCGCTCCCCGCGTTCGCTCGTCGCCCCACGGCGCTCGCCTCGTCCTCGTCGCCTCAGCACTCGCCCTCGTCGACCATGGCCACCTTCTTTGGCCACGCGCCTCCACCAGCCAGCACTCAGCCACCCACAGCCGACCAGCCCATCAAGATGCAGGGGTTCCCTCTCCCGCCGCTCCCTGGCGCCCCCACCCCGCACTCGTCGTCGTCGGCCTCGTCGTCGCTCCCACCAGTGAGCCAGGCCCTCGGCGCGTTCGCCCACCTGTACCCGCACCTCGCACCCCAGCCCCACCTCCTCCACCAGCATCTCGGCCACCCGCCCGCGCCGGGTCAAGGCCCCGGCATCGACCCTTCCATCCTCCTCGGCTTCACCGACCACCACCAGCACCACCACCACGACCTGTCCGGCGCTGGCCACTATGGCTCGCTCGGCAACGGCGGCTTCGGCGCACCCCACCCGGGCACGAGCGTCCTCAGCGACGCCGACCTCGACTTTGAGAGCGTCCTCGCCTCGCTCGGCGCCGCCGCGCACCAACAGCAGCAGCAGCAGCAGCAGCAGCAGCAGCGAGCGCATGCACGCGCCGCCTACGGCAGCCACGAGGCCCACACCGACATCTTCGCCGCCGGCGGCATGTTCGACCAGGCCGCCATGCACCCTCCTCCCCTCAACGGCCAGCAGCAGCAGCTCAGCCCGCGCCTCCAGCTCGACCGCATGCCCTCGTACTTCACCCAGCACGCCGCCCCGCAGCAGCAGCAGCCCCAGCAGCCGCCACCGCCAGAGTCGTTCCCCTCGCCCGCCCTCCCCTCCTCGGCGTCCGCCGCCGCCGCCGCCAAGCCCGTTGAGCGCGGCCGCGGCACGTCGTCCAAGCGCTCTGCGTCGACCGAGCGCACGGGCCTCACCGGTCGCTCGGCAACGGCGGGCACGAGCAGCAGCGCCGGCGGCGGCGGCAGCGTCGGCAAAGCCCCGCGCCAGTCGCGCTCGCGCAGCGCGAGGCGCTCGTCCTCGGCCGCGGGCTACGACCGCGACAGGCCGTCGCCGACCTCGCGCGAGTCGGGCGGCAGGCGCAGCGCGGCGGCGGCGGCCTCTGCCGCGGCGGGCGGCCCGAGCGGTGCGGGAGCCGGCGAGGAGGGCGCAGACCCGAGCCCGGCAGCGACGCCTGGCTCGGGCGGCGCGCCCAACGGCGCGATCGGGATCCCGGCGGCGGCGGCGGCGGCGTCGGGCGAGCACGCGCACCAGTACGCCATGAGCCTCCCGGCGTACCCGTCGGCGAGCCTTTCCGGCACGCCGTCGTCCGTCCCCGGCGGCGCAGGCGGCGGCGCCTGGGGCGCACTCGCCGCTGCGCACCCGCACGCGTTCCCGGCGCATGCCTTCAACGGCGCCTCGCCCGGCGGCGGCGGCGGCGGGCAGCAGCAGCAGGCGGACCCGGCGAGCGGGTGGAGGCCGTCGCCGCCTCCCGGCGCTGCGGCGAGCGCGCCGCCGGCGACCGGGCTCGCCGGCAGGTCACCGACGGCGGGAGGAGGCGTCAAGGCGCCGGGCAAGAAGGGCAAAGGGCTCGCCGACGTGCAGGAGGAGGACGACGGCAAAGGGTGCGTCCGCCACCTCTTTCTTCCCTCTCTCTCTTCCCTCTCTCTCTCCCTCTCTCTCTCCCCCTCTCTCACCCCGACCTTCTTGACTTCCAAGACTGACCTCGACGTCGTACTGCGCGCAGCGACCCGCTCTCGGAGAAGCGCCGCAAGCGCCGCGAGTCGCACAACGCCGTCGAGCGCCGCCGCCGCGACAACATCAACGACCGCATCGCCGAGCTGTCGCTCCTCGTTCCCGACACGTTCCTCGTCCCAGGCTCGCCGCCGCCCGACGGCTCGGCGAGCGGCGCGGGCATGCTTCCGCCGGTCGACGAGGGCCCGGCGAGCCCGGCCATCGGTGCGCTCAGCCTCATGAGCCCGGGCCCGTCGAGCGTGGCTGTCCTCGGCGGGTCGCCGGCGAGCGCGCCCGGGGCGGGCTTCGCGACGAGGGCGCAGCAGCAGGCGGCGGCGGCGTCCGAGAAGCTGAGCGCGCAGCAGCTCGCCGCAAAGGAGAAGCCCAACAAGGGCGTCGTCCTCGCCAAGAGCGTCGAGTACATCAAGTGCGTCGCTCTCGCTCTCCCTCTTCTGATTCTGTCGCCCTCTTGCGGCGAGCGCAGGCTGACGGTTCGAACAAACCCCACGCTCACAGGTACCTGCAGCAGATGGTCGAGCTCTCGCAGCAGCACGCCGTCGAGCTGCAGCGCGAGAACGCAGCCCTGCGTGACGCCCTCGTGTCGTCCGCGTCGCAGCAGCGCCAGCACGGGCACCTCCCCGCCTCGACCTCGTTCCCCAACTCGACCGCGGCGAGCTCATCCTTTTCGGCGCCGGCGACCAACCCGACCGGCTCGCCCGCCTCGCCGCACGCGCACTCGAACGGCACGGCGACGGGCGCGAGCGCGCTCGGCCTCGCGCTCGAGTCGCCGAACAGCAACAGCGGCGGCGGCGGCGTCCCCTCGGGCTCGTTCTTCGACTTTGGGCCGTCGAGCGAGCACGGGCAGCAGGGCGGCGACGACGAGCGCGAGGGTGCGGGCGCGGATGGAGAGCGCGACGAGGAGGAGCGCGGGCGACCGGCGGCGGGAGGAGGGAGGAGTGCGAGAGCGGGAGAGCGCGCGTGGACGCCCATGCTCGAGGGGCTCGACATGGAGGGCCTCGCGGCGCTCAAGGAGGAGGACATGGACCAGTCCTGAGCCCGCTGTCGCCGCCCGGGCGGCGTCGGCGGCGTCGAGCGGCCCGAGCGGCGGCTCCATCTTCTTCGACCTCTCTCCCTCCTAGACTTAGTCGCGCTCGCCCTCCCTCCTCCCTCTTTATTCCCTCCGTCGCCTCACATAATGCTCGACTCTCCCGCCTCTACGCTCCTCCCCTCAAGACCTTTCCGCCGACGACGACAAGGCTCCCTCTCCTCCTCAGTACCCTCCCTCCCTCCCCTCGCCGCAGCGCGACGACGGCTTGTAAGCCTCTCTGTATTTGTTCCCGATCGACCCCCGGATATTCGGTGGGACCCAAGGCAACGATTTTTTGGATACGTGCACGGGCCTTGAGCGCGAGAGAGCGAGAATGAGAGCGAGCGAGCGATTTGAGAAGGTCGCGCCGCTTCACGACCTGCTGTCGTTAGCTGTTGCTGTAGCTTGACGCTTTGAAGCCTCTGAGTACGAACACGCACACGAGCCGCGCATAAGAGAGGCGGGCCGTCGACAGGAGCAGAGCCGCCGCGGTGCGGTCGAAGCGCCAATCGTGTTCAGCTCTGGTTGCTCTCGCCCAACGCTCACTGGCTCGACTAGCTTTGTCCTTTCTCTGGCTGAGCCACCACGAGTGCATGCTCCATGGTGAGCTACGAGCGACCCCTTTCTCTGAACTGCTCCCTGCTCCTGTTCCTGCTCCTGCTCGTCCGCCTCCCTCGCCTGAACGGCGCGCCCAATGCAGCCAGCATGACGCTAGCACTACTGCTACCTCAACGAGAGCGAACAGATTCGTGCTCGAGCACATGCACAAGAAGAACCAGGCAGGCGCCGTCGCGAGATAGGACGACGCCATGGGCGACAGGACAAAGGCGAGAAGCGTGAGCAAGGTCGACGCGCCGAAGCAGCGGCGTAGCAGTACTCAGACGTGCCGCAGCGGCTCTCGCCAAGTCGCGCTCGCTCGGGACGCAGCCGCTGCGGCGAACGACCGTGCGGCGCAGGCGCAAGCGGCCGGATCGAGGCCGAGGTACAGCGAGGTCCGAGCGCTCTCGAGAAGCGCAGACTGAGCCGAGTTCTGCTGCAGCTCACAGCGCGAGCGAGCTGAGCGTGCAGCACGTCTGCTTCGAACAGCAGTGCCACCGCAGGAGCGAGAGCAGAGCGCGCCGTCGCAGAGCGAGGCCTTGTACGGCGCGGCGCGCGGTCGAGCGACGAGCCGCTCGGTGCCGCAGAAGCGCCGCACGACGTCGCTGAGGCGAGCGAGACATCACGAGCACGCTCATGCGCATAAGTTTCAGCGCCCGGCCTCCCCTATGCCCCTCGGCGCCGCCTCAGTCGCGCTCGAGCCTCTCCTCCTCCTTCTCCGCCCGCCCGACGGGCTGCGCCGTACTCCTTGACGGCGAAGTCGAGGGCGACGCGGAGGATCGGTGAAGGTTGTGCTGACGATGGAGGTCGGGGAGCACGAGGCGGTGCGCTCGGCGAGGGAGGATCGGGCGGTGCTGACGGCGGGAAGAGAGGACGGATCGGCGGGCGGCATTGCCGGCGCGATGAGGAGGGGCTTGTCGTGCAAGGCGAGGGCGTGCGTCGATAGGCGAAAGAAGGAAGGTAATGTCGGGACCCTGTAGCTCACAATCGTGAGCGCTGCTCGTCGGCGAGGGGACCGTGCGAAAGTGCGAGAGAGGGACGCACAGCTCGACCGCCTCCTCAGCTCGCTCTCCCCAGCATCTGCATCGCCCCGTGCGTCTCGTAGCGTTGTCGCGAGCCCGCACCGCTGCACCCCGCCGCCCTCGTCTCGTCGACCTCTCGCGCCGCACGGACCCCCTCGACGCCCGGCTCGCCCTCGCCCCTCCCTCGGCCGCTCTCGCCCGCACGCTCGTCGCACGAGCTCGACATCGTCGTCGAGCGCGAGCCACGACCCTTGGCGCCGCAGCGCACCGCGCCCGACGATCGCCGTCCGAGCGAGCGCTCGACCACGTCTTCGAGCGGCGCCCCGCCCGCACGACGACCCGTCTCGTCGTCGATCCGAGCTCGAAACGAGGTCGGTCCCGGCGGCATGCGCACCCGTCGCGCGTCGCCGCCACCGAGTGCGGCGGCCCGAGTCGTGAGCGACCGGCGCCGCCAAGGTCGACCGGCCTGCTCGACCCAGTTGTCCAGCGCGAGCGGGCGGTCCTCGCTCGCGGGGCAAAGACGCCGAGTCGTGCCGAGAGCCGCTGCCCGAGGTCGGGCCGAGCAGCACGGGTGCGCCGCGCTTGCACGCCCTAAGCGAGCGAGGGCCGTCCTTGCTCGACGACGGCGACGACGGGCGGCTGGCCGCTCGCGACGAGCATGGCAGCTCGTTGGCGCCGATCGACGGCGGTGGCGGAGCTCGGGGTGGTATCGTGCGGCGGGACGAAGGGGAGGCCGGCGAGGCTTTGAGGCGCGAGGTGCTCGAGTTGGTTTCGAGGTGGACGAGGCGGAGGGAGGCGGTCGAGGTTGAGCGAGCGCGGCTGGTTGTTGGTGTCGGCGAGTCGACGGGTACGTAGACGACTGCGCGCGGAAAGCGGCGAGGTTAGCGCGAGCTACGGCGAGCGAGAGCAGGGGTGAGCCAGGGTGACAGGGAGAGGCGTGCTCACAGGTCAACGGAGAGCGCGTCCCCTTGCCGGGCGATGCGACAGGCCCCTCGTGAGACTCACGAGCTCGTGCTGGCGGGCTCGACAGAGGCGTGCGTGCGGGTGGCGACGAGGATGACGGCTGGCTGATGAGGCGGCGAGTGGCGAGGTGGAGGAGGACGGGGCCGGCGCTGTAGCGCAGAGAAGGGTCAGTAGCTGATTGCTGGGTATCGCTCAGAGTCGCACGAGTACTCACAGTGGTGCCCGGTGCTGGTCGGAGAGCGAGAGGGTGAGCTCGTCGTCGTCGTCGTCGATGGAGAGAGTCGGGCCCTCTCACCACGCTCGTCTCGCTCTGTGCAGCTACGAGCACGACAAGGCTGCTCTCTCGACTGGGCACGGCACCCTGCCACCCTTGCTCGCCCGCTCGGAGGCCGCCTCGCTCTCGCCCTCCTCGACCCGACCCGACCCTGGCCGCATCGCCCGATGCCGCCTCGCAACTACCACATACCCGCGCTACTACAGCCTCGCATGGACTACAACACTGCTATGCACGACCTCGAGGTCCGCTCCATCTCGCCCGTCCCCCTCGAGACGCCCCAAGCTGACCTCGTTCCCCGCTCACCCCTCCCCACCTCGACCCGACACCTCTCGCCGCCCGCAGAACCCGCCCGAGCCCTACCTCGACCTCCCGCACGACGTCTGCCAACTCGTGTGCGACGCCGCCCTCGACCTCCCGCCCGGCATCGCCTCGTCCACCCTCCAGGCCCTCGCCCTCGTGTCGCGCACCTGGTCCACCGCGGCTCAGCACGCCCTGTACCGCAACCCGTGGCTCTCATTCGACGCCCCCGACCGCGTCGCACCCCGCACCTTCACCCGCCTCGAGCAGCTCGTCGCCACCCTCGCCGCCCGCCCAGACCTCGCCCGCGGCGTCCTCGCACTCGACGCCGGCAAGTACACCGTCCGGTGCCAGACCGAGGCAAAGGTCGACCGCCGCCTCGTGTCCCGCCTCGCCGTGCGCCTCGTCGCCGCGTGCCCAAACCTTCGCGCCCTCTCGCTCCCCTTCGTCGTCCAGGCCGACAAGCCCGCCCTCCTCTCGGCCCTGCGCCGCCTCGCCCTCCTCGAACAGCTCACCCTCGGCGACGGCGTCGCCCTCGCCGACCCCTGGGTCGTCAACGTCGACGTCGCCGTCCTCGACGAGTGGGGCGTCGCCCAGTGGTGGCGCCGCGACCTCGCCGCCCTCGCGCCGCACTGGCCCCGCCTGCGCCGCGTCGCCCTTCACGCCCGCATCCGCGGCCGACACGGCGACGAGCGCATCCCGTGGGCCCTCGACGCGTTCGAGCTCGCCCTCGGCCGCAGCGCGAGGCTCGAGGCGCAGTACGTCGCCGCCGTGCTCGGGCGCTCGGTCGCCGCCGGGACCTTGCGCCGCCTCACGCTGTGCGAGCACCAGCTCGAGCCGGGCGCGCTCGTCGAGCTCCTCGGGGCGGTCGGCGGCGGCGGCAGCGGCGAGGAGGGAGCAGCAGGGGCGACCGGCCTCGAGGAGCTGCGCACGACGACGGCCGACAAGGTGACCCGGCACGACGACCTCGCGCACGATGTCGCCCGGACGTGCCCGCACCTGCGCGTCCTCGCGCTCGAGACGCCCCTCGGCGACCTCCTCGGTGCGCTCGGCGCCCTCAGCTCCCTGCGGCACCTGCGCCGCCTCGCCCTCACGTCGCTCGTCGCGCCGCGCGAGCGCACGGGCGTCGCCCGGCTCGTCGCTGCGCTCGAGGCGTTCCCGCAGCTCGACGAGGTGCGCCTCGCGAGCGTCGGGACGGGCTTGAGCGACGACGCCGTCCTCGAGCGGCTCACGCTCGACGTCGACCTGCGCACGGTCCTCGACGAGTGGCACGCTCGGCGCCGCGCTCGAGCGGGCGCGCCGTAGACTTGTCGTAGATCTTGCGGTAGAGCTGTAACGATCCATGTTCTGCTCGCAGCAAAGCTCGGTCCCCTCGAGAGCGGGGAAGGAGAGAAGGTACAGCGGGAACAGGGGTATCACAATGCACGCCCAGCCTCTACTCGTGTGCGCTCTGCTCTAGCACCCTCGGGTACGACGCATGGTCCCCTTACCTCCTGTACCCGCCACCTCGCCCGCCCTCGCCCTCGCCCTCGCTCTCGCTCCCCTCGTCGTGGTCGTTGGCGAGCGCAAAGTGCTCCATCTGGACCGCCGTCTCGCCGCGCCTCCTCCCCTGATCCCGGTCCTCGAACTTGCCGCCGTGCGCGAGGTGCCCGCCGTCGACGGGCGAGTCCTCGTAGTCGAACAAGGGCTCGACCCCGCCCGTCGTGAGCCCGCCCGCGCGGTACAGCGTCGCACTGCGCCGAGCGTCCGGCTGCGCGTGGTGCCCGTGCCCGCCCGAGTCGGACGTGAGCGAGATGCGCGTGTCCTGCAGCAGCGAGTGCCGTGCGGCGGCCGATGAGTACCGCCGAGAGGCGTCGGCGTCCGAGACGGACCGCGAGAGGTTCTGCAGGGGGGACGCACAGGGTCAGGGCTCAAGCACTGCGTTTTGAAGCGCTCGAGAGGGAGAGAGAGGACGCACGATGAGGTACACGCCCATCGAGATGGTGTAGAACCCGCAGAAGAGCGTGAACGTGTTGACGCCGCCGGTCGTACCGAGACCGTGGAACAAGATGACGCTCGCGATCAAGGTCGCCGTACTAAAGAACGAGAAGTACATCGGGTTCCTGCGGGCGAAAGAGGGAGCGTGCGCGACAGGGTCAGCGACGGCGGGGTAGGTTCTTGAGAAGGTCGAGATCGAGACGCACACGACGCTGCAGACATGGAGGAAGGCGTGTCAGCGTCCTGTGCGTAGCTCATGAAAGGCGTGGCAGCGACGAGAGGGAGAGGAGGTCGACGAGAAAGGGCGAGAGCGAGCGGGAAGAGGGGCCTTTCGGGGATGGAGGAGAGGCGGGAAAGGGTGCTCACGTCGTCGGGAACAGGTCGAGCGCCTTGTTGAAGTAGCTGCGGGCGGCAAGAGGGAGTGTCAATGGCTGTGCGGGAGGAGGAAGAGCTCGTCTGGGAGCGGTCGAGGAGGAACGAGAGGGCGACGCACTTCATCTGGACGGCGATGCAGCCTGCGACAGTGAAGGCAAAGATCCACGTGCCGGCCCTCCACAGCTGGTTGTTGCCGGCGAACGTCAACTTGAGCGCGACGCCAAAGCCCTTGACGGCCATGACCGAGACGGACCCGACGAGCGAGCAGATCGAGATGTAGACGAGCGGGTTCGAGTTGCCGTGTCGAGGCGCGACGATGTGGATCATGTAGAGGGAGAAGACGAGGACGCAGAAGCAGTAGAACATGAAGCCTGCGGGCGAAAGGCCGTCAGCTCGTCTCCTTCTTGCTGTCGCGCCCGGGAGCAAAGAGAGCGAGACGCACCCGGCTGCAGCGCGTACTCGAGGATCTCGTCGACCGTGTTGATCTCCTTGTCCTCGGGCGCGTGGAGGACGATGACGAGGCTGCCGACGAGGCACAGCGAGCACCCGACGACGCCGATCTTGCCGAGGCGCTCGCCGAGAAAGATGGCGGCGAGGATGGCGCCGACGAGGACCGAGAGGGCGCCGAGAGGCGTGACGAGGGCGGGAGGCGCAAAGGTGTAGGCGGCAAAGTTGGCGACTGCGTGAGGGGGGACAGGGTCAGCGAGGGGGGCCTGCGGGTCGGCGACACCTCGTCCTGCGCGGCGGGAAGCTCGACGCACCTTCTCCAACGACCACTGCGAGCGTGAGGAGAAGCACGAGGTCAGCTCGAAGCCTGTAGTACGCCGCCTGCTTCGCAGCCCGCATGCACGTCTCGCGGCGGGTCTGCGCGTCCAAGGTCTGAGCCGCAGCCCGACTCGCTCCGGGCCGGCGCCCGAAAGCGTGCGCGCGAGGTCAGAGAGAGAGCACAGACTCACTCGTGAGCATGCCGGCCCACCACAGGCTGTTGCGGAGGTAGCTGTACGAGCTGCTTGCGAAGCCGTCGTGCGCGTCGGCCGCGCTGATGAGGCCCTGCAGGCGGCGCACAGGGAGGTCAGCGCACTGGCCCTGTGAGGACAGGGAGACTGCAGAGAGATAGAGTAGGACGCGCCTTCTTGGTGATGATGAACGAGGTTCCGATCGCGACGCTGGACGAGACGGCGAGGGCGAGGCCGATGTACTTGTCGTTGGGGTCAAAGGTCGAGACGTACTCGCCTGCCTCTGCGGCAGCAGTCGTGACGGCGTCCATGGTGGGCCTCGAGCTGGGCGGAGCCGGCGCGGTCGGGCGAGAGAGGGGAGAGTCGCGTGGAGGAGCGGGCGAGTCGGCGGCGCGGCGGGGGCGTGTGATGGGCGGTGCTGGCGGCGCGTTGCGGAGCTGCACGAGCTGGTGCGAGCTGGGTGGCGCTCTCGCTCTCCGAGTCGAGCGGGCGAGTGAGGGGCGGGCGGCAACTCTCGTCGCTCGAGGGGAAGTCCGCCGCGACCGCGACGCGCAGCCTCGCTCCAAGGGGTCTCGCCATTACTCGCACGCTCGACGCAGTCTTGCTGCTGTCTTTGCTCTCGTCTCTCCCCGCGAGGTCAATATCTAGCCCTCGAGAGGTGCATGCTGCTCGACCGGCCCTGGGCCGCCGGCTCGCGACCTCTCGGACGCGTGCGGGACGAGGAGCAGCGCCCCACCTGCGGCACGCAGAGACGAGCAGCCAGAGAGTGCGCGCTCCTCCATCTGTCAAGCGGGCGAGCTGAAAGAAAGCCGAGGCGGCCGGCGCGCAGCCAGAGCAAGTCGGCGAGGCTGTGAGGAGCGTGAAGGGTCGTCGTGCGCCAGCTCAAGGCGCACAGGCCAAGTTCCTAGCAGAGTGCGAGCACCAAAGTCCTCCAGCAGAGCTTGCGATCGTGCGAAGGCAGAGCGGTGCCTACAAGGGTTCTCGCAGTCGTCGGCGAGCCCACGGGTCGCTCGAGCAGCAGGCGCTCGGCGGCAGGAGAAGCGAGAGCAACGTGAGGTCGTGCGCATCTCCAGCACGAGAACTCGGCAAAGCTGTGACGAGACGCACATCTGCGAAGGAGCGCGGATCAGCGCTGTGCGAGGTGCGGAACAGCAAGGGAGGAGAGGAGGAAGAGGGCTGAACGCACCAGACGCAGCCGAAGCACCGTCAGGCCGATCGTCAGACCTCGCACAGTGCTCGAAGGCGGCCTACACGGTGCTGTCGCACTCCTCGTCGACACGCGGCTGTGGTAGGTCGGGCGAGGCGGTGCCGAGTTAGGCGCGCCGAGGCGGGACGTTGAGACGAGCTGGGGAGCGCGCGAGGCTCGCGTGCGCTGCGCACCGCACAGCACGGAGCTCGTGAAAGGAGTTGGAGCTACTCAGCCATTGAGCAGGAGGTGGTCGGGAGGAGAGGGGTGAAGCGAGCGCCGACTTCATCTCTCTCGCCCGCACCGTCTCGCCGCAGCCACCGTGGCGCACCTGTGGCACGCTGTGCACCGTGCGGCATCCACTCGGCCCAGCTTCCAGCTTCTACAGACCCGCTCGAGGCCATCGTCGTCGTCCGCCGCCGACACCCTCCGGTCCCGCCTCTCGCGCCGGCTCGCCGCCTACTACGAGCGACAAGCGCACCCTGCGGCCGCGCCAGACTGTCATGAGCAAGCAGGGCAGGAGCTCAGGTGGCTCGAGGAGGCCGCTCGCGAGCGAGGGCCCGAGTGGGACACGGTCCTCGAGCGCATGGTCGGCGACATGGTCGACAGCGACAAGCCCTTGGCCTACGTCCTAGGTGCGTCTCTCGCTCTCGCCGTACCCTCTACGTCCGCTCCCTCTTGCTGACGGTGAGGCGCAAACAGGCACTCAGCCCTTCCACCCCCTCGCCCACCCGCTTCTCGTCCGCCCTCCGACCCTCATCCCGCGCCCCGAGACCGAGCACTGGGTCGCACTCCTCGCCTCGCGCATCCTCGACTCGACGCCGACATCGCCGCCGCCGCTCGACGCCGACCCCGCGCCCTTCCGCCTCCTCGACATCGGCACCGGCTCGGGGTGCATTGCCCTCGCCCTCGCAGCCCACCTGCGCCCGGCCGGCCGCGCCGTCCGATGCACCGCCGTCGACCGATCGCCCTCGGCGCTCGCTCTCGCCGCCGAAAACGCCGCGCGGCAGTCCCTCTCGGGCGTCGTCGCCGTCCGCCAGGCCGACCTCTTCTCGCCGTCCTTCGCCGCGACCGCCTGCACCGGCAGCGGCTTCGACCTCGTCGTGAGCAACCCGCCGTACATCACCAAGGCCGAGTACGCCGGGCTCGACCCGAGCGTGCGCGCGTGGGAGGACCGCGGCGCGCTCGTCGGCGAGGAGCTCGAGCTGGGCGAGCAGGCGTCCCTGCGCCGAGCAGCCGACGACGCCGACGACGGCCTCGTCTTCTACCGGCGCATCGTCTCACTCTTCGGCGAGCTGCTCTCGTCGGGCGCTCACGGGTCGGGCACGGCGCCGGCTGTCGCGTTCGAGGTCGGGCAGGGTCAGGCGCGGGACGTCGAGCGGCTCGTGCGGGCGTGGCGCGGCGCAGCCGGCGAGGCGCTTGAGACCGAGGTGGTCGAGGACCCTTGGGGCATCGAGCGAGCGGTTTTTGCGCGGCGGCGGGACAAGTAGCGAGGGGCAGTGGCAATACAACGACCTCGTCCAGCTCTCCTTCGACAGCGTCCCTCGTGCTCCTTCTCTAGAGCCACCGCAGCCCGATCTCGACCTCGTCGATGCCGGCGAACGGCTTGCGGAAGTCGAGGTCCTTGCCCTTGATGACGAGCTTGCTCTGCTTGCCTGCCTCGGCGCCGTCGACCTCGAAGGCGGGGACGAACCACGTGAGCGCGAGCGCGGCCTGCGACGACGGGAGGGGCGCTCGTGAGCTTGGGCGCAGGCGCAGAGCGAATCGCGAGGAAGAGAGAAAGGGAGAGCGAACGCACCATGGCGCTGAGCTTGGCGTGCTTGTCGCCCGTCTTGCCGAGCAAGAACCGCAGCTGGACCTCGCGCTCGGCGTCGAGCACGATCCCGCCGTCCCGCTCGACCGCCCGCCTCGCCTCGTCCTGCGAGCGACGGTCGTCCGAGTCTGGCGCGAGGAACGCCGCGAGGGGCACGAGGACGCGCACCCGAGGCGGAGCGGCGGGCGGCTCCGACTCGACCTGGGCGTGCGTGCCCGACGGCGGCGGGAGCTCGGCCTCGACGTGCTCGTCGTCGCTCCCGCCCGAGACGGACGAGGCGGGCGTCGCACGCACGATCGTCGGCAGGCTCGCCGTCGAGGCCGAGGCGGTCGAAGCACCGCTGCGGAGCGCGCCGTCGTCGCCTGCGCCGGCCCTCGGCGGCGACGCCGCGCGCGCGGGCGTGCCCGGCGACGGGCTTGCGGCGGTCGACGGCGAAGGCGAGGAGCCCTCGGCGAGGCCGCCGGCGTGCACGATCATGTCGTCCTGGTCGTCCCACGCCGAGTCATCGAAGCGCTCGGGCGGTGCGGTCGACGAGAGGGCGAGCTCTTTCGCTCGCAGCGACGCCTCAATCGAGTTCTTGTAGCGATGGACCTGCGAGCGACCAGGAGAGAATCATCAGCGCTGCACGGAATGAGGAGAGCGAGCGAGGAAGAGTAGACGCACCTGGACTGCGATCCGGTCACTCCCTCCTGCCGCCAGCTTGCCGAGCCCGCTCACGCCTTTGCCGCTCACCTTGACATACTCCAGCACGACCTTGCGCCCTCCCGCGCCCGCCGCCTGCCTCGGGTCGTCGCCGCCGAGGAGCCGGGCCCAGTAGCCGAGGACGCGCCGCTGGCTCGCGATGCTGACGCCGTAGCTCTTGGCGCCGGGCGCCATGCGGCGCAGCGTGTGGAAGCGGAGGAGGTACCTGTAGGTGTTGTGCGTCAGCTCGAGATCGGAGGCCGGACGAAGAGGAAGAGGACGCACTCGAGCTTGTCCTGGAGCGAGAGCGACGAGATGTCGCCGCTGGACCGCCCGAGCACGGCTCGAGGATCGAGTGGTCCGTACTCTGCGTCCTTGTTGTTCTTTGCGGACGTAGAGCTGTCGAGGCCGTCGCTGTTGCTGAGCGCTGGGGCGGAGGGGAGGCCGGCGAGGGCGAGGAGGAGCGAGAGGGCGAAGGTGCCGGATCTGCGAGACACGAGTCAGCCCTTGTCCGAATCGAGTGAGCAGAGGAGGACGGACGCACCGTCCTTTACCGGCCTGCGTGCAAGGACGGCAAGGTCAGCTTCTGTCCGTCGAACGCTTCGGGACCTGCGGCGAGCTCGACGCACCTTGCAGTGCACGACGACGACGTTGCGCTCGTCCTGCTCGTACCAGCTCCTCGCCTCGGCGACCATGAGCGGGACGAGGCTCAACGGCGGCGGGTGGTGGTCGGGCCAAGGGAAGCGGCGCACCTCGCCGCCGAAGTGGGCCGCGTCGTACGAATTCTCGCAGCGAGGGCACAGGTTGAAGATGCGAAAGTGGCCCTCGTGGCGAGAAAGATAGCGCTGGACGTCGGGTCTGCGAGCGCAGGAGAGAGGCCAAGGTCAGCTTCGGGAGGAACAAGGTCGGGTGGGGGAGGAGGAGGTGAGCGCACCGAGGGTTGCGGTACAGGGCAGCGGTGCCCTCTGCAGGGAAGCCCATGATGATGATCCTGCGGGTGCACCACCATCAGCTCGAGCTCGCGAGGTGGGAGAGAGCTGCGGGACCATGACGCGGGCGAGGTGATGAGGACGAGGAGGGCGGACGACGACGCACCGCTCTGTGAGCTGGACCAGGTCGAGCGAGAAGTCATCGTCCTCGAGGCGGGCCTTGCGCCCACTGACGAGTCGGCGCAGCGGGTCGAACATGTCGAGCGAGAGGAGCGAACCCAGCTGCTCTCGTCGCTCTCGAACGAGCAGAGGCACGAGGCAAGCGCGACGAAGCTCTCGACCGTGCAGCTTGCTCGCTCAAGACAGACACACAAGGCTCGAATTGCACAGCGATAGCGCCCCTGCCACACAAGCGGGCCCTCTTTTGCTCCGTCCCACCTCGGCCTTCCTCCTCTCGAAGCTGCTCCTCGCACCTAGTCGCGGTACCCGCGCGGGCTGCGGCTGCGGCTCCGGTCGCGGACCGGCGAGCGCTCACGCTCGCGCTCGCGCTCGCGCTCGCGCTCGACGGGCGCGGGCGACGGCGAGCGGCGGCGGGGTGCCGGGCTGCGCGAGCGGCGAGGCGAAGGCGAGCGGCGGCGGGGCGACGGCGAACGGCGGCGCGAGTCGCGCTCGTCGTAGCGGTCGCGGCCACCGCGCGAGTAGCCCTCGTCGCCGCGAGGGGCGGCGTCGCGACCGCCCGAGGCACCGCCGGACTGCGAGCGAGAGGAGGAGGCACGTCAGCAACGGCGAGCGAGGTCGAGGTGGACGGCGAGCGTGAGCGCACCTCGTCCTTGACGGCGACAGCGACGCCGTTGAGGTCGGTACCGTCGAGCTTGCGGATGGCCTCCTCGGCGTCGTAGCGCGACGAGTACTCGATGAAGCTGCGGGGGCAAGAGCGGATGTGCGTCAGCGGCGCCCTAACCCGACGAGGAACGGCGAGAGGGGGAGGAAGGGACGCACCCGACGGTCGGGTCACGGCGGTCGACGTCCGCAAAGCCGACGTTGCCGCCGAGGCGGCCAAAGTCCTTGATCTCCTGTGGAAGGCGGACCGCGCGCGACGCCGATCAGCGACCTGGTCCCACGACGACGAAGCTTGTGCGCCCGACGCGCCGAGCGACGACAGCCAGGACGACCTCGACGACGAGAGCACATGGACGACGTCTTGGCCGAATCGAGCGCACGAGACCGACGAGTCCTTGAGACGACGCCGAGCCCGAGGAGAACGAGGACGGCCGATCCAGCTTGGCGCGCCTCGTCGCCTGCCCTCAACCAGCCGCAGCGACGACGCCCATCGAGGTCGACGCCATGCCCTCACGCCGCCCGTACGACGACGTGAGCTGCACCTCCTGGCTCGATCAGCCGTCCTGCTCTCTAGCTCCTCGCGAACCGAGCCCGCCGCATCGCTCCCATCCGACACCGCATCTCGACGCCGTGGAGCGTAGAAAGAGAGAGGGAAGGACGCACCTGCCACGTGGTGCCCTCGCGCAGGCCCGAGATCGTGAGGCGGTAGCCGCTCTGGCGAGGAGGACGGTCGAAGCCGCGCGGCGCGCCGTATCCGCCCGGACCGCCAGGGGGGCCGTAGCCACCCGGGCCGCCGTATCCACCGCCGCCGTACCCGCCGCCGTACGGCGCACCGCGAGGAGGACCGCCGAAACTGGGCTCGCGACTGGACGGTCAGCACGGGCACGAGAGGGGTCTTGGGCGAGGCGGTGAGGGAGAGCGAGACGTACCGGTCGTCCATCATGCTGCGAGGCGGCTTGGCGAACTCGACGAGAATGCTGCGCATGCAAGAGGGTCAGCTCTGTGAGCCTCGGCGGGCGATCGAGAGGGTCGAGTGGGTGGGAGGAGGAGAGGAGCGACGACGCACCGCTCGCCGCAGAAGTCGTGGTTGTTGAAGTCGCTGACGGCCTGCTCGGCGTCCTGCGAGCGATGCAGACACACGCAGAGCGCGAGGGGAGGAGAGGGAGAGCGTCAGCACGGAGGGCGGGGGAAGGGCACTCGGAGAAGGCGACGGCGACGCACCCTGAGCGACTCGTACTCGAGGAAGGCAAAGCCAGCCATGATGCGGATGTCGACGAGGCGGCCGACCGCACCAAAGTGCTGCTCGAAGTCGGCGCGAGTGGCCTGCTGGGGGATGCGACCGACGTAGAGGCGACGACCAGACACTGCACGGGGACGGGTCGACAGGGTCAGCCTCTGTGCGCTGCCTGCGCTGTGAGCAGACTGGCGCGCACTCACTAGTTCTCGTAGGATTGGGTGAGGGGAAGGAGAGTCGAGCTGGGCCGCTCCTGCTCCTCCTCGAACCACGGCCCAGCTCTCCCCGCTCCTGCTCAGGCTGGGCTGTTCTTCCGCGCAGTGCTTGTGCCTACTCCAAGGACACGGTTGCGCGCGCTCCCTCGTCTCTAGGAGGGAAGCGCTTCCTGCTCGTCCTCTGCTCGGTCGCTCGACTTTCAAGACGAGCCGCTCTCCCTCGCCACGAGCTGCAGCGTGCTTACCGTACGAGGAACTGCATCTATGTCATAAGAGCTCTACGACGGGCGCTCATGCGACCTCGGACCCTCGCTTGGCCTGCTCGGCGACTCGCCGCTTCTCCTCCTCGCTCGCCTTCTTGGCCGCCTCGGTCTCGGCCTGCGTCCTCAGCCGCCCGTGCTCGCGCTTCTCCTCGCGCTCCGAGAACCGGTCGCCGAGGAGGTCGACATACGGGCGCAGGAGGAGCGTCGCCTTGACCAGCTCCTCGCACACGTCCACGAGCCGGTCCCGGTTCGAGGACGGCATGAGCCGGTCCGACGACGTGAACTGGGTCCAAGCCTTCGGGATCGACGACTGGTTCGGGATCTGCAGGAGGGAGAGGATAGGGCAAGGTCAGCTCGACCGGGCGCGTGCCTCGGGCGTCGAGAGAGAAAGAGAGAGAGGCGGGAGCGGGGACGCACGGTCCACATACGCATCCACCTGCCGAGCTGCCGCAGCACGTTGACCGTGTTGAACGACTGGCTGCCGCCGTTGACCTGGCAGATGCCGAGCGTGCGGCCCTGCGTTGGTCGTACCGAGCCGACCGAGAGCGGAATCCAATCGACTGCGCGCGCTCGCGCTCAAGGCTCGTCAGCTCGGCTCGTCGCGGCGAGGAGGGAAGGTGAAGCGAGCGAGAGGACGCACTCTGGTTCTTGAAGACGGCCGTGATCGTGCCATGCTGCTCGGGCGAGACCCAGAAGTGCGAGTCGGACCACTCGCTCAACGCCCGCAGCTCGAGCACCTTGGGGTGCTTCTCCGACACGCCGTCCTTGATCGGGAGCCCAGTCGGGTCGAACACGCGCACGTCGGCACCGGCGAGCGAAAGGATGCGCGCGCCCTCGTAGGCCGTCAGGCGGGAGAAGGACCTGCGAGCGGGTGGGGGCGAAGAGGTCAGCTCGCTGCAGTAGTCGGTGCTGTACGGCGCTGTGCAAGGACGCACCTTTCTCGCAGAGAGCCGTACAGAACGAGGACCTTGATCGGCGGCTGCCCTCGCTGCTCGCTCGCGTCGCGCACCATCTGCCGGACCGTGTCGAGCTCGAGGTGCGCCGTCCAGTCGGGCTCGTCTGCGCCGTTCTTGGTCGCGAGGAAGGGCCGATACAGCGAGTCAACCTCGTGCTGGGCGAGCGAGTCGAGCGAGGCGGCCGTGACGGAGCTCGTCGCCTTGAAGGCGGTGCTAGCCGAACCGAGGGTCGCGGTCATGGCGAACGGGCGGGCGACGAGGGCGGTGCGGATCGTGTGTACGGCGGCAAGGCTATGTCCGAGCGTCGCGAGCGAGCGGAGGAGCATGTGGTGGCGTGAGGAGGAGCAGCGTCGGAGCTTCCGCCCGCCGCCGAGCAGACTACTTGGCCAAATCAAATCCTCGTCCGGCCGAGATTGCGAATTCGCCGAATTCGTCAGAGCGCGCGCGCGCGCGCGCGAACGACGCACTCGGCTCTGCGCTGCTCGTCCGTCTCCTCCCCGCGTCCGCCTCCTCCCTCCGACTGCCGGCTGCCCGTGTCATGGCGCTCGGTTGCTTCGATCGAGCTCTGCGACCGCGTGGAAGAGGCGAAGCAGACGAGCTCGTCGTCGTGCGCGCGCGAACTCCGCTTGATGGTGGCAGCTTCGCCGAGGGCCCGTGCTGCGCCTTCGATGGCCCTCCTGCGCCTCGCAGAGCGCGGCTGCGCAAAGGTGAGACGGCCTCCTGTCTGCGGCTCCGCGGAGACTCCTTGGCTCGGACCGCTCGCGAGCGTGCGCGGTCTCGTCGCCGTCCCACAGCTCAGCTCCCTCTCGTTCGCCCCAGCTCTCCGCTCCTGCGCTCACGCACAGCTGCTCCGCATGAGCGCACTTGACAAGGCACTGCTACTCGAGGACACCCAGGCGCCAGTCACCCTCGCCGCCCTCGCCTCGCTCTCCCCCGCCCAGCTCGCCCTCGCCTCGCTCCGCCCCGACCTCCACGCCCTCGTGCGCCAGCGCGCGCACATCGACTTCCTCGAGCGCAGAACTCGGTACCGCAGCAGCAGCCAGCGAGATTCGCAGAACGAGCGTGCGTCTCGCTCTCTTCGTCCTCCCTCCCCGCCTCGCGACCCGCTGACCTCTCATCTCCCTCCGGCCACAGCTCTCTTCGACACCTCGCTCGACTTCGCTCTGCCCGACTCGCTCCTCGACCTCACGACCGCCCAATTCGTCCTCGTCCAGTTCAACCCCAACTGCAAGTCGCCGCAGGTCATCGAGGAGGCGGCTCGGCTGTTCTTGCAGCGCGCGAGCCAGGCGCAGGACGAGCACAAGGCCTCGTCGCCGGCTCCTCGCCCGCATGAGCTCTCGGTCCAGCGCTGCAGACTCGTGCGGCAGGGCATGAGCCGGGAGGCGGCAGGGCGACTCGCGCTCGAGGTCACGGACGAGGCGCTCGCTGTCAAGAAGGGCGGCGCGGTCTTGGTCCAGGTCCTCGCCAAGGACATCACGACTTTCAAGTGTGCGTCCAGTTCTCGCTCGTCTGACTCGCGAGGACCGGCAGCTGATCTACCGCTCGCACGCCCGCAGACCTGACGACCCCGAGCGACCGCCTCGCCGGCAACTTCGCCTGCACGCTCGAGCTCGCAGCTCTGCGCATCGGGCTCGACTCGGTCGACTCGGTCACGGACTCGACGATCGAGGTCGCACTCGGCGAGCTCGGCGCGACCGACGCTCTCTTCCTGCGGCTCAGGGCGACCGTCGAGAGGTGGACGAGGTCCGAGGGTTTCTCAGTCGAGGTCGTCCAGTGCGTCCACTGCCGCTCTCCTCTCCAGCGTCCAGAGACTCTCGCTGACTCTGGGATCGGCCCGCACAGGCAAAGCCCCTCGAGCAGCGGCAAGCCGACCTCGAACAAGCGCGCGCGCTCGCCCCTCCTCACCCCGCCGCCTTCCCTCTCGCTCTCGAGCACAGCACCTCTCCGAGTCCGCCCTTCCTCGCCATTGCCGCCATCGCCCAAGCGTCGACGCTCGGGCGAGCTCGCCTGCGAGGACCAGGCGACGCGCTCGACGGCGTCGAGGACGATGGAGGCGGAGGGGAGGGGTCCGTGGCAGTACGTCAGCTCGTTGCCGGAGCTCTTCGACTGGCACCCCGGGTGCGTTCGCATCTCTCGACTGGAGAGAGCGGCAATCGAAAGAGCGGCAATTGATCCCGCTCACTCGCGCAGTGCTTTCGTCCGCCAACTCGCCTTCCTCCAGGCCATCGTTCCCCAAGCCGATCTCGCGCGCGACTTTCCGACCTTCAGCGCCGACGACATCGCCCTCCTCTCGCGCCGCGCGCTCCTCTCGAGACTGCCAGAGCTCCCGCACGGCGTTCCAGAGCCGGCGCCGGGCCGCAAGCACCACACGGGCTGGCGCCTCGCTCTCGAGCACCTTTACCACAGCGGTCCGCATCTCGGTGCGTGTCGATCGCTACATTCTTTCCCTCGGGCACCTCCTTGACGTCCAACACCTTCGGTGCACGCAGATCTCATGGCCACGCGCCTCGTCCTCCTCACGCACGAGTACCCCGACCTGCGCGAGTACTGCAAGGTTGCGTCAAAGCTCGTCGACGCGCGCGATGCAGTTCGACGCGCAGGGCACTACGTCCTCAACGATGTCCTCTCTTGCCGCCAAGCCCGCCAGGACGCCGCGACGCGCGACCCGGTCGACGAGCTGATCCTCCTCATGCGCAAGATCTACGACAACCCGCTCTAGTGCGTTTACGCCTGCCCTCCTGCCTGCTCTCGAGCTCGCGATGCAGGTACTGACTCGGACTGTGCTGCCTCGCAGCCGCCGCAGCCGCCTCCTCGACACGTCCGGCCAGCTCATCCGCACCGTGTCGCCCGCCTTCTCCGAGGCAGAGCTCGGCCCGGGCGTCTTTGTGCGCTTTGAGCGGGCCCTCGCCGACATCGTCGACTACGAGGCGAGCGCTGGAGCGGTCGGCTGACGTACGAGGGCGCGCAGAGGAGGCGGACGAGCGAGGCCGGCTTGAGAAGGTTGACGAGGAGATGCGCTTGTTTGCGAGGCAAGGGTGCAATGCCGCTTTGCGTCCTTGACGAGCATGTACACGCAGAGGCTGAGAGTAGCGGTGCGCGCCCGCCTCGAGGTCCAGCAGCTGCAGCGAGCCGAGCCATGCGGGCCGAGCGAGCTCGAGACGCTGGAGAGCAGTTGAGGGCGCGAGGCGGGCTCGGCTCTGGTGCTCGGCTTCTTTCAGAGCGACGTCAGAGTGCAGAGCTAGAGCGTGCTGTACTCGCTCGGCGTGGCTCAGCTTGAGCGAGCCGCAAGACTAGTCCGGCGGGCTCGGAGGGCAAGAGCAAGGCAGCGGGGCGGTGTGAGGGCACAGAGAGTCGCTCCTGGTGCTGGGCGACAGCTATCTGGCCTGGCCCAGTCGGCTGTGGTCATAGCGTGAGCAGGGGATCGAGGAGAGGGCGACCGAGTCGAGGAGCTGATGAGGATTCGAGCTCGACCGGCTCGACCTCGCTCAACATCCTCGGCTGCGCTCACCCTCGTGCAGTCGAGCACTCTGGCCACATGCCTGCAGCCACCACCGCCACCGCCGCGGCCAAGAAGCGCCCTCGCACCTCGACCGCCCCTCCCCCGCCAGCAACCTCCGCCGCGCCCTCAGCTCCCCCTCTCTCGGCAGTCGCAGCACGCAGGGCCGCTCGAGAAGCCGCAGCCGCAGCCTCTACCGCCGCCGATCCCGCACCCGCCGCCACCGCGCCTCCACCAGCTGCCGTCACCGAGGATAACGTCGACTCGGACGCCGAGTCGGCCGCCTCGTCCTCGTCGGCAGAGGTCCTGCAGCCCGAGCTCGCCAAGCCGCAGCGCAAGCAGCAGCACAAGGGCAAGGGCCCGGCGCGCTACTTTGCGGCTCCCGAGCCGAGTCGGGCGAGCCGGGCGCAGCACGACGAGGACATGGTCATCGACTCGGGCGAGGTGTCGCCGCCAGAGGGGCTCGACCCGGCGTCCGATGTCGAGCCCGACGTCCTCGAGCTGTCGACCCCGGTGCGCGCTCGCAGGCGGCGCGAGAAGAGGTGCGTCGCCCGTCCTCCCATCTGCTCCTCCTCGCCCCGAGCTTCTCGAGCTGATCCGCGCCCTCCACCGCAACAGCGCGTTCGTCGACCCATACTGCGTCTCGGCCTTCCACTACCTCGAGGGCGTCAATGCGGTGCAGACCACCGTGGAGGACGAGGGCGGTGTGCAGCGCGAGGCCGTCCTGTATGCCCTTCAAGCCGGCGAGGTGCGTCGTCTCCTCTCGCTACTTGCGCTACTTGCTGCTGCGCCCGCTCACGCCCTCCTCCGGCCTACAGACCCTCGTCCTTCGCGGCGCGTGCACCATCACCCCCGTGCTCGGCTCGGTCAAGGTCCTCGGCGCGACGCTCGCCGCTCCTCCGCCGAGCGAGGACGACACCATCACGCTCCCGCCCTTGGCCGCCTCAACCAGCCACCCGCTCTTCACCCCGACCTCGCACCCGCTCCCGCCCATCTTCGGCGCACCGCTCGCCGCTCCCCCGCAGCACTCGCTCCTCCTCCCCTCCGGCACGACCCTCGACCTGACGCCCTACGTCGCCGTCGTCCTCGTCTCGGACCTCGTCACCGGCATCGAGGGCATCGAGCGCGTGCTCGTCTCGGGCGGCATGGGTCAAGGCGGCGGCATGTTTGCTCGGCGCAGGGGCGAGATCGAGCCGGCTCAGGGCGGCACCACGTGGTCTCTCGTGCGTTCACTCCCTCTCCTCGAAGAGTGCAAGCCCGCACAACGTGTACTGATCTCACTGCGCCTGCAGGTCCTCGAGCCCGAGCCGTCGCTCGCCGGCCTTCGTCCCCTCGACCCGTGGCTCGCCGCACTCGCCGCCTCGGTCCCGCCTCTCTCGACTGCGCCCGACGACGACGACGACGACGACGATGACGACGAGCTCGTCGCCGACCGCTTCGTCGCGATCGTCGAGGGCCCGAAGCGGGTCGGCAAGAGCACGTTCGCCAAGATGTTGCTCAACTCGCTCCTCGCCCGGTACGGCGCCGTCGCCTACCTCGACACGGACCTCGGGCAGCCCGAGTTTACGCCGTCAGGGTTCCTCTCGCTCAACGTGCTGCGGCGACCTGCCCTCGGTGCGTCCCTCCCGCTCGCAGCCGCGCCCGAACGGACGCTGACTCGCCTCCTCAACTCGTGCGCAGGTCCTTCCTTCACTCACATCGCCCTCCCTCTCGCCTCGCGCTTCCTCGGCTCGACCTCGCCCGCCTCGGACCCGAGCGCGTACCTCGAAGCCGCGCAAGCTCTCCTCGAGACCTACGCGCTCGAGGTCGAGTACCCGCTCGACGGCGACGCGTCCTCGAGCGAGGGCCGCAAGATCGTCGAGCGCATCCCGCTCGTCATCAACACGCAGGGCTGGGTCAAGGGCCTCGGCGCCGACCTCCTCGACAAGCTCAAGGCGCTCGCCCGGCCGACGCACGTCTTCTCGTTCTCGACGCCGGACGACGCGCCCGCACCGCCCCTCCTCGGCGCCCTCACGACCCTTCTCCCTTCGGCACCGCCATCCCCGCTCGAGAGCAAGTGGTCCGCCGCCGACTACCGCGTCCTGTCGCTCGTGTCGTACTTCCACGCCCTCGTCGTCGAGAGCGGGACGGCGGCGTGGGACTTTACGCGCCCGCTCCTCGCCCAGGCGCCGTTCGCCGTCACGCTCGGCGACCTCCCCGGCGGCGTCCGCCTCGCGACTGCGGCGGGCGAGTCGATCCCGCACACGCACGTCCTGCACGCGCTCAACGGCGCGCTCGTCGCCCTCGTCGCCGCCGCGCCCTCCGCCGACTTGGGCGCCGCGCCCTCGCCGTCGAGCAGCAGCGCGCTCGGCCTCG
>Ga0308169_10001831_pt1 | contig 23589 bp, 18 predicted proteins | sample PhyBR1_2_FD_202139 | JGI IMG/M metagenome (GOLD analysis project Ga0308169, IMG submission 202139) | Phyllosphere microbial communities from UC Gill Tract Community Farm, Albany, California, United States - DLSLSB.R1 | ecosystem: Host-associated > Plants > Phyllosphere > Unclassified | place...
AAGAAGGCGCGCGTGAGCGAGCCGGCGCCGGCGCCGGCCTTCCTCGAGGGCGCCGACGTCGACATGGCCGAGCTCGACGACGAGCCGGCGCTCGCGGCGGGCCTCGCGGCCGGGCGGGCCAAGCGCGCTGCGGCCGGTGCGCGCCGCGGCGGGGCCCGAGCGTCGCTCAGCCGCCTCCCCGACGCCGTCGACGAGTACGCGGCGCTCGACGGCGGCAGCGGCGGCGCCGGCGCCGGCGCAGCGCTCGATCCGGCCGCCGCTCCCGGTCCGAGCACGGCCGTCCTCCCCGTGCCGCCGCCGCGGTCGGGCAACGGCAAGCCCGTGACGCTCACCGAGTCGCAGAAGCGCAGCAACCACATCCTGTCGGAGCAGAAGCGGCGCAACGCGATCCGGATCGGGTTCAAGGACCTCGTCGGGCTCCTGCTCGCGGGCGAGGGCGCGAGCGGCATCGTGCTCGGCTCGTCGTCGGGCGACGGCGACGACGACGAGGGCGGCGCGGCGGGCGGCGCACCGGCGGCCAAGAAGCGCAAGGGCAAGGGTACGGGCAGCGGCCGCGGGAGGGGGAGGAGGGGCGATGTGTCGACCAACGCGAGCAAGAGCGTCGTCCTCACGCACGCGGCGAGCTACATCCTGTGGCTCGAGCGCGGCAACATGGCCCTCGAGCAGGAGGTCAAGCGCGTCGAGGCGCTGCTGCGCGACGCGCACGTCCAGGGATGATCTCGCTCTCGCCCTTCCTCCCTCTCCTTCCCTCTCTCCGCCTTGGCTGCAGTTCCCTCTCTCTTCTCGTCTTTGCACTTAGTCTCCCTCTCTCCTCCTTCTTCGCCTTTGTTGTGTATGCCCTCTCGTCTGCGCAATCGAACGTGCTGTGACCTCTCCTGCGTGCGAGCGTGCACGGACTCCGAGCGAGCGAGCGAGCGAGCGATGGCCTGCGGCGAGCCATCGTCGTCGATGCAGGAGAGAGCGTCCTCGTCGAGTGGTACATAAAGCAGTAGGCGAGAGCTTGAGCTAGTCGAGAGAGAGCAGGCGGCGTGGGGGACGTCGCGACGAAGCTGGAGATGCGGACTTGTGCGCCCACAGTGCGCTCGTCGAGCGTGAGCAGCCCCTGCGGGCTCTCAAGGTCCTGCAGGAGCAGTTGAGACGACCGAGAGCGCACGGACGAGGTCGCGCTGGCCCGCCGGGAGGAGCTGGGGGAGAGCGAGGCGCTCGAAGCGGATGCAGCAGCCGCTCATGACCACGATCGGCTGCGTCTGGCCGTGCCCGAGTCGGTACAGCAGTGTAGATAGACCTGCGCGGCGTTTCGTGCAGATCAGGGCAGCGAGTCGCGAGGCGAGAGCCACGCGCCGGTAGTCGGCGCAAGACGAGGAGGACGAGGCGACGACGGCTCGCGCCGGCGCGGGACTTGAGCGAGGCGCGAGAGCACGAAGGTGGCAGAGCTCCACGCGAGAGCATGCCCCAGCAAGATGCGAGCGAGGCGGCGAGAGGAGGCTGGACGAGGTCGAGAGCTGGTTCGCCTCGGCTCGTCGTCCTCTCCCGCCGCCCACTCTCTCCTCGCCGTCCCTCGTGAGTCCCAGGCCGGCAGTGCATCCTCGTAGTCGTGCACCTTGCGACCCTCTGCGCCGGCAGCTGACCCTCCCCCTCGCGCCGCTCCTTCGCCTTCAGATCCCCAACATGGTCCGCAACCTCCTCGCCCAGCGCGCTCGCAGCCTCGCCCGCACCTACGCGGTCCGCCGTGCGTCCAGCCTCTCGCACCGGGCTTCACCACCCACCCTGTCCCGCGCACAACAAGCAGCACAGTCGAGCTGACACGCGCTCGCGCCGCAACCCCGTCCCTCTCCCCTCCGCTCGTCCTCGCCACGATCTCGCCGCCGCATCCCGCAGAGTTCCACGCTTCGCCTGCGCCCTATGCTCTCCAGAAGTTCCTCTTCCCGGCCATGTGCGTCTCGATCTCCCTCGCCCTTGCCCTCGCCCTCATCCTCCCCTCCTCCTGAAAGTGCCGCCAAGCTGACCCCGTCTCGCTCAACCTCGACGCAGGTCTCCGACCATGACCGAGGGCGGCATCGCGTCGTGGAAGGTCAAGGAGGGCGACTCGTTCGCGCCCGGCGACGTTCTCCTCGAGATCGTGCGTCTCTCCTCTTCGACCCGCTCTCGCCCGCCATCGCCGGGGCAACGCGCTGACATCTCGTACGTGCGCCCGCAGGAGACCGACAAGGCCACCATGGACGTCGAGGCGCAGGACGAGGGTGTTCTCGGCAAGATCCTTGTGCGTCGCCGCTCTCTTCCACCCTCCCCTCTCTCGTGCGCTCGACGTCCAGCTGACTCCGTTCTTGCTCCTGCAGGTCGGCGACGGTGCCAAGGCTGTCCAGGTCGGCTCGCCGGTCGCCGTCATCGGCGAGGAGGGCGACGACTTCTCGGAGAACGCGCTGCAGGAGGTCCTCAAGGAGGACGTCAGCACGGCCGACGCCGACGTCGCGCAGCCCAAGGAGGAGACCAAGCAGGACAAGCCCGAGGCCAAGAAGGATAACGACGAGCCCAAGAAGTCGGACGACAAGCCGGCGCCCAAGAAGGACGCCCCGAAGAAGGAGTCGTCGCTCGAGCTCTCGGCCGACCGCCCCGTCATCCTCGCGACGCCCATGGCCAAGCGCCTCGCGCTCGAGCAGGGCGTCCCGCTCGCCAAGGTCAAGGGCACCGGCCCCGAGGGCCGCATCCTCAAGGAGGACGTCGAGAAGTTCGCCGCGTCCAAGCCGTCTGCGTCGGCTGCGCCGGCGGGCCCGGCCGCCGCCGCCAAGGCGTCGCCGTCGGCTGGCGCGGGCGCCGGCTACGTCGACACGCCCGTCACCGGCATGCGCCGCGTCATCGCGCAGCGCCTTACCGAGAGCAAGGCGACCACGCCTCACTACTACCTCACGGTCGAGGTCAACATGGACCGCGTCAACAAGCTCCGCGAGGCGTTCAACACGGCCGCCAAGTCGGCCGACACGGCGGGCGCGACCAAGGACGGCGTCAAGGCGGGCGTCAAGCTCTCGGTCAACGACTTCATCGTCAAGGCGTCGGCCCTCGCGCTCCAGGACGTGCCCGAGGCCAACTCGGGCTGGCACGGCGACTTTATCCGTCAGTACGAGACGCAGGACGTGTGCGTCGCCGTGTCGACGCCGACGGGCCTCATCACGCCCATCGTCGCCGACGCCGGCCGCAAGGGCCTCGCCACCATCTCGGCCCAGGCCAAGCAGCTCGCGGCCAAGGCGCGCGACGGCAAGCTCAAGCCCGAGGAGTACCAGGGCGGCTCGTTCACCATCTCGAACCTCGGCATGATGGGCGTCGAGTCGTTCACGGCCATCATCAACCCGCCCCAGTCGTGCATCCTCGCCATCGGCGCCACCGACAAGAAGCTCGTCGTCGACCCGTCGAGCGACAAGGGCTTCAAGGAGGTCAGCGTCATGAAGGCGACCCTGTCGTGCGACCACCGCGTCGTCGACGGCGCCGTCGGCGCGAGGTGGCTCAAGGCGTTCAAGTCCTACCTCGAGGTGCGTCCCTCTCTCTCCTCCTCGCCCTCCTGCCCTCCTTTCGCCTTCCTCTCACTGACTCGCTCGCTCGCTCGCCGCACACAGTCGCCCCTCTCGTTCATGCTGTAGGTAGCCTTCGCCCGTCGTCTCTTCCTCTCTCTCTCTCGCTCGCACTTCGTCTTGTTCTTCTCGGTTGGACCCGCTCCCCCTCTCTTCTCCCTTGGTTACAAAAGGATCCCCCCTCTCTCCTCTCTCTCTCTCTCTCTCTGCTGATTTAGACGTTCCCCTCTCACTCCTCTCGTAACACCGCTCTCGAGCCTCCTGTCGCCGCCGCGGAGAGTCCGTACGAGAGGGGCTCCTGCGTCCGTCCGTCTCGGCTTCGGGCTCCTCTCTCCGCTTCACTCGGCTTTGCTTCTCGCTGTTCGCTTGTGCTTCTGGACGCTCGCTCACTCGACTACCCGCCCGCATGCATGGGCGCGCACCACCGCTTGCGCTCGTCGTCGGCAACATCCTCGGACTCGGACTCGGCGTCGAGCACGGCGTCCCGCTCGGCGAGCGGCAGCGACGACGACGAGCACCGCCACAAGAGCCGACACGATGCTTCCACCGGCGACAGCGACAGCGGCGACGACCCTGAGGTGCGTGCGACCTTCTGTCGCTGCCGTGCACGAGCCTCGAGCGCACTCGCTGATTCCTCGCCCGCTCAGCAGCCGCACCGCCGACGCCGACAACGACCAAGCAGCATCCTCATCCCCATCGTCCTCGTCGCGCTCCTCCTCTGCGCCCTCGCCGCCGCCGCCTACTTCTACCTGCGCCGCGACACCACGGGCGCGACGAGCGCGAGCGAGGCGGCGAGTGCTGCGGGTGCGACGGCCGATGCCGGTGGAGCAGGGGCGGCGAGCGCGGCGCTCGGGACCGGCGGGGCGAGCGGCGAAGGAGTAGAAGCAGCAGGCTCGGCGGGAGGCGGCGGTGCGGCAGGAGGAGGTCCGAGCGAGGTGCGTCGGCGCCCTTTCCCGCCTTCTCTTGTGCGCGAGCTGACTCTTCCCTCGCAGGCTTCGAGCGCGACGGCGTCGTCCGGGTCGTCGGCGTCCAAGGGCGGCGCAGGCGACGGTCCGTCCTCGAGTCGAGCACGCAGCAGCTCGGCCGGCTCACCCGGGTCGTCTTCCTCCCCTGCCGCAGCCGCGCCTTCCTCCTCGCCCTCTCCAGCCTCGTCTACGTCTACCTCGGCTTCGAGCAACAGCTGCAAGAAGGGCGTCGGGTACAACGACGCCAAGTACACGACGCAGCTCGACGTCTGCTGGGTGTACGACTGGTCGAGCGCCGGCGGCGCCGGCATCAAGGACGGCGCCATGTACGTGCCCATGCTGTGCGTCGCTCTCTCTCGATCTCGCTCGCAGGCTCGAGGCGTCCGAGCTGACGGAGAACGGCGCAGATGGGGCCCGAAGCAGGTCGACGGCTGGGAGGAGAACGCTAAGAAGGCGCTCGCAGCGGGCGCGACGCATGTCCTCGGGTACGCCCTCCTCTCTCTCTGCTACTTGTACATCTCGAGCGCTACGCTGATGCCCGACCTGGCCGCGCAGCTTCAACGAGCCCGACCTCCCCGAGCAAGCCAACCTCTCGCCCTCCGCCGCCGCTCAGCTCTGGAAGGACCGCGTCGAGCCGCTCGCAGGGTCGGCCAAGCTCGTCAGCCCGGCCGTCACGAACGGCGTCAAGCTCGACAACGGCACGTCGATGGGCGTGCCCTGGCTCGTCGACTTTCTCGCGGCGTGCGACGGGTGCACGATCGATGCGGTGGCGGTGCGTCGCTGTCTCTCTCTCGCATTCCTTTCTCCTCACAGCTCGTACTCACGTCCTCAAATATGCAGCTGCATTGGTACGACTCGGCAGGGTGCGCTCGATCCTCTTCGCCGTCGCCGTCGCCATCCCCCGACTGACCTTCTCAAAACACCCTGCTCGCAGAAACACGGCCTACTTCACGAGCTACCTCGAGGACTCGCACAAGACGCTCAACAAGCCCATCTGGCTGACCGAGGTGCGCGGCGTCTCCTCTCCCAGCCGTCGGACCCCTTGCCCGCTTTCGTCCTGACCGGCCGCTCGGACCCCTCGCAGTTCATGGGCACGGGCACGCCCGCCGAGCAGAAGACATTCCTCGAGTTCGCCGTCCCGTACCTCGAGAAGCAGGACTGGATCGAACGGTACGCAGCCTTCGGTGCGTCACGCTTCCTGCTGTCCCTCGAGCGGACGCTCGGCTGACTCCTCCTCCTCACTCCCTCTCTTCCTCGCGCTCGCAGGCGACTTTCTCGACGACCCGGTCGCCGAGTTCATCGCTGCAGACGACGGCTCGCTCAACGACCTCGGCAAAGCGTACTCGGAGGCGAAGTAGACGTGCAACGAGCCCTTTTTTCTGCAACGAGATCCTCTCGACGAGAGCTGCACGCGCACGACGAGAGTCTGGGGAAGCCGCAAGCGATATTGCAGAGAGTACTACGCAAAGCTCTCGCTCATCCTGTCCCATCCGCTGCCGCTCCAACCGGGATGTCGCCCTCGAGCGCGCGCGCGAGCATCTCCTCGAGCAGCTCGGGCGTCACCTCGTCATGCGCGCCCGCGCTCGCCGGCGTCCCTACGCCCGTCGAGCCCGCAAAAGGCGCCGGCGTGCCCGTCGCGCTGACCTGCGCCGAGCCGCGCCCGGACGACGCCGCGTCGGCCTGAGCGGCGAGGTCGGCCTCGCGGCGGAGCTTGAGCTTCCTCGCGCGCTGGTAGCAGCTGTCGCCCGTCCTCGGCGGGTCGAGCGTCTGACCGACGTGCGACCAGTCGATGCGCTTGAGGACGAGCGAGGCGTCGATGAGGTGCGAGAGGAGGACGGCGTCGTCCATCTCGCGGAAGGGGAGGCGTTGCCGTAGAGCTGCGAGCGAGCGAGCAAGACGGCGTGAGCTACTGCATCTCGGGCGGTACCAGAAGAAGAGAAAGAAGTACGCACCGAGAGGCTTGCCGTCCTTAGTCGAGCCCTGCGTGAGGTTGTTCTCGGTCGAGCTCCTGACTGCGAGCGTGGTTCGACCTGGTCAGTCCCGCACTCGGCGTCAAGAGAGAGAGAGTCGAGCAAGAGGGACGCACTCTTCTCCTTGTCCTTGAGCAAGAGGTACCTCGCCCTGCACTGGATGCCCGTGTGCCGCGTCCCGATCCTGGCCGCCACCTCCTCCCACTCGATGTGCCGCCCCTCGACCGACGCCTCGTCTTTGAGCCGCACGAGCGCGTCGTCCTCGACCTCGGTCCACTTGAGCGCACGGCGCCGCTTGCCGTCGGTGCGCTTCGGCTGGCGATACCGCACGGGGATGTCGTGAGCGCGAGGGTCGTCGTCGGCGGGTGCTGCTGCGGGCGGCGGCGAGGCGGCGGCGCCGAGAGCGGGCGACGGCGCGCTGCTGCTGTCGGCGACGAGGGCCGGCCCGTCGAGCGAGATGTACGAGTGGGACGAGGCGGCGCGAGAGTGGGCGCCAAAGTCGGTGTCGGGCGAGGCGGAGAAGGGGAAGAAGCTGCTGTCGGTCGTCGGGTCGGGTGGTGGGGCCGACTCAGACAGACGTGCGACGAGCCTCGACAGCTCCGGGTCGACGAACGACGCGCTCGAGTCGTAGAACGAGGGAGGCGGCGTTGGGAGGTGAGGGATCGAGTCGTCGAAGGTCGTCGAGCCGAGCGGCTGCGTGGCGTCCGCGAAGAGCGAGTCTGCGGGCGTCAAGCATGCTTGTCAGTCTTCGCTGGGCGAGTACACGAGGGACCAGGCAGGAAGCACGCACCGAGAGCGAACAAGGCCGGGTCGAGCTGGGAGTCGTCGGCGAACGCTCCCTGCGGCTGCGGCAGCACTCCTGAGCCGTGTGCGCCGCTCGAGGGGTCACCGAAGACGTGTAGAGGCTCCTGCGGGGCGTCCTGCGCCGCTGCCCTCCTCTTCCTCGGCCGCTTCGAGCCGGCAGCGGCGGGACGAGCTCGCGGCGTCGTCGTACGGGGCCGCTTCTCGGGCGGTGCGGGCTGCTCGACGACGAGGTCGGGATCGCAAGGCCTCGTGGCCATCGTGCAGCTTGGGCTGGCGCGGCGAGCGTGCGAGCGAGCCGAGATGAGGCGAGCGCCAACTGCGAGAACAAAAAACTGGGCCAAGTCCGAATTCCGGCTCGCCTCGCACACGCTCTCGCTCTCGCTTCAGCACTCGCTGCAGCTTGCAAACTCTCTCTGCGTGCAGCTGAGAGACTTCGAGACTCGGTGCGAAATTCAGATCAAGCGCAGGCAGACGAGAGGGAGAGGGAGGGGAAGCTGAACAGAGGAGAGGGAGCAAAGGGGAGCGACAACAACGGGCACTGACGAGGGAAAACTAGGAGGGGGCGAGACGAGGACGAGTAGCTACAAGGGATGCGAACCGGGAAAGGCGAAAGAGGCGAGGCGAGGCGAGGCGAGGCGAGGCGAGGCGAGGAGGGGTGGAGGACAAGGACAGCCCGACTCGAGCTCACTCGCGGTCAGCGAGCTCGTCGAGCGCGCGCTCGATCATGCGCGACAGGCCGCGGCCGTTCGAGTCGCACCAGATGTCGGTGAGGAGCATGCGCATCTGCGGGTTGGCCTGGACGTCGAGGCCGAGCTCCTCGACCGCGAGGAGGAGGTTGGTGAGGAGGACCGGGCGGCCGTCGTCGGCGTGCTGCTCGGCCGGGGCCGTCCACGCGCCGGGCGGGGCCGACGACAGGAGCGACGACGCCGGGACGAAGCGCGGCGAGGGCGGCGAGGACGTCGAGGGTGGCGAAGGCGCCTGGTGCGAGCCCGGGAGCGAGCCGGGCATGCGGCTCACGTCGCCCTCGGCCTCGAGCGGCGACGCGGCGCCGCCCTGCGCCTGCGCCTGATTGCGGAGGAGCTGGTGCGCCGTGACGAAGCCCGCCTTGGCCGCGTTGCGCGCCGCCTTGTCGGCCCTGCGCGCCTCGCGGCGCACCTCCTTGTCGTGCTTGCGCTGCTCGCGGGCCTGGCGGCGCTCCTTCTTGGCGACGCGCTCGGCGTGCGTCATCGGGCGGGTCGACGGCGCCGGCGACGAGGTCGGGCTGGCGGCGCGCTGCGGGTAGGCGTCCTCGGGCTCGCCGTCGTCGGACGACTCGGCGTCGTCGTCCTTGCCGCCCCTCGCGCCCATCTCGTACTCGTCGGTCGCCGCCTCGTGCGATGTCGGCGCCGGGCGCGGTGCGAACGGCGACGGCGACTGCTTGGCCTGCTCCAGGGCGCTGCGCACCTCGTCCTCGAAGCGGCTCTTCTCGCGCGCGACCTCGGCGCGCAGCTGCTCGAACTCGGTGCGCACCGAGTCGGCCTCCTTGCGCACGCCCTCGACGACCTCGCGCGCGGCGTCGGACAGGTGGGCGCTCAGCTGCGCGACCGAGCGGCCGAGGTCGGACAGGTCGAGCGACGAGACGCCGGCGCCCATCGGGTCGGACGCGAGGGCCGACAGGCGGCCGAGGGCGCTCTGCGGCGAGGCGAGGAGGGTCGAGACGTGCGTGCCGAGGGCGCCGGCGTGCGAGGGGAGGCCGGACAGGAGCGAGGCGAGCGACGACGGGAGGCCCGTGAACGGCATGTCCGGGACGGCGCCGCCGCCAGGCGTGTGGGCGTGCGCTTCCGGGAGGGGCTCGTCGACCGGGTCGGCCGCGGCGGCCGACGACGAGGTCGGGAACTCGGCGTCGATGAGGGCCTGGGTGCGGTGGGCGACGGAGGCCGAGGCGGGAGTTGGCGCGAGGGGCGTCTCCTCGGGGTCGGCGGCGCCGGCGTCGGGGATGGTGGGCTCGATGAGGGCGGGCGTAGCGACCGAGTCGATCTTGTGCGGCGCAGCAGCCTCCTCGCCGTCCTCGAACTCCCAGTCCTCGACGTCGGCCGTGTCGTCGTGGTAGGTCGTCGTCGGCGCGGCCGAGCCGGTCTTGGGGGCTCTCAGGCGGAAGACAAAGTTGCCGGTCGTGACCGAGTCGAGGTACTCGCGCAGCTCGATGTCGGTCGTCTGCGAGCGAGAGGGTGGGGGTGGAGCGGGACCGCGTCAGCTCGAGTGGCGGCGACGGCGAGTGGGCGCAGGGAAGAGTGGAGCGCACAAAGGTGATGTCGTCGCCGTCCTCGTCCTTGTAGAGGAGCTCGACGTGGGTCTCTGGCGCGAGCTGGAAGCGGTCGTGGATGAGGCTGACGAGGGCGGGGTAGGTCGTGCGCGAGTCGAGCGTGGCGCGGCGGATGGTGGCGGTGCCGTCTGAGTGGGTGTGGCGGACCTTGATCGGGAGGAGAGCCATCTTGGGCGTGCTCTCACGGTGCTGGCGAGAGGGGAAGGTGAGGAGGAGGAGAGAGGGAGGCGCGCGCGGCGGTGAGTCGGCGGCGACGACGGCTTTCACGTGGACGCGCTCGCTCTTGCTCGGTCGGGCTGGCAGCTGTTTGTACAGGCTTCTACTGCGGTACGAGCGCGTCTCGAGGTTGCGCAAGTGCGCAGAGGTGGTCGAGACAAGCCGCCCGCAGCACGTCGCCAACTCGCTCGAAGTGCAGCGCAACTTGGCCCGTTCGACGCATGAACGTCTACTCGAGCGGGCTCCTGAGGTCTGGTGAGCACGAGAGGGTAGGCGAGAGACGGTGGCCGGCGGGAAAAGGGGCGACAGGCTGCCAAGGCCAAGGTCGAGCGGGCCTTGGCTTGGCCGCCAGCTCGCCTCGACACCTCTGCTCCGCGCCTTTGCTGCACCGGCACCCGCGCACAGCAGCACCAAGCACAGCACCCTCCACGCACAGAGTGAGCTCTCGCCCCTCGTCGCTCACCGCCCCGCCGCCCTCGCCCTCGCCCACCACGCGGCCACCGCCCGACCCCTCGCCCTTCCCTCTCGCCTGAGAGCCACCATCGCCGCCGCAGACCGCCCTCCTGCGCTGCACAGCGCGCACCACCTCGACCACCCGCACCGCCTCGACCCGCTCGCGTGCGCCTCGAGGGCCACGCCCGCCGTGAGGCCTTTGCGCCCCTCTTCGCACCCGCGGCTCGGCCACACGGGCGGGTCCAGGTCGGCCTCGCTGTGCGGTGCCCGGCGCTCGACGAGGACGGCTCGTCAGCGAGGTGCAGCGGTGGAGCAGGGCTCGAGGAGGCCCACGAGGCGGCACGACGAGCAGCAGTCGACGACTTGGCCGCGCAGGACGACGCAGCTGACGCCTCGCTTCGCACTCGCAGACCCTCTACTTCCAGCCTCGACCACTCGCCCAGCGCTCGCACGACACCCTCGCAACAAGCTCGACCATGCCGAAGAAGGAGGAGAACGAGGACAACGTCTGCAGGTGGCTCGAGTGCCACACCCAGTACGACACGGCCGAGGACCTCTTCAACCACGTCTGCACCGCCCACATCGGTGCGTCCGTCTCTCTCTCTCACACACACGACGCAGCTCGACGTCGTGCTGACGTTCCCCCACCCTCGCGCGCAGGCCGCAAGAGCGCCGGCACGCTCTCGCTCGAGTGCAAGTGGACCGGCTGCCGCGCCAAGGCGTCAAAGCGCGACCACCTCACGTCGCACTGCCGCGTCCACATTGCCCTCAAGCCGCACGTCTGCACTGTGCGTCCACCTTTCGCGCACGTCTCCTGCCCGACCGCCGACCGCTGACGCTCGAGCCTCCCCGCAGATCTGCACCAAGGCGTTCAAGCGGCCGCAGGACCTCAAGAAGCACGAGAAGATCCACACCGAGGAGCACCAGGCGCAGCACCGCATCAACAAGAGCACCATCACCGTTCCCTCGAACGACCCGCTGCGCGCCGGCTCGGACGACCCGCTCAAGGCGCACCTCGGCCAGCACCTCCCGCAGCACCAAGCGCCGCACGTCCCGCAGCAGCACCATCAGCAGCAGCACCAGCAGCACCAGCAGCAGCACGTGCCGCAGGTCAACCAGGTCCCCTACCCGTTCGCCTTCCCCGCCATGGCGAGCGCGTTCCCCTACCTGTTCGCCCAGCCCGGTCAGCAGCCTCAGCAGCCGCAGCCGCAGCCGGCGCCGCAGCAGGGGCAGCAGCAGCAGTTTGCGCTGCCCGGCCAGATGAGCCAGATGGACCTCGCGTGCTTCATCGCGCTCCAGCAGCAGCTCAACTCGCAGGCCCAGGCGGCGTCGGTCCTCCCGGGCATGCCCGCCGGCCTCCCCGCCGCCTACGCCATGCAGCTCGGCCAGCAGGCCCTGCAGCAGTTCCTCCCGCAAGGTGCGGGCGGCATGTACCCGTACGGCAACACGCCGTTCGCCTTCTCGGCGCCGGCGCAGGCCCAAGCGCACTACTCGGCGACGCCGACGCCGGCGCCGGCGCCCGTGCAGCAGCAGCAGCAGCAGCAGCCGGCCGCGCACCCTACGCCGCCTTCGTCGTCGTCGCCGGCGCAAGGGCAGTCGCTGTACCCGTCGCTGCCGCAGTCGCTGTACGGCCAGCCGCAGTCGGCGCCGACGTCGGTCGGGTACAACCCGCACCAGCCCTCGGCGCACGCCCAGCCGCAGGTCGCGCACCAGTTCCAGCACGCGCAGACGCAGGCCGTCAAGGTCGAGGACCTGCCGTCGCCGGCCAACTCGGCGCGCTCGCACCACTCGCACTACTCGTCGTCGCTCTCGCCGGGCAACGTGCCCGCCCTCTCGCCGCCGTCGTCGCTCACGCCCGAGAACTCGTTCTCGCCGTCGCCCGTCCCCGAGCACGACGCGCAGCGCCGCTACCACCACCGCGCGTCGTACGCTCACGCGCACGGCGGCAGCGGCGGCGGCAACTCGGTCGCGGGCAAGAAGCGCGGCTTCGAGGAGGCGACGGGCCAGTTCCTCGGCGCGCTCGCCAACAAGCGGTTCCAGGACGCCGAGAGCGTCGGCGCCCAACTCGACTCGCTGTCGTCGTTCCTCCTCACGCCCGAGCTGTCGGCGCACGCCTTGACCCCGCCCGGGCTCGGCGACGACTCGGGCTCGGGCTCGTCGAGCAGCGGCTCCGAGTACGGCTCGACCAGCCAGGTGTTTGAGCGCGAGGAGGTCGACACGATCAACCAGCTGCTCCTCTCGCTCAACCAGAGCTTCGACACGGACCTCGCCGCGTCGGCCGGCGGCCTCGACGACGTGCACGGCTCGCTCGGCCTCGACCTGCACGGCGTCGACATGTCGGCGCACGACCAGCACCTGCAGCACCAGCACCGCCCGATCGCCGGCCTGCCGTCGTCGGCGTCGGCGTTCGTGCCGCAGCCGCCGTCGCTGTACCCGAACCTCTCGGGCGCGTCCCTCGGCGGGCAGCGCGCCGTCCCCGCGCCCGCCTCGTACCCGACGCTCCCCTCGTCGATGCCGTCGTACGGCTACACGCCGCTGTCGTCGGGCATGGCAGCGCAGGACCCTCAGCTCCGCCTCGCCAAGTCGGTCGCGCCGCCGACCATCGCCAACGACTACCGCCCGACCCAGTACCACCACATCGGCCGCCTGCAGCGTGCGGCACCGTCGGCGTCGTCGTCGGCCGCGCCGCCGCAGAGCATCGAGGAGCAGGTCGCGCAGGAGCTCCTCGACGCCGACATGGAGGTCGACGACGAGGTCAAGGACGCCGCCGCCGCCCTCCTCATGGGCAAGAGCCTGTCGCGCACGGCTGCGTCGCCGCAGCTCCCGCCGCTCGCGACGGGCATGCGCGCCTCGCCCGACCTGCGCCTCGCGCCCATCGTCACGCGCGCCGGCTCGGCCTCGCGCCTGCCGCCCATCCGCGACCTCCTCGCGCTGCGCTCGCCCGAGAACGACGCGGCCCAGCTTGACTCGCCGTCGTCGCCTGTCGCGAGCGGCAGCAGCAGCGGGCGCGCCTTCGCCTTCTCGCCCTCGGCGTCGTCGACCGCCTCCTCGACGGCGTCGTCGGCCTCTGCGACGGCGAGCTCGTCGCGCGCGAGCACGGCGCCGCTCTACCCGAGCTTGGCGTCGATCGCGCCGACGTCGGCCTCGCGCCCGGTCTCAGCCGGTGGCGTCGAGCGCCTCACGCACCGCGTCCACAAGATGCGCATCCCGACGTCCGACACGCACGAGTCGGTGCGCGAGTCGGACGCCGACCTCAGCGCGTCGAGCGACGAGGACGAGGACGACGAGGGCGACCACCCGAGCTCGAGCAAGAAGTCGCGCTACGGCGAGGCGCCCCTCGTCGAGTCGCCGCCGCCGTACTCGGTCAAGGCCGAGGACCTCGACGAGGACGAGGAGTCGGACCAGCTCGCGTCGGCGTCGCCCTCGTCGAGCTCGACCATCGACGAGGCGGACGTCACCCCGGCCGCCGACGACGAGCACGAGCGCAAGCCTCTCGACGCCGCCGCGCGCGCCGAGTTCGAGGAGCGCGCGCGCATCGTCGCACGCCGCAAGGCCGTCATCGCCTACCTCGTCCTGCACGTCAACACGGCATACCGCGCCCAGCTCGCGCGCAAGAGCATGAAGGACGTCCGCCGCGCGCTCAAGAAGCCGAGCAGCGCGACGGGCTCGAGCGCCGTGCACCAGTCGTCGTCGCTCGCCGCCGCGGCGCAGACGATTAAGGAGGAGACCGACCGCGACGCTGCTACGGCGGACGAGGTCGAGGCCTCGGCGTGAGCTCGTCTTTGCGCTCTCTCTCTTGCACCCCCTCTCCCGCTTCCTCTCCCCCTTCGACCCTTCCCTGTAGCTACTTTCCTCGTTGCCGTTGCCTTTCTCGCTTTCTGTAGGCCGTGCTCACTGTACCAATGGACCCTTTGTCGCTATGCCTTGTGTCGCGCGTCGTCTTCGTCGAGAGAGCTTCTGAGAGCGCGAAGAGCAGGGGCTGACCGCTGAGGGGCTCGACCGCAAACGTAGACCAAAGTCGAACGTCGGTCGCTCTCTCTCTCTCTCTCTCGCCCGGCTCGCGTTCACTCGCCGCTCAGAGATCATGCCGATGAGGGTATTGACACAGCAGAGGGAAGGGCAAAGGAAAGAAAGACTGCGAGAAGGAGGAGGAGGGGAAACATCTACGAACGCCTGCCGCACCGCACGAGCCTCGTCGAGAGGCTCATCATGCGATGGCATTGAGGACGAGCTGCGCCGCCCCCTCGTTTTCTGCCCGCACCGTGAGCTCCATCGTGACGCCCTTGCCCGCCTGGTACGTCATGCGCGCGCGGGCGAGCACCTTGCCGCCGCCGCCGCAGACGAGGCCCGACAGGTTGAGCGTGTGCACCGACGCCGACTGGGGCTGCTCGGTGCCGCCGAGGGCCTCCATGCCGAGCAGGTCGATGATCGAGTCGCACGCCGTCTTGAGGCTGTCGAGCGCGGTAAGCGCGAACGTCTCCTGCGCCGTTGCCGCGCTCCGCAGGCGGTCCCACTCGGTCGCGAACGCGGCGTACGACGGCACGATGTAGTCGCCCGCGCCGAGGTCGAGCTCCTCGACCTGGTACTCGTCGTCGTAGCCGTCCTCCTCGGGCTCGCCCGACTCGGGGTCGACCTCCTTCGAGACAAACTTGAGCGTGTTGACGAACGAGCCCGTCGCGTACTCGGACGGCGAGTTGCGCGTGAAAGAGACGTAGACGAGGCCGTCCGAGTTGGGGCCGAGGGACGACGCCGGGATGATGAAGTCCTCGGCGAGCTCTGCCTCCTCGGACGGCTGCATGACGACGACGACGTTCTCGAGGTGCACTGCGTCGACCGTGTTGCGCACGTTGAACTGCGAGAAGAGACATAAGGGTGAGCAGAGTCAGCTCGTGCGCGCGAGAGATCTGGCACAGGACGAAAGGGACGCACCTGGAAGACGACGTGCTCCGAGAAGACGTGCTTGACCGCCGACACGACGTACTCGGTCTCGCGCTCGGTGAGCTCGATCGGCTTTGCGCTGCTCTTGAGCACGGCGCCGTACTCGGCAAACTCGGGCACCTCGGCGAGCTGCTTGGCGTACGCCGACTGCGTCTCGCTCGCCGTCGGTGCCGCGGCGTCGCCGGCGCCGGATGCGCCCGACGACATGGCGGCCGAGGCGAGGTCGTCCTTGCGCGAGCCTGCGTCGGGGAGAAGAGGATCAGTGCGAGGCTCTCGATGAGAAGGACCGAGACCTAGCTGGGCGAGCTGACGCACCTCGTGCAACCTCGAGCGCCTGCTCCTTGCTAACCTTGGGGACGGCGGCAAAATCGAACGGCTGGTCGGTCGCAGTCGTGTCGGCGATGTACGAGGCGAGCCGGCTCTCGAGCGCGTCGAGCGAGAAGGTCGAGTCTGCAGGAGCGGAGACAGCGTCAGTGAGCGGCTACGCGCAGCAGCGAGAGAGTGATAGAGAAGGAGAGAGAGGCGAGCGCACCGTCACGGACAAAGACGTTGGCGAGGGGCTCGTCCTGGAGGAGCTTGAGGTTGAACGCGGCGCGATCCCGGACCTCGTCGTCGACGTCGTCGAGGCAGCTGTGCGGACGACGCAGGGTCAGCTTGTGGCCGAGCAAGTCTCGAGCAAGGTGATGGGTGCGAGAGACAAGCACGCACCGAGTGAGGAGGACCTTGATGCTGCGCTTGACCGAGCCGTCGGCGACGTTGATGCCGAACTTGGCGAGGCTCGACACGGCGGCGGCGCGGACGATGGCGTTCTCGAGGATGACGCGGTTGTAGATGTAGCGGATGTACTTGCTCGGCTGAGGCGCCTTCGGACCCTCGACGCCGAGGAGGTGCAGGATGCGGACCGAGAGCTTGGTGAACTCGCAGTCCTCGATGAACTCGCACAGCTGGGCGAGCGCTGCGGGCATAGAGGGGTAGTCAGCAACGTGTTCGAGAGTTGAACAACGTGCCGAGAGGAAGAAGAGATGGAGAGAGCACGCACCGGCCTCCTTCGAGTCCGAGATGAACTTGATCATGTCGAAGATGGCCTCGACGACGGCGCGCTTGAAGTCGTACCCGCCCTCGTCGCGCAGGACGCCCGAGAGGAAGTTGAGCATGACGGTCTGCTTGGCCGGGAACTTGAGGCACAGGGCGCGGATGGCGTGCACGACGATGACCTTGAACTCGTCCGAGATCTCGGACATGAAGGCGGAGATCTGCTTCATGAGGCGGTCGACCGACGCCTCGTTGCCAGTCTGCGCGCAGGAGGAGGGCGTGTGAGTATTCTGCCCGAGGAGCGTGCGAGCGAGAGCGGGCGGGCGGTGGAGGGGACCGTGCGCACCTTGAGGAGGGTCGTGATGGCGAACGTGGCGATGCTGCGGTTGTCGTCGTTGATGAGCTTCTCCATGTCGAGGTTGCACGCCTGGACGGCGTTCGGGTGCGTCTGGGCGAGCTTGGCGAGGGTGCGGATGGCGGCAAACTTGAGTGTCGACTTGGGCGACGAGAGGAACAGCTGCAGGACTGCGAGCGGCGCGTACGGTTCGAGTCAGTCGACGATCAGAGGGCTCGAGAGGTGCAGAGAGCGCGAGCGCACCGGCGATAGGGCGGTTGAGCTCGGCGGCGCCGACGTTCTTCATGTCGCAGATGGCGCGAGCGGCCTCGTAGTTGACCATGTCGCTCTTGTGCTTGAGGTAGCCCTCGATGAGCTCGTACATGGCGCGCTGGACGCTGCGGGCACGAGGTGCGAGTCAGCAGTGCCCTGCGGAAGGAGAAAGGCGAGCGAGAAGGCGACGCACTTGGGGTCCTCCTCCATGACCTTGGCGGCGAAGCGGATGAGCATGCAGATGGCGAACGGGCTGCGCAGGGTGCCGCCGGCGCCCTTTGCGCCGCTCAGCTGGTGGATCATCTTGGTGACGGCCATGCGGTCGCCCTGGCGGATGAGATAGAGGAGGCCGAGCGCGTGGTACTGGACGATCGAGCTCGAGCTCTGCACCGCCTGGTAGCCCTGGCCGTACGCCGTGCCGTACGCGCCGCCCTTGTTCTGCACCGCCTCGGCCGCCTCGTTGGCCCACCGCTTGATGACGTCGCGCGCGATCGGGTGCAGGTGGTACGACGAGACGAGGGCGGCCGACGAGATGGACGTGTTGCGGTCGACGATGGCGGCCTTGAAGAAGCGCTCGACGCCGACGATCATCGAACCCTGTGTGCGTGCCCCGAGTCAGCCTCGAGCGCGCTCTGGGTGAGCGAGAAGAGGAGGTAGGGACGCACGTCGATGACACGGCACAGGGCGCGGATGGCGTTTGGCCGGTAGATGACCTCGAGGTTGGGCTGCATGTCCTTCATGATGGACGACGTGACCATGATGACGTCCTCGGCGATGTTGCTGAGCTCCTTGATGACCAAGTAGACCATCTGACGAAGAGCGCTCTGCGGGCGAGGAGGTGGAGGGCGAGAGGGGAGGTCAGCCGCACGCCCTGGCTCTGCTCTGGTGCTTCTCCCTCACGCTGCGACCGTCGGGTTGAAAAGAACGTTCTGCTCGAGCCAGCCCGCCCCACCCTTCAGGCGCTCGCCCGGGCTTCCGCTCGCTCGCGGCCGACGGGGGAGGGAGAACGAGAGGAGGGAGAGCAAGACGCACGTCCTTGTGCTGGAAGAGCTTGGTGACGCCAAAGAAGAGGGTCGTCGCCTCCTGCGTGCCGAACGTCTCGCCGACATAGAGGAGGTAGACGATCTTGGTGAGGAGGATGCGGCACTTGCGAGGGCTGATCGGGGTCTCGTTGAAGACGCGCGCCTCCTGGATGACGGTCTGCAGGTGGCAAAGGGCGGGACAGGCGGGTAGGGCGCAGCAGGCGAGAGGGTGGGACCGTGTCAGCGAGCGGAACGGGACGTGTCGCGGAGAGGGAGCGGGGGGGGGGAGGACGAGAGGAGCGAGGACACACCGTCTTGTCCTGGAAGAACGAGCCGACGCCACTCTCCTCGTCCTTCTTGTAGCCCGACATGCTGGTGGCCGGGTCCTAGCGTGTCGAGGCGGGGTGCGGCCGAGCGAGGAGGGGAGATGGGGGAGAGCCGCGGTGGAGGGTGACGGCGGGCGCACGAGAGGCTGGAAGGGGCGCAGAGGCGCGTCGGTCAAGTGCCGGTGGTCCTGGCAGAGGCTCTCGGGCCTTGTACGAGCAAGGAGCGCGGTCTGGTGCAGGGTCGACCGTCGCTCCGGCGAGCGCGACTTGGCGGTGGAGAGAACGCTCTCGCTCTCGCTTCTACCGGCTCGAGACAGTCTGCTGCCTGGCGTGGAGTCTCCGTACTCGGTACTGAGAGCCCTGGGCCCCTGCGAGCGAGACTCGGGGCGCGACACCCTCCTCGTCCTCGCGCCGACCTCGCTCCTCACCTCTTGACCTCCTTCACCTCACTGCACTCGCTCTACTTCCGCTCTTCTGCTCGGCCGCCGGGCGCGACTGCATCTAGTGCTCCGCTACGTCCCAGCCACGAGCGCGCACCGACCCGCCCCGTCGCTCCCCGCTCATCCCCTCGACTCGCCCGCGCCGCACTCGCCAACGCTTGCGTACAGCACACAGCCCTCGCCGCGGCAGTCACAGCATGCGCAAGGAGACCTGCGTCATCGAGACGGAGGGTGGTGCGAGCGACGGCTTCGCAGCCTTCGGCGCCGTCCGCCGAACACGGTCAACCGCTCAGCAGGCTCTCGTCTCGCTCAAGCTTTCCGGTTCGGACCCGGCGCTGCCGCCGCACGAGCATGAGTCTTTCAACTCTTCTCGCTGCAGAGCTGCCATTGCTAGCGCGTGCTCGCTCGACTCGAGGGCCAGATGGTGCGCGAGGCCGGCAGCTCGCCTCGGCTTCTCACCGGGCTCTCAGCGCTCTGTTCGGCTCCCCGACGCTACGCAGTCCGCTCGACAAGCCTCTCGGACGTGCGGGGGGGCGGCTCCTTGCGTCAGAAGGGCAGCAGGGGGTGAGAGCAGGAGAGATGCGCATGCTGCCTCGCTCGAGCTGTCGCTCTGCGCCCGCGCACGCCTTCTCCTTGCGTGCGCTCGGTATTCTCGACGTGCTACACAGCTCGAGGGACGCGAAGGAGCGCAAGCGCGACCGTCAGGCCGCTCCCGAGTCCCGAGACGACGCCTTGAAGGGCCGCGGCCGGGAGAGGAGGCGCGAGCGCTGTCGTGATCCGCCGCACATAGCACGCTCTCCCCTCTTCAGCAGAGCCAACAAGCGCACTCATATGCAGGTCTAGATTGCTCGAGAGCCAGCAGAGCGACAGGATGGCGAAAGCTGAGACGGAAAAAGGATCGGAGCCGGCCGGTGGGAGCTGCCTCCGGCGAGCGACGTCGTCCTCTCTCTCGCCTCGCCCTCTCCCACCTCCAGCTCGTTCGCCGCTGTTCCTCGCAAAGGCGTGCTCGCGAGGCTCGACGGGCTCGGGCGACCACAAAAGGATCGGGCGGTGGTCGATCCTGCCCCCTGCGGGCCAAGGGAAGTGGCCTCGGCCTCTCGCCGGGGAGGAGGAGCACGCCATCCGTGCTGCGGCTGGTGCACTCTGCGCGCACCGCTTCCAGGGCGGCGTACGAAGGTGCTCGAGGACGTGCTTGATCTACAGACGAGTGCCCGCCTCGCTCCTCCCTGGCTCGCTTCCTCTCTTTTCCGTCGTCCGTCCGCCAAAGCTCTCCTCCCCTCGGGTCCGCCTCCCGTCGTCGCCGCCGAGCACATCTCCCCGCCCCACCCTCTTTCGGGTCCGACCTGCGTCCAGCCGCCTGTCGCCTCTCATTCTCCTCGCCCTCGCACGAGCTCAACTGCGCGCTCCTCGCCTCCGCCAAAAGCTCCTCGCCGCGACCATGAGCGGCCTCTCGACGCGCCAGCGCTTTGCGAAATGGATCGGGCACGACCCGGTCATCAGCCAGGCCGCATCGACCAAGGGTGCGTTCCTCTCTCTCTCCTCTTAGAGCGAGTGTGTACGGCGTGCAGAGAGACTCGAGACTGACTGCCTTCGCCGCCCGCGCAGACTTCCTCCGCCAGGGCTCGTCGGACCTCCCCGCCAAGTCCAAGGCCTACGTCCTCTCGCTCTTCCCCTTCCACCGGTGGATCCTAAACTACAACGTCACCTGGCTCATCGGCGACCTCATCGCAGGCCTTACGGTGCGTGCGAGAGCTCACATTTGCCCTCGAGGAGGAGGAGGAGGGACGAGCGCCGACTGACATTCCTCCTGCTCTCGCTCGCGCACAGGTCGGCATGGTCGTCGTCCCGCAGTCGATGTCGTACGCCAAGATCGCGACGCTGTCGCCCGAGTTCGGCCTGTACTCGTCCTTCGTCGGCGTCATGTGCGTCGAGCCCTTTCTCTCGAGCAGGTCGTCGAGTCGGACCCGGCTGACCTGGCTCCTCCCTCGCAGGGTCTACGCGCTCTTCGCCACGTCCAAGGACGTCACGATTGGTCCTGTCGCTGTCATGTCGCTCGAGGTGTCCAAGGTCATCAAGCACGTCCAGGAGCAGCCCGGCGGCGCCGACATCCCCGGCAACGTCATCGCGACCGCCCTCGCCCTCATCTGCGGCGCCATCGTCCTCGCAATCGGCCTGCTGCGCCTCGGATGGATCGTCGAGGTGCGCAGGACCTCGCTGTACCAAGGAGGCGCGAGCTCTCGAGCTGACCCCGACCTTCCTCGTCCTCCCGCAGTTCATCTCGGCGCCCGCCATCGCCGGCTTCATGACGGGCTCGGCCATCTCGATCTGCGCCGGTCAGGTCCCAGGACTCCTCGGCTTCAGCAAGAAGTTCGAGTGCGTCCACCTCCTGCTCGTGCTCGACTTGAGAAGGCCGAGCTGACCTTCTCGCGCTCCTCTCTCTTGCAGCACGCGCGCCGCCACGTACGAGGTCATCATCAACACGTTCAAGCACCTGCCCGACGCGACCAAGGACGCCGCGTTCGGCGTCGTCTCGCTCGCCTTCCTGTACGCGACGCGCTTCATCCTCAACCGGGTCGAGCGCCGCGCCAAGAACCCGGTCGTGCGCCGGGTCGCCTTCTTCGCCAACACGTTCCGCACCGGCTTCACCATCATCTTTACGACGCTCGCCTCGTACCTGTACCTGCGCAACATGAACCCCAAGCAGTACCCGATCTCGGTCCTCGGCAACGTCCCGAGCGGCTTCCAGCACATGGGCGTGCCCGTCATCAACGCCGACATCATCTCGAAGATGGCGCCGCTCATCCCCGTGTCGACCATCCTCGTCTTCCTCGAGCACATCGCCATCTCCAAGTCGTTCGGCCGCGTCAACAACTACAAGATCGACCCGAACCAGGAGCTCGTCGCCATCGGTGTCAACAACCTCGTCTCGGTCTTCTTCGGCGCGTACCCATCGACGGGCTCATTCTCGCGCTCGGCGATCAAGAGCCGCGCCGGCGTGCGCACCCCGCTCGCCGGGTGGTGGACGGGCGGCTGCGTCGTCATCGCGCTGTACGCGCTGGCCGGCGCGTTCAAGTGGATCAGCAACGCCGCCCTGAGCGCCGTCATCATCGAGGCGGTCGGCACCCTCATCGCGCACCCTCGCCAGACGTACGCCTACTGGCTCGTGTCGCCTCTCGAGGCCGTCATCTTCCTCGTCGCCGTCATCCTCACCGTCTTCACGTCGATCGAGGTCGGCATCTACTTCTCGATCGCCGCCTCGGCGGCCCTCCTCCTCGTGCGCATGGCCATGCCGCGCGGCAAGCTCCTCGGGCGGGTGCGCGTGCGCCAAGAGCGGCCCGCCGGCAACGTCGACGTGCGCGAGGTCTGGGTCCCCCTCACGGCGCCCGAGGTCGAGAACCCGCAGGTGCACGTCGAGCCGGCGCCGCCGGGCGTCATCGTCTTCCGCATGGAGGAGTCGTTCCTCTACATCAACGCGGCGCACTACACGGACCAGCTCGTCGCCTACGCCCACCAGCACACGCGCAACGGCCAGGACTACTCGCTCACGCCGCAGGGCGACCGACCGTGGAACGACCCGGGCCCGTCGAGGTTCCAGAAGCGCAAGGCGCACGTCGACCTCGAGCAGCGCAAGTACGATGAGAATGCGGCCAAGCCCCCGCTCAAGGCCGTCGTGTTCGACTTTGGCGTCGTCTCGCACGTCGACACGACCGCCATCCAGGGCCTCGTCGACGCGCACAAGGTCCTCAACCGCTACGCCGGCCACGAGGTCGAGTTCCACTTTGCGAGCGTGCTCTCGCCCTGGATCAAGCGGTGCGTCCCTCTCCTCCTCTGCGGCCTTCCCAAGTCGGGCTCGATCGCTCGTGCTGACTCTCCTCGCCCTCCCCTCGCAGTGCTCTCCTCGCCGGTGGGTTCGGTCGCAACCTCGCCGAGCCTCGTCGGGTCGAGGTCGGCGACGTCGTCCCGCAGCAGGACAACGCCGACGCGACGTCGCAGCTCCCGCCTCGGCCGACGCTCCACCGCGCCAACACGTCGGGCGAGATCAAGGAGGCGCCGCAGGACCTCGAGCGCGCCTCGTCGTCGCTCGAGTCTCCGAGCATCGACAAGGCGCAGTACGCGACGAGCGAGAGCTACGCCGACTCGTTCATCGACGCCGACCTCGTCTACTTCCACCTCGACCTGCCGTCCGCCGTCGTCGCCGCGACCGCCGCTCCGGGCGGCTCGCAGTAGGGAGTCCGTCTGTGCTGTCCGAGGATGTGGGATCTGTATCGGTAGCGTGTATACCCCTCTCTCGAGCGCCTTGTCGTACTTTGCCCTGGTCGCGCGAGCAATTCAGCGTGTCGCCGCCCTCTCTCGCCCCTTTCTCGCCTGCGCGTGCGCCCAGAGACCTTCGACAGGGAAGCGGACCTGTGCATGCCGGCTGCATCGCTGCGTGTCGAGCTGTAACGAGCGCTTTGACTTGGCACCGCCTCCTCGCAGAGCGTCGTTGCCGAGAGCGGCGAGGCCTCGACCCTCTTCTCTCGACCACGCCTCCTCGCACACAGCGCACGCCCTCTTGTGCAGCTCGCGAGCCGCCACCTAGTCCTTCACCGGCCCGTCGTCACCGAACAGCGAGCCGCCCGCGCTCGACGCGACCACCGACCTCCCGCTCCCCGACCTCATCGCCCGCGCCTCGCCCTCGTCTATCCACTCGCGCAGGAGAGCCGCGCAAGCGCTGCAGCGATGCACAGTGGCCTCAGTGTCATCCTCAAGGAACGAGGACTCGCCCAAGGTGAGCTTTCCCTTCCGTTTCGCCCTCCCGAGCTCGCGAGCCCTTGCGTCAGGCCAGAGGGGGCGCAGGCCTCGCTCGCAGCCGTGCAGGCTCGGCAGCCGCAACTTGTGCAGCAGCCTACCGTCCTGGTCGAGCATGGCTGACCCTCCCTGAGCCCTGCAGGTGACGACCCGCCGACCCCCACCT
>Ga0308169_10001833_pt1 | contig 23578 bp, 40 predicted proteins | sample PhyBR1_2_FD_202139 | JGI IMG/M metagenome (GOLD analysis project Ga0308169, IMG submission 202139) | Phyllosphere microbial communities from UC Gill Tract Community Farm, Albany, California, United States - DLSLSB.R1 | ecosystem: Host-associated > Plants > Phyllosphere > Unclassified | place...
ATTGGTGATCGGAAGATTAGGAGAGGAAGGCTGCCATATAGCACACAGGCGGGAGCTTTGCGAGGATCATGCGCCACTCCGCCGCTCAGCATTTGCCACTCACCCGGTACCCATGATTTGATCCCGTTAGGCATCTCCCACTGAATTTCCATTGCGTCGCCGGCCGAACGGACAGAGGCGATTACGCAGCGGGGACAAGCAGACGACATCGACGATCTCGCAAAAGGTTGACTCGACTCTCTGACCATCGGGCATATACCATCATCCATCTACCACACCTCATCTCGGCTCGGCTGCAGGACAAGAAGACAGTCTAGTGCATACAGTAGCTGCGTCTTCATTCGTCTCCCACCCCAACACCCCCGCCATGTCACTGCGACTCACCTCGCTGCGCCGCTTACGGCCTCTGTCAGCCCGATCTCTCGCCGCATCCACCTCTGCCCGGTTCTACGCCACGCCATCACCCTCCGCTCCCCGTCCATCACGCAACTCACCACAACCCGCGGGGCTCGAGGGACTGTTCGGCTCGCCCAAGCCCAGCACAACAGGCGGATCTACAGTCGCGCCGAAGCCGGCCGGATCGGAACCGCCATCGGGCCCTTCCAGGCCCAAACAGCCCGATGTCGAACTGCCCAAACCTACACGCCCTCCCTCACAGGAACAGCCCGAGGCTGAAGAGGAGGCGGAAAAGGCCGATCGGAAGAAGAAGAAGCTGAGCGATACGTTGAGCGGTACCGCGGGCAAGCGGGCGGGCTTTGGAGGTGGAGGAGGCGGAGGCGGATCGGGCGGTGGTGGGAGCGGTGGACCGGGTGGGGATCCCGGGTTCAAGCTGAACACGAATACGTTGATCCTGGGTGTTGCTGCGTGGGTTGAGCTGTCTTGTGTGTAGGGAGTGCTTGCTGACCCGCAGCGTGTACACGTTCTGGTCGATGTCGCAGCCCGGTGGGCCGCCCAGCCGCGAGATCACATGGCAGGAGTTGTGAGTTGGAGTCGCTGGCTTTACAAATTGTCGAGAACTGACGACCAGCCGAAACTCGCTTCTGTCAAAGGGCCTCGTATCCTCGCTCGAGGTCGTCAACCGAAACCGCGTCCGAGTACACCTCCACAGCCCGATCGCACCCTCCGGATCGCAGTACCCCTCGTCCTCATCTTCCGGCGGACCCATCACCTCCCCGCTCCCCTCCTCCAGCAGTCCAGCGCCATACCACTTCACGATCGGCTCCGTCGACAGCTTCGAGGCGCAGCTCACCGCCGCGCAGGAAGAGCTGGGCATCCCGTCGCCCGAGCGCATACCCGTGCAGTACAAGGAGGAGGGCAGCGGGTGGTCCGTGCTCATCTCCCTTGCGCCAACGCTCTTGCTCGGAGGGTTCCTGTTCTGGAGCATGAGGCGGTCGCCGATGGGTGGCGGGGGTGGATCGGGCGGCATCTTCGGTGTGGGCAAGAGCAAGGCCAAGATGTTCAACAAGGACGAGGACGTCGCGGCGCGGTTCAAGGACGTGGCGGGCATGGACGAGGCCAAGGAGGAGATCATGGAGTTTGTCAAGTTCTTGAAGGAGCCGCTCAAGTATGAGAAGCTTGGAGCGAAGATCCCTCGTGGTGCCATCCTCGTGAGTCGCGCAATAGTCACAATGGTTTTCCGCTGACCGCAGTCCGGACCCCCGGGTACGGGTAAGACGCTGCTGGCCAAGGCCACCGCGGGCGAGGCAGGTGTGCCCTTCCTGTCAGTCTCCGGATCCGAGTTCGTCGAGATGTTCGTCGGTGTCGGTCCCTCGCGGGTACGAGACCTCTTTGCCAACGCGAAGAAGCACGCGCCGTGCATCATCTTCGTCGACGAAATCGACGCTATCGGTAAATCGCGAGGCAAGGGCGGCAACTTTGGTGGAAACGACGAGCGCGAGTCGACGCTCAATCAGCTCCTGGTCGAGATGGACGGGTTTGGCACCAACGAGCACGTCGTTGTCCTGGCAGGAACGAACCGTCCCGACGTGCTTGACAGCGCGTTGATGCGACCGGGGCGATTCGACCGACACATCGCGATTGATCGACCCGACATCAGCGGCCGGCGCCAGATCTTCGGCGTGCACCTCAAGCCGATCATCATCTCCAAGGAGATCACGCTCGAGCAGATCGCAGAGAAGCTTGCACTGCTCACGCCGGGCTTCTCGGGAGCGGACATTGCCAACGTGTGTAACGAGGCGGCCCTGCGCGCGGCGAGGCGGGGAGGAGAGAATGTGACCGAGGAGGACTTTGACGGCGCGATCGAGCGGGTCATTGCGGGCCTGGAGAGGAAGAGCAGGGTGCTCGGCAAACACGAGAAGAAGACGGTCGCGTACCACGAGGCCGGACATGCCGTCTGTGGGTGGTTCTTGGAGAATGCGGATCCGCTGCTGAAGGTGTCGATCATCCCGCGCGGGGTCGGTGCGCTGGGATACGCTCAGGTGAGTCGCGGTACTGGTCCTATTTTTTTTCCCAGAAGCCCCTGTTTCGTGTTGACATCGCTCACCCCAGTACCTGCCCAAGGAGCGCTTCCTCCACTCCAAGGAGCAGCTCATGGACCGCATGTCGATGACGCTCGGCGGCCGAGTGGCCGAGGAGATTTTCTTTGGCTCAATCACCACGGGCGCGCAGGACGACCTGCAGAAGATCACCAAGATGGCTTTCGAGGTGTGCGCAAACTTTGGCATGGACTCGGACATCGGCCCGATCTCGTACGGCGGCAGGGACCAGCAGGAGGGCAGCTTCCAGAAGCCGTTCTCCGAGGCGACAGCGCAGGCGCTCGACAAGGCCGTGCATGATATGGTCCGCGAGGCGCACAGGCGGTGCACCGAGCTGCTGACGGAGAAGAAGGCCGAGGTGGAGAAGGTCGCGCAGCTGCTGTTGACCAAGGAGGTGATCACGCGGGAGGACATGTTCAACCTGCTCGGCCCGAGGCCTTTGTGAGTCAGCGCTCTGGCTGCGTCGTGATCGGCGTCAAGGGTATGTGCGGTGCTGACCCCAGCGACAACAACGACGAGATGGACGATTACATCGAGGCACAGCTGGACAAGAAGAAGGACAAGAAGGGCGGGGACAGTGGAAGTGGTGGCTCCGGGGCTACTGCCCAGCGGGAGGTTTCGGGCGAGACGGCGGAGGACATCCCCGGCGGCGCCCAGCTCGCCATGAAGGAGACGAAGCTGGACTAGTGGGCCGATCGGCTTCAGGTGGGACGGAGCGGATGCATGTGAGAGGCAGACGATGTTTCGCGGGCGGCCTGGGTCGTCTGCCGAGCGCCACGGCGTGAGATTGGGGATTGAAAGCGGAAACTTCGGAGAAGTCGAGATCTCCAGGACGGAAGCAGGGTTCATCTACGCATTGACTCGAACCTCACACGCATGATCTACAGCATGTATCGCACTGCACCTTTCCGCGGCACGCCGGGTGACATCTTTGCCTCCGGGGGTGTCTGGTAATTGCTCAAGCGATCGATCGGTGGGCAGATGGCTGCGACTGAGTGGCGAGTGCCTGACACAGACGCAGAAGTGATCGGCGCGAGATGGCACCTGCCTTGGCCCTCAAACGTCGCTTCGCCCCGCTAGTGCACAGTGCAGGGCTTTCTGACTGCGAGTCGTATGTACATGGTATGCTTGAGTGCTCAACTATCCATCATGTCAGCGATGCCTGGGGACGTTGGGATGCCGCCCTTGGCCGGGACAGAGTGGACGTCGCCGATGGGCGTTCCTGACCGTCATCGGTGCATGTCGCGCGAGCCATGTCAGCGCATACGCGTATGCATTCTTCGCGGTGCACAGTAATCATCGTCATCAACATATGACAGCGTCTGCAACCTTGCGCGCTTACTGGACCACGATTGGATGGGCGCCGCGTAGCGGTCCCCGTCATGAGCCCCGGGGTCGCATGCACCGTATCGACAATCGTCAATATCACTTGCTGGCCTGAACGATGAGCGTGGGCATTCCGACGTCGCCTGGTCCGCCCGTCCGCCGCAGGGACGACCCTCACACGCCCCCCGCGCTGAGAACGGCGCTCGGCCCGCCCATCTCCACCGGCTCTGCGGGGCCAGCGCACGCGACAAGTGTGCCCGTTGCCGGCCATGGACTCGAAGACGAGTATCACCCAACGCCGCACCCGGTCCCTCTGGCCTATGCCGGCGTCCCCGCCTCGGCCCCGGCCCCGGCCCCCGCGCCGGGCAGCGGCGCGGTGCTCGTCAACGGGCAGCGCGACGACACGCCCACGGTCGACGAGATCCAGTCGCACCTGCTGGAGGACTACGGCGCCGAGGCCAGACGCCTCGAGCTGGAAGAGAGGGTGCATCAGGAGATGATCGAGCTGGAGAGGCGGAAAGACCGGGAGCGTATCGTCCCCGGACTGGACAACGATGACCTCCACGCGATGCTGCGGTCGTTCGACAAGCAGGTGCAGACGGTGCATCTGTGTCCGCCGCCTTATGACGGGCATATCCCCCGCGGCCTCGACCTCCAGCCGCACCCTGACGAGGAGTTTAATCTGTACAAGCTGAACAGCGCGCTCGAGCGGTTCTACGCCTCGGTCGTCGTGGGCCTTCTGCGGGCAGCGCGCGAGGTGAATCGCATACGGAACTGGGAAGATCACAGCCGGACGGCTGTTGCTCTCGCGGTGGGTGGAAACATGCTTCCCTTTTCGTCGAGGTTCGGGATGCTCAATGCCAGGTGTACGCCTACGCGTGGTGGTGCAACATGATCATCCCCACGCTCCTCGCCTTCCTCTCCGTCCTGATCTTCTTCCCGTCCTCGCGCGAGTTCTTCTTCGCGCCGCCGCTGGACACCGACACCCCGCCGGACCGGCTGTCGCCGGACGACACCCGCGCCATCGCCGAGGACAAGCTGCGCGACGAGTGGAGCCCTGCGGGCACCGAGGCGAAAGCGACCAGCTGGGCCCAGAACGTCCAGGACCTGCTCATGTCCGTCTCGTCGCCCAAGGGCGGGTCGACCGACGCCGAAGTGGTCGCGAAGGGCGTGCAGCGCAAGACGGATCAGCGACTGGATCGTGATATGAGCAAGCTCGAGGATGCGGGGGCGCTGGACGAAGAGGACAAGGAGATGAGCAGGAAGGACAAGGCGATCAAGATGTATGCGCAGCCTGCCCTGCGGATCATCGGCGGGCTGGTGGACAAGTGGGAGCGCGTCGCCAAGTGAGTGCGGCCGAGTACAAGATGGGACGGTGTCATGGCGGACAGGATGGAAGGCGGGCGGATGCTGACTGCAGCGCGATCAACCCGAGCCCAGACTGGGAGGTGCGCCGACGCCGCACCTCGGTGTTCCTGTACCTCGTCGCCCCGCTCCTATGTGCGTATTCGAGTTCCTGGTCGCCGTGTCCTGGCGCTGGCCTGTGGCTCACAGCAGTGGTGACGACCTTCACGCCCGCGTGGGTCTTCTCCAAAGTCTTCGGCCTCATCTTTGGCTTTATCCTCTTCGGCGACCCGCTCATCTCGCACGTGATCGACGAGCTCGACCGGGCCATCCCTGACTGGAAAGAACGTATCATTCTCGAACAGTGAGCATTAGTCTACCGCTGACATGTACGTGTATGGTCCTGTGTCTGACGCCGCAGCAACATACTCGAGGACGTGCCGACCAACGCGCAGCTCGTACTCCGCCTACTACGAAACGCGGAGCACCACAACCACCCCATCCCACCCGCCCCGACCGAGGATGATCTGGACGACGACGACGACGACGGTAGCTCGGACAGCTCGGGCGACGAGGAGGACGGGCACGCGGACGACGGCGATGATGAGACGGGCAAGAGCAAGAAGGTGATGAGGAAGATGAGCCGGCGGGCCAAGAAGACGAAAGATGGCGTGCGGGCGAAAGCCCGCAGGGCGTGGGACAAGCTCGGCGAAGTCAAGGAGCAGGTGAGTGCGGGGGCAACGAGTCAACGCGAGGCCGGTGCGGGACTGATGGCAGAGCTTCGCGGTGGTCACTGGACACCGGCCCCTCGACCTCGAGGGCAAAGCAGAGGTGCGTAGTTGGACAAGCTCGTCACTCATCAGCTGACCGCAGCACGTGATGGACAAGCTGCACATCGATAAAGAGAGCGGTGCGGCAGAGAAGATCCTGGAGAAGCTGCCGAAACCAGACCGATCGCCCGACGACCCAGCCGGTAAGCAACTCATCTCAACCTTCCCTCCTCTACCTTGTTTTCCGCTGGGCACCGCTTATCGCAGTCTTTTACGTCCACCATAAACGTCATGGCCCGGGCCACATCATAATCCATCCCCGCGATCCGTCGACCGGTACTCCCGCTCGCGTGGAGTTCACCACCGTCCGCCGTGTGCCGCCCAGCCAGAACACCCCGATCGACCCCAGACCAGGTGCCGAGCCGGAGACGAGTCACCTCGTCGTGCCCGCGGACGACATCGTCGGGCTCGAGAAGGTCGGGATGAACCTCCCCGGGCGGCTCGCCGTCGGGTGGGCGCTCGACGCGGAGGGCGCGGGCGGGACGGGCCTGAACGTCACGGTCGTGCGCAGGAACGTGGCTGACGCGGTGGATGCCCCGCCCGGTGTGCCGACCGTGGCGCAGGGCAAGGAGGAGGTGATCAAGCTGGAGGGGATCGTGCGGCGGAATGAGCTGTTTGACCGGTTGTTGGCGCTGGGGGACCAGAGGTGGGAGATGTTCTGAGCGGGTTTAGGTGCAGTATAGGCCGTATGTGAAGCGAGTTCTTACTGTAGCTTAGTGTGGGGGATTACCTAGCATACACGGAAGACGGGTCGTTTGAGTATCCACGGATACGGGCATGGATGCACATGTTGGGCGGAGCACACATCATGCGCGGGATGCGGCCCCTTGCGCTTGTGTAAAGGCGATGGTGGCCAGGCAGTCTTGCATTCCGCATGCACGGGGCACACGAGGCTGTCTTGCCACTGCGAAGGCCCTGGCCTGACAGTTCAGTAGCTCCGGGCGCACGGCTTTCGTCGATGGCGTCCGTCGCTGCGTTGGGCGTCGAACCTTTTTGACCAGCTTGCTGGGGATCTCTTCCGGACGGACCGGGGCATGTCGCGCCTGACCACGTTCAAGTCTCTCTATACTGCAAACACCGGGCAAACCGCAAGGATGGGATGATGGAGCCCATCAGACATCGTGGTCGATTATCGGCCGCCACGTCGTCACTCATGGTTATCGAAGGCCTGACATACAGCACAATCCTCCCAGCCTTCGGGGCGCCACCCCTGGCCTTCTGCTCCACCCGGCCGGGCGTCGCCGCACTCATCGTTGCGGCCCCACTTTGCTAAGCTCACAGTTGCCCTGACCGAGAGGTGAGATCGGCGACGCAACATCGAGCCCACGGCGTCCACGGCGCCAGTGGCGAGTCTCACCCTTCTCGCGGACACCCCACGTCCTGTCGTGTCGAAGCCGCGTGCGCGAAGGCGTCGCAACTTCCTAGGCCGTGACTTCCACGACCCTCGTCCGAGTCTGTCGGCGGCCAGCGACGGCGCCCACGCTATAAGAAGCATCGCGCCCTGTCTTGCGCCCTCAGGTCTCGTCCCTGCACTTGTCTTCAAGCTCACAGTGCATACATACCATCACTTCACGCGTGTTTTGCCACTTCACAACGATGCCCTCTGCTGAGCCATCCCACGTCATATCTCTCGAGGGGCAATGCCCCTCGCGTGCCTCAAATGCCGCTTCGAGCTCGGTACGTTGCGATGGGTGACCTGTAGGGGGACCATTGGCTAATGGTGTTCCAGAGTGGGACGCACTCGACGATTGCGAATGGGTCACAGCCACCCTGGGGCACCACGCAGAGCTGCAAGACCTGCACCAAGGCGAGCCGCACTGGTAACATCACCGGGCCGAATTCCGTGGCGTTCCTGTCAAGCAGCGAGAAACACGAGTCGAACGTTCAGCCAAGAGATGTCTTTTCCGGGAGATGAGCACGGGATGGCGCCCTGTACACGCAGTATCGTTTGAGTCGAGTGGGATATCTGTATCTAGCGTCTACCAAGTAGCGAATGCGTGGAAGGAGGGCATGTCACCGTATCTTGCTGCAGATGGTGCTCTTCAGGACGAACGATCGATCGTCGTTGTTACTGCCAGCTGAGAGTGGCATAGGAAATTCTGCGAGCGTCCCTGTCGATGAGGTGCTCCCCAGTCGGACAGATTTGTAACGTCCCAGTGGTCGAGTATCTACCGACGGTCGAGCGGGCATGCGGGCATTCGACCGTCGAAATCGCGCGCTGCAGACATACATGAGGGCCATCGTATACGGGAACCAGTCGCCCCCCTGTGCTCAGTGACAGGCGTTATGTTTTGGACAAGAATACGAATGATGCAGGTAAAAGATGCCTCGAAGCGCCCAGCATGCGATGTGTATCGACGGACGCTGCTTGTTGTCTGCTAAAACCCAAACAACGATCAAATCCTCTAGCACCCGCACGGACACGTGCCCATGCCCTGATCGACCAGCCCTTCTAGTCGGTCTATCCGCTCCGAGAGCTTATCCTGCGTCGCCTCGATGATATCCATCTGGCCTGCGGGTTAGCCCAGTGGCCCATGTCGAGGCGTAAACGCTCGAGCGAGTGACACCCCCCACGCGGGGTGACACCCCCCATGCGGGTGACCGTCAGAGAATCGAGGAGCTCACCTTGCCTGTAAATCTCCACCATCCGCCGCACATCATCCCGAATCTCCGCCGCATCGTCGCCCACCTCCTCCGCCGCCTCCAGACCCGCCCGGAGCTTCTCCAGCTTATCCTCCAACATCCCGCCCAACTCCCCCAGCACGTCCATTTCCAGCTGCATCTCCTCCATTTCCTTCTCGTGCGCCGCGTGGCCGTCCTCGTCGTCCTCATCGTCATCGTGGCCATGATCATGGCCGCACCCCTCTCCATGTGTATGCACGGGACCGCCCATCAGGGTGCGCATGAGCCGTAAGAGCTCCACAGGCACCTCGCCATCCCGCCTCAGCGCGAACCGGCGGCTGGCGCCCAACTCCGAGGAAGGAGCGCTCGAGGATGGGCCCGCGGCGGAGCCGAGACGGAGGATGAGGGTGTCGTCCGGGTTGTCCGGGATGACGAACCCGTACGAGAGGAGCAGCTCCTCGTTGGACTTTGGGCCGTAGTTGTTGAAGACTTCGGTGTGGGGTGCGATGGGCTGCGGGTTGAGGAAGGACACGCAGGGGATGGTCGAGGTGGTGACGAAGGTTTTGGACGAGGCCGGAGACTGCGGCGTTGCAGGGATGGGCGAGCTGAGCCAGGTGATCGGCTGACCGCGCGAGTCTGCTGTCAGCCCGAGCTGGGAGGCTCGCAGTAGCCGAGGCGCCACGACGTCAGTTGGGGGTATGGGAGGAGAGGACACGCACGGTTGAAGAGGTCCAGACCGGGCAGCAGGACGGGATAAGACCCCTCGTCGTTGTTTTCCTTCGAGTCCGGGCCGGTGGCGGTAGCTTCCTGCTCGTCGGTCGTCGGTGGTAGGCTCAGCAGCCGGGATGGGAAGGCGCGGGACGAGATGTACGTCGTGGCAGCGAGGTATTGTTCCCTGGCGTGAGCATCATCACCCAATCATGTCCCCGAGCCGATGCACGGTCACGTGTACGCGGGGTGTGTGAGCCATCGTTGTAAAGTCGACCTCCGGATGGGATGGAGAAGAAGAACAGGGAGTGTGTTGGCGTCACCGAAGGCATGAGATCCCCACACACCGCGACCAGGACCATAGAGCCAGAGCCGACGTACCATTCAGCCTCCCTCACCACCTCCTTCACCCGCCCATACTCGTCCCTCAACTCGGCCTCTCGGTCCCGTACCACCAGATCGAGGTTCGTTCCCCTCAAGAGCCCCCTCTCCGCTGGGGAGAAGTACGCTGGCGTGCGCAGTCCCCCCCTCGAAGGCAAGACATCGACATACGCTCGGTGTCGCAGGCTCTTCGGGGGCTGGGTCTGGCTCGAACTCGAGGCGTCGCCGGTGGTGTCACCACGTGGTGACGTGTGGATACAGTGAAGGATGACATATACTGCGACCAACATCCGTTCGTTCCATCCCGTGTACGCCTTGTCATCGACGTTTGGGTACAGCTCGGCGAGGGCGGTACGTGCCGTCGAGGTGGTTATTGCCAGATCGAAGGGGCACGATATGAGGCGCGTGTCGGGTGCGAGCTCCGCCGTGGAGTGCACGGAAAGGCCGGTGTTATCTGCAGATGAGCTTCGGGCTTTCGTGCCAGTGACAGCTTCGACCCCGTTCCGCAGTGGCTGATTGTGGACTATGACAGGACATGGACTGGGCGAGAAGAACGACAGACGTACCGCTCTTGAGCTGCAGGTTTGGGTGAAAGTGCCCGCTCGAAGCGCGCAACCACGCGATGAACCTTTCTCCCGCTTCGACAGACATGCTGAGGCCGCGTTTATCGCTTGGTATGTCGCAAGAGATGATGAATGATGAATTAGAGCACCAAACAGATGTTCGAAATCTCCGCCGGGTGATTCGACTTTTCGGCTCGCCTCCACTTGTCCACCTCTCCACCGAGGAAGCCACCGACCTGGGCGCATATACACGTTCACACCATCTTCACGCGACTGCGCTGAATATATGTAAATCACATATGCAGGGTCATGTACAAGCGAGCGATGAATAGAGGTAGGTATGTGCGCCATGCTTCCATTCCATCGACTCCAATGCCCTCACTCCGCGTACGAGGCGCTTCTGCGTCAGTACGCCTTGCTTCCTTCCACTCATGCCTCGCCTCTCGTTACAATGCTTTACATGTCATGAAAACAGCTCGACCCGCGCCTCATTCCACACCCCAAACATCTCTCCGCCGGGTCGAGCCTTATCACCTCCCACTCTTGCCACCTCGCTTCTCGCCTCCACGCTCCAGGCGACAGCATCGTTGTCCAAGCCAACGGAGGCAGCTGGTCGAGCCCCCAGCTTAGGCGGCGTCAGCGCTCGTAACAGCCGGCGAGGCCGTCGCGGCCGCATCGCCCTTCTGCGCCTCCTTGGCGGCCTCCTCGGCGTCTGCCTCCTTCATCTCGTTGGCGATCTTGGCCGAGAGCTTGCGGTCGCCGATGAGCGTCCCCTCGACCTTCTCGACCGCCTCCTTCTGCTGCGACGCATCCTCGACCTCGACGAACCCGAAGCCCCGCGAGCCACGGAAGGTCCGGCCCTCGCGGTTGCGGCGCACGCCCGTGACGACCTTGGCAGACGTGACGCGGATGGAGAGGTTGGTGAAGATTGCGGCAAGGGCGGCGTCATCGACTTCGAAGGGGAGGTTGGCGACGAAGACCGTGTTCTGCGGTCAGCTCTGTACGTGCGTCCGTGCAAGCGGAGTGAACGACGGCGGGATCAGGGAGACGAAGTCTCTAAAGATGGATCACAGCAGACGATTAAGAGAGGGGATTGTGTTCTCAAGTGCTAGCCACCACCACTCACAGGGCTCGGCTCGCCAGTCGGGACCTGACGCGGCTTCTTCGCCTTCTTCTCCTTCTTCTCCTTGGGCTGCTCGGCCTTGGTCTCCTCGGTAGCTGCCGCCGGCGCGCCATCCTCGCCCTCGGTCGCGGCTCCTCCGTCGATTCGGGCCTCTCGCGCCTTCTTCGACTTGGTGCTCTTCTTCTTCTTCGGCTTGGCGGGTTTGGCTTCGGTGCCGTTGGCGGTCGGGGCGGCGGCATCCGCGGCAGGCGCCTCGGTCGCCTCACCCTCGGCCTCTTCGTCCTCGTCACCGGGAACGCGTCGACGCGGGCCCTTCTGCCAGTCAGCGTGAGTCGGGAGATTTCACCTCGTCTCGGTTGCTCCAGGGAGATGCTTGCGGGAAGAGAGAAGGGGAGATAGGATGGCATTACTCCAGAACCCTCACGCACCTTGCTGGCCCGCTTCTTCTTCGGCTTGGCCGCGCCCGCCTCGCCCGCACCCTCCGTCGCCGCAGCAGCGTCGCCACCCTCGGCCGCCTTCTTCTCCTCCGCCAACTTGGCCTTCTCAGCCTTGGCCGCCTCCTTCTCCGCCTTGCGCTTCTCGGTCACCTCAGCTCGGCGCTCGGCTTGTTCCTCCGGAGATCGGGCAACCTGGAGCTTGATCTTTCGGCCGTCGATTTCTGCGCGTCAGCGGGGAAAGACAGAATACGAGAAAAGCCAGGATCGAGTCAGGACGTTGATGGCCGCAACGCCGGATGCAGAGGCACCAAGAGGTGGGTCATTGCTTTGGTCACAAGACCAGGTTGCGGATTGGTAAGAAGCGAGATGACAGGTTGATAGCGTAGTGGAGCTAGAACGGCCACTCACCCTCATCGGCGAGCGCCTCGAGGACCTTCTTCGAGTCCTCCTCGGTCTTGAGCGCGACAAAGGCGTACCCCGCCGGTCGTCCGAATCGCTGCGGGATGACGACCTCGAGGCTGGCGTCAGCTGTAGCTCGTTCATTGGCCTGCGACAGCTCACATCTCGACGTCTGCCTTGGACGCAAGCGCTCGGACCTCGTCCTCGGTTGCCTGCCAGTCAGTCTTTCACATCCCACCGGGTCCTTTCCCCGCGCACCTTGAACGGGAGGTTACCGATGTGGATCTGCGCGTCAGCTCGCATCCTAGGACAATGACGTTGGGCGCACCCTGTGGCCCTGCAGCTCCCTCTTGGCGACCGCGGCTTCCTCGCCGGCGCCGGCCGTCGACGTAGCGTTCTCGTCAACGACAGGGGCGGCAGTGGCAGTCTGGTTCACCGTCTCGGTAGTAGTAGCGGACATTGTGTTTGCTGGTTTTGAGTCGTTCGTTCGTACTGGGTTTCTGTATGTCGCTGTGTGAGGGACGGTGAGGTGGCTCTGGGGCGCCGTGACTGCTTGAGTTGATGGAGGCGGGGTGGGTATTGAATGTGCGAGGGCTGTTTCTGTACCGTTGGATGGAGGTCAAGGGAAGGGGGGGGGGGGGTTGTTGGGGGGGTGGGTATAGCAGAAGGAGCGTCGCGTTGCCGGGTGATCGGCGGGTGAGTGCGTCAATGCGTCAGTGCGTCACGATGACCCGGGGTTAACAGCCGTGTGGCACAGTCGCCACCCACTCAACGCTTCGGCGGACATTGCCGCTTTAGCCTCAGTCGCGTCAACCGCTCCCTCCACCCGACTGGTCCACCTGTTTGACCTTGTCCCCTCTACCGCATTCGAACACTGCCCGACCGCCATGTCTCTCGCCTCGAGTGCTGCCAACCCGGTGAGCAGATGATTCGAGGCATCTTGCCCGCCCCTCACGAGCCCGCTCTGACTGTCCAGGTGCTCGTAGCCGAGATCAACGATGTGCGCCCCTTCGCCCGACTCCTCCGCGGGATAGGCATGAAACACGTCGGCTCTTTTCATTTCATTATAGGCGTAGAGCTGACGCACAGAACGCCGTCATGACAATTTCTGAAGCGGGATTCGAGGTCACAGTCGAGGAGATACGGACCATGTGCGGTGCGTCCACCCTTTAATCCTCGTCGCCTCGCCGGATTCAGCTCACCCACCCAGCCATCGCCTGGATCCCCACCAACATCTTCTCCACCTTCACTTTCAACGAGCCCCCCACGAACATGAAACCATGCTTCGAGCTCTCGATCGACAAGTTGCTGCAAGTGCTCAACATCTTCGGCAACGCCACGAGCGGGACCTCCAAGCCGCTCATGCAGTCGCGGCGTCGGTGGGCAGGGGAGGGGGATGACGGGGCCGAGGCGAATGTTCCGCTGGGGAAGGGCAGCACGGCTATGCGGATGACGTGGGATGGGCATGGGTATCCGCTGCAGGTTGACTTGTGGGTCGCCAACGGCTTCATTGCCGAATCGGGAGGGAAATACGCAAAGAACTGATCGACAGGCACGAGAGCGCACGCGGGCCGACAACGACGGCCAAGTTCAACTTGATGGAGCCAGAGGAGCTGATGAACCAAGAGTTCAACAGCGATGACTGGTGCGTCGTCTGCCCTTCACCTAGTGTGTAGCTGACTCCCAGCGTGCTGTACCTGATCATGAAGGTGGGTCATGCAATATATCAAATTCGAGGAAGGGAAGGTTTGGAAGTCCCGCTCACCTGCAGTCAAACTGGTTCATCGATGCCCTGGCCGACATCCCTCCCTCCGCATCCCGGATCACCATCTCCGCCTCGCCGCGCCATCAGCCCCCGCCCGAGGATGTCCCGCAAGCTACAGCTTCGTCGAACGCCCGCCGATCGCACCAAGCCCATGTCGGGAAGTTCACCATGAAAGCGACGGGCGATTTCGGTACCGCCGAGGTGAGTTGCAGCTCTTCATCTCTCATTTCACCCACCATCCCTTTTCGCGGCGACTGCCTTGTACCCTAGCCCTGCTCAGCAACCGTACCTCAGTCTGCGCCCCACACATCCACTGATAGCAGCTCGACTACCCAAACGACAAAGAAGTCATGGACAAATTCGACTGCGAAGAAGAAGTCTCATTCTCGTACCACTCTTCGCATGTCGCTTTGCTCGGCCGAGCCCTGCAGCAGAGCATCAAGATCTGCCTGCAGATCGAGTCGACGGGGTTCATGTGTATACAGGTCATGATGCCCGTGCCGGAGGGCTTGACCATGGGACAGCATTCGGGAATCCTCGAGTTCAAGGTGGGTTGACACGACGGTTGTTTTCTTGGCTCAAGGCGTCTGCGGCCTGGTGAGCTGATCTCAGATGCATGCGCTGGAGGAGGACGATGTGTAAGGTGAAAAGGAGGTCGTCCAGGGTGCGATTTGGATCATCGCGTACGCTACTGCCAACCTGATCGATCTCAGTTCACGTGCAGATCCGCGAATGAAGGGGGCGCTGCGTAGAATGGAGCGCCGGGTTGATTTGTATCGGAGGGAACACGGCTGAGAGCCCGCCTCACCTCAAGGTGTGTCGACTGCATGTGAAAGAACCATTTCCGACTAAAACCGGGTCAGACCCGATCAGTCAGCTGGGTTGTATACGATCTTATTGTGAGCTGGCTCGCCTTCATTTTGCACGAGCTCATGATCAGCAATGTACGCATGTACCGACTGCCAACTCTACGATCATGATGAATGTGATCGAACGCTGCATGACTGGGACTGAGTCCCAGGGCCCATGCGTATGAGCCGCACATCGTCAAGGAAGGCTAGCGGTGACAGCCGCAACACGGTCACCATTGTCCTTCGTGATGGTACAAACACCGTAAATCAAACTCCAGCCCGACTCAATGTGCTACATCGCATTATAAGATACGCCGCAGACCAGAAAGCACGACACGCCTACACTGTCCCCAAGACCTCCACGAACTTTCGTGACACCTTCCACCCATGCACCTGGATCGAGTCGAATTCGGGGTGTTCGAGCAGGATTGGGCCGATCTTGGGGATGTCCCCTGCCCGCACGGCGGTGCTGCGATGAGCCATGGCTCCATTATCTCGCCAGCGCGCCTTTGGCACAGACAACAGAAGTCATGGGCGCGCAGCTACTCACTTGTCCGAGAGCCAGACGAGCTCGCCGTCGGCCCAGTGCCGCATGAACTTCTGGAACGCCGGGATGGTCACCTCGAGGTACTGGTTTCCGACGGCGTCGCGGATGGTGTTGTACGTGCGGTGGTACCATCTCGGGTAGTTAATGCTCGCTTTCGAGAGGATCTCGATGTAGTGCTCGTCCTGGTAGGTTGTTCCGTTGTCCCTGCTGTCAGCGCGGTCGCGTCTGTGTGCGCAGAAGAGCATCGCCGTGATCTCCTCGCGGCGGTGTCTTCATCACAGCATCAGCATCATGCTGGATCTGCGGCACTCACCAGGTGAACTCGCCGTGGCCTAGCAAGAATGCAGCTGCATCCCTCGCGCTGAGAGGCGTCTCGAACTTGTCCTGGATATCTCTTCGCCTGCGCCGCTGGCTGGGGCAGTCCACGGGCGCTTGGGTCGCCAGAGGCTCGTCCGGTGCGTCGACGACCACGTCCGGGACCGTCACACTGTCGCCGCCTTCGTCAACGACCGGCACGGCGTCGCCCTCGGTCGACTGGCGCGGGGCGATACGCCGCCGTCGGCCGAAGAACTCGGGGTATTTTGCGCGCGCGACGAGCTCTGAGCGGGTCATCTGCCGGCGGGTCACCGGGCGCGTGGGTGTCGCATTGCCCAGGACGACGAGGAGGAGGGTAAGCACGGAAGAGAGGAGGGTGAGGCGCATGGTGGAGAATCGTCTGAGCTGGGGAGTACGGTTCGATGCGAGGCGGGCAGTTGGGGGATGTTTGTCATTCGATGGCGATGGCGTTTGGACTTATAGCCTGCGCCAGGACGAGGTCGCACGTCGCCCAACCACGCCTGTACGTGATGGGCCATGTGTCGCAAGGGACAAAACACCGGAGTATGATCGATAGGCCCAGATTTACCGAAGGCACGGACCTCCCGGCTCCCGTCGTCTCGTAAACTAACACTCGGGTGATGGCCTCAACGCTGTCGAACGAGGGACCATGCCATGGGATCCAGGTGTACCATGCGAAGGGCGACCAGGACATCTGCATGGGTGGAAACGTTGAATGCGGACTGCAGATCGGCGTAAACACACCCACAGCAAAGGTTGCACCCCGTCTGCCGGCCGGCAGACTTCTCCGCTTGTGCCCCTGAGCAATACGCCGTCGGATGATCCACCGGGCGGTCTGTCGTAAAACCTCGTGCAGATCGTGTCGACCCTGGATCCATCATGTCTTGTCAACCCTGGATCAACGTACAGCCAAACTGCGGGAACCCATCCTGGCCGAATAGTTTTTGTAGGGCGAGGTCGCTCGCCTGCCTGCCCGCCCGGAGGCCGAATCGTCCCGACAGCGCAGCAGGTGTGAGCACTCGAACCAGGGGATGAACAACCCGCATCGAACACACACCGCACGCGACCCGTGCCATGGGACATGTGGTGCAAAGTCACAGACAACGCGGGACCACGCGGGAAGGTGTTTACGTACCGTTGGCAATTTCCCCCCGGTCCCGAACAAGCCACCATTCCAGCGGAGAGTGTTTGATCCGTGCCTGTCCATCCGTCATGATGTTCCTAACACTGAGCGACCCTGGTCCTGCGGTGTCTGGCGTGGCGCTCTGCTCGGCACATCTCTTGAGCGCCGGGCCATCAGAGTCCATACGAGCTTTTGGGGCTGTCGCCGGGCGTGTCCGGCGCGGTGATGGATCAAAAACCTGTACGAGGGCGATGTGGAGGATGGTGAAACATCGGCCGGACAAGGAGCTCCGCGACGCCGTCCGGGCCGAACAAAAGTACACACGACCGCGGCGACTTCTCCACCGATCTCCTGTGCGTCTGCAGCGTCCACACCAAGGTGTGGCCTTGAGACAGTCCTGCATAACCGCCGTCGTCGTCTTGCCATGTTGGCACGCATCAGCGAGGTCGGAACTGACGGGCATCCGGCCATCCGGCGAGGGGGTCGTTTCGTGATGGTGCGATACCCGGCGTCGTCCGTCCCTGCCCGGACGGCCACCAGGCATGCATGACATATCAATACATCTCCTCTCCCACTGCTTGACCGTCATCGCCATGAAGCTCGCCGATCGCTACGGCGGCATGCTCGACAGCCCGACCCCGACGTCGGTACTGGCTCTTCTCGGGATCACTCCGGTGATCATCGCCTACCTCGCCCATGTGCCCGATACCAAACCGCTCCGTCTGGGCGCATGGCTCCTCGGCCTCACAGCCTATGTCTGGACCGTCCTGACTATCGAAATCAGCCCAGGTCGGTCTGCAGAGCCGTCTGCGCCTCCTCGCGTGAGATGCGGAAAATCACGCTGACGCCCAAGTGATGAATCTTCGTGTGCTGGCAGGTTCTGTGGGTCTTGCCCTCCTCCAGGCGCTGTCCACACATTGGTCGCCGCGCTGACGCCAGTCGCCGTTTGTACGTGTCTCTCATTGGCTTCCCGGCCCCTCCTGGGTGCGGTGGCTCGTCTGATCCACAGGTTCTCGGCTTCAACACGCATTGGGCCTTCACCGACTCCACCGCGCAGTTCCACCCTCTCCCGCGGTCGTCCATGTGGCCCTCGCTCCGTGCGTCCCGCCTCTTCAGGGTCTTCCACCTCCTCTGCCATGCCAGTCGACCCATCAACATCGTCGGCCTGTCTCCGCCTCTACGCCGCCTGCCAGGCAGCGGCGCATGGCCATGGGTCGCGGCCGTCTACCACCTCTTCTGGGCCGGCATCGGCGCCTTCATGCTCGACCTGGCGGGGTACCTGCCCTGGCGCCTTGCGCCCGACACATTCGGCTCGACAGACTACGTCGGCGGTGATTTCCCCGCGTGGCTGAACGAATTGTCCGCAACGCACGGGGTACCCGTGCTCGTTCTCCGCGTCGTGTTGTCCGCAGGGCTTGCTGCGGAAGTGCACTTCTCCATGACGATGATTTATCACCTGCTGGCCGCCGTGGGCATCGCGAGTGGAGTGTTCGTCCCCGAGGAGTGGCCTGATGTGTTCCGATGGCCGATAGCCGCGACGAGTTTGAGCGAGCTGTGGGGGGCGAGGTGGCATCAGCAGAACCGGGTACGTGGAGACCTCACTGTCGGTCCGCGGCTCGCACCACAAAGCGGCAGACCAGCAGACTCTGATACAGTACATTGCAGGCGAAGCAGTCTTTGCCAGCCGCCGCACCGCTGACGGTCCAGCTATGTTACACGACCCTCTCCCGCCCCTTCGCATCCCTGCCCCGAGCACTGTACATCCTCGCCATCTTCACCATCTCCGCGCTATACCACATCATCATCTATTACGCTCGCGAACACATCGTCATCGCGTACCCGTACCTGCTCTTCTACCTCGCGAACGGGCTCGCCTGCCTCGCCGAGCGCCAGTTCCGGCACGTTACTGGAAGAAGGGTCCGAGGCGTTTACGGCTGGATTTGGACCTGGTCGTTCTTGTTCCTCGTAGGGCAGCCCACCGTCGATTCCGAGTTTTCGACCGGGTGGGCGGGGTGCCTCAGGGATGTGTTCTCGAAGGAGCCGGACAAGTCGATGGTTGTTTGGCTGGTTCATGCACTGGGGTGGGGGCCCAGTCCCGCGGAGATTCTCGCGGCAGGGGCGGGGCGGGCATAGAGATAGAGTACGGATCGAGCAGAAGTACATGTTCTCGTTTCCTGCTCGATGATATGCCGACGAGCATGCTCCACGCCGTCTTTTGAGCTGCGCGGGAACCGATCTGTTGAGATGTGCCGGGCGGGCTCGCCTTCGAGAAGCCTGCTTGACGACAGTGGCCCGGTGAACAGGCACCACCCACCCACGGACATCTCGGCGATTGGCCGTCGTGCGGTCGGTCGTCCAGGCGGAACGGGATGGGATCGCTTGGTCCATGGTGCCCTATACGTTGCGGGTCGACCATGTTCAACAACTTCATCCTCCATCATGAAAGTCTGGCAGTGCCCCTCCGAAGGCTGCGAGACGATATGTGGGCGTCGCGATCGACTCACCCGGCACCTCAAGTCGCTACACAGTGCGTGGCGGTGACTCGGCGCGGCCTGCGTTACGCCGTTCGCTGACGAGACAGACCTCAACATCAGCAGAAGCCCCTTCGACGCGCTCTGCATCTCTCACGATGTTCTCAAAGGCCATGGGACATCGGTGCAAGGGACAAGGGATCGCGGTCGCACCAGTAAGGGAGCTCGGTACGTCCGCAAGAGAATCCTCGTACTATATCGGCCCTCTGTCGAAAGTGGCTGACGAGAAGGGCCGGCTTGAACTCTTCTCGCACCTCTCAACGTCCTCCCCCGGCCTCGAGCAACCCCGCCCCTCCGAAAAAGAAGCCACGCAAGCGATCTCTCAAATCTCCATCCCGCGCGGGACCCTCTCAGCGCATCGAAAAGCCCGGCAACAACCCTCGCGTCATCGATCTCTGCACTCCTTCACCTTCGTCGGCTCCACTTCCTCTTCCTGCCGAATCGAACCCTGCGTACTTTCCCTCGGGAAGCGCTCGCACTGGTTCTGCTCGCTATCCATACGCAGCCGCGTTGTCACCGGACTCGACACCTCCGCCGCTAGACCGCATCCAACCAAATCACCATGTCGAGGTCTCAAAAATCGAGGGGATTCCGCGGGTTTCCGACGGGCCATCGAGCTTCCCGGCCGGTCGCTCGGACACAGCCAACTGGTCCATCGATGAGAGTAGATGTACAAAGCAGCACGAGAACGCGCAAGACCGACGAGGAGGACCTGGAGGAGCGAACACGAGACCGCGAGCGGAGGTCCGAAACCCGGCAGACTGGGTACGCGCCGACGAAGTCTCGCCTACATCCACGCCGGAGCCGGGAGTGCTCCCAGCGGTAGACCAAAGTCTGAGCTCGGCAAGGCTCTCCTCTTCCACTTTGTCCCGACAGCCCTCCAATCATGGCTACGGTCCCGCAGGCAAGCGGGCCCGACCGACTTGGGTCGTCCGGACGCCCACGCCACCCCTTGCGATTCGCCTCCCTCCCACTCCCCCAATCACGCCCGAGCACGGTGATTTGAAGTCTTCCACCGCCGTCTCTCAGAGAACGAGGAATCTCTTGCCCCCTTCGGGAACAGCTGCGACGAACGACGCATGTGAAGGACACTCTGAATTGGAAGCAGATGCCGATGATGAGTTGTCAGACTATGATGAGCTTGATGATGTGGCGGAGGCGGTTGACATGGCCGATCCAGAAGAGGATGAGGTGATGTCTGTGGAGGAGGGTTCGGGCGATGGGGCGGATGAGCGGTGTGAAGGGCAGGAAGAAACGAGGTTCCACGGTGGGGAATTGGTATCAGCGGGGGGTGCATCGGACGAAGAACTGGAAGATGGCTCTGGCACGGTCGCTGGATGCCCCAACCAGGAGGACGACCCCATCGTGGAGGAGGTTGCGGCTGGAGACGATTGCCGATCGACGGAAGCCGAGGCTGACTCCTATACCCGGTCCGGTACTGAGGAGACGGAGGATCAAGAAGAAGACTCGGAGGACACACCGGCCGTACACGCTGGACCAGATCCAGCGGACGACCTGACCGACACTACCTCGGATGCGGAAAACGATGTGGAAGAGCTGATCGGCGAGATCGCGGATAGCGATACGAGTGACCTCAAACCTGAGCTGAAGGAACGCTACTCTCTTTCCCCGACTCATCCTCGATAGCGCGGGCGATGACGGAGGAGGCAGGCATGGAGTGGGAAGAGTCCGCGTACGGGCACAGGCTGCCCGCTTGATCGGAGCACACAACGTACATCACATACGGGTATCTTATAGCGCCGTACGGCATGCCATACATATCATTTTCCCACGCCTCATTGACAGGGAGTCACAACGCACGCCCCCGGATCTGCATCGTAGTCGAGGTAGTCCCCGCCTGACCCCACCGCCACCGAGCCTGTGTCACCGTGACACAGGCTCTCGTCGACTGTTGTCTTGGGTATCGCACCTCGCACATGTGACCTTGCCCTCACGCACGGTATCGAACATTGCATCTGAACGCGGCATGCATGGCTTGAATTGAGGGCTCCAGTCGAGAGCCCGCACGTCGTCTCTTCCTTCCCGACTGTCATGGCCTATCACCGAGAGCCTACCATACACCCCGTCGCCCACAGGGACCCACGGATGAGCGAGGAACCAAGGACCTAGCAGCCGGGTACCAATCCCTGGATCTTGGGTATGATACGGTACCTCGAGCACCAACCCATGGATATATATACCGTACGAGGCTTCATGGGTCTCGCTCGAAGAATGCATCTTGTTGTCAAACTTATAGACATAGACATCGCCTTCCTAGTTCACCTCTACATCAAGATCGACTCTACGCAAGGCTACGACAGTCATGAAACCTGTACGTCTCTGACACCGATGTCGCCTGTTCATGTGCTCGTCAGAGTTCCCCAGCTCCTCGCCTCGAGCTGGCCCGGGGCTGCAGGGGGGTATCGCTTCGCGAACGCTCACCCCTCCAACATGCTTCATGCAAAGGGTGTGCATAGCGCGGCGCGAGGCGACCATCGTGTCAAGTCCGAGCAAAACGGCCCTGAGCTCCGACGGAGATGCGGTCGCAGGGGCTGTCGTGAACGCAGCGATCGTCCAGCCTGCAGTGACGAGACGGGACGTATGGGCCCACACTTTGTCCAAACATCCATGGCCGAATGCGCGTACCCCGCTTCTTCAGTCACTCGGACGCGACCGGATCGGCGGTTCGCCCAGCGTGGGCGGTTCGACGAACCAGCCGACATCAGCACTGAGAACAATCCACGAAATCGCTGGAGCGCTTGAGGGTCTGAAACGCCGCCCCTTGCGCGCTGATCGACTCTCCATTCCCGGTGCATCGCGTAACGGAAAGCAAGATACATGCGCAGGACTCGACTACATCCCAGCATCATACCGCCAACACCAGCTTCCACGGATCGGCTACAGGGCGAGGCCCATTCTCCCCTCCTCGCAACAGCCACCTGACTCGACCGATGAGAGCAAGCGTAGAAGCGATATTCCGGACAGGGGCATGGATGAGGCCGTCTAGTAACCGTGGCTGGGGTCAGCGATGTTCTCGTCGAGTTGACTCTGCGCCTCGAGCTTGCGGTGCTCCATCACACATCTGCTCCCCTCCCTCACAAGATCCATCCGCCTTCCGAGAAGGAAATATCTCCCTAGAGTGTGAAAGGGGCGTCGCGATGAGACCGAGACCCAAGGCACGAGGAGATTGCCGGAAGGGGCCGAAGCAGCCGCGGCTTGGACAAGAACCGTCCACTCACACAACAATGTTCTCCTTGGCCTCCTTCTCGTTGACCAGCCCACACTGGATCAGGAACTCCTTGACCTTCAACCTCTGGTCGCCCTGGAGCTGGAGGATCTTGCCAAAGTCGTTGGCCTTGGGCGCGGCGACCTCGCCCTCGTCGTCGCTGTCCGCAGAGGAGACGACAGTGCCGTTGCAAGCAAACTCCTTCTTCATGGCCTTGAGGAGCTTCTTCGGGTCGTACTTGTCCGGCAGGCCCTGGACCGTGGTGAGCGTCTTTCGGCCATTTCGCTGTTGAAGACCTGCCATGAGTACGTGTCTCGACAGGGCAATGGGCGGGAGAGATGCGACTGACGGATGTGGATCTTCTCGGATTTGGCGACGGCGGCTTCGATTGAGGGGGTTCCTCGGCTCTGCTCAAACGGGTCCGACGTGTCAAACGGGTCTGGCGTGAGTGCGGTTCGACTATGAAGAAGGCCATGTCGGGTCCGCGATCCTCCGCACCCGGGCCCGGGTTCTATACGATCCCCAGATGCCCAGATGCGCTGCGTTCTCTACGTGTGGCCCACACCCCGATCGCGCCGTACACAGCACGCCGCGAGACACGCGACCGGCCGCCCAGCCAGCAGGCCAAGAGACAACCCCCTGTCATCCACGTGACTCATCCCCAGCCTAACGCAGCCCCATTATGGCATACCGAAGCCCGGGTAAGATCCTCACTGTCCACTCACCAACTTTGGGACCGAGATTGGTGAGCGCGCCGGCAGCGGGAGCCGGCGCTTTCGCTTTCTTGCTAGTGGCGTCCACTTTGGGGTTTGCTGCAGGCAAAAGTGGGTGACGGCGAGCGGGCGGCGGAGGCGTGCGAGGATCGAAATGCGAAGGAGATCAGCAAAGGGAATAGACGTGGAGACGAGATGAGGAAGGGTGAAAGGTGTGGTATCGGAGGGAAAGAACCTTTGTCAGCGACGGGACTTGAC
>Ga0308169_10001836_pt1 | contig 23539 bp, 22 predicted proteins | sample PhyBR1_2_FD_202139 | JGI IMG/M metagenome (GOLD analysis project Ga0308169, IMG submission 202139) | Phyllosphere microbial communities from UC Gill Tract Community Farm, Albany, California, United States - DLSLSB.R1 | ecosystem: Host-associated > Plants > Phyllosphere > Unclassified | place...
CTCTCTCTGATTTCTCGAAGAAAGTGCTGATTGAAAGCTCTTTGAGAGTGATATTACAGGTTATCGACAGTTTCGTTCTCGGAGGATTCGTCAATCATGGCTGCTGGATTCGGAGAGAGTTATATTCGGTTATGGAGTTTGACTGGCAAAGGATTGAAACAATTGAGAACGGATCTGAAAGGTGATGAAGTTGGGAAGATTCACGATGGTGCGTTTCAACTGTTCTCTTTCTTCACTCCTTCGCGAATGAGAGGACTGACACTAGAATCCAACACAGCCGCTGATCTCAAGAAACTGTATCATCCTTCGGCACCTCAAACTCGCAAACTCATCGCTCATTCCGGACCCGTCTATTCCCTCTCTTTCGACCCTGTCCCCGGTCCCGCTTCTCCACCACGTTACCTTCTCTCCTGTTCCTCCGATACGACCATTCGATTATGGTCTCTCGAAACCTACACGAATTTGGTCGTTTACAGAGGACATCGAGAACCAGTTTGGGACGTCGAGTGGGGTCCGAGAGGAATCTATTTCGCGAGTGCTAGTAGAGATCGAACGGCTAGGTTGTGGATAACGGACAAGATTCATGCCGTGAGAATCTTTGCTGGTCATTTGAGCGATGTCAACGTGCGTTCTCTATTCTCCTCCTTATCTCTCCTCCGTCGAATCGATGAGCTCATTGAAGTTAGTACGATGCAGTGCGTTACTTTCCATCCGAATTCGCTTTATATCGCTACTGGCTCTTCAGATCGAACTTGTCGATTATGGGACGTTCAGAAAGGAATGTGTGTCAGAGTGTTTGTCGGACATCGTGGAGCAGTCATGAAGGTCAAGGTTAGTCCAGATGGTCGATGGCTAGCTTCAGCAGGTACGTTTCCACACCTCGCTATTATTCACGAGATTCGCTCAATCGACTCGTTTTCCTTTGACAGGCGACGACAACTTGATTCATCTGTGGAACCTCTCCTCCGGTACCCTTCAAAAGACTTTCACCGGCCACACTTCCTCGATTCATTCCCTCTCCTTCTCCGTCGAATCGACCGTTCTCCTCTCCGGTTCAGCAGACGAAACCGTTCGAGTTTGGGACGTCCTCTCCCCTCCACCAGAACAAGAAGGAAGTACAGCTTTGGTCGATGTCAAGAAAGGGAGAAGAGTGACTGCTCTCGGTGGAAAGAAGGATCAGATGAAGGATTCGAAAAGTTCGAATGGAGAGAGGGAGAACGGTCCTTGGTGAGTTCCTCGCTCTCTCTTTCTCGCTCAATCAGAGCCGTGTGAGCTTATATGATCGCTCGTCCCAGCCCCGATCTTCTCGCTACTCTCGCTACGAAACGAACACCAGTACTCGAAGTCAAGTTCTCGCCGAGGAATTTGGCTCTCGCAGCGGGAGCTATGATCGAATCTTCGTAGTAACGGACAACACAACTGAAGTACAATAAAATCCAATTGAAGTACAGCACTACTGGTCGAACCTTCTACGAGAGAGCGAGAAACAGGTCAAGAGAGTTCGACTATCGACAGATCCTGCGATTACGAGGGGTCCATCTGACTACGTTCTCACTGCTTATGCGTAACCGGCACTTTTTGAATTCATAGACGTTCGAGGTTTGGGCTCGGTCGGCTGAGTCAGAGGTTGCTGAGGTTTAGACTGTCGAGACGCAGGAGGAGGAGGAGGTGGAGTGGGCGAAGAGTGTTGTCGTGGGAAGAGGTAACGATGGAGAGGTCCGTTGAACTGCCCTCTCGGAGGTGTCAGTAGCGCTCGGGACAAGGTTTTACGAAATGGAGAGGAGCTGCTGACTTTGGGCTCGCCTTGAGCATACGGGAAAAGCTGAGGACACGGACGTAAATCGTAAGCACTCATTCACAATCTCGATATTCGGCGCTGACTGACCTTTTTGTCGAGTAGGCCTAGTTCTCGGAGTGCTCGGAAGACCTGAAAGGCGATTGTCGCTCGAGGACCGTACGAAAAGACGTCTTCTTGTCCCGTCAGCGTCGAAATTTCGATGTAGGACAGCCTTACAGCTTGGTTGTCTTGCGGGATGTCTCTATGGTTGACGTCGACAGCGATCGTGTCGGAATAGTCGGTCAAGATGACTCTGGAGCACAACCAGTAGTGACAGTACCTGCTTGGCGCAAAGGTCACCTTCTCGCAATGAGAGACATCTGAATGACCAACTCACATCAGGACCTGTGGAAGAATGACCTTCATGTTTCGCTGTCGATTGCTGAGCTGTCGAGTTTGAGCCTTCGAAATCTCTTGCCAATCATCTGCATTGATCAGGTCATGCCTCTGTGGGAGCATCCTCAGCTGTAGCACCCCTCAGACGTTGAGTGCAGACATACCTTCGCCTCAATAATCACTAACGCTTGCTTGATCTTGAGGACTCTAAGCCCTTTGTCGTCTTCGGTAGTATCGACGAGCATCAACGCGTGATCCGTACGACCTGTACAGAGGATTTGATAAATCCCTCGCTTATTATCGAGAGATATCGACGCACGACGACCTGTCTCCGACTTTTGGACCTCCGAGAACAGCTGAACTTGGAGTTTTTCTTGATTGTTTTCTGATAAGAACGCATTGAGGATCGGCAAGATGGGTGCTATGACGTTCACTATGAAGGCTTCTCTGAGACAGGGCAAAAAGAATCAGCGGGATGAAGGTAAAGTTCGGTGAAAAGCGAACTGATTCGAGCTCACTTCGCATCTGTTTCGTTCTCAAGCGTACGGAAGCCACCTGGTGTAGGACCAAAACCAGGGAGCCTCCTGACCGCATCTACAAATTGCTGCTGCTGAGATCTGTTGTGCAATTCTCTCCACGGCATCAAAGTGAATCGTCTGCCGTCGAAGTATTGGTGGTTCTTGGCGAGAGTATTGACGGAGGGCTCGACGTCAACGTGCGAGACGTCGCATTGTATGGGAATCTCGCATAGGATCTTGATCGCGTCGTTCGCCTTGAAATGGATATCACCGGGCGAGGGAAGAATTTTGGGTAGAGGTCCACGTCGTCGAGAGGAATTCGCTTGCACTGGTGCCTGTTGAAGGAAAGTATCGTCAGACAGCTGCAGATCTAGATGTCTATGAGCTCACTGGTCGATAGGGCAAAGCCAAATCCGCATTTGCGACGTGAAGTTGAGAAGCACGCGAGGTCGAAGAATCGCTTCGAGTCCTCTTGCGTCCCATGTTCGCTTCATGATGCGATGGTGATAGCATGACGTAAGCTGTTGGTCCATTACGATGACTCGGGAAGAAGACATTGTGAAGTGAAGAGATTCGAGGTGAGCCTTGAGTTGTCGAAGTCGAATCGGGTATAGACGGTGAAGCGTTCGAGCGACTCTGTACTAGGAAATTGAACATGTCTGCTGAAGAGAAGTGAGCAAAGGAGAGAGAAGAAGAACGGAGAAGAGTGGGAAGAGGGAGAAAAGTCCGAAAGCGCCGCGGAGGGGAATAGGAAAAAGGGAGGTAGCTTGAAACGGTTTCTTTCTCTCCTTCTATTCACTCTTCACTACACTTGGCCGCAATGACTACGAGATATCCTGAACACTACATCGACGAACCTACAGAGGAAGAGTACGCAGAGCTCGTTGCTCGTCGCAGCCGAGCAGAAAACGATCCGCTGGAGGGAGGACAGCAACTTGACTGGATTGGTCCACATTTAGAGGAGGACGTTACTCCCACTCTCAACTACCCTCACAATCGATCTAGCTCAACAAACCCTCTACGTCCTCTTCATTCAATTCTCCTCGATTCGCAACTCGGCCCTTCTTCGACTCCTTGGAAGTTGACACTCGTCGAGGCACTCCAGTCCGGTAGAGATCACAACTCTCAGGTCTGGCGAGCGCAAGCCGAGAACGGTCTTTCTGCAACTCTCCCGGTCGTCGTCAAGTTCTTCCATCAATCTCTTTTTCGTTTCCCACTCGGGCGATCAAGCCCTGAGCATGATAGCTGGAGCTGGCACTCGGCAACATATAGAGTCGAACGAGAAGCTCAAGCGTACCGGTGAGTTGTCATTCTGCTGATCTATCTAAAATTGGAACTGAACGGGAATTTGTGAAGTTTCGCACGAAACTTGCAAGGCAGCGATCTGCCGATCTGCTACGGCTTCTATCGCTTCTACCTTCCCGAAAGCAAGGAGGTGGTCGTCGGCGTTATACTGGAGGATCTCGTGCAACACGAACGAGGAATCGCTCTCGATACATTCCTTGTTCGAGAAGCAAAGGCGAATCGTTTGACTTCTGAGCATTTCCGAGCAACAGTGAGTTTTCTCCCAAGCAAGACCACTCGCGCGACTGATGCCACTTCCTGATACAGGCGAAAGAAGCGATTCATCTCCAACATCGACTCCACGAGTATGGTTTAGCTCTGATCTCGTATCGACTCGACAATCTACTCTATCTTCGCGCGTCGTCGTCGAACCGAGCGCCTTCATTGGTGGCCCACGGCTTCAGCCAGATCAGAGCGAAGGATGTCCAGATCGATCTATTCTTACGTGGACAAGCGAGCGACGAACATAAATATGGATTCACTCCTATGCCAGAGGACTGCTGGTGTCAAAGTGATCAATACAGGATAGTGAGCGCTCTCTCACTATCGCTGATAGAAGCCGGTACAAGCTGGTCCAAGCTAGCTTGCGACTGGGCGATTGATGTCGAGGAGGAAAGGGAGAAATTCGCTTTTTTGAAGTTGCCTTGGTAGATAGGGACGTTTTTCAATTCTGTATATGAGATGTCCGTTTTTGTGCTGAAGTTAGAAGAGCTCGTTTCGCCAGTTTCGCACGAATGCCGTTCTCGCTGGAAATGGCGCGTGACGCTGTGCATCTTGAGAGAGACCAGCAGTACTGTAGTGCGGCTGTAGTTCAAGCACTTGAGGTTCAAACCACCGAGTGAGGGGAAGAGCGCAGAAAGAGTGCGAAAACCTCAGGCTCCGAGGATTTCTGGGAACTCCGAAAAAGGGGTCAAAGCTAAATCCTCCTTTTTTTCAGTTCTTCTCCCTCGCTCTCTTTCGTTTCTCTTCCTCTCTCCCTCTTCCTCTTCCTCATCTCATTTGTCAGCTATGTCATTCGAATACCCAGAACACTATCTCGAAGAACCATCGAAGGAGGTTATGGAGGCTCTCAAAGCTCGTCGACTTCGAGCCGAAGCAGATCCACTCGAAATCGGCCACCAACTCACCTGGTTCGGACCGAATCTCGAGGACGATGTCACTCCCCCTCTCGACTACCCGCATCATCGCTCACCCTCCCCGAACCCTCTTCGACCTTTCCACTCTCGACTACTCGATCCGAACGAGGGAGTCAGCGCTCAACCTTGGACTCTCACATTCGTCGAGCCGCTCAGGACAGGTGTGATGAAGAGATCTCAGGTGTGGCGAGCTGAAGCGACTCGCACGAACGACCAATTTTCGACATTCTTCGTCGTAGTCAAGCTTCGTCAAGAATCCCTTTCCCCTCTGCCATACGGCCGCTCGGTTCCAGAAGCGGACAACTGGAATTGGCTCTCCACAAGATATCTCGTCGAACGTGAAGCGCAAGTGTACCGGTGAGTTAAAGCGCTTCTGCGATGCCACGAAACGAAGCTAATCTTTTTCCGTTCAGATTGGCGAAAGACGTGCAAGGCTCGGACCTTCCGATCTGCTACGGATTCTACAAGTTCCAGATACCAACAGGAGAGGAGATGGTCGGATTAGTGCTTGAAGATCTGAACGAGAATCGAGGAGGGGTCAATCTCAGAACTTACCTCGAAAGAGAGGCAAAGAGTGATCGGCTCAACTTCCAAGCGATTGACAATGTCGTAGGCTCTCTCTCAGCTGGTAAGCTCGGAATGGCTCAAAGCTGACATCGGGTCCTGCAGATGTGTTCCGCCCTCCAATTACAGAACCGTCTCCATTCCTTCGAAATCGCCAACATGCTTCACCGCCTCGACAAGTTCATACTCCTCCGAGCTACAGACCCTTACAAGGCGTCTCCGATCCTGGTTGGCGTTGGATTTGGCGTTTCGTCGACGAGAACTAGGTTAGAGAGAGAACAGGAGGAAACAGAAAGGGTGAACCCGGAGAGAGCGTGCCCGAGGGATTACTGGAGGTGGCAAAGGATGGATCAGGATCAGCTCTTCGGCTCGATGCTCTGCCTCTTTGCGACTGGAGACCGAGAGTACGAACATTTGTCGACGGGATGGAACCGAAAGTACGATCAGTTGGCGACGGAATGGAGAAAGCTTGAGCGGGAGAGGGGTCAACTTCACTTCCTGTGTGATCAACAGACAATCTACACAGAGAGCCCCGAGGAGGCTGAGGCTGAAGATCCCGATGCTGAAGAGCTTGATAGATTATTGGCCGAGTTGACGGAGAATTGAGTAGATTCGAGCTATCCCTCACTTTCGCATCTTTTCCTCTGTGACTTTCCCTGACCGTCGCCTGTTCGATGAGAGAGCAACATTACAAGACAAGAGTACGTACAAGCAACATAAAGGAAAGCAAACAATAGCACTAAAAGCGTTTCGTCCCACCGAAGAATCGATTCTTCTCGTCCTTGACGATCCTCCTCAATTCGACGGGAAGGCTCCGAGATCGAGCGGTCTTGATTTCAGCGAGGAGTAGTCGCACGAGAGGGGAGAAAGTAGAAGGTTGGCGGGAGAGGACTCGATGAAAAGCGTGGTATCCGAGCCTGCGAGGGAATAGAGGATGAGTTTAGATCGAGTCACGAAGAGAGACAACGTACCATAGCACATGAGAGCGCTCGAGATCGAAAGTAGCAGCGAGTTTGGCTGCGTTCCGACCTCGACTTTGACGAACGAGAGCGGAATGTTCGTATTTGACGATTTTCTGAAGAGCGTCTATTCGTTCATTTAGGTCAGCATCAATCAAAATGTAAAGGAGAGAATGCAGACGTACTCCAGAAGAATGTTACCTTTCCTCTCAAGCTCCCACTCCATTCTTGGACGTATGCTCGAAACTTGAGAGCGACGACCAGCATCGCTTGATAGATATTCGAATAGACAGTGTTCGCCGAGTTGAAGTTTGTATCGGTGTACATCGAGTGAGAGCGAACTTTGACGGCACTATCGGACGAAGGGACCGTCAGATTTGGCTTGGGAAGAAGAAGTAAAGGAGGAGCGAACCGTAACATGGCATTGAGGAACGCTTCTCCAGGTTTGCGATATCGTTGGACGGTGAGCTGATTGACGATTTCTACAATCCACGACGACTAATCAGCGAGGAGTTGAGGAAAGGAGGCGAAGAGCGAAGATTCACCTTTGTTCATCTGAAGTTGTAGGTTCATCTTGATCTCGAGAGTTGTCGTATCGATAGCAAGACCGCAATATCCGAAATCTGCGAGGAGTACAATCAGCAGCCACCTCACAAGCGCAAGCAAGCGCAAGCATACCTTCTCCATCGGCGAGGGGAGGAACGACTTCTCCGTCTTCGAGCGAAACGTCGAAATTGGTCAACCTCTTTTCAGTCGAAATGAAGCATCCATACTCGGGGATACCTACGAGGGATCTACTAGATCAGTGGGAGAACTAGGACGAGTAAAGGAGACTTACCTCGATGCATGATCTGAAGGAATCGAACAGCGAGATGTTTCTTCGTTGTAACAAACATGAAATCATCGACGTATCGCATCAGGAGCTGTGAACACTCGCCACGACTATCAACATCAAAGCTCGACGTTGTAGGTAGAGGAGGTGCCCACAGATTTGATATCTTTTGTGAACGATAGATTAGTGTTCTCCATATCTCCGTAAAACAGACTGCACAATAAGCTCGACAAGACCGATCCTTGAGGTATACCATCCTTCTGACGATAAAGTCGACCATTGACCTGAACGAAACGAGGTGGTTAGTCTAGACGAGAGGAGTCAGGAAAGAAAAGGTTTGCTCACTTTGACTAGATTCGTCGTGATATGTTCCTTGAGTAACGACATGAGCTTGTCTTTGTCAACGTCATCGTAGCGAACCTATCCCAAGAAGCGATCAGATATGTTGACAGGTAAGAGCAGAGAGCGAGAGACGAACTTGATCTGTGAGAAGGACATCGTGTAAATCCTCAGCGAGCTGCATTGCCAATTCCTTGAAGCTACCGAGATCATCTGTAGTGGTCACGCAATCGATCAGTCAAAGTCTCATGACTGATCGAAAAGGGAACACTGACCATCTCCGCATGCTTGTCGTTTGAATTGTCTCGCTGTCTTCCCCGAGTAAGCGACAACTTGCGAGTACTTCTGAATGTAGTAGAGCGTCTGTAGATGAGCCGAGATTGTCAGTTAGACGATGAGAGCTGCGTAGGGAGTTCAAAGCTAACATCGGAAAGGATCTCTTCGACTAGACCCAACAATTTGTCTTGTTTGATCGTATCGAAACAAGCTTTCACGTCGACCTTGACAAAGTACAGTTCAGGACTACAGCAGACACTCATTAGTTCCCACAAGAGCTGCAAGAGCGCAAAAGAGAGCGTACAGGTTCTCGTCTCCAGCTTCATTCGAATCGAGCAACCTCATCTTGTATTCCTTGAGTTTCGCATAGATCTCTTGAGGGTTCGAAACGAGTGATCCGACTAGATGAGGTTTCCTCTTCTGTAGTTTGCGCGAGCCATTGTCAGTTCTGAGCAAATGCTTGTCACTGAGAGATACAGCGAGTCAACTCACACTTTCGAAAGTCAGGACATCGAAAACACCTCTGAGAATCTTGTTGATCGGTTGTCCAACCTCGACTTCTCCATTATGCTGTGCGCTCGTCAATTGTCGATTAGTCCGAAACGTCCGACTTGAATCGATGAGAAACGAAAGACGCACACCAATATGTAAAGGTCTCCTCGCGAGGTTGACGATGGGTCTCACTCCAAACTCTTTCGGTAACAATCTGACATACGAGAATCCCAAATCTCTCGGTTGACGTTCGAGCGCAATCAATTCATTCTGTCCGATCTCATCAATTGTCAGCCAAGTCTGAACGAGCTGAGAATGTACGAGAGTAACGCACGTCGGGTATACGTTCGAACACCGTCTTTCCGAGTGATTCGAGTAGAGGAAGAGTGAGGGCATGCCAATCATCTTGTCTAAAGTAGAGTGGTCGGTTCTGATGAGTTGCTGAATCAGTCACATAGAACGCCGTCTACTCGAACACCTCAATCTTCAGCATCTCATACCACTTACGAGAAGAAAGGGAAGAAGGGAACGTACTCGAACGAGTTCAGTAACGTAGGAATCGAAGAACCAATACAAGAATTCTCCCAAGATCTCTTTTCGTTTCTCCATTTCACTAGTCGTCACTGGTTGAGCTTTCTTCTTCTTGGAGAACGAAGAGGGGGCGAGCCATTCGCAATCGAGTATAGAGAACCCTTGTAATAAGGAATGAAGTGAAATCGTTTCGAATCTACGCATTCTCAAGAATTGCGAGATCTCTGTTCCTTACCAAGACTCCTACTGATCAGTCGATTTACTGCGAGTAGATGAGAGATGGTAACTTACGTTTCATGATCAATTTCGAATTCGATTCGGAACCCCAAAAAGCTCGAGGTATAACATCCCTCACTACAGCTTGAACGTACGATTCAACCTAGTTCCTCAACCTCAACACAGAATCAGACTCGGATGTAGTGAGTTCTCGGAGGCAGAGAAGCTTACCTCGTAAGGCGTACAAGCGTATTCACTCAATTTAGGTTTCGTATCTTTCTCTTTCTCTTTCTCGCCTACAAGTTTGCCCCTATCCTCCTGAAACGTCGAAGGAGGTGGTTCAGACCTTGCTGTACTAGGAACGAGAGATTCTGCGGTTGCTGCTGGAGGTTGAGGTACGCGAAGTGATGATTGCGAGAGAAGGAGAGAGGATTCTTGATTGTGAGAGGTCGAGAGGTTCGATCGAGATAATTGAGTACAAGGTCCGCCTGCTTCAGATAAAATATCCTGTTTCGTTGCATCTTACTCTTCCTATCAGCTCTGTTCGACCCGAGCGGATAGAGGGTAAAGAGTTCGAAACGAACGAGTACTAGACTTTTCTCTTGATCGTCTAATTTCCTATGCGGTACCTTTATCTCTTTCCCTCTCTTGATCAGTACCTCCTTTACCCTCCTCTCAAGTCGATAGATGGATCACACACCTTGGAAGGACACTTGACTCCCAGTAATTTCCTATAATTACATCTCTCATGAAGCACAGTCAATCTCCCCAACTCTCCCAGGATCCCTTTCAACCTCTCCGGAGTCTTGACTACTCCCAGTTTCTATTCTCTCCTCTTCTCAAAGCCCCATCAATAACCTCACTCGATCGAAAGAAGACGGTGAAAACTGTACCTTGATCTCAATTTCTCTATCTTCATAATCCGGTCTAACTCTCATCCACAAATTGATCTTCTCCCTATCCCAAACATTATGTAATCCAAACTGTCGAGGAAAGACGTATTTTGCGAGATGACGAGCGGGAGATAGGAGGTGAGAGGATTCTTGTGGATCTTTGTTTGAGGGAGGGAGGGACGCTGTGGGTTGTAAAGTGAAGGTTGACGATAAACGCGAGAGGATATCTAGAGAATGAGAATGAGAGACGCGGTTAATTGGGAGGAGAGATGGAGGAGCACGGAGAAAAACGTACGTTTCGAAGAAAGTCCGTAGAGAGTTTTACCAAGTTTCGTTTTGGGTAGTCGGGCATGATAGATCCTATGACGTGAGAACACTATCGAGTTGTTCGAGTTGCTGAAAAATCGATCAAAGCGGACCCCCCTCCAGTCAGTTAGGATCAAGTGAAAGAAATGAGAGAAAGGGCGGACAGAGTTGGAAGTCGTTTCAGTTTCTTCGCTATTTGTTTCTGTTCCAACTTCTTCTGCTTCGCTTCCAATCCAGCTTGCGTGCCCTTGAGAGCAACAGCGGTCGATGCGTTGACCACACTCGAACCTGAGCGTTTCGTAGGCGATACTTGAGTTTGAGCTATTCGTTGCGATTGAGTTTCGGCGAGAGATAAGGAAGGTGTGAACGACGTCGATGGAAGAAGGGAAGGAGCTGATTTCGAAGGACCTAAGAATCTCGTTCGTTTGATGATCGGTTCGAGAATAGGTTGATCAAGTACCTCTACCGTCTGCGTCGAACCCTCTCGATCAACTTCCATCTCGTCCACCTCTATTACTTCCTCTTTATCCACCGCTCCCTTCTCCTCGGGTCCCTTCATGCCCTTGCCCTTCTTCCCCCGTTTCTTTTTCGTCCTACAATGAACTTTCCTCCCTCCCTTGCTCATCTTCTCTTGATCCCCTTTCTCAATCACTTTCAATTCAACGACCGGTTCCCCCGCAATCTGATAATAACACCCATTCCTCAGAGGCGCAAACAATGCAATCTCTACCGAAGACAATACCTTAATGATTGGATCTGGTCCTACTCTGCACTCTTTCGAAAAACGACGTTCTGAGTACGAGGGAGAGTAGTGAGGCGTGGGAGAAAAGGGAAGAGAGAGAGAGACGTACCGGCCCAAGAGTAGTGACCAATCTTTCGAAGAGATTAGGGAGGATAGAATCGTATTCGTGAAAACACTTTCATACAGTGGTCCAGTACCGACTGAAATTGAATTATTGTTTGAACCTTGCGAAGACTGGTGAAAAAGGTTCAAGAACGACATCAGTACTCGAGCAAAGTAGTGCGTAAAAGAGAGAGGAAAAGGAAGGAAAAGGGAATGGGAAGCGACTTGCGAGTTTATGACCGCACGCTAATACGTTTTTGGGAGTTGAGAAAGCTGGTAACCCTAATCTACGATTTTGATGATACTCTGCTGAATAACTTGCAAAGATTCTCGATAAAACTTGATTCAACACCTATAATTTCCCTCCTTCTCTCCATCAGCTCATACTCCAAACGAACTCTCGAGTAAGAGAGCGTACCTCTGACATTGCAATGCTGTTATCTTCGTTCTCCAACACGTTGAATAGAGGTAATCCATTAGCAGAGATTGAACCGACGAGTGTTTGATCGAGGAACGAAGCGAATCTTGTTGAATCTTTCTCTTTCAAGAGTGAGGGAGGGAAGAGTGATGAGAGAGGTTGGAGGGATGGGTAGTACAGTGAGAGAACGCGGTGGGATGGAGAGGAAGCGGAAGAGGAAGGGTTGAGTGAGGATGAATGGACGGTGGTGGAGTTTGAGGGACCTGGGATAGGTAATGGGATCATTATTGGGCGTATATAGTGAGCATGAGGAGTGCCTAGAGTGGTTCAAAGTGAATCAAAGTGAATGGCAACAAGTTGAAAGATGAGATTAAATCTTGATCTTAACGACTCACACAACAACTCGCCTATACCTCTCAATCGACTCTCGAGTACTCAGGACAGCTCTCAATAACCCCTCTAGCTAGTCAGTTGAAAGCGCGACTTCTTCCTCGCTAATCTCACATCGCTTGATCTATCAAATCTGAATACAAACATGGTAGGAGCCTATGGAGCCAATTCAAAAGTAAGATCAACTCTCATAGTCTCTATGTACTGCTCGCTGACTCTTCGCACTGGTTTAAACAGTCTGATACGAGTTTCAGGGTGAATTCCCCCCTCCTCTCTCTGCTTCTTAAAGATCTGCGTAAGCTGACTCGCTTAATCCGCGTTTGGAATGATCATTCGATAGAAAGAGTGGAATCAAGAAGAATACGAAGAGCGTGCTCGAGCCAAAGTAAACTAACTATCTTCCCCTCTCCTCTTCTCCCTCTCCCCTCTTTCTCACGCTAATCCAACTCCCCTCCGATTTCAATCAGGATACAGAAGCACATGTGGCTTCAGGGAGGTTTATATTCGGTTGTGGAGTTTGACTGGGAAAGGATTGAACCAATTGAGAACGGATCTGAAAGGTGATGAAGTTGGGAAGATTCACGATGGTGCGTTTCAACTGTTCTCTTTCTTCACTCCTTCGCGAATGAGAAGACTGACACTAGAATCCAACACAGCCGCTGATCTCAAGAAACTGTATCATCCTTCGGCACCTCAAACTCGCAAACTCATCGCTCATTCTGGACCCGTCTACTCCCTCTCGTTCGACCCTGTTCCCGGTCCCGCTTCTCCACCACGTTACCTCCTCTCCTGTTCCTCCGATACGACAATTCGATTATGGTCTCTCGAAATCGCACAATCTCGCCAATGGATCCGATTCTCGAAACCTTCACCTTATACAAACGATCCTCTTCGACTCGGTGCCACTCGTCCAAACTCTATCGCTTCCTCTCTCGAACACATTCTTTACACCAACATCCTCTCGCTCACCAACCTCGATCCACGCCCTACAGATATCTCGTTCTCTCGTCTCTACCTGAAATCTCTGGACGCAATCGCCATTCGACTTCTTCCCATTCTCCCTCCTTCATAACGTCGACGACACGCGCCAAGTCTCGAGCTATACGGGTCAAGGGGAGAAGGAACAGAAGGAGACATTAGGCGGATAGGCAATGAGTGAAGGACGCCGATGGATTCATCGAGAGAGACTGGAATCGAGGGAGTGAGGCGGGGAAGAGGGAATCGGCACTTCCTCGCTGTAGCATACAGGGTTTACGGGATGGAATTGACGAAGCTTATTGAGTCACTTAGCGCGGGACTCGGGGTGATTTCGAGGGACAAGAGGTCATTCGAGATTGATGATACCGCTGTGAAGGTTACCGCTTCAAAGCACGGATTCGTGCATGCGGACGGACAGCTGTGCTCGGCTCCCGGACCCGGATTCGTCTCTTCCACGGGTACTGGCAGAGCTCGTCTAAACCCGTTTCGGGACTGCATGAGGAGTTTACTTGCACGTACTTTTGCTTCTGCTCTTTGCTTCTGGTCTCCCTCTTGCCCCGCTCATACTGCCATATCTCCTCCGCCCCAACCCTGTTGCTCGAGATGGACGACGCGTTCGCAGAATTAGTAAGTCCCCTCGTCTTACAATAGGCTTTACCTTACCACCGGCTGACCTCCGCTTCGCCGAGCGCAGCATGAGGCTGGCGCCCTGATCCACCTTCTCAACAATGGAATCGCCGTGATTTGTGAGAAGACTTATAAGCCTCACCGCACTACTATCTACCCTGTCGTCCCCGAAATCACGGCACAGAATCTGAAATGTACGGGACTGCGGATTGACGGTATGTCCTCTCACTCGGGCTCGGATAGTGTAGGCTGAGGTGGAAAGCTGATGAAACTATTTGAGCTCGAAAGAGAAATCGAACGCGCGCCAGATTCTGATCGCTCCAGCTGTTCCGACAAAGGCAAAGTTCTGCAGCAAAGAATGGCACGCATGTTCGTCAGGGACAGACATCATTGCTGGTCCTCGTGTGTTACGTTTGGCCGGAAAAAACGGGAGCCGCTCTATGTCCGACGCTAAGGCGGAATTCAAGGCCAAACTTAGCGAGGATGGTCCCGGAGTCGCGGTCAGTGAGTCTCATTCCTCTCCTCGTCCAATGATCGGAATACACTCAGCTATTTTGCTTGAAACTCGAGGTTTGACGCAAGGCTCCATCACGCACTCCCTGACATTCAAGCTCAATGAATCGCACACCTCGTCTTTAAAGTCGCGAGTTGAACGACCTGACAAAGTCTGCTATGACCTTGAGCGAAAGATCAATGTTTGGCACAGCTTCGAGGGTTCAACTCATATGGACACCACCACGGATTACTTTTCGTTGAACCTCGTACTCGAGCAGCAACACCCTCATTATGCTACTACAAGAGGTCCAGGAGAGTCGGCTCACGTGTTGGTGTCGAACGCATGAGGGGAGGAAGTTTGCGAAGAGTTTGGACGGACAATCTCGTTATATTTTCATTTTTCGTCTTTGTGCATTTTACCCTTTATTCTCAGATAAGTGGAAAGAGTCTCGTATCGTCGTCTCGTAGTCTCGTCGGTAGTCTCGCGTTGCCAATGACTCGAAGTGATTTCGCTTGGACTTCGCGAAGTTCGAATTTTGCGATTCACCCACTTCCAACAGCCGATGACGCTGGGCACATCGTTCGTATCTATCGGTACTTGCAACCCGGTGCCGGTATCCTCGGCGTTAGGCGTCAGAGCTTTGGAGTTCTCTAAACCCGATCTTCTTCGAAAACTCCGAAATCTCGGTTTCTCCTTTGACTATACGCTACTCTTCGCAAGACCCGCCCTATTGAAGTGGGCCTATGGATTCGCAACCTGCAAGGTCGTCAGCACTACGGCCTATCAGCGATATCGTGAGTCTCGTTTTCGCGCTCGTCCCGTCAATTTCTCTTTTCTTCAAGACGACTGATTTTTCTCTCGCAGCTCGAGGTGGGGCTACTGATGAAGATGATGACTAAAGGGGTGCGAGAGATCTGTGTCAACACTTATCACGGAGTTCCGCTTGAATTCATCGATGGGAAGGGCGTCGTACACGAAATCACCCGAGGAAAGAGCATCTATGACACCTACGATCTCAAGAATTGGGCTGGAATTAACGAGAAAACACTGGAATGCGTCTCGCCTCGGGGCGTCGGTAAGTTTGGGCTCCGCTCGTGGTTCATTGGGGACGCTTCCACTGAATCGATGTGATCCAATGAGCAGATGATGCCGTCTATGCTCTGTACGCCCCAGCTGTGGCCACCCGTGCCAGCTGGAACAACAACGACCAGGAGTGGGAAGCAACCCCTTCGGGAACCGACTTGATCGCAGGTCCTCGACGACTCCTGTTGGCCGATAGAAAGGGCATTAGGCGGATCTGTCAGAGTGTCGAACGCTACAAACAGGAACCGGGTATTACCATAGGTGAGGTCCGGTCTTTCGTTTCGTCGCGGGACAAATTGAGCTGACTTCTTCTCTTCGCATTCTCCCGAGATCAGTCGAGAAAGAAGGCGACTACCAGCACTCTTTGAAGTTCATTCACGACGACGGCAAAGAATCCAACTATACACCATCCTTACAGCTGCCTGACTATCCTCCGAGCCAAGTTCACTTTATCCTCGAGCGCACCATTCAGAATACCAGATTCTCGAAACGAAAACCTCAACCTGACAGATTCTCCCTCCATTTGACGCTCGCTCCTCGACAATTACATCAAGTAGCTACAAGATCTCTCGGTGAGTCGGCGAGTGTGATGACTCCAAGAGGAGGAGATGCGAAAAAACGAAAACGTGAGGAATGATATTGATGATATCTCGGTGCTTCTTGCTACTCCTTCCCATTTGGTTGTACCTCGCCAATGTCACAAAGTATGGTTCTCTTCTCGAAATGCTGCAGAAGACTCTTTTGAGAAGATACAACAAACTCGATTTCGTCTAAACCCGGAGCAGCGCAACGTCCTCAAACCGTTCCCTGCTTCCGCTGGTTCTCTCTTTACATCCTTCACACCCCAATCTCGCTCTTACAGTACATCCTACAGCTAGTCGCCAAAGGGATGCAGCAACCCGGCTCAGTTCCGCTTAACGATATCGTGAGTTTCTCGAACTGAGGTCTCGTTTCATCCGACTGCTGGCTAATGTTAGCCTTCACTACAGCATGAAGTAGATCATTTGATCACTCTCTTGAATTCGGGAATACGAGGCATCTGTGCAAAGACTTATCTCGGAAAGCGACTTCGCCTCGACGGCAAAATTGGGATTTATGATCTCGACAAATGGGGAGGAATCAACAAGGAAACGCTCAAATGCGTTCGACACGAGAAGAAAGGTAAGCTTCGTCCATTCCGTCCTGATTCTTGTCTGTGACTGAACAGAAACTTTCGCAGGAGGCGTTGATTTCTACACGTTACTCGCACCCGCTGTGCCGACTCTCTCAAAGTGGGTGACTCCTAGCCATCGCGGCCGTAAGTCAGGATGGGTAGCTTGTCTAACAGGGGATCGAGAGCTTGCCGGTCCTCGACTTCTCCGAGTTGCGGACTGGCACAGTCAAATTCGTAAGAACAGGGGCATGGACAAGTTTAGGAGCGAGCGTTGTCGATTTGTCAAGGAAGAGACCGTCCGTGAGTACCGCGCGTTTGGTTACGCTTGACCTCCGAGCTTACCTCGATTGTTCGCAATTCGTTTTGGAGTAGGTCAAGGCAACACGAGCTTCAAGCATACACTCGACTTTAGGTTTATCGAGACTGATCTACGTAACGTCTCACTTAGAACGCAAGACCAGGTTCCGAATCAAGTTCATTACTGGGTCTACCGAAAGATCGAAAAGATTTGGGAGCTCGACGAATCCGAACAATCGAAACCTTACCAAGATGTGTTCTCTCTCTACCTGGTACTGAGACAGGCAAGCCCGCATCAAGTAGTGGCGAGGAGTTTGGGAAAGTCGGTGAACGTGTTGAAGGCGTGAATCAAAAGGGGAAAGGGAATTTGCGAAAAGTTTTAGACGGTTGAATTCTTGTGCTGTGTCATAGTAGATCTCGCTCACTTGTACCTTGTCGATATTCCAGTTCCAAACCGTGTTTGTCTCGCCAAGAGAGAACCGCCAAAGTTGACTTGCTTCGAATTGCTTGCGAGAAGAGAAGGATGAGTGGACTTGGAGGGATGCAGCAGCTTCATGTCTATTGCGACTCCTGCGAGGAGAGAACCACACTACTCCTACTACTTCCTTCCCAAGCCTGCAGCATGTTCCGTCGTCGCTTGAATACACCTCGCAACGGTAGATCTCACTTTCCCATCCTCGAGCGCCAACAATCCAGCAATCGTACAACCTCCCGGAGCTACAGCGCCATTTCACATCAGTTCATCGAACGCGAGTCGAGTGTGTGAGCGAGAGAGGGAGAGCTTACTTGTAACGGAATCTTTCAATGCTGCAGGATGCATTCCTGTTTGAAGAACCATTCTCGCTGCACCTTGCATAGCTACACGCACGCTCTCCCTTGCTCGATCAGTTACGAGCTCGATTCAACAGAGGGGAAAGAGTGAAAGACTTACTTTGCGCAGCTAATTCGAGAGCACCTTCTCTCGGTAAACCCATCATTACTCCACCATCCGCCATTGCCTCCAACACCAAACATACGAAAGCAGGTCCCGAACCACACACTGCCGTAACCGCATCGAAATGCTAGGGAAACGAATCAAGCTTGAGTCAGCTTACTTCGAACGAAGAGGGGAATTAAAGAGGGAGAGACGTACTTTTTCATCCATGAATCTACATTTACCCAGAGGGGTAAACAGCGCCATGAGGATATCTCTCTGTACCGTCGTCTTTGGGTTCGCAGGGTCCAACGAAGAAACCACCGTCATACCTTCCCTAATCTATTCCTCCGCTCTCAAAATCAGCTCGTTCTCACTCTGAAAAGGAGAGAGGGAAAAGCGTTCACCTTTGATGGAGTGTTTGGCATTGATCTGACGACGGTACATGAGGATGGAACCCAATCCCTCATCATTCCGATCGTAGTACCCGCTAAAATAGAAATCAATAATTTCCCTTCCAAAGCTTCCGACATTCCTTCACTCAATAACAAATGTGCTGCCAATTGAGGCTTACAACTAATCCTCTTCCATTCCCCATCAGCGAGCATTCATAAGAGAGAAAGAGGGAGGAAGGGAAAACGAACCAGAGTAGTACTACGTCTGATTCAGCTACTGATTTGACATTCTCTGCTGACTGTCGAACTTGAACAGTAGGACCCAATCCACCCAACTCGTTGAAAACCCTCCTCAATTTCTTGACACTCTCTACTCGATTCACCGTTGCTATGAACCTGCGAGTTGACTCATTTCGTTCTCAAATCAGCTCTTCTCCGGACTGTCACAACGAGGAAGACTCACCTATCGGGTAAGGAAGCTGGGTTTGCGTTTGGATCTAGGATTAAAGAGCCCATTGGAGTAGAGGGAGCTGATTCTTCGGATGCAGAAGAAGGAGGGTGAGGAGATGAGAGGTTGTCGATTATACCGGATAAGACGGCGATTCCCATGGTACCACAACCGAGTACACATAATTGATAGGGCATTGTAGAATCGAGTGGGAGTTGTAGAGGGAGAGATAAGAGATGAAAACTGAAGTCGGATAATGGAAGAGTCGAGGGGAGTTGTGGGGAGTCGCTGAGCTGGACTGTAGTTGACCTTGGTGTTGATCAGAGGTGCAGCGGATCGATCAGAAGTTATTGGAACAAGAGAGGAGTCGTGAATCATCCGAAGGTTTGTTCGCTTCATCTCACTTCAACTCTCGCTTTGGTCTATCCACTACAACGGGGCTATGTCCCGACCTACACCACAACAGTTTATCCTAGATGAGGTAAGCTCTCTCTTTCTCCCTTTCCTCTTCTCTTCTTCGCTCAACCCCCACGTCGCTCGCTCTTTTCTTGCAGGAAACTGCCGATGAAGACGATAATCGATCCCAAACCTCTTCTCTCCTCCTCGACCACAATAACTCACACTCTTACCCACCCGAACCTCCCACCGAGACAGAGAATGAGAAATCACTCGCGAACGATATTCCTCCTCATTCCCATTCAATAACTATCCCTACTCGTCAAGCAGTCAATCAAGCTCGCCTCCACCCCCAACCAAGGAAACGTCATACCCGATTAATCTTGATTGGCTTGTTCGGATTGTTTGGATTCGCTTATGTTTCGACTCAACTTTTGGCACTCGGAACCAGGTTTGGTGGGACCCCGAAAGTTCAAGTGATACTAATGATCTCGGATGGAATGGGTACGTTTCTTACTGTCCCTCGAGAAGACTGGTGGGGAGATGAGCTGATTCAAAGGAGGGAAAGTAATAGGTCCTGCGAGTGAAACGTTTGCGAGAAGTTACTTGGGGTGGATGAGGGAAAGTAATGGGACCGTAGAGGGGAGGAGTAGGCTCAATGAGAGTACGTGGGAGGGATTGGAGAAGGAGTTCTCGAAGGGAGGGACGGGGAGTCCTTTAGATGATATGTTGGTGGGATCTTCACGAGTTAGTTCTCATTCTCATCACACGACCTTCTGCTCAATACGAATCATAGAGCTGATTGTGTACTCGTTGCTCCTCTCCTCTAGACAAGATCAACGAATTCCCTCATCACTGGTACTTCTTCTCTCTGCTCTCTCGTTCCCGTTCCTCCTCTAACGAAACTTTTCCCTTGCCACAGATTCCGCCGCTGGAGCAACAGCATTCTCTTGTCTACTCAAAACCTATAACGGAGCAATCGGTACAACGCCCGAAAAGACCCCTTGTGGTACACTCCTCGAATCGGCAAAACGACAAGGATTCTCCACTGGACTCGTGACGACCTCACGACTGACTCATGCGACACCCGCATCTTTCTACGCACATGTAGTAGATCGGGATTTGGAGAGTGAGATTGCGCGGTTCTTAGTTGGGTTGGGACCTCAAGGACAAACTGTTGATTTAGCGTTGGGAGGGGGAAGTTGTTTCTTTATTGGGAATGGGACTGGGGGTTGTAGGACTGATGGGGAAGAGTTATTGGAAAGTGCGAAGGGGAGAGGAGTGAGGGTGTTGGAAGGTATGAAAGAGTTGAGGGAATGGAAAGATGGTGATTATGAGGAGGGATTGGGAGGGAAGAAGGGGAAAGCGATCTTGGGGTTGTTTGCGAAGGATGTGAGTTTACCACTCTCTTTTATAGCGGAGAGGGAGAAGGAGGAGCTGATTGAGTTGAGAGAGAGTAGCATATGGATTATGAGGTGGATCGACAACGAACTACCGCGTTGGCGGATGAACAACCAAGTTTGAAAGAGATGTACGTATCTTCACTCTCTTCTAAATAAAGTGGTGGAGGGGCTGATCTAGACAGAATCGAGAGTACGTAGGGCTACTCATGCTTTGAGGTATCTCAAACGGAGAGGGTCAAAGGGGAAAGGTTTCTTCCTCATGATTGAAGGCGCTCGAATAGATATGGCAGCGTGAGTTCGAATTCCTTCTCTATCTTCATTCCTCAAATGCTCGTTGCGTACCCGATGAGTCGCTTGCGAAACGAAGATTCGACTTTTCGGAATACTGATTCTCTTCGTTCCCCCAGTCACAACAACGATCCAATAGCTCACTTATCCGATATTCTCGCATACTACGAAACGGTACAATACGTCAAGAATTGGGTCGACGCTCAAAACGACGAAGGAACTCCGACGTTGTTGATTTCAGTCAGTGATCATGAGACGGGAGGGTTGGCTTTAGGTCGTCAACTTACTGAAGCGTATCCTGACTACCTGTGGTAAGTACCCTGCTCTCTTCTCGCTGAGAACGAGATCTTGATTGACGATTCCTTGATGCACTTTTGCCGCTCAAATCGATAGGTATCCCGATGCTCTTCAGAACGCTACTCACTCGACCTCCTACCTGGGTCAGCTAGTAGCGTCTCAATATCCCTCCACGACACGAGATTGGGTTCGAACCGAGATTTACGAGAAAGGATTAGGAATTTTGGATGGCGCGAGTTGGGAATTGGATCAATTATGGCAAGAACGAACAGACGCTTACAAAGCGAATCGAGTATTAGCGGATGCTGTAAGCTCTTCTCTTCACTCTCATAATGGGAAGAAAGGGGGATTGATGGGAAATTGCTGCTTTTGGCGAAATAGATTTCGAGAAGAGCTCAAGTTGGGTGGTCGACTGCTGGTCATTCGGGAGTCGACGTCAATTTGTATGCGTATGGTCACAACTCGACGGGGTTGACGGGATGTGTGGAGAATACTCAGGTTGGCGAATTCGTCGCTCATACAATGGTTAGTTTCGCGACTGATACTCTCTTCTCTTCTTCTTGCTCGAGCGGAGTTCACTGACCTATGTTATCTAACGTTCCTACAGGGTCTCAACCTTGATGGTAAGCGGTCCTCTCTGTCTACTACCGGATGAGAAGCTTCGAACTGACTTTGTTCTCTTCCTCCCTCTCCCTTTCCCTCTCTCTTGGTTCTACAGTGGTCACGATCGAACTCAATAAGAATATCAAATCATGGTTCTCTAGAGAAGCAGGCAATTCAACAGCTAGAACTACGACATATCAGCATTATCACGGAGATTTCTGATTAAAAATCCCTTCTCTTTCGTTTACCTCTTTGCAGTATAGTATAGTATATGATTGTTGTATTACCTAACTTCGTCGTCGTCGTCAACCACTGCTTACGTCGACATTTAAAGCGAGACAGACGCGAAGAGGAGGCGAGTGAAGGGAGGTTTGTGCTTTTCAAGTCACGGGAGACCTCCTCTCTCCTCTCTCTCTCTTCCCTTCTTCTCTCTCTCTTTCACTTCACTTCCTACTATCTACTCACAGAGAAGATGGCTACTAGTGCACCTTCGATGTGGGCTCAACCTCAAGAGACTCGTACTCAGGACACTCCTCCTACTTCATCCTCAAGTCACTCTCGCCACTCTCCTACTTCTTCTGGAATCTTTGGAGCTGCTAAAGGAATAGCTTCTACTGTAAGCCTCTCTCGTTCTCTCCTCTTTCTCTCTTCCCTCTCCCTCTGTGGTCGAAGCTGACGAAACCGCTTGATTTAACGGGTTCAGGCTCTTCATGTCGCTCAACTCGCTTTGGAAGGAGAGGATCGCAATAAAGGTGAACTGGTAGGAATGCCGATTGGTCAACAACCCGATCCAATCGCTTCTCTTGTCGAAATGCTCAAATCTGGTACTCTCGCCAAAGTGAGCGAAACCTTTCCCTCTTCTTGTCTGCTTCAGCTTCAGCTGACCTCGTCTCCCGCCCTCCCTTGATCCATAATAGGACGCGATCACAGCAATGAACGTCGGAGTAGCTCAAACTAGCGGGCTTGATGATCGCAAGATGCTTTTGGAACAAGTAAGTTTCCTTCTCTTTTCTCTTCTCTTTGCTTTCTCTCTCTCTCTGCTGCTGATCACTCTCTTTCCTGAGCGTAGGCTATCGTTTTACTTTACTCGCTCCCTCCTGATTCGAAGATCGGAGACGTTCTTGAAAACGCATTCATCAAACTCCTCTGGAACGATCTTCAACATCCTCCTATCTCTTTCGTCGGTAAAGCAAAGTATCGCTCCGCTGATGGAAGTGGTAACAACTTCTTCAACCCTCGCTTCGGTGCTGCTGGAGAACGCAAGTCTCCCTCATTGTCTCTCTCGTTGTCGTCTCTTACCGAATTCGAAAACTGACTCTCTTCTCGCGTCGATGGTCAACAGCCTACGCTCGTTCAGTCGTTCCTCAACACGCGATGCCTCAACAACTTCCTGACACTGGAACTGTCTGGGATTCTCTCATGAAACGAGACAAGTTTGTTCCTCATCCTTCCGGAATCTCGTAAGCTTTCCTTTCCTCTCTTTGAGCTCACTCACTCACTCATCCACTCACTTCTTCCGACGCTCTACAGATCGCTTCTTTTTGCATTCGCCACTTGCATCACTCACTCTTGCTTCAACACGAATCGCAACGATCCCAACATCAACGACGCTTCTTCCTATCTCGATCTTTCTCCTCTTTACGTGAGTCTTTTACTCTCCTCTTTCTCTTGAGAGCGGGGCTGACCTCTTCTTCGGCGGTGATGATAGGGAAACGTTCTCGAAGAACAGAAGAAAGTTCGCACCTTCAAAGATGGCAAGATCCATGACGATGTCGTCGCGTCTCAAAGGTTGTTCCTGATGCCTCCTTCGACTTGTGCTCTCATGATGGTCCTCTCAAGGTCAGCCCCCACGCTTTATCTCTTGTGCCTTCACGCACCCAAGGAAACGAGAACTGACTCGCTCTTTGTTTGCTCGCTAGGAATCACAACTG